>Ga0173480_10000961_pt1 | contig 10354 bp, 10 predicted proteins | sample NitcycUS209509C1_FD_122622 | JGI IMG/M metagenome (GOLD analysis project Ga0173480, IMG submission 122622) | Soil microbial communities from Arlington Agricultural Research Station in Wisconsin, USA - Nitrogen cycling UWRJ-S209-509C-1 (version... | ecosystem: Environmental > Terrestrial > Soil... | reverse complement strand
TTTCCACCTTCGAGCCCCTGATAGGTAAACGTAAAGTCGATGAGTTGCGCCTCGTCATCGATCGTCGCCTCGAACGTGCCGGAGGCGGGAGTCGATACCGACGGATCCTCCTGCAGGCCATTGAGCGTCGCTTTGACGTGCCTCTTCCCTCCCCCCTGCGCGTGCGGGGTTACGGTGGCGGCGCCGCCAATCGTCAGCATCGCTACGACAGCCATCGCAAGTCGCATCTTCATCACAGTCGCCTCCTTTTGCCCGATTCTCATCGGGCTGCATCATACCGCTGCAAATCCGCCGCAGGCTTATGGCAACGCAAGTGCCGACGGCGCCCGGTCCCGTCGCGACCGGACGCGCACATTCTGGATGAATGCGGTAACGTCGATGATGCGTTGCTTACGAACGCCGTAAACGCATACGGGTAGCGTAAGGCACGTGTGCTCAGCGGGCGGAGCGATTGAGCAACAGAGTGCGAAACGCCGTGGCAATCAGAATCACCGCGCCTCCCGCGATGGCTGTCACGCCCGGCTGCTCGCCTCGAACAAGCCAGGTCCATGCCGGATTGAGAACCGGCTCCACCAGCAGAAGCAGCGACGCTTCGACCGCAGGCAGATGGCGCATCGCCGCCGTGAGCAGGACATAGGCCAGCGCAATCTGGCAGACACCCAGATAGAGCACGGTGAGCCACTCCGACGTGGCTGCGGACGGCAGCGGCCACAGTGTCGGCACCGCAATCGCCGCCGCAATGGCATTGCCCAACACGACCATCGACAGACCGGCGCCCTGCCGGGACGGATCACGCTCGACGAGCCGCAATGACGCCAGCGTCAGCGCCCACGTCAGACTCGACGCGAGCGCAGCCAGATTGCCAGTCGTCGGGTCCGGTGCGGTCCGCGTCACGGACGGTGCGCCTGCCACCGCCAGCCACATTCCCGCCGCCAGCGCGACGAGAAACGGGATGTCGCGCCTCCTGAATCGTTCGTCGAGCAGCCACGGCCCGAGAAGAATCAGGGCGAGCGGCGCCGACGATTGCAGAAAAATGGCGTTGGCTGCGGTCGTCCATCTGGTGGCGAGCACGAACAGCGTGACCGTCGCCGCATACATCAGCGAGCCGGCGACAATCGTGCGCGAGAGCGTCAGCGGCCGGCGAATCCAGAGCATGAGGACGATGGCGGCGATCGCGGAGCGCAGTCCGGAAACCTGGAGTGCCGTGAACGCCTCCGTTTTCAAGGCGGCGCCACCGGTGGAAAACAGCACCGCGGCCATCAGCGCCTGCAGTCTGCCGGACGAGGACGGCGTCACGTGCGGCGACTGCGGTCGGTGATCACGGCAACACCCGACGGGAGCTAAAGCTCCGCCCCACGAGCGAAGGGCACCCACCGCCCATCGGGATCGAGTATTTCGTTCGGCCTGAAACGGGCCTTGTACTCAAGCGAGCGGCAGCCGGACACGTAGTAGCCGAGATACGCGTGCGGCAGGCCGAGCGCACGCGTGGCGTCAATCACCGATAGGACATTGTAGGTGCCGAGCGAGCGATGCCGTTCGTCCGGGTCGTAATAGAAGTAGATCGCGGACAGCCCGGCGGGCAGCACGTCCACGTAGCCGACTGCCACGAGCCGTTCGCCGATGTAGTAGCACCACTCCTCGGTGGGAAACGGGTTATCGACGAAGGAGAACGTTTCCTGGCCCGACGGCAGCGGCCACCCCTTCAGGGAGTGCTGGAAATCGTGGAACTTCTCGAACAGCTCCTGTTTGAGCGGATCGAGCGATGGGACGCCGCGCTCCAGCCGGACGACGTGCTGATTGGCGCGCCACGCCCGTAACTGACTCCTGTCGCGGCGGAAGGTCCCGATCGGCACGCGCAACGACTGGCACATGCGACACGACGGACAGGCGTGCCGGAACAGCGCATAGCCGAACCGCCGCCAGCCCTGTTCCATGTGGTCCATGTACTCGGCCGGCGTGATCTGGTCCACGATCTCGTACTGCAGCTGTCGTGTGCGATCGGGCAGGAATTCGCACTGGCTGGGTGGCGTCAGGAAGGTGAGACGTGACTGCATGGGGGCGCCACATCAGAGTAGCAGCAGGCCATCGTGACGTGGGGCCCGCCTTAAGGCGCACCTTGCTGCGCGTCGGGATGGCGACGCCAGAGCCGGATCAGCGCCGGCGCCCGCGGGACGAACTCAGCCAGCGTGTGCCGATCGAGCTCGCGCAGAAATGCCTTCTGCGCCTGTTGCAGCACCGACTTGAGGCCGCAGGCCTTGTCGATCGGGCAGGTATTGGTGCCGGCATCGAAGCACTCGACGAGATTGAAGTGTGGCTCGGTCATGCGCACGAGCTCGCCGATGTTGATCGCCTCGGGCGCGCGGTTGAGCCGCAGCCCGCCGTTCCTGCCACGCACGCTCGCCACGACGCCGTGCTCGATGAGGCGTCCGGTCACCTTGACCAGATGGTGCTGCGAAATGCCGTACGCCTCACTGACCTCCTGGAGTGTGACCAGCTGGTGAGGATGAGCCGCCAGATACAGCGCCAGCCGCAAGGAATAGTCGGAAAACTGCGTCAGTTGCATCGCTGGCTCCGGATTTTGACCACTCGCCGCATAAACATGTATTCTAAATACATATTTTATGTCCCGCCACCCTTCTTCGTCATTCCTCCGCCCGCCGGCACCAGGGTTTCGTGCGGGTGTGGCGTTCCTCGTCACCGCGGCCGCAGTCGTACTGTTCACGGCGCCGCCGCAGGCGCGCCAGGCCGACGCCGCACCGGCAGGCTGGCAAGGCGCGGCACGGCTCGTCGAACCTCCCGACCTCAACCCCGATCCGCGCATCGTCGAGGTGACGCTCGAGGCTCGCCTCGCGACGGTGGAAACAGCGCCCGGTCACAGCTTCGAAGCATGGACCTACAACGGCACGCTGCCGGGACCGCTGATTCGTGTCCGCGTCGGCGATCGGCTGATCGTCAGATTCACCAATCATCTGCCGCAGCCGACGACGGTGCACTGGCACGGCATCCGTGTCCCGATTCAGATGGACGGCGTTCCCGGCGTGTCGCAGCCGGAGGTGAAGACCGGCGAGACGTTCGTCTATGACTTCACCGTCCCTGATGCCGGACTCTACTGGTATCACCCGCACGTGATGTCAGCGGCACAGGTCGGGTTCGGGCTCTATGGCGCACTGCTGGTCGAAGATCCGGCGGAAGACGCCAGCGCCTTCGACGAGATTGTGATGGTGCTGAGCGATATCGAGGTCGACGCCAAAGGGAAACTCGAGGATCCCGAGTCGGGCGGCAGTACCGGCATGGCGTTCGGCCGCGAGGGCAACTGGCTGCTCGTCAACGGACGGGAGATGCCAAAGATGCGCGCCCGCGCCGGCGTGCCGCAGCGCTGGCGCATCGTCAATGCCGCCAAGAGCCGGTACTTCCAGCTCGATCCCGATGGGCCCCGTTTCACGACCATCGGCGGTGACGGCGGTCTTCAAGCCGCCCCCGTGGACAGTGACACGCTGGTGATCGCGCCTGGCGAACGGATCGACGCGATCTTCACGCCGGTCGCCAAGTCTGGAAACACACTGACCGTGGACTGGCGGCTGTTCAACCGTGGATACGGAAGCGTCGAAGCCCGGGTGCCGATTGGACCGCTGTTCGAGATCGCCATCGACGGCACGTCACCGGCGTCCCCCGCCGCGCATCCTGTGCTTTCCCGCAGGATCGAGCCGCTTGCCACCACGGGCGCCAGGGAGGTCAAGGTGGAGCTGACCATCGCTCAGCGCTCGAACGGCGCGTTCGAATACGGCATCAACGGCGTGCCGTTCCAGAAGGAACGTCCATTCCACGCGCGTCCCGGCGAAACGCAGATCTGGAATCTCGTCAACACCACGGCGTGGTCGCATCCTTTTCATATCCATGGCTTCTTCTTTCAGGTGCTCGACAGCGACGGCAATCCAGTGCGTCCGCTCGCCTGGAAGGACACCGTCGATGTGCCCTTCAAGAGTTCGCTGCGTATCGCCGTCAGGTTCGACGAGGACCGTCCCGGCTCATGGATGTTCCACTGTCATGTGCTCGACCACGCCGATGGCGGCCTGATGGGTACGGTGGAAGTCAGCGACACGCCTGGGACGAGCGGGCACACCTCGCACACGCATTGAGCGCCGACGAAAAAGAACCAATCGCAGAGATTGAAGAGGAGCAGAGGGCCGCTAGGCCCGCTGCGCATGGCGCGCTTCGCGCCATGGATCGAGAGACGGTCCATTCACAAGCGCCTCAGGATCACATGGGCGTTTGTGGATGGACCGTCTCTCGATCCATGAGGCGGCCGTAGGCCGCCGCCATGCGCAGTTCCTTCAACGATACAACCCAGCACGCGAAACGTTTTCTGCAACGGCCTTGGCGGGACTTCTGCCCTTTTCGAACAAACGCCCCAGAAGCCATCTCGGCACGCCGGCTGCTCTTGATGAGCCTATGCCCGCGCCGCCGACAGCCGCCACGCTCAACGCAACTACTTCGCGCATCATCGAGGCGGCAATCGCGATTCATCGACAGCTGGGACCTGGGCTCCTGGAAAGCGCATACCTTACCTGCCTGACTCGTGACGTGACGGAGGCGGGGCTTCCATTCGAGACGCAACGCCCGATCCCCCTTGTCTATAAGAGCCTGAAGGTCGACTGTGCTTATCGAGCCGATCTTGTCGTCGACGGAAGCGTGCTGGTCGAGGTCAAAGCCGTTGAAGCGATCGCCCCGATTCACATCCAGCAGGTCTACACCTATCTGCGGCTCGGCGATTATCCGGTCGGACTGCTGCTGAACTTCGGAGCAAAGACGATGACGGCCGGCATAAAACGGATCGTGAATCGCTTCCCGGATAGATAGGTACCGCCCCGCGGCTCTCTGCACCTCGGCGTTCTCCGCGATTGTCGTTTGGGGGCAGAAACTGCCTGAACGGCGCGAAAGCCGAATCCAAGGCCATCGTCCAGCTGAGTTGCGGGGTGCCGATGCAGCGCATCGGTTACGCTGAATCGATGGCAAATCCTCTTTTCCGCGTCCTCAGCGGCATCACGGGCAACCGTCGTGTTGTCGAGACCATCGATCCACAGCGAACGTTTGCTGACGTGATCCTGCCGGACTCGACACGACAGGCTCTGGATCACGCGCTGGTCCACGTGACGAGACACGACCTCATCTTCAACCGCTGGGGCCTTGGCGAGCGCCACCCGACCGGGCTGGCGCTGGCCTTCAACTTCGCGGGCGCGCCGGGGACGGGAAAGACGATCTGCGCCGAAGCAATCGCCCATGCGCTGGGCCGACCGTTGCTCGTCGTCCGCTACGCCGAAGTCGAGTCGATGTGGCTGGGCGAAACGCCGAAGAACGTGGCGGCCGTGTTCCGGCTGGCGCGCGAAGAGAACGCGGTGCTGCTCTTCGACGAAGCCGATGCCATTGCGTCACGACGATCGACGTCGACCGATCACGCGATCAGCCGCGAGTCGAACGCCGTGATCAACGTCCTGCTGCAGGAACTCGAGCGATTCAACGGCGTCGTCATCTTTGCCACGAACCTGGCGGCCAACTTCGACCCTGCCTTCGAGCGCCGCATCAGGACTCACGTGCTCTTCGAGATGCCGGGCGTCAAGGAGCGCGAACAGATCTGGCGCGTCCAGATGCATCCACGTCTGACCCCGCTCGCCGATGACGTCGACTTTGCGGCGCTCGCACAACGCTATGAAGTGACGGGCGGCGACATCCGCAATGCCGTGCTCAAAGCGGCGATGTCTGCGGCTGCCGAACCAGGCCCGGACGCCGACAAGTCCATCCACTACCGGCACCTCGAGGAAGGCATCCGTCAGGTGATGACGGCCAAGACCGTGATGCGTCAGTCACTGCTCGCACCGGCGCTCGAGGAGGCCGCCATCCGCAATCTCGTGCCGGTGTCGGCGCGCCTGATGCTGAACACGCCGATTGCGATCGCCGGAACCATCGTCTCGCTCGGACTCTCGACCGCGGCGCTCATCATCGCCTTGCTGCGTTGACGCGACGAGGACGCTGCAGGTAGACGGAGGCGCGCGAAGGGTCGCCGTGAGTCGACGATGGCCGTGACGGCTCGCTGGATGTAGTCGGGCAGCCGCGACGTGTCAGCGACCCAGGACGACGAGCATTTCGTACACCTGACCGTCACCACCGTGTTGCTGCTGATGAACAAGACTCATGCGGAGCGTGGGACGGGATGAGTTGAGGGTAGGTAGGTGGCCGGAGGCCTTTTATGCCTCCGGAGACGGGTAGCCGGAGGCTTTTAAGCCTCCGGAGCCAGGTAAGAACTGTGTTACTTGCCGAAGCCGAAACCGAACAGGATCGACCACGTGCGGGTCTTAACCTCGTCGTCATCGTCCTTGGACAGATCGTTCAACCCCAAGTCGTAGCGGACTTCGAGGCTGGCCTGACCGAATTTCACGCCGCCACCGAACACCAGGCTGAACTCGACGGGCTCGACGGTGTCCTTCACATCTTCCTCGCCCGCATCGCCGTCGAAATCGAACTTCGTTTTCGCAGACGCGGTGAAGCCGAATGCCGGACCAGCCACGACGAACGGACGAACCGAACCGCCCGAGAAGTTGGCCTTGAACAGGACCGGCACCTGCACCTGAGTCAGATTCACAGAAATGAAGTTGTCCCCGTCCTCGAGCCTGTTCCCCTTCTGGCTGAAGAGCACTTCCGGTGCGAACGAGAACTGCGGCGCAACGGGCACGTCGATGAAACCACCGGCGACGAATCCGGTTTTGTTCGTGCTGAACTCTTCTTCCTCTTCGTCGCTAACGGAAGCGCTGGCGAAATTGACGCCAACCTTCGCGCCGACGATTACCCCCTGGGCATAGGTTGGACTGGCAGCCACGAACATCGCCACGGCGGCCAGAATTGCTCCAACACGGAACTTCATTTAAATCCTCCTCGATTGTTGTTTACAGAGGGTTGCCTCTCCCTTGGCGAACCCACCTGAAGTATATCGGTGGCTGAGCGGTTAACGAATAGCAGAGTTCCGATAACTGCTCAGCCTGGCAGGGATTTGCACAATGGGCTCCGCTCGAGAGAGGGAGCGCATAATCCGCTTAAGTTGCCAAGAATAGGATGGTTACGGCCACCACACGGAGCGGTGCGGTGGTCGCAATGATCTGGTCCTGGTCCCCTATCGCAGTCCGGGCGGAACAGGACTGAATCGCTGCTCGAAGCCTCGTGCCCGCTCACGTCGATCCAGCGGGTCGCTGGCCGGGTCCGCGGGCAGAATGCCAAGCCTGACGAGCTGTGGCCGGAACTCATAGCGGATGTCCACAGCTTGGGCAGGTGCGGTCTCCAGGTCCAGCTGGATCCGCGTCACAGCATGATCCGTCCGGCGGCCCATGCCAGTCGCTGCATACTCTGCCTCGGCCTTCGTATTGCCCGACGCCGCATCGGCAGTTGCCTTCTCCGAGGGAGCTCCAGCCTGAGCCGGTGGGGCCTGCTGTCGCGACGTCTCATCGCGCCGGCGATCCAGCACCGCCGGGGCGGGGCGTTCCTTGTAGAACACCGCCGAAATGATGCCCAGGTTCGACGTCTTGCCGAGCGCCTTTCCGTAGGACTGCTCCTCGGTCGTGAACTCGAATCGGCGCGCCTCAGTGACACTCGTCTGCCACCCGCTGATGGTGATGGATTGGTAAGGCTCGATCACCCATTTGCTGGCCTTGCCCGCTGTGGTCTCGAGTGCGTCGATGGTGTTCAGCCCGTCAACCGACAGCGCCACCGCTACCCTCACCGGGTAGGGGTTGTGCAACCGAATCGCGTATTCACGACCCTTCACCGCCTCGATGTACCAGCGTCCGTCGTGGGCGTAGCGACGCACAGCGCCACCGTTGACGAGAATCTCGACGTTCTCCTGCGGGTACAAGACGGTGTCGGACGGTCGAGCATGAGTCGCGGCCGCAAGCGAGAGCATCACAACCAGCACACCGGCAAAGCGAGCGTTCATAAGTCCCTCCTGTGCTTGGAACGCTCCACCCGGAGAACCTTGCAGTTGTCCGCTGACTTCGCAACGTCGTGCAGAGCAGTGCACGCCTGCGGAAGTGACGTAGGCCGGGCCTCGTGCAGCAGGCCCGGCACGGCCGCGGCATGTCGTGGGGCATCGAGAGCAGGCATGCCCATCCCTCACGTTTCCGCAGATTCCTGGTGCTCTACGGTCCTATTCGATCCGGTACTTCAGGCACATGTCCTGCTTCGCCCCCCAATGCCCAGACTGCCGCGAATGCCGGACCCTCGACCGTCTGTGCACAAGTTGAGGAGCCACAGACAGCCTCCGGCGGAGATACACCATGCAACGAATTGGACAGTTACTGCGCACCCGGCATGCCGTAATCGCCTCATCACTCCTGGCGTTGCCGTTGTTCATCGTCTCGGTGAGCGGCCAGGCGCCGCCGGCGACGCCACAGGATCGCGTCGCAGCGCTGAAACAGTCGCTCGCCGAAAACCAGAAGGCACTGCGACAGTACACCTGGGTCGAGACGACACAGATCAGCCTGAAAGGCGAAGTCAAGAAACAGGAACAGAAGCAGTGCTCGTACGGCGCTGATGGCAAGGTGCAGAAGACGCCGCTGCCTGGGGCGGCGCCCGCGAAAGCAGAGGAAAAGTCGTCAGGAGGCGGGAGGCGAGGCGGCGGACGTCTCAAGGAGAACATCATCGAGAACAAAGTCGAGGACATGAAGGAGTACATGGAGAAGGTGGCCGCACTCGTGCACCAGTACGTCCCGCCAGACGCGCAGAAGATTCAGGCGGCGCAGGCGGCGGGAAACGTGGCCGCCCAGGGCGGCACGCTCACCGTGAAGAACTACGTGAAGCAGGGAGATTCGCTCTCGATCGGACTCGACGCCGCTGGAAAGAAGCTCTCCAGCTACAACGTGGCGTCGTACGTGGAAAAGCCGAACGACGACACGGTCTCGCTGGCGGTGACGTTTGCCCCGCTGCCGGACGGCACCAGCTATCCGCAGCAGGTCCTGCTCGACGTGAAGTCGAAACAGATTCAGGTGAAGGTCACCAACTCTGGCCACAAGAAGGCCGGGGCCTGATTGTTTCTCCAGAACGCGGTCAGGCTGTCGTTGCTCACGCTGGTCGTCGCCGGGGTCTCGTGCGCGCCGCGCCAATCGGCCGTCGCACCGCCACCCCCCGCAGCGTCAGCGGCGGCGGTGAGCCTGACCGGTTCGAACTGGCGCCTGGTGGAGTTCCGCTCCTCGGACGATGCGATCGGCGTCATTCGCCCGGATGACCCGGCGAAGTACACCATGTCGCTGGCGGGCGACGGCCGGGTATCGATGCGTCTCAACTGCAACCGCGCCAACGGGCCGTGGTCGTCGAAAGCCTCGTCTCACGACAGCGGCACATTCACCTTTGGCAATCTCGCCATGACGAGGGCGCTGTGCCCGCCTCCCTCACTCGATCAGCAGATCGCGAGGGACGCGGGCTACGTGCGGTCCTATCTGCTGCGTGGCGGCAATCTGTACCTCAATCTGATGGCCGATGGCGGAACCTACGTCTGGGCACCCGACACCAGCGCATCGCCGTAACGATTCACAGCGACTTCAGATACTCCACGAGGTCGCGTTTCTCACTCTCACTGAGATTCAACCTGAAAAGCCTGTCGTAGTGATCGACAACGGCGCGAAGCGTCGGCGCGCTGCCATCATGAAAATACGGAGGATGGTGCTGCAGCCCCCGCAGCGGCGTCGTCCGGTACTGCTTGGTGGCGGACTTGTCGGCATACGCGGCGTTCATGCCGACCTCCGCCGGATCGTGCAGCAACGGCACGTCACGCGTCGGGCCATCGAGCACGTCGGTGAACGTCGGACCACGATGACAGCTGCCGCAACCAGCTTCGTTTCTGAAGAGCATCTTTCCACGTGCGGCAGCCCTCTGGTCGACACTTCCCCGCGGCGGTGCCGGCGTTCGCAGGCTCAATTGATAGTCGAGCAGCGCGGGCAGCTTCGGCGTCACGAGATCGGGCGTCTGCGTGATCGACAGGCTGATGCGTGGATCGCTGAAATTCCCGTGTCCACCCATCTGACCGACGCCAACGTAACTGTTCCAGTACGAGATCGGACCATCTGCCGTGAAGGTCTCGAAGCCGACGCCGCGCAGTCCGTAGATTGACGGGATGACGATCGGCAGTGACGGTGTGTGCAGCAGAACGATGTTGGTGCCGTCGAATGCGTGATGACGTGGATCGTATTTGCCTGGACCCCAGGTCGCGAACTCGGCTCGCGTGGCGTCATCGAGTGCGGGTGAGAGGCCGACAATGGTGCCGACATCGAGGTCGGTGTTCCCCCATCCGTCGAGCCGCCGGCCGACTCCTGGCACGATG
>Ga0173480_10000960_pt1 | contig 10355 bp, 8 predicted proteins | sample NitcycUS209509C1_FD_122622 | JGI IMG/M metagenome (GOLD analysis project Ga0173480, IMG submission 122622) | Soil microbial communities from Arlington Agricultural Research Station in Wisconsin, USA - Nitrogen cycling UWRJ-S209-509C-1 (version... | ecosystem: Environmental > Terrestrial > Soil >... | reverse complement strand
GCGAATCGCTTCGATCAGCTCCCGTTTTGGCAACGGCACGCCGGGCACGTAGTAGTGCACCGAGGGATCCTCTTCGACCTCACCCTCACACGCCCACTCGACGATCTCCGCCACCAGTGTCTTGCACGATCCGCAGCCCATGCCCGCGCGTGTCGCGTCCATCACCGACTTGAGGCTCCGCTTGCCGGTGTTGACGCACGACACCAGCGCGCGCTTGGTCACGCCGTTGCAGTTGCACACCTGCGTATCGGGGCTCATTTCCAGAAAGGTGACCTGCTTGGCCGGCGCCCCGATGTCGAAGAGCAACTGGAGCCGCTCCTCCGGCAGCGGCGTGTTGCGATCGAACGACTGCATCAGGTACGGCGCCTTGCTGATGTCGCCGAGAAGGATGCCGCCGACGAGCCGCCCGTCGCGGACGATGAGCTTCTTGTACGTGCCGCGCTTCGCCTCGGAGAACTGGACGACCTCGTCTTCGGGATACTGGGGCTCGACGAGCCCCATCGAGGCGACGTCGACGCCCATGACCTTCAGCTTGGTGGCAATGCGCGAGCCGTGATAGGCGGCCGCGGGCCTGGTGCCGGTGATGTGATCGGCGAGCACCTTCGCCTGTTCCCACAGCGGCGCGACCAGCCCGTACACCTGTCCGCGATGCTGGGCGCACTCGCCCACCACGTAGATGTCGCGATCGTCGATCGATCGCATCTGATCGTCGACGACGAGCGCGCGCTCCACGGTCAGACCGGTTCCCGCGGCGACCTCGCAATTCGGCTTGATGCCGGCGGAGATCACCACCATGTCGCACTCGAGCGTCGAACCATCGGCAAAGCGCAGCCCCTCGACGGCCGTGTCGCCAAGCAGGGCGGTCGTGTTCTTCCCGAGCAGGATCTCCAGGCCGAGCCGTTCCATCCCCTGGCGGAGGATGGCACCCGCCGCGCCGTCGAGCTGCTGCTGCATCAGGTGGCCAGCGAGATGAACGACCGATACCTGCATGCCGAAGTTCTGCAAACCGCGCGCAGCCTCGAGACCGAGGAGCCCGCCGCCGATGACCGCCGCGCGCTGCCTGCCGCTGGCGTACGCCGCGATGTCGCGGCAGTCGCCCAGCGTACGGAACACGAACACCCCGCGCATGAGCGCGCCGTCCGCGGTACGCAAGCCTTCAATCGGCGGAAGAAACGGACGGCTGCCGGTCGCGATGATCAGCTTGTCGTAGGGCTCGGCCTCGCCGTCTTCGTCGACGACGTGCCGGGCCTGGCGCAGGATGCGGGCAATACGCCGGCCGGCACGAAGGCGAATCCCCTGCTCGGCGTACCACGGAAGCGGGTTCAAGAAGATCTCGTCTTCACGTGCGGAGCCGTTCAGCACGTTCGAGAGCAGGATGCGGTTGTAGTTGCCGGTCGGCTCGTCGCCGTACATCGTGATCTCGAACTGCTCGCCGCCGCCGCGCGCCAGGATCTCCTCGACCGTGCGTGCCCCCGCCATCCCGTTGCCGATGACGGCGAGCCTCTGACGTGCGCTCATCACGACACCTCCATGAAGCCGATATCGAGCACCACCGAGACGGCGACGCCGCTCGGCGCCGCGACCAGCACCTCGAGCTCGGTCTCCGGCGGAAGGTCCTCGAGCACCGCGAGCGCGACGTGCATCGCGTCCTTGGCGCCGACCGGGAAATAGCGCATCGGCTCGCCGCCGCGCGTCAGCACGAGGGCAATCAGCTCTGACGCGGCGTTGCCGGCGCGGAAGTAGATCGTCTGTGCGCGCTTGTCGGCGGGCACGCTGTAACGTGCCGGCGGCGTCAGCGGCGCGGGCGCGCCAAGCCCCTGCCCGGTTGCGGTGAACACCCCCTGGAGGAACGACGGCTTCTCTAGCATGAGAGGTCCTTTTCGAGGCGGGCCGCACAGACCTTGAACTCGGGCATCCGAGACAGCGGGTCGAGCGCCGGGTTGGTGAGCAGGTTCGCGCGGCCGCGGCCGGCGTAGTGGAACGGCACGAACAGCGTGTCCATCCGGATCGTCCGGGACAACTGCGCCGCCAGGTGCGCGGTGCCGCGCCGGGTCGTGAGCTGGACGGGATCGCCGTCGGCAATTCCGAGTGTCTGGGCAACCGACGGATGGACCTGGACGAAGGCCTGGGGCGCCGCACTCAGAAGCGACGGTACGCGCCTGGTTTGCGTGCCGGACTGATACTGCGTCAGCAGGCGCCCGGTGGTCAGATAGAACGGATAGTCGTCGTCCGGTTCTTCGGCGGGTGGCCGGTGCTGGACCGCTTGAAAGCGCGCGCGGCCGTCGTCGGTGGCAAACCGGTCGAGGAATAGCCGCGGCGTGCCCGGATGACCCGGGTCCGGGCACGGCCAGAACACGCCTTCGCTGCGACGCAAACGGTCGTAGGTGATGCCGGCGTAGTCGGCCGGCCCTCCCGCGGATGCGCGGCGCAGCTCGTCGAAGACCGCTTCCGGCTCGGACGAAAAGGACGAGGGGGCGCCGAGGCGATCGGCGAGCTCCGCGATCACGGCGAGGTCGGCCATCACCCCGTCCGGCGGCGGGACGACGCGCTGCCGCAGGATCACGCGCCCCTCGAGATTCGTCATCGTGCCGGCCTCCTCGGCCCATTGAGCCGTCGGCAGCACGACGTCGGCGCGGGCTGCGGTCTCGGAGAGAAAGAAGTCGGCCACCACCAGGAAGTCGAGAGCGTCCAAGCGGCCTTGAATGTGGCCGGCGTGGGGCGCCGAGATTACCGGGTTGGAGCCGAACACGAGCAGGGCGCGGACGCCTCCGTCGCCGCCCATCGCGTCGAGCATCTCGTAGGCCGAGCGTCCCGGCTGTGGGAGCGCCTGCTCGGGGACACCCCAGACACCAGCGACGTGCGCGCGATCCGCCGCGTTGGCCAGTTTGCGATAGCCGGGCAGCTGGTCGGCCTTCTGTCCGTGCTCCCGCCCGCCCTGCCCGTTGCCCTGTCCCGTCAAGCAGCCGTATCCGCTTCCCGCGCGGCCGGCCAGGCCGAGCGCCAGCGTCAGGTTGATGCAGGCGCGAACGTTGTCGACGCCGTGGCTCTGCTGCTCCGGTCCCCGGCCCGTCAACACCATCGCCGTCCTCGCGGCCGCGAGCAGACGCACCGCCTCGCGGAGCTGTCTTTCGGGGATGCCGGTGATGCGCTCGACTCGCCCCGGCCAGTACGAGGCCACCACCCGCCGCACCGCGTCGAAGCCGCTGGTGCGCCGCGCGATGAATGCTTCGTCGATGGCACCCGACTGGACGGCGATGTGCAGGAGTCCGTTCAGCAGCGCCGCGTCGGTGCCCGGCGTGATCTGCAGGTGGAGCGTGGCGGCGGCAGCGGTCGGCGTCAGCCGCGGATCGACGACGATCAGCGTGCCGCCGCGATGACGTTGCTCCTCGAAATGCCGCATCACTGGCGGCATCGTCTCCGCCAGATTGCTGCCGACCAGGAGGATCGCGTCGCTCTGTGCGACGTCTTCAATCGGAAACGGGAGGCCGCGATCGAGGCCGAAAGCGGCCAGCCCCCCGGCGGCGGCCGAGGCCATGCAGAAGCGCCCGTTGTAGTCGATTTGGGACGTCCGCAGGGCGACGCGAGCGAACTTGCCCAACAGATACGCCTTCTCGTTGGTCAGGCTGCCGCTGCCGAACACACCGACCGCATCCGGACCGTAACGGCTCTGCACGTCGCGGACGGCGCCAACGACGCGAGCGAGCGCCTCGGACCACGTCGCGGGACGCAGCGGCCCGCGCCGCGTGTCGCGGACCAGCGGTGTCAGCAGGCGGTCCGGACTCGTGAGCAGCTCGGCGGCGGTCCAGCCCTTCTGACAGAGCCCGCCGCGATTCGTCGGGAAGTCACGGCTGTCGACGGTCCAGCCCCCGGAGTTCGCCGGGCGGACGTCCATCGCGCACTGCAGTGAGCAGTACGGACAGTGAGTAGCGCGTGTCGAGAGCTCCGACACGGACCTGACGGCATCGCCGGTCGCATACGCCATGGCCCACCAGATGCTCGTCGTGGAGCGCGAAAGAGGAAGGCCCGGCTCGGGGCAGTCGACGCGAGGGGTGCAACCAGCGCGGGGGACACGCGAGCGGCTCGGCGCGGTGTCAGCGCCGATCGTACAGAGATGGGGAAGAGACGGCAAGCCGTCCGATTGAGACGGAAATGTCCATCGACTTGTGAGGTCGGACAGTATTGGAGGTCGCGCTCCATGGCCGATTTCAGAGCCATCATGAAGTCTGGGCATCCGCCCACACTTCTCGCCGCCTTTCTCTATTTCGATTTCTGTTTCGCGGTGTGGTGCTGAACGGCGCCATGGGTCCGTTCATCTCCGAGCACTTCGCGCTCACGCCGGCGCAGACCGGGTTCATGCTCTCGGTCCCAATCCTGGCCGGCGCGCTGATGCGCTTTCCGCTCGGGCTCCTCGCACAGTACATCGGCCGCAAGAACGCCGCGCTCACCGAGATGGCGCTGATCATCGCGGCCATGGCGTACGGGTTCTTCTTCATCGACGACTACACTGACGTGATCGCGATGGGCGTGCTCCTCGGTATCGCGGGCTGCGGACCTGGCCTTCGTCTGAATCCCGCGCTCTCGCACGCCTCGCTCGGAGCGCGTCTGAGCTTCTGAGCAACATCCCGCTTCGGGCTGCAGTGTGTCCCTCAAGCGCGGCTGTTGACCGCGGCGCACTCCGCCTTGCAACCGCCAACCTCGACCGAGCGTTTGGCGCACACCTTGCACCTTTACCGGCTGATGAAGGAGAGGTGAACTCATGGAGAATGCTGCGACTGGCTACCTCCTCGCCTTGGCCCTGAGCGGCACCGTCGTGGCTGCGCAGGAGGCGAAAGTCACAACCGATACGAAGGTGAAATCCGACAACGGCAAGATCGTTACGATGACGGGTTGCGTAGAAATCGGTGGCGGCACCAGTTTCGTGCTGACGAACATCACATCAGAGCGCCAGCAGCACGCCACGAAGCCGTCAGCGCCCGGCGGGCCGTACTCACTCAGGACGCGCGAGGGACTCGACCTCGGCCCGTTCATCCAACAGAAGGTTGAACTCACCGGTGTCGTCGTCCCAGCCGCAACCAGCCGCGACACGGACGACCAAATCAAGATAAAGGAAACGACGAAGGTCGACGTGAAGAACGGACCGGACAAGAAGTCTTCTGCGGCAACGACCGTAAAGGTTGCGCGGAGTGCCGAGGCCCAGTTCCTCGTCGCGTCGGTGAAAACGCTCGCTCCAAGCTGCCAGCCGTAGGCTCGCGCGCCTTCACTCACCGCGGCGGCGACGGTTCACCGGTCTTGCTCTACCCGCGGGAAGTCGACGGTGTCGAGGCAGTGTGGCTTATCGGCCGGGACCACCGTCCGGCGCGTGAATCGCCGCGACGACGATGCGCCACGCCTTCCCGCTGCGGCGCAGGGTGTAAGTCATCCCGAAGGGCATCAGATCGTCATTCGCCGCGTTCTTCCAGGCGCCACTGCCGCTCACCATCGCCAGATCGTCGCTCAGGCGGTGCTCCGACAGCGGCGAGAACTCGGTCCTCACGTAGTCCGGCGGCATGTCCGCCATCACTCGAGAGTAGGCCTGCTCGACGGTCTGAACCGTTGGTAGCGAAACAATCTCTTTGGGCGTGATGAAGAGGGCTGGTTCGTGAAAGTGTTGAGCGACCGCTCGAGCATCGAGTGCCTGGAACGCCTTCGTGTATCGCCCAAACGCTTCGAGAACTCCACTGTGTTCGTCGTGTTGCATGTCACCTCGTGCTCGCTGAACGCCACGTTTACCACGGAATCAGTGGCTCACTCGATCTCGACCCACTCCAGTGCGCGAGTCAAGCGGGACAACCAACCAGGACCGTCGCTGTCCGCTGCGACCGCGGTCACGGAGGCACCACGGATTGCCAAGGATGAGGCTGATGCCATCCTCAACGGTTTGAAGCCGGAAACGGGAACGGCCGGTGACTGCCGTCATCCGCATCAATGATGCATAGCGAGATCACGATGTCGGCTTGGCCGAGCGTGGCGCTTGATCTGAGCTGAGGCCGCGCGGATGTGCCGCGTGAGGAAAGGAAGAGGTATGGCTAGGCTCGTGTTCGGAATGAACCAGTCCCTGGACGACTGACCTACGTTCCTGCTTAGTCTCGCGCCTTGCCGGCTGGAATCGCCGCTGACGTCCGGCTAACATCGTCAGAGATGTCGCTCGGAGCAACCGCACGCGCTTTGATCACCCGGTCCCTTCGCGGCTTGGGGACGGTCGCCATCATCGCGCTGATCACAGTGGCGATTACCGAGATCACCGCCCGCTTCGTACCCGGACTCCCGTCCAGGGTCAGAAGCCTGGAACCCGAGCGGGCGTGGGAAGACCGCTTCCTGGAGATGATGCACAAGGACGGCACGCTGGTAGTGGGTGGATTCCATCGGCCCCATCCGACGCGGGGCTGGACCGTGGCGCCAAACGCCCACCAGGTCGTCGATGGGTTCAGGTACACCACCAATGAACGAGGCTATCGGTCGCTGCGCCCGTACACGCCGGATTCCGCGAAGTACACGGTGCTGGTGATTGGAGACTCGTTCACGTTCGGCATCGACACCAACGATGAAGAGACGTGGCCGTATTTGCTGGAGACCAAAGATCCGGGCTTGAACGTGATCAACCTGGGCGTGGGCGGCTACGGCATCGACCAGATGGACGTGACGCTCCAGGAAACGGTCGGGGTGTACCATCCAGATCTGGTGATCATCGCCTTCATCGGTGATGATCTGCGGCGCACGTTCCTCTCATTCCGCGACTACAAGAAACCGCGATTCGTCCTGGACCGGGGCGGCGTTAGGCTCACCAACGTCCCCATCGGCACGCCCGACGCGGTGATCAGCGAGATCGAATCACGTCGGCGCTGGTTCGATCACTCGTACACGTTCGGACTCCTCCGCGGTCTCACTCGCGTCGCGCGTGGGTACACCATGCCCCCCGCGGACAAGCCCCTGCCGACCGACGCGATGGAGCTCGACACGCGGCTGCTCGATCAGATGCGCGACGTGAGCCGGCGGAACGGGGCAGAGTTTCTGCTCGTGTATCTCAGCTACGGCGAAGGCCTCTTCGACGCGAACCTGACCGAGGAGGGCGAGGCGTTTCTCCGCAACTACGGCGAGCACGCGCACGTGCCTACCTTGGACACGCGGCCCGCATTCCTGCGGCAGCATCGCGTTGACTGGGTGAAGGGCCACTACCAGGGACGCGAGAATCAGGTCGTCAGCGCCGCGATTTACGAGCGGATCCTCCCGCTGATGTCGAGCGCGTCCCGATCCTCGCCTCACTGACGTTACTGGAAATACGGCTTCACGCCCTGCGGCAGCGGCGTCTTGTCCAGCGCCACCATCATCGACGAAATCTGATATAGCCCCATCGTACCCACCAGATCGACGATGCCCCGATCGCCGCCGAGGACGTCGCGGGCGGCGTTCAGCGTCCTGTCGCTCGCGGTGTGCGTTCGCAGGAACTCGTCGGTGAAGTCGTAGATCGCCTGTTCGTCTTTCGGAAGGTTGGCTGGGCGCACGCCGCGGCGAATCGCCTCGACCGTTTCCGGCGCCAACCCCATGCGCACAGCGTAGGCATGGTGCGCGTTCCAGACATATTCGGCCGACCACAGCTTGCCGACCATCAGGATGGCGAGCTCATTGAGCTTCGGCGGCACCGATGAAAATCCCTCGCGGCCGGCAAATCGGGAATAGGCCATCGCCTTCTGTGTCAGATCGCCGAGGGCCGGGCTCACCATCATCACGCCCAGCGGACCGCTGATGTCGCCGCGCGGGCCGGAGAGGATGCTGGCGACATACGCCTTCTGCTCGGCGTTGAGGCGATCGTAATCAGTGGGCGTCGCGATGCGGCCGGCGCGCAGGTTCGCGACGGTCGCCCGGAGGCGAGCCTCGGCCGGCGTGCCCTTCTGATCGCCACCGCCGCCCTGCGCCCCCAGGTACGCCCCGAACATCGCCAGACCGCACGCCACCATCAGATATCGCCGCATCTTCATCTCCTTCGTTGCGATGCTTCCGAGGCTCTCGCTGGCTCAGAAATCGAACTGGGCGCTGATCTTCGCGAAGCGCGCATCGAGCACCGACTGCGGCCTCCCCCACGTCGTGCCATACGTCGTGACGTAGGTGAGCGGCACGTTCGAGTTGAACAGGTTGTAGATGTCGAGCCCCACGTTCGCGCGGGTGCGGCCAAATCGCAGAAGCTTGGCGATGCGCATGTCGACCTGAGTGATCCGATCGCCATAGAGCTCGCCGGCCGTCAGGATGTTGGTCTGGATGTTCGCCACGCTGCCAGACGGCGGCCGCCCCAGCGACTGCGCAATCACGTTGGCGGGCACGTTCCAGAGGGCCGTGATCTCGGGCCCGGGACGGCTCTGCATCGTTCCGCTGAGTTGCACCGTGATTTTGGGAATCGTGTAGATCGCCATCCCGCGAATGTCAGTCTGGAACGGATACACCTTGTGGCAGTCGTACTGGCTCGGGTTGTCGATGGCGAGGTCGCATGTGTCGTTCACGACGCGCCCGGTGCTCGTGCCACCCTGAACCGTCACCCCGCCACGCAACCGCGCGTTCACCTGAATGTCCACGCCGTGCCAGTAGTTGGCCGGTGAACCGTAATTGCTGCCACGCGCAATGAAGTTATCGGTCTTGCCGAACGCTGTCGGCGAGATGTCATAGAGGTCGCTGATGACATATCCCCCGGATCGCGGCAACCGCGGGTCGGCCGGAACCGGAACGCTGTACCCGTTGTAGTCGGCCGGCGTCACCGCACGATTGTCGGCCACGGTGAACGTGGTCGTCAGCGTGGACGTTGAGGTCACCGGGTCCGGGTTGAGGTATGAATCGAAGCTCCGGCGGTGATACCCGGCTTCCACCGACACACGCGGGAAGACCTGCTGCTGCACCGCGATGCCGAACTGCCAGTTGCCTGGCCGCACGCCAGAGCCTTCGAGCAGCGCGGGATCGTAGGTGGAGGTCGGCGTCACCAACTTCCCGAAATTCTGATTGGCGCTCGGCCCGCACTCGCCGTTCTGGGCCGGGTTCAAGAGATCGCAGTCCGGGACGTAGTCCCGGTTCGCATCGTTCCATGACCGCGTCGTCTGCGGCGGCACGCCACCGCCGAACTGCCGGCGCGCCGGATTGGGCTCGATGAAGATGCCCGCCCACTGCGCCGGATCCATGTAGGTACCGGCGTTGATCTTCAGCGACGTCTTCCCGGTGCCGAACACATCGACCGCCACTCCCCCGCGGTAGGTGATGTCGTTGTATCCCTTGACGATGTCCTGCTCCGGGAACACGATCGGCGTCGGCACCATGCGCGATGGCCCTATCGTCTGTTCGGGCGAACCGCTCGACGCGTTCTCGTAGCGGATGCCGCCCTGCAGCGTGAACCGCTTGAGGGTCCACCGATCCTGCGCGAAGATGCCGATGTTCCGCACATGGGCTTCTTCGGTGAAATCGCTCAGCAGCATCGTGAGCTGGTTGGGCACCCCGTTGTTGAAGCGGTACTGCAGCGAGTCGCCGCGCTGGTAGTTGCGGTTCGAGATGTTGTTGTAGGTCTCGACGCCCACCTTCATGTTCTGCGCTCCGGTCACGTAGGACAGCGACGCGCGGTACCGCGGCGCGAACGAGTGCACCTGATCCCAGAACATCGAGCGGTAGGCGAGGTTCGGGATCGGGGCAACCATGTTCGGGAAGTTGCCGCCCTGATCGACGACGCGCACCGCCGAGCGGTCGAAGCCTTCACGCGGATTGCCGTAGTCGGGCACAACCGCGCCGAAGCCGGCTTCGATGAGGAGCCGATTCGAGAGGGGCGCCGTATAGGCGGCTTGATAGGCGCGGATGTAGTTGATGTTCTGCGACCCGTCCTGCGCCTCCGGCGAGGTCGTGGCGCTGCCGCCGCCGGTGCAGTTGCGGCACATGTCCTGCTCGTCCCAGAAGAGATTGAGCTTCTGGCGCGGCGAGATCTGCCACGTCGTGCGCAGCGTCGCGCCGTGCCACAACCCGTCGGAGAGCGCCTGTTGGCTATAGTCAGGGTTGTAAACCCACGAGTTCGGGTCGCCGGCGTTCCTGTTGTAGTACATGCCGGCCACATAACGGTCGGTGCGCTGATAACGGCCGGTCACGTAGAACCAGAGCCGGTCCTTCACAATCGGCCCACCGAGCGCGCCGTTCACGTCCCACAGCTTCTTCAGCTTTCCCGGTTCGCGCAACCCGGCGGCCACCAGCTCGTCGTCGAAGTTGCTGCCCTGCAGCGATCCATTTGCTCCGTCCAGGAACACCGAGCCGCTGAACGTGTTGCCGCCAGTTTTTGGCACGACGTTGATCACCGGCCCGCCGGC
>Ga0173480_10000959_pt1 | contig 10367 bp, 8 predicted proteins | sample NitcycUS209509C1_FD_122622 | JGI IMG/M metagenome (GOLD analysis project Ga0173480, IMG submission 122622) | Soil microbial communities from Arlington Agricultural Research Station in Wisconsin, USA - Nitrogen cycling UWRJ-S209-509C-1 (version... | ecosystem: Environmental > Terrestrial > Soil >... | reverse complement strand
TGCAGCAGATTCTTCAGGCTCCGGCGCGGCCGTTTGGCGTCCGGACGCAGGCGCTCGCCGCCCGTGCGCAGCCGCACGGTCACGGCCGCCGTTTGCAGCTTCGCCAGACTCAAGCCCGAGCCGCGGGATTTTTTCATCAGCAGTGTGGCGCCGAGCTCGGGCAACGCAAGGCGCGCTTCGCCCTGCCACTGGCGTCTGAAATCGGCAGACGGCACCGGCGTCTTCGGCACCACGCGCAATTCGCTGCCGAAACGCCGCAGTTCGTGCGCTCCGAGATCGATGGCGATGCCGGTTGCGCGCGGCTCTTGCACCTGGCGTACGCATTCCGCGAGTCTCGTCTCGTTCGGCATCGTCACGCCATGCGAGCCGAGAAAATACCGGAGAGCATTTTTGGCGCGCGCCGTCGTCAACGCCCGCAGGTCCGTTATCTTCAAATGCGCAGCAGCGTTGGGCATGTCAATGGACGCGAGCTCGTCCAGCAACACGGCGGCTTCGGCGAAATTGCGGCTCGCGCGGGCGAGTGTTTTACGATAGGCGGGATAGCGTTCCGCGATGACCGGCAGCAGCCGATGACGCATAAAATTGCGATCGAACCCGGTATTGGCGTTGCTGTCGTCCTCCACCCAGCGCAATTTGCGCGCGCGTGCATAAGCTTCGATTTCGGCGCGTGTGATATCGAGCAGCGGACGCAAAATTGAAGGCGCGAGAGGTGAAGCGTGGAGGACATGGCGTTTTTTTTCCTCTTTCCCCTGCCCTCTTGCGTCACCGCGAAGCACCGGCATCGCACTCAGGCCCTTGACGCCGGCGCCGCGCAACAACTGCAGTAAGACCGTTTCCGCCTGGTCGTCGAGATTGTGCGCGAGCGCGACAAAATCCGCGGGCAGCCGCGCAAATACTGCGTAACGCGCATTGCGCGCCGCGGCTTCCAGGCTAGACTCGCGCGGCACGTTCACTTTGACGACGGTCAGCCCGATGCCGAGCTGCCGGCAATACGCGCCGCAAAACCGCGCCCACTTCGCGGCCGCCGGATTGATCTGATGATTGACGTGCAACGCGGCGATTTCGAACCGCATTTTGGCCGCTGCGCGACGCAGCAGATCGAGCATGACCACCGAATCGATGCCGCCGCTCAGGCCCGCCACCAGACGGTCGCCGCGACACACATGCCGGCCGAGTACCGCGGAAACGCGCTCGAGCAGGGCCTTACTTGGCGGCAACTTCCTTGTACTTGCCATAGCCCATCAGCCTTTCGAACCGCGCCTGCAGGAGCTCGTCGACCGACTGGTTCTGCATCTGGCGCCAGATGTCCTGCAGCGCCTTCTTGAGCGTCTGCATCATCGCGTCAGCATCGCGGTGCGCGCCGCCCAGCGGCTCGGTGATGATCTTGTCGATCAGGCCCAGCGTTTTCAGCCGGGTGGCCGTGATGCCGAGCGTTTCTGCTGCCTCTTCCGCGTGGTCCGCGCTTTTCCACAGAATGGACGCGCAGCCTTCGGGTGAAATCACCGAATAGGTCGCGTATTGCAGCATGAGCAGCGCGTCGCCCACTGCGATGGCCAGCGCGCCGCCCGAACCGCCCTCGCCGATCACAGTGCAAATGATCGGCACGCGCAGTTCCGCCATCGCATAAAGATTGCGCCCGATCGCTTCCGACTGCCCGCGCTCTTCCGCGCCGACGCCCGGGTACGCGCCGGGCGTGTCGATGAACGTGAAAACCGGCACGCCGAATTTTTCGGCGAGCTTCATCAGCCGCAGCGCTTTGCGGTAGCCCTCGGGCTTGGGCATGCCGAAATTGCGGTAAATCTTGTCCTTGGTATCGCGCCCTTTCTGGTGGCCGATCACCATGACCGACTGCTCGTTGAAGCGCGCGAGCCCGCCGACGATCGCCGCATCGTCCGCGAACGCGCGGTCGCCGTGCAGCTCCTCGAAGCCGGTAAACATGCCCTGCATGTAATCGAGCGCATACGGCCGCTGCGGATGACGCGCGACCTGCGAGATCTGCCACGCCGTCAGCTTGGCGTAGATTTCCTTGGTCAGCTGCTGGCTTTTTTTCTGCAGGCGCGCGATTTCCTCGGAAATGTCGAGGGCGGAATCGTCCTGCACGAACCGCAGTTCGTCGATTTTCGTTTCGAGCTCGGCGATCGGCTGCTCGAATTCGAGAAAAGTGGTCTTCATACCATGATGAAAATGGGGCGCGCGGCGAATGATACCGCAGATCGCATTGCCATCGTCAGTGCGCGATTGCGCGTCTGCGCCGCCGGATCAGAACAGATGGAAGGACAACGGCGCGAAAAATGCGACCGTGCAAAAGACCACGCCGATCACGCCGAGCCCGACGCCTATCCATGCCAGCACCATGGTGCTGGTCACGATGGCCGCCGATGCGAGCACGATGGCGATCTGCAGCGCTGCCGATGCAGTTTCATAATGGTGGTAAGCGGCCAGCGAACGATCGCGCACTTTTTCCGCCGCCTTCGCGCGCGCAGCCAGCTCCTTGCGGCCTTCCTGCGTTTCCGGCTCGCTGTCGTAACGCTCGGCGGTCTTGCGCCAGCCGGCAATGCGCTGCGTAATCGCCTCCTTCGACTTCGGCAGGCCCATCTGGCCGAGCTCGAGTTCGGCCGCTTCGGCGGCCGTGCGCACCACCGTCATGCGAATGGTCTTGGCCTGAAAAAACGACCACAGGTTCGAGGCTTCGATGTTCTTGTCGATCGCCGTGGTCTGCGAACCTTTGCCCAGCGTCTCCGAAATCGAGAGCACCAGGGCGAGGATCGAAATCAGCAGCGCGATCCGTTTGTTTTCCGGCCCGCCGTGGCCGGCGTCATGTCCATGTCCGTGCCCTGCTCCCGACATATTTCCTCCCGCTTTTCAGCGCTAATACCCGCCCATGTCGAACCCGCGCGGATCGCTCGCCGCCTGCGCCGACCCGTCGACGTTCGACTTGAAGACTGCCTGCATATTGCCCCATTTGCGGTTGACCGGCCGCAGCTGATGTCCCTTGTCTTCGAGCGATGATCGCCACGCGGCGGAAAAACTGTCCGGCTCGATTTCGACCAGGTCGGGCCAGCACTGGTGGTGGTAGCGCGGCGCCGTCACGATGCGCAGCAAATCGACGCTGTCCTGGTTCACGTAATCGAGGATGCCGAACAGCACCATGCTGATAATGCGCGAGCCGCCCGGCGCGCCGATGACCAGCACGCCTTTGCTGTCCTCCACGAACGTGGGACTCATGCTCGATAAAGGCCGCTTGTGCGGCTCGATCGAATTGGCCTTGCCGCCGAGCAGTCGATAAAGGTTAGGCAGGCCGAGGCCCAGCGAGAAGTCGTCTATTTCGTTGTTCAGCAGCACGCCGGTATCGCCCGCAATCACGCCGGCGCCGAACCACGAGTTGATGCTCAAGGTGGCGCCCACGCGATTACCGTCGACATCGATCACCGAGTAATGCGTGGTGTTATAGCTTTCGGTGACGGCCGCGAGCGGCGTAATGGTCAATGCGTCGAGCGGCGTGGCGATGTTCGGATTGATCGATGCGGCGCGGCTGTGCGCGTACGCTTTGTCGATCAGTTTCGCGACCGGCACCTGCACGAAGTCGGTGTCGCCCAGATAACGCAGCCGGTCCTGGAAGCCGCGGCGCAGCGCTTCGATCACGATATGTGCGTCTGCAGGGTCGCGCGCATCGGCGATCTTGTAGCCTTCGAGGATATTGAGCGTCTGGGCGAGCGTCACGCCGCCCGACGACGGCAGCGCCGCCGAGACGACCGTCGCGCCGCGGTAGCTGAAACGCACGGGCGGCCGCTCGATGATCTTGTAATCGGCCAGATCGTCCGCCTGCCACACGCCGCCGGCGCCATTGACGCCGCTCACGAGCGCCTGCGCAACCGGCCCGCGGTAAAAACCATCGCGCCCCTGCTCGGCCAAGCGCTCGAGCGTCGCCGCGAGTTCCGGCTGACGCAACAGATAGCCTTGCGGTGGCGCCGCGTCGTTGTCGAGAAAGATGCGTGCCGTGTTCACGCCTTCGCGCAGCAGTGGCTCGCGCACCTTGGCGATGCGCGCAAACCGCGAATCGAGATTGAACCCGTTGCGCGCGAGCGCGATGGCCGGCGCGAGCAACTGCCGCAGGCGCAGCCTGCCGTAGCGCTGGGCGAGATGCACCATGCCTGCCGGTACGCCCGGAATTCCGGCCGCCTTGCCGCCGCGCAGGGTCGCACCCGGTACCGGCACCCCATCTGCATCGACGTACATGGATAGAGCGACTCCGGCAGGCGCGGTTTCGCGCGCGTCGATCATGACCTGCTTCTTATCGCTTGCCCGGTGCAGCAGCCAGAACCCGCCGCCGCCCAAGCCTGCCGAATAGGGCTCGACGACGGCCAGCACGGCGGCGATCGTCACGGCCGCGTCGAACGCATTGCCGCCCTGCTCCAGAATCCGGTAGCCGGCTTCAGTGGCCAGCGGATGAGCCGTGGCAATCGCCGCGCGCGCCCGCCCTTCCGCCGCGTTCGCGGACACGGTGACGCACGCGAGCAAAAGTATGGCGACGTGCCGCCACTGCGGGAGCCGCGCCCGCATCTTCATCACCGCTTCAATGTTGAACAATGCCCGCAGAGGCGCGCCGGCCGGATGGTTAGACAATGTTGTCCTCGTAAAAACGTTCTGCGGGAAGAGCGGATGGTCGCCGGATTCACCGGGTCGCTCGACCTCTGATTCACCGGCGCAGTATACCAGCGCGCGTCGCCGCACTGGCAGCGTGCGCGCCCCGCGCCGTCAATCGAGCGTCTCGCGGTAACGGGTCAGCGCAATGGTGCCGGCGATCAGCAAAAACAGGGCAAGGGGCCACATGTTCGGCGCAATGTCGGAGAACCCGTTGCCCTTCAGCAGGATGCCGCGCACGATGCGCAGAAAATGCGTGAGCGGCAGCGCTTCGCCGAGCCATTGCGCCCATTGCGGCATGCCGCGAAACGGGAACATGAAGCCCGATAGCAGCATCGACGGCAGAAAAAAGAAAAAAGTCATCTGCATCGCCTGCATCTGGTTCTTGGCCAGCGTCGAGAACGTGTAGCCGATCGCGAGATTGGCGGCGATGAACAGGATCAGCACGACCGACAGCAGAGCGAGGCTGCCGAGCATGGGCACCGCAAACAGGAGCTTGGCGGCGAGCAGGATCACCGTGACCTGGATATAACCGACGATGATGTACGGCACGATCTTGCCGATCATCACCTCGATCGGGCGCACCGGGGTGGCGAGCAGGTTCTCCATGGTGCCGCGCTCGTATTCGCGCGTGACCGCGAGCGACGTCATCATCACCATCGTCATGGTGAGCACGACGCCGAGCAGGCCCGGCACGATGTTGTACTGGGTGATGCCCTCGGGATTGTAGCGGCGCTGCACGCGCAATTCGAACGCCGGCGCCGGGTATTGCAGGTCGTGCAGCGCGCCCGCCAGGTCGCGGTTGAGCGCATTCTGGTTGATCGTAAGCAGCGCCGCGATCGCATTGCTGGTCGCGGCGGGATCGGTCGCGTCGGCTTCGACGAGCAGCACCGGGCGCTCGCCGCGCTCGAGCTTGCGCGAGAAATTCTCCGGGATAGTCACCACGAACTGCACCGTGCCCATCGCGAGCGCGCGGTCGGCCTCGGCTTCGCTGGACAGATGCTGCACGACGCGGAAATAACCGCTGTTTTCGATCGCGCGCACCAGCGTCCGCGCATAAACGCTGTTGTCGGCGGCGAGCACCGCAGTCGGCAGAGACTTCGGATCGGAATTGATCGCGAACCCGAACAGGATCAACTGCATGATGGGCACGCCCACCATCATCGCGAACGTGAGCCGGTCCCGCCGCATCTGCACGAATTCCTTGGTGAGCACGGCCCAGAACCGCGCGAAGGAGAAAGTCCGGTTCATGCGTCGAAATTGTCCGGCGCTTCATCCATCATGCGGATAAACACGTCTTCGAGACCCGGCTGCGCAGGCGTCCACGCGGTGCCGGCCCGCGCGCGGAATGGTGCGAGCGCCTCGTCCAGCGCCTGCGCGTCCGTGCCGCTCACGTGCAGCGTGCTGCCGAACGGCACCACCATCTTGATCGCCGGCACGTCGCGCAATTGCGCCGCCAGACCGAAGAGATCGGGTCCGCTCACAGCCCAGGTCGTGAGCTTCGAATGCGCGATTACTTCCTCGGCGGTGCCGGTGATCAGCAGCTTGCCGTACGCTATGTACGCAAGCCGGTGACAGCGCTCGGCTTCGTCCATGTAATGCGTACTGACCAGCACGGTGATGCCCTCGGCGGCGAGCATGTGGATCTGGTCCCAGAATTCGCGCCGCGCCTTCGGATCGACGCCCGCGGTCGGCTCGTCGAGCAGCAGCAGGCGCGGGTTGTGCAGCAGGCAGGCCGCGAGTGCGAGCCGCTGCTTCCAGCCGCCAGACAACTGGCCGGCCAGTTGCCCGCTCCGATTGGCGAGCCCGAGCCGTTCGAGCGCCGTCTCGACCGCGTGCTTGCGATCGGGTACCGCATAAACCCGCGCAATGAAATTGAGGTTCTCGCGTATGCTGAGGTCCTCGTAGAGACTGAAGCGCTGGGTCATGTAGCCGACTTCGCGCTTGATCAGCGCCGACTCACGAAGGATATCGTGACCCAGGCAGGTGCCGCGTCCGCCGTCCGGCTTCAAGAGCCCGCACAGCATGCGAATGGTCGTCGTCTTGCCGCTGCCGTTGGGGCCGAGGAACCCGAAGATCTGCCCGCGCTCGACGCGGATGCTGAAATCGTCAACGACGCGCCGGCCGCCGAAGCTCTTGGTGAGCCCTTCGACGTCGATGACCGCCGCTTCGCTCATCGCGGGAATGTCACATCGACGGGCTGACCGGGATGCAGCTTTACGGCGTCCTCCGGCGCGGTGCGCGCCTCGATCAGGTAGACGAGCTTCGTGCGCGAGTCGCGGCTGTAAATCACCGGCGGCGTGTATTCGGCCTGGGGCGAGATGAAAGTGACCTGCGCGGCGAGCGGCGCGGCACATCCGTCGCAGCGCACGTTGATCGTTTGACCGACCTTCACCGCGCCCAGCATCGATTCGGCGACGAAGAACCTGACCTTGATGTTCTGCGCCGGCAACAGCGACACCACCGGCGAGCCCGCCGGCACCCATTCGCCCACGACGTAATTGGTGTCGTTGACGAGCCCGGCCACCGGCGCCTTTACTGACTTCTGTGCGAGCCGCCAATCAGCCTGCGCGAGCGCGGCGCGCGCCGCTTTCGCGTTGGCCTCGGCGGCGCGGATTTCATCCTGGCGCCCGGCGAGTTGCACGGTCGCAACCTGCGCTTCGAGTTCGGCGACGTGCGCGCGATCGCGCTCGGCCGCGGCGCGCGCGTCGTCGACCGCGCTTTTCGACACGAAGTTCGCCGCCGCGAGTTGCTCCTGCCGCGCGAGATTGGTGGTGGAAAGCTTGAGGCTCGCGCGCGCCTGCGCGAGTTGGGCGCGCACTGCTTCGATTTCGGTCGGGCGGCGGCTTTTCCGCAGATCCGCCGCCTGCGCCTCTGCATTACGCACGCGCTCTTCAGCTTCGCGGCGCCCCGCCTCTTCGTTGAGCTGCTCGAGCGTGAACAACGGATCGCCGACCTTGACCTGGCCACCGCGCCCCACCTGCAAGCTCTGCAGATTGCCCGCAAACGGCGCCGCGACCCGCACGTATTCGCCTTCCGCGTACCCCTGCAATCCCGCTTCGACCTTCTTGTCGCAGCCGGCCGTCAGCGCGGTGAGCAACAGCAGCGGGAGATAGTGCAGAATTTTCATTGATTCAAGCCAGGGTTTCGAATGCATCGCACTTATTGCCGCGACATTTCCCGCGCGCCGTCGCCGCGCCGTCCATCGATTGCCGTCGATGCTATCATTTTCGCATGTCCAACGCCGCCACTGGCAGCCCGCCGCCGGTCATTGCCGTCCCTCTCTGGGCCTGGCTGATAGTTGCAGCATTGACGCTGTTGCCGGCGGCATAGTTTGCTTATCTCGACAGCGGCGAAGCGGCGCGCGTAATGCGCGTGCGGTTGATCGAGCATTACCGCTTGTGGGAAACGGCGCCCGAGTATGCGGGCACGCCGCAGGCGTGGACGCGGTTCGCCGCGTGGCTGCTCGATACCGACCAGCTGATGGAGCGCGTGCGCATGCGCGAGGGCGCGCTCGCCGAGCAGATCGAAATCGATTACCGGCGCGACATGCTGCTCGTCTGCGGCAAAATCATCGGCGCCTATCTGCTGGCGTGGCTCACGGCCCTGGCGCTGCTCTTCGGTGCTGCCCGCGTCTATCGGCGGCGCGCTCGACGTTAACGCGGTTCGGTGCGCCGCACCTCGATACGTTTTAGCGCGTCGGTCCGCATGATGAGCGCGCCGGCACCGAGCAGCACACCGTCCATCCAGAACGCGGCGCCGATCCCGAACGCGCTGCCGAGAGTGCCGAATATCAATGGCACCAGCACCTCGGTGAATTTCTGCACGCTTTGGCGAAGTCCCATTGCCTCCCCGCTGCGCCCTTCCGGCGCGCGGTTATAAGTAATCACCATCGACAATGGACCGCAGCAGCCCAGCCCCAACCCCAGGACGAAAGAAATACCGGCCAGCATGTACACGCTAGTGACGAACGGAAATACCACGCACGCGACAGCGGCCAGCGCAAGCGATCCGCACAAGACCCGCTCTTCGCTGCTGCGCTTGACGAGCGCGGACATTACGAGCCGCGTCAACAGTACCGCCACTGCGTAAGTGCCCAGTATCATGCCGATTACAGACGCCGACAAGCCGATCGAGTGGCCGTAAATCGGCATGTAAAAATTGTAGAGTTCGCCGCCGGTTTCGATAATACCCGCCGCGATGTACGCGCGCCGCAGAGGCGCGCTGCGAATGAGATCCATCGTGCGCTGGCCGCCGCGCTTCGCGTCTTCGGCTACGCGCGGCAGCCGGTGCGCGAAAAAAAGCAGAAACGCCACGGGGCCCACCGGCAACAGCGCGAGCACGAGATAAGTCGACTGGTGCCCGATCGAATCGATCAGGAAACCCGTGAGCGTGGGGCCCAGCAGTGCAGTCACGGCGACACCGAGACTGAACGTCGCGTAGTTGCGCGTGCGCTTGTGCCCTTCGCCGAAGGCGCCGATCAGGTGTTGCGCGGAAACCGTGTAAAAAATATACAGGGTGCCGATCAGCGTCGCCGATATGAAAAGCGCGGTAAAACCCCGCCAGATGAACGGCAGCACGAGCCCGCAGCCCAGCGCCAGCGACCCCATCAGCATCGGCATGCGCGGCCCGAGGCGGTCGGACACGCGCCCGGCATAAAGCGCGAGAAACAGCGAAAAAAACGAATACAGCGCATACAGGATGCCGATGACCAGCGGCGTGGCGCCGAGGTCTATCGCGTACAGCGAGATCAGCATCTTGCTGCCTTTGTACGCGATATGGTTCAACACCGTCATGGCGACGATGACGTAAAACCCCATGGCTTCCTTGGCGCGGCGGCGCGGCGCGCGGGTTGAAAATGAGCTCCGATTGTAATCCATGCGTGCGCGCCGCCTGCCGCGGCGGGCCCCAGATCAAGTTAGAATCGACGCTCGCGCCCGCAGCTCACTGCGCACGCGCAACCTGGAGACCCGCGCATGAAAATCGAAACCATAGGTGTGATGAGCCCCGGCGACATGGGCCAGGCCATCGCGCAGCAACTGAAGAACAACGGATTCAAAGTCTGCACTGCGCTCGATAGCCGCAGTGCGCGCAGCAAAGCGCTGGCCCGCGAGGCCGGCTTGACCGACGTCGGATCGATTGCGAAGCTGACCGAGCAATGCGAAGTGATTTTGTCGGTGATGAATCCGGGCGCAGCACCCGCGTTCGCCGCCGAAGTCGCGCAGGCGCTGAAGGTCAACAAACGCAGCCCGCTCGTCGTCGACTGCAATGCGATCGCGCCCGTCACGATGCAGGCCATCGCCGTGCAGATTACGGGCGCCGGCGGGCGCTGCGCCGACGGCGGCATCATCGGGCCGCCGCCGCGCGGCGCGGCGAAGACCACGTTATATGTATCGGGCCCCGAAGCGCATGAGCTCGCGCAGATCGCGACGCCGCAAATTGCGATCACCGTGATGAGCGATCGCGTCGGCGACGCGAGCGCGATCAAGATGTGCTACGCCGCGATGACCAAGGGCGTGCAGGCACTGGGGGTCGAGTTGCTGGTGGCCGCGCGCCGTCTCGGCGTGGACGCCGCGCTCGAAGCCCAGTTCAAGGCGTCGCGCAGCGACGTCTATAACTGGGTGGTGGGCGCGCTGCCGGTAATGCCGCCCAAAGCGTATCGCTGGGTGCCCGAAATGCTCGAGATCGCCAGGACTTTCGAGGCCGCCGGCATGACGCCGCGCATA
>Ga0173480_10000958_pt1 | contig 10368 bp, 15 predicted proteins | sample NitcycUS209509C1_FD_122622 | JGI IMG/M metagenome (GOLD analysis project Ga0173480, IMG submission 122622) | Soil microbial communities from Arlington Agricultural Research Station in Wisconsin, USA - Nitrogen cycling UWRJ-S209-509C-1 (version... | ecosystem: Environmental > Terrestrial > Soil... | reverse complement strand
GTTACGCCCGCGACGGTGGCGATCGCACCCACCACCGGTCCTATCAGCGCGCCGAAGACTGCAGCGCCCATTGTCGTCCCGATCAGCGCGCCACGACGGTCGCGTGGGGCCGCGGCGACGAGCCACGCGAGCGCTCCCGCCCAAGAGAGCGCGCTGCCAATCCCTTGTAGGAGCCGGGCCGCCCCCAGGGCCCACGCATCGTCGGCGAACGCAAAGACAAAGCTCGCGACGGCGGTGACCGATACCCCGACGAGCGCAGCGCGCTGCGGGCCGAAACGAGCCGCGACCAGCCCGCTCGGCAGAGACGCAATCAGCACGCCGGCCGCGTAGGCGGCCGAGAGCACCCCGGCCGACCCCTTCGACAGTCCGTAGGACGACACGAAATGCGGCAAGAGCGGCACGAGTGCCGTGAAAAACGTGATGTCGAGCGCCACGATCGTGCTCAGGAGGACGACGAGGCGACGCATGTTTCGACGGTAGCAAGCGGGTTAGCGCTGCAGATCGTGGCGGAACGCACGAGATGTGCCTAACCCACGGCAGGTTTAGGCGTCGAACCATCTGGAACAAGGTCGAACCGACCAGGCCACCGAGCACGTGATCCTGCGCCGCCCGCAGACGTGCCCCGGGAGTGCCGACTGGAGTCGGGCCTCAAGGAGGGGTCTCTGTGGTGAAACCAAAGCTGCTGCTTCCGTTGCTTGCTGCGTTTCTGATGCTGATGGCGGCAGGCTCGACGCTGGCGTCGTCGTCGGCGCCGAAGCAGCACGTGACCGCGAAGGCGGCCGCACGGAAGCCGGTGCGGAAGGCGATCCCGAAGGTCGACGCAGCGCTCGTACGCCGCCTCCGCCGCACGGTCTGGCACTGGGAGGCGGTGATGGGCAAGCGTCGCACCACCGTGAAGCTGTCGCTGCGGTCGGTCCCGGCGCTCCGCTACTGGCGCCGGCAGGCCCGGTCCGTCGCGCGTCTCGCGTCGCATCCGCCGCACAAGGCGGGTTGGCTCTGCATCCACCGGTACGAGGGCGGCTGGAGCGACTCGAACGACCCCTACTGGGGCGGCCTGCAGATGGATCGCGGCTTCATGAGCTCCTATGCGCCGGGTGAGCTCCTGCGGCGCGGGTGGGCCGATCGCTGGACGGCGCTCGAGCAGATGTGGGTCGCCGAGCGCGCGCACCGAAGCGGTCGCGGTTACTGGCCCTGGCCGAACACGGCGCGGGCCTGCGGGTTGGTCTAGCCTTTCCCCCTGGCGCGTTAGAGCGCGCCCGAGCGGGAAAGACTGGTACCCATGACCGAGATCACGAACGAGCAGATCCAGGCACTGTTCGCCCGCGGTGAAGAGGAAGGCTGCGTCAACCTGTCGCACCTCAACGAGCTCGTCGCCGAGCACGAGCTGACCGACGACGAGGTCGCGCGGCTCTACGAGGAGCTCGAGGAGCGCCACATCGAGCTGGCCGACGACTGCGGGCGCGCGAGCGAGGACGACAGCACGTACGTGAACGGCGATCTCGCGATCGCGACGACGGACGCGCTCCAGCTCTTCCTGAACGAGGCCGGCCGCTGGCCGCTCCTGACCAAGGAGGAGGAGGTCGAGCTCGCCAAGCGGATCGAGCGCGGCGACATGGAGGCGAAGGAGCGGATGATCAACTCAAATCTTCGCCTCGTGGTCTCGATCGCGAAGAAGTACCAGGGTCACGGGCTCTCGCTACTCGACCTGATCCAGGAGGGGATCATCGGCCTCATCCGCGCGGTCGAGAAGTTCGACTGGCGGCGCGGGTTCAAGTTCTCGACCTACGCGACGTGGTGGATCCGCCAGGCGGTGCAGCGAGGGGTAGCGAACAAGGCGCGCACGATCCGGATCCCGGTGCACATCGCCGACCGAGAGCAGCGGATCGCCCGCGCCGAGCGCGCGCTGGCGCCGAAGCTGGGGCGGCAGCCGACGGAGGAGGAAGTCGCGAAGCAGGCGAAGCTGCCACTGAAGCAGGTGCGCGAGGTGCGGGAGGCCGCGCGCGCGATCACGAGCCTCGACCGGCCGGTCGGCTCCGAGAACGAGGCGTCGCTCGGCGAGCTGTTCGCGGCGGAGCAGGCGCCGCCGGAGGAAGAGGTGACGGTGAGCCTCGAGCAGGACGTCCTGCGACGGGCGGTGGCGCAGCTGCCGGACCGGGAGCGCGAGGTCGTGAAGCGGCGCTACGGCCTGAACGGTGACCGCGACCCCGCGTCGCTGGAGGCGATCGGGCGGGAGCTCGGCCTGACGCGCGAGCGCGTGCGCCAGATCGAGGCGAGGGCCCTCGAGCAGCTGGCCGTCAACCGCGAGGTCGAAGCCCTGAAGGTCGCCTAGCCTCCGGGGTTAGGCCTTCGTGACTTCGACGATCGAGGTCGAGCGAGAGCAGGTCCGGGAGACGCATGACGTCGAGCCAGACCGGCCCTGGATCGTGATCGTCTGGAACGACCCGATCAATCTGATGTCGTACGTGACTCTGGTCTTTCAGCAACTCTTCGGCTACAGCCGCGCAAAGGCGACGACGCTGATGCTGCAGGTGCACAACGAGGGCAAGGCGGTCGTCTCGAGCGGCACCCGTGAGAAGGCGGAGCACGACGTCGCGCGCCTGCACGCGCGCGGGCTCTGGGCAACGATGCGGCAGGACTGATGAAGCCCACCGCCGACGGAGGCGTCGAGCCGCAGCTCTCCCGCGACGAGCGGACCCTGGTGGCCAACCTTGCCTCGGAGCTCAGGTCGCTGCTCGACGGCGACACGGACGATCCGTCGCTCCGCCGCCTCTTCCCGCCGGCCTACGACGAGGAGGCGGACGAGACCGCGTACCGCGACCTGATGGGCAGCGAGCTCCTGAACGGACGGCGCGAGGCGCTCGAGCTCCTCGCGCGCACGGCCAACCAGAAGCGCCTCAGCGCGGATGAGGCCGACGCGTGGCTACGCGCGCTGAACGACCTGCGCCTCGTGCTGGGAACGCGTCTCGACGTCCAGGAGGACATGCTCCTCGACAACCTGCGCCCCGACGATCCCCGCGCGTCCGGGCTGGCGATCTACGGCTGGCTCTCGTGGCTGCAGGAGCAGCTGGTGGCGGCGCTCAGTGCCGGTCTGGAGGAGGGAACTGCCCCTTAGTCGTGATCCCGTGGACCTCGCGTGTGTCGAGCTCGTCGCCGTCGGCGGACAGCATCGTGAGCGTTGTCGGCAGATGGCCTTTCTGCCAGTGCTGCTTCGGAACGCCGTAGAGGAAGAACGCGGCGTTGACCGGCGCGCCGACCCAGACGAGCGGGATCGGCTGACTCTCGCCGTCTTCGAAGCGGAGTAGGAGCGAGTTGGCCCGCTCGTTGGTGGTCTCGCCCTCAAGCATGACCGGTCCGGCCAGGATCTCGCCGTTCTGCGCAACGCGGCCGCAGAGGCAGACTCCGACGCTGAGCCGGTCGTAGCGGAAGTCGCCTCCTTCGCACCAGCCGCGGCTCGTGCAGAAGCCGCCGTTCCTGGTCGGCGCGACCCAGAGCGTCGTTGTCCTGTTCGGCGTCAGGCGGGCTTCGAGCACCTTGATCGCCCGGTCTGGCTGCACGCCAGCCTTGACCTGGGGAGCGTTCCACTCGGCGAACGACTCGACGATCTGCTGCGGAGGGGGATCGTCGCGGTCGAGGAGCCGGATGACCTTCCCGCCCACGCTGGTCGCCGGCGACACGATCACGACCGCGGACGCCAGAACCGCCGCGATGGCGATCGGCACGCGCCGCCGGTGCCGCCTCGCGGCTCTCGCGCGTGCCACGACCTCGGGCCAGCTCTGGTCGTCGCGCGCGTCTGCGAGCGCCCCGACGCGAACGGACAGGTCGCTCTCGAAGTCGATCATCGGACTGCTCCTTCCGGCTCTAGTACGGCGCGCAGCTGTGCATGCGCCTGCGCCAGCGCTGCGGCGACCGTGCCTTCGCTGACCTCGCAGGCCGCGGCGATCTCCGCGTACGAGAAGTCCCCGAAGTACCGTAGGAAGACGATCAGGCGCCGGCGTGGGGGCAGCTCGCGCAGCGCCGCCGCAAGCTCGGGGTCGCGCTCCGGCTCGAGCAACTGCGGGTCGAGGTCATGGCCGCTCGGCGGCCGCGAGGTCTTTCGGCGCTGCTCCAGCGCGAAGCGAAGCGCGATTTTCCAAACGTAGGCGGCGAGGTGGGCCTCGTCGCGCTCGCGCGCCGGTGCGGCGAGCGCGCGGGCGAACGCCTCCTGCACCGCGTCTCGGGCCGACTCGCGGCTGCCCGTGACCGTCGCGAGGGCGTTGCGGAACGAGACGTACCGTGTCTCGTAGAGGGCCTCGAGCTCTCTCGCCGTGCCGTCCATGGCTACCGGTGAGAGGCCCTAGAGGCTTGGAATCTTTAGGTCCCGACGACCTGGACGATCCAGCGGCGATCGCGCTCGCGGTCGAGCTCCAGGAAGAGCACGCGCTGCCAGGTGCCGAGGCAGAGCTCGCCGTCGCGCACCGGGATCGACTCGCCAGCCGGCCCGAGCAGCATCGACATGCAATGGGAGTGGCCGTTCCCGAAGTCCATGTCCTCGGGGCAGATGTTCTCGGTGCGCCGGTCCCAGTCGTCGTGCGCGTAGTACGTCTCGCTCGGCACGAGGCGCTTGAGCATGCTCGCGAAGTCCTCCAGGAAGCCACTCTCGAACTCGTTCACCCGCACGGAGCAGGTCGTGTGCGGTGAGTAGACGCAGGCGATGCCGTCGATGACGCCGCTCTCGCGAACCGCCTCCGACACCTCCTCGGTGATGTCGCGGACGGCCAGGCCGCCGGTGGTTCGAAGCTGTCGCTCGTGCTGGAAGACCTTCACCGTTCGCCACCCTCCTTCGTGGACGGCCGCTTGGAGTGCGGACAACGGGGCCTATTGTGAGGGTTCTGCACGAATCCGTCGAGTGGAACCGGTGGTAGAAGGAGATCTCAGCGGCAGCGTTGTGCCGGGGCGCGGGCTCGGGTCGGAGCTCATGCGCGACCCGCACGTCAACGTGCGCTTCGAGGAGATTGCGGGCTTCCGGCTCGTTCCCGGGACGCTGAACGTCCGCCTGCCGGGGCCGCTGGTGCGCGACGAGCGCTGGCGGTTCCTTCCGTCGGAGGAGGTCGCGCCGGACTGGGAGGAGCGAAGCGGCCAGAGCGGCTACTTCCTGGCGGACGTGATCGTCGAAGGGGCGCACCGTGCTCTCGCCTTCCAGGCGGTCGAGCCCGAGGGCCCCGGGTATCCGCCGGACCAGGTCGAGCTGCTGAGCGAAACCCACCTCCGCAACGCGCTCGAGCTCGTCGACGGCGACCTGGTCGCGGTCTCGCTGCGCGACAGAGACGGGAGCTAGGCTCTGCTCGCCGGGCCCGTAGCTCAGCTGGTCAGAGCAGCGGACTCATAATCCGTTGGTCCCTGGTTCGAATCCAGGCGGGCCCACAAAGAAAGGCCCTCGTTTTGCGGGGGCTTTTTCTCATCTGTGGTTCTCTAGATTGGCGTGAATCTTGACCTGCGCGTACAGGAGGACGTACAGAGCGTCGCCCGCGGCGACCTGGGTCCCGGCAGCGACCTCCGGATCGTCCACGAGCTGATGCTGGGGCCCGTCTTCTACCGGCTGCTGCTCAGCGGCCCGCCGCTCGACCGGAAAGCTGAGCGAGAGCGTCGCGGACGCCGTCCTCGACGCCTTCACGGCGAGTCCCAGCGCCACACCGCGAAAGAAGCGAGACCCCCCCGTCCAATCGCTAAGGCTTCACATAGGTCGCCAGCTCGACGAGATTCTCGTCAGGATCGCGGAAGTAGAACGACGTGATCGGCCCGAGGGCGCCTGTCCTCGCGACCGGGCCCTCCTCGACCGAGACGCCGCGACTGTGAAGCCAGGCCGCGATCGTGGTGGGGTCGGCGTCGGCGACGAGGCAGATGTCTGCTGACCCCGGTGTCGGCCGTGCCGCCTTTGGCTCGAATTCGTGGCCTGCCTGGTGCAGGTTCAGCTTCTGTTGCCCGAACGAGAGCGCGCGGCGGCCGTCCTCAAAGGCGACCTCGGTCATGCCGAGAACGCCCGCGTAGAAGCGGACTGTTTTGTCGATCGACGCCACGGTCAGGACGAGGTGGTCTAGCCGTTCGAGGCGCGGCGCGGATTGGATTGCGCCAAGCTCCATCAACAACAGACGCTATCTGCGCTGGATCGGCGGGATGCCACCTCTACCGGATGGGCTGTTGAAGCCCTGCCCGCCGAATGGTTCGATTTCTTTTCTTCGCAGCGTGTCTTCGCCAAAGACCGAAGCCAAGGAAGACGTCAAGCCGCCGCCTTCCGACGAGCCGCTTTCCGTTTGCGCGGTTCAGCCTCTTCTGGCCTGGCGAGCTCGCTGTTGAAGTGGCTGACGACCTCCGTTGGCAGCGCGGTCACGTCGCGCAAATGCGCGCTGCTGACCGTTGCCAGGCGGCCGACCAACTCGTGCGACTCGGTGTCGCCCTGGGCTCGACTGAGGAGCTCGTTGCTGACCGCCTGCGCGTAGCGGTCAGCAGATTGCGCCCAGCCAACCACGAACTTGCTGATCGAGGTCACCGTGGCGAGCTCGACACGTATTGCGTGAAGGAAGAGCTCGCGAAGAGGCTCGGAGTGCTTCCTGTCTTCGGTTTTCTTGGTTGCTGCTGTAGCCATTTCAGTCTCCTTCGAGGGGAAGTAGTCGGTTGCGATCGGACTGGCGATGCGTGGTCAACGCGCGCAGCGCGCGCCCGGGAAGCCGGAGCGCCTGGACGGTCCAGCCGATGAGGGCGATAAGGACCAGCGCGAGCCCGATCGTGATGAGCAGCAGGCGTCGGCTTCTCACAGGCCTGGAGGAAAGTCGATGGTTTCCCTCGCCTGCCCGGGCTTCCGATCGCCGACGAAGTAGTAGAGCGGGTGGCGGTTGTAGGTGACTTCGAGCTTGCCGTCCTTGCGCTTGGTCGTCCCGAGGAGCGACGCGCGCACGGCGGTGCCGGCATGCGGCTTTCCTTTCGCCGCCGCTGAGATCACTGCGACTGCGAGCTTGACCCAGTGCTTCATCCATTCCCTCCTAGTTGGGGACGAGCGTTCCGAAGAGCCCGTCGGCTTCGTGGTTGAGGCCAGCGGTGAAGAACAAGGTGTTCGGCCCTGCACCCGGCGTCGCCGGCGCGAAGCGCAGCCCCCAGAGCCCGTCGATCGCGACCGGGCCGCCATTGGGCCCCGCTGAGCGTGCCCTGGAGCTCGCCGCTCGCAGGGTCGTAGGCGTGGATGCGGCCGTTGCCGAAGTTGCCGACCAGGATGTCGCCGCCGAAGGCGCCGAAGGTCGGCGGGGCGAGTGTCACGGCCCAGGGGGAGTCGAGCATTCCGCGGCTGACGAGCCGCTGGAGCAGGTCACCGTTCGGGGCGAAGACGTCTACGAACCCGTTGCCGGGGTGCGCGACGTCGTCGTCCTTGCCCGGGCCTTGCTTGGCAAACGTGACATAGAGCTTGCCGCCGATGTTGTGGATGCCGAAGGGTGCAAACCCAGCCGGAACGGTCGGATCCGTGAAGCTGTTGACCAGGTTGAAGTGGCTGTCGAAGACGTCGACCGTCCCGAAGCGAAAGCTGGTCGCGTAGAGGAACTTGCCGCTCGGCGTGTTCACCAACGCCAGGCCCTTGTAGTTCGCGCCGACGTCGCCGGCGCTGTCCGTCGCGGTCGACCTGTCGACGGCGATGACCGCGTGTGCTCGGTCGACGTTCGGGTTCCAGCCCGCGATGGTTCCGTCCTCGGTCGCGAACAGGAAGAACGACGGGCCGGACCTGCGGTGCTCCGCGATCACGAAGGCGGACGAAGCCGAGTCGAAGGTGTTGAACGCCTGACCGGTGGGCGGCCCGCGGCCCCGTCTCCGGCCGACAGCGGAGCCGGGATCGCGACCGAGAGGGGCTGGGGATTACCCGCGCCGTCGTAGAGCGTCGTCACCCCGGCGTGGTTGTCCGAGACCCAGATCGGGCTGCCCGGCCCGACCGACGTGCCCCAGGGATTCTTCAGGTTCGGGTCCGTGTGCACGGCCAGACCGGGGATGTTGGAGACGAGGTTTCTCTGGACGTAGGAGCGGCCGGCGATCCCGTGGCTGTCGGCCGATCTTGCGATCCCGAGAAGGCGATCGACGCGGCCAGCGCGACCATTGCCGCAAGCCCGAAGACGGAGCGTCGTGCGTTCATGAGTGCTTCCTTTCTCTCTGTTGGCTAGTCGTCTGACGAGTCGTGCGCGGGGAGAAGTGCGTGCCTGAGGACGAAGGCGGCGACGTTGTTACCGAGCTCGAGGCCGGCCAGGTGGTCGAGACGGGTATGGACGCCGGCGAAGATGCGGCTGAGCCCTGCCTCCTGGGCCGCGTCGCTGAAGCTGGTGAACGAGCGGGTCACGCCCGGCAGTGCCGGTGACGTGACCGAGAACGAGTCGTTGTTGCCGTAGAAGCTGGCGAGCACGTCGACGCCGGCGGCGCTGATCGTGCTGTGTGCGCCCGGATAGGACGGGTCTGCGGGCGTCGTCCCCGCAAGTGGAAGCCAGTTCGGATCGGCGACGGTGTTCGGGTCGCCGTCGGTGTCGGCTAGCCGGACCGCGGTCACGGGGCGCCAGAGCTGGTACGCGTACTTGGCGTCGTAGAAGGCGATCGCCGAGTCCGCGAAGCTGAGGTTGAGCGCTGCGAACAGCCGCGCGGTTGTCGGCAGGTCGCTGTGGCGCTCGAGCGCGACCGACTGGGCGATCTGGTTCCAGAAGTTCTGGATCGGTGGGTTCCAGAACCGGCCGATCTGGGTCTGCTCGGCCGTCCGGGTAGTGCTGGTTGCCGAGCCGAGGTTCTTGACCTCGTTGATGGCCGAGGCGTAGGCGTCGCTCGTGAGCGGGGGCGGCGGTGCCGGGCGGAACTGGTCGCCGCCGTGGAGGACGAACGGCGTGATCTGTCCCCAGGTGGTGAAGACCGGCGCCGGGAAGTTCGGCGGCGTGGGCCGGTAGTTGCCGGGGTTCGTGCCGGCGACAAACGGTGGTGCAGGCACGTTCGAGCCGTCGTTCGCGCGGGTCGCGAGTAGCTCGCCCGCGACCTGCTCGCCGAGACGGATGCCCTTGTCCTTGGCCGGGCCGTCTGGCACTTGCGCAAGCTCGGACGCGTAGTCGTGGTCGAGGATGCCCTGCTGCTGCGGATAGAGCCCGACGAGAGCGGTGTGTGCGGCCGCGTCGGCCGAGGCAGTCTCGGAGGCCGAGCGCGGCGCACGGACGGAGATCAGGTACGGCTCGTGCGTTCGGTCGATCGCGTTGACCGCGTCGTAGATCGCCGCATGAAGGACGGCGAAGTTGCGGGTCGGCTGGATGTTCGGGGGTTGGGCTCCCGGTGTGTTCACGATCGAAAGCAGAACCTGGTTCCAATCGATCACCGGCCGGCCCGACTGCTCCTGCCGGGTGCGGTTGCCGACGCTCGAGGTTCGGGCGTAGGCGCTGGTCGCCAGGACTGCGGCTGCGCCGAGAGCGCCTAGTGCGAGTCCGAGCGCGAAGAGTCGAATCGAAAACCGTTTCATTGGAGTGCTCCTTGTTGGTCGGTGTGTGCGGTCGTCAGGGGTTGGCGTAGTCGCGATGTCTGCGCGACCCAGATGCAAAGCAAGGCGAGAGGCAGCTCGATCGCGAGTGCCTCGGTCAGGGCGAGGGCGATGGCGTCGGTGCTCCTCGCAGTTGACGACGTCGAACCAGGCGTCGGCGATGAGCAGGGTTCCCGCCGCGACCGCGGCGCGGTCGAGCCAAGGCGCTCGCCGGAGGGCCGCGCATGCGGTCAGGCCGAGGGCTAGCGCGAGCCCCGCATCGAAGCCCGCCCAGGCGATGCCCCAGTGCCGCGCGCTGTAGTGGCAGGGCAGAGAGACGACGAGCAACCCGATCCAGGGGACAAGTACAAGCGCCGCCGAGGCGAAGAGCAGCGGAAGCGATGGTGGCCGGAGGCTCAAGAGCGCGCCTCGTGCGGTTCCGGCTCGAGCGCATTTGCCCAGGTCCTGAAAGCGAGGCGGTCGCCGGCGAAGAGAACCGCGACACTGTCCTCGCGAGCCGTCAGGAAGACGCCGAGCACCTTCTCGCAGGCGAGCAGCTCCCAGCGGAGATGCCGGCGCTCGTTCGCCGTCGCCGCCCAGCTGATGTCGAGCTCGTAGACGCTCATGAGATCGGGTCGCCCGGGTACAGGAGCGACTCCGGCCCGTTCGCAGGCTCGCCGTCGCCGAGACGCTTGAAGCTGTGGATCCGCGCGTTGGCTCCCGCGCCCTGGACGCGGCTGACGCTGTAGATCTCGCCCAGCCAGAGGTGCCCGCGGCGGATCGAGAACTGGTAGCGGTCGAGCGCCCGCGGCGCGGGGCCGGCAGTGCGGTTGCCCTCGGTATCGAACTCGCTCCCGTGGCACGGGCAGCCGAAGCCGGCG
>Ga0173480_10000956_pt1 | contig 10372 bp, 7 predicted proteins | sample NitcycUS209509C1_FD_122622 | JGI IMG/M metagenome (GOLD analysis project Ga0173480, IMG submission 122622) | Soil microbial communities from Arlington Agricultural Research Station in Wisconsin, USA - Nitrogen cycling UWRJ-S209-509C-1 (version... | ecosystem: Environmental > Terrestrial > Soil >... | reverse complement strand
GTCGGACCAGTTGAACCGGGCGATGAACCAGGCGCTGATCTCACCGCTGTGGGCGACGACCCACGCGTCGGCGCGGAGCACGAGCCACCACACCAGGGCGACGAACAACGCCGGCAGCACGAATGCCGGCAGACGGCGCACGGCGCCGACCGCGACGGAGCGCGACACGGCGCCGCTGTGCCACGCCAACAGTACCGTGCCGATGGCCATCGCGGCGACCAGCAGTGCGGTCAGCAACAGCACTCCCGACAGTGCCAGCATCCACCCCGTGGACTCCGGCGTGTTGAGGAAGGCCCAGTAGATCGACGCCGACGCGAGCGCGCCGCCGAGCAGGACGAGACTGGTCGCGGGAAGCAGGCCCACTAAGGCGTGCCTCCAGCGGCTGCCACCGTCAGCGTCATCGGCTCGGACGAGGCGAGCACGCCGGGCACGTACATCGGCGACACCTGCGCGGGTGCGGCGCGAAAGGCACCTTCGGACGTCACCCGGACGAAGTACAGGTACTCGTAGCGCCCGCGTTCGAACCCTTCCTGGAAGAACACCGTGCGCTGATCGCGGTACTCGACCTGCGATCCCCACCACCACTCGCGATTGGGCTGCTCGAGCGGGTACGCGGTGGTGTCCTGTATCGACTCGACGCCGGCCGGCAGCGGATCCTCGATCGCCAGGTAGCGCCACTCTGGCGACCCCGCCACCGTGAGCCGCACGGTCAGCACGTCGCCGGGACGGGCGGCGCCGCTGAATGGCGTCTCGCGGTAGACGATGCGGCCCTGAACGGTGACCGGCGTCAGCACCGCGTACTGGCGGGAAATGGCCAGTTCGCGGCTGCCGCGGCGCGCCGCGGCACCGGCCACGTCGTAATAAGTGCCCACCGCCGACCAGTAGGCGGTGCCGCCGCCGTCGCGTTTCACGATTCGGACGTCGTTGGCGCCCGGCCGTGCCGCCACGGTGACGATCTCGGGATCGGGCGCCGTGAGCGCAGCGGCCGAGAACGACCGCCGTCCGGCGAGGGCGCCGTTCACGTACACGTCCACCGCAAAGGGCTGCGCGGTCTCGTCACGCGCCTGCATGAATGCCAGCAGCCCGTAGACTGCCATCGCGGTCTGCTTGGTCGAGCCCCAGTAGCCGCCGGTGCGATTGAGGAGCAGGTAGCGGACGGCCCGCTCGAGCAGCGGGCTGCGCGGGTTGCGGCGCACGAGCGCCTGCACTGCCAGCGCGGTGGCTTCGACGCGCGTCTCGACGGCGTCCTCCAGCAGCGGATCCGTGTCGCTCCTCCAGTAGGACAGCTCGCCGGTGGTGACGGCTTCGGCCTCGAGCGCCGGTGCCAGTTCCGCCGCCCGTGCATCCTTCGCTTCGTCGAGCGTCAGCAGCAGGAGGGCGCGTCCATAGGCGGACATGCGGGAGCGCGCCGCCCAGAGCTCGTCGCGCGCGGCCGCGTGCCGGTACTGCCCGCGTGCGCCCTCGGCGAACCAGTCGATGGCCGCACCTTCGCCGCCGGCGTGCTGCAGGACGTAGGCCACGTAGGCCTTCAGGTCAGGTATGGCGCGCGGATATTGCGCGTACATCTGGGCCAGGGCCCGCGTGCCGCTCGTCACCCGATAGGTGTCCACCTTCACGCCAGCGCGACGTGCTTCGTCGAGACCCCACACCGCGTAGGCGGTCATGAACGGATGGTTGGCATCGCTGCGCCACCACCCCCAGCCGCCGTCGTCGTGCTGCATCTCGCCGAGCCGCTGCACGCCGGCCGACACCATGCGGTCGAGCGCCGAGAGGCGCTCGGTCGGTGCAAGCCGGAGCTGGGTGAGCGTGCGCGTCACCAGCAGGTTGGGCAGGAAGCTCGAGAGCGTCTGTTCGGTGCAGCCGTAGGGATGACTGGTGAGGAAGTCGAGCGCACCCAGGAGCGAACCCGCCATCGACGGCGCGATGGCCACGGCGATCGACCGCGCTGCCGGATTCGACGCCGGCGGCACGGTGACCGACGCGGTCGCCTCGCCCGCGCCGGCCAGCGAACCGCTGACGGCCGTGTCGCGCCGCACGCCGTAGGGCACCACGGGCACCGGCAGCTCCACCGCGTCGCGGTCGGTGTCGGTGGTCGCCGACGCGGTCACGCGCGCCGTTCCAACCGCGCGGGCGCCGAAGCGCCAGTCGTCGCGCCGCTCGCCGCCGGCGGTCACGGTGCCCGACGCAGGGGCGGGCGCTCCGCCCAAGGGGTCGAGACCGGCCGTCGCGATCGTCACCGTCGCGCTCTTCGGCTCGGTGCGGTAGTTGTGCACGAGCGTCGGCAGCACGACGTCGTCGCCCTCGGTCAGGAACCGCGGCGTGACGACGCGCACGATGAGGTCCTTGGTGGTCGTGGTCCGGGCGACGGTGGTGCCAGCCCGGGTGTCCACGGTGAAGGCCCGCGCCGTGAGCCGCCACGTGGTCAACGTGTCGGGGTACTTCACCGCCAGCCGCGCCTCGCCCGCGGCGTTGGTGACGAGGTCGCCGAGCCAGTAGATGGCGTCGGGAAAATCCTTGCGTACCTGTGGCTGCGCCGGCTTGTCGCCCTTGAAGTCGGCCAGCGTGAAGGGGCGCCGCCGCCGCGAGGCCAGCTGCAGCCGGTCACGGCCGGAATAGCCGGTGAAGTGGTAGTCGCGCGAAAAGGTGGTGTTCACCCGCGTGTACTCGCGGCGGTAGAAGAAGCGGACCGGATCGGGCGTGTCGTCGGCCTTCACGCCGTAGACCGCCTCGTCGATCACCGCCAAGCTCACTTGAGCCTGCACCGGCGCGCCGCTGTGATCGGCGACGCGAATCGTGAACGTCCCCGGATCCTGCGGCCGCGCCACGGCCTGATCGGCCGTCACCGTGAGCTGCAGCGTCCGCTCGGCCGCCGGAACGCCGAGCCGGCGGTCGGCACGAAACAGCCGCCCGTCGCGCAGATAGCTGAGGCTGACGTAGACGTCGCCCTCGTCGTCCGGCTCGATCGGCACTTCGATGGCGTCGGCGCCGTTCTGACGGACCACCCGGTACCACGACACGTGCTGGCCTTCCTTGGTGAGGAAGATCGGCCCGGTCACCGGCTCGCCCCGCACTACCAGCTTCGCCGTGTCGCCTGGCTTGTAGCTTCGCTGGTCGGCGATGAGCTCGAGATAGCGCTCATCGCCCGACACGTCGTCACGCGCGCCAGGCACCCAGACGTAGGCGTGATCCTCGATCGGCCGTCCCGCCGACGTTGCCGCTGCGGTCACCCGAAAGCTGCCGGCGACGCCAGCCGGCAGCGTCAGCGTCGTCTCGGCGTGCCCCCTGGCGTCGGTGACCGCCTGCGCCGTGGCCACGACCGTGATCACCGGCCCGTTGTAGTAGCCGTTGCGATAGTCGACGCGGTTCAGCGCGAACGTGACCGGCACCTCGGGCTGCGCGACGCCGGTGTAGTCGAGCGCGTCCACGGTGGCGGTGACGCGGCTCCCGGCCGCGAGCACGGAGGCGCCCGTGCGTGCCGACAGCAGGAAGGTGCCGCGCGTGGCGTGGACGATGGTCGCGCCGGACACCTGCCGGCCGCTGGCGTCGGTGACCTGGGCTTCGACGCGGGCGCTGTAGTCGCTGGTGTCCTGGCCGCTGCGTGGCGGCAGCGGGATCCGGAGTTCAGCGCGACCGTCGGCGTCGAGCCGCACCGTGCCCTGCTGGGTCTGGTCGCCGCCGTAGAAGGAGCCGCCCTCTTCGTCTCCGCCGTCGTCGTTCCAGCGCAAGGGCGACACGTAGAACTGTTCGTTCACCACCCAGCGCAGCTGGCCGTTGGCCACCGGCTGCCCGAAGTAGTAACGCGCCTGCACGGTGACGACCGCCTCGCGACCCTGCACCACGAATCGCGCCGCCGGTGTGGCGATCACTTCGAATTCTGGCCGCCGGTACTCCTGCACCTCGAAGCCGCCCGTCGCCTGCCGCTCGCCGCTCGTGACCTTGATGGTGTAGCGGCCGAGCGCGGCGGAATCGGGCAGCGGCACCGTGGCCTCCACCGCGCCGAAGCGATCCACCATCAGCCGCCGCCGGAAGATCACCTTGTCGTTGAGGTCGCTGACGGTGAGCTCGACCTCCGGCGCGTCAAAGGGAAGCAGGACGTCCCGCTCGCGCCAGCGCAGCACCGTCTTCGTGTGCACAGTATGGCCGGGGCGGTAGATCGGCTTGTCGGTGTACACATAGCCGGCCAGCTCGCGCGTCGGCTGGTTCAGGCCGTAGCTGCCCGGATCGGTGACGGCGATCTGGTCGCCGCATCGCACCAGCCCCAGGACCTCGTCGCTGCGCGTCTCCGGCACCGCGGCCTCGAACGTGCCATCGGCCGTCGTCGTGCCGCGGCCTATCGGCTGCTGCGCCGCGAGCACCTGCACCTCGCACCCGGCGGCCGGCTCGCCGCTGAAACGGTTGGCCGCGAACATCACGATCTGGCCGGGAGACGTCTTGGTGACCAAACCGACGTCCGACACGACGGCGATCGTGTAGGCGCGCTGGAGTCCGTTGACCGCTTCGACGACGTAGACGCCGGGCTCCTTCACCTCGAGCGGCACCCGCCGCATCTCGCTGTCACGACGATCGGGCAGCAGCTCGCGCCACGACGTCACGAGCTGCCTCGCGTTGAGCAGCGGCACCTGCGCGAAGGTGCTGACGTTCAGGCGGACCCGCTGAGTGGTTTGCGCGCGGTCGCTGACCGCGGTGCGCGCGGCGCGATATTCGCGGCTGATCTGCCCGCGGACGAACGTGCGCAGGGCCGAGCGCTGGCGGCGTTTCCAGTTGGCGAATCGCTCGAGGGCCGTCGGCTCCTGCGGCACGTCGGGCGTACCGAACGTGCCCATCTCGTGCAGCTGGCGCAAGCCGGCGAAGAAGGCAAACGGATCGGCCACCTTGTAGACCCGGACGTCCAGCGAGGCCAGATGACGGAAGGTCAGGTAGAAGTGCGGCGCGTCCTTCGAGGTGAAGACCTGGCTCGTGGACAGCGAAAAGGCGGGCTCGGTGCGGCCGTCTGTGTCCTGGGCGCGCGCCGTCACGCCACTGGCGATCACGATCGCCGCCGCCATCCAGATTGCCGCCCGATGCACCACGCCGCGTGAGGGCCAGCGCGTCATGAGGTGGCCAGCGCCGCGAGACGGAAGACGCCGACGAAGGCCGGGTTGTCGGCGACCGGCCGCCAACGCGCGCTGGGATGCTGGCGCAGCGTGGTCAGGCGCACCTTGCGTACCTCGCCCGGATCGCCCGGCGCCGGCCCGGTGTGGTACACGACCCAGTCGGCGCCTTCGGCCTCGAACTGCGATCGGCCCACCACGACCATCAGGTGATCCGGTTGCTGCTGTCCGGGCTGCCGGAAGTAGAGCAGGTCGCCGGGCAGAGCCCGCGAGGCGTCGCGCCCGAGCGCGCGTGCGTTCTTCGACACGATGGTGCGGGCGTCGGCGAACTCGGCGTAGCGCGCCGCTCCCGCCCCGCCCACCTGGAAGAGCGGCATGCCGTCTGGGCCGCCGCGCGGCGCCGATCGAACGTCGGGAAACCGTGGCGTGAACGGCAACGCGACGGTGCGGGCCCACTCCGCGGTATGTGCGCGCAGCGCCTCGCGCATCGCAAAGCGGACGAGCGCGGCGCAGTCGGTCACCTCGGCGGCCGGCCGCTCGAACTGGGTTTCGGCCAGCAGCACGAACCAGGAACGAAACGCAGCCCGGTCGCCGTCGTCGGCGAGCCGCACCTGCGCCAGGGGCGCGGCGGTCATGCCGGAGACGATGGTGAACAGCAGAAAGAGGCTGACAGGAGCGCGCACGCGGTGTCCGCGGGAAGGCGCCCAGTATACCCTTGTGACGGAGCGCGATGACGACGACGGAGACGAAAGCGGCGGACTTGCGGATGAACGAGCGCGCGTGGGCGCTGGCCGATGACGCGTGCGGCCGAACGGAGGAGCTGCGCCTCGGCGTGCACAGGCTGGCGAGTGGGGCCCGCGTCCTCGACGCCGGTGTCGCCGTGCCCGGTGGACTCGCGGCGGGACGGTTGCTGACCGAGCTGTGCATGGGCGGGCTCGGCCACCTGGACTTCGTGTCGCTCACGATTGGCGGCGAGGCGTGGCCTGGTGTGCAGGTGTGGACCGATCATCCGGCCGCGTGCTGCATGGCGTCGCAGTACGCCGGCTGGGCGATTTCGCCCGAGGGCTACTTTGCGATGGGATCGGGTCCGCTGCGCGCCCGGGCGCGCGTGGAAAGAGAGCTGTTCGAGAAGCTCGGCTACGCCGAGGAGGCCTCCCGCGGCGTGCTCGTGCTCGAGACTCGCACGCTGCCGACCGACGACGTGGCCGCGTGGGTGGCGGGCAAGGCCGGCGTGCAACCGGAGGCCCTGACGTTCGCCGTCGCGCCGACCGCCAGTCTGGCCGGCGGCGTCCAGGTGGTGGCGCGCGTCGTCGAGACCGGCCTGCACAAGCTGGAGACGCTGGGGTTCGACGTCCGCCGTGTGGCCGCCGCCATGGGCACCGCGCCACTGGTGCCGACCGCCAAGAACGACATGCGGGCGATCGGCCGCACCAACGACAGCGTGCTGTATGGCGGGCAGGCCCGCTACGTGGTGCACGCCAACGACGCCGAGCTCGCCGAGCTCGCCGAGCGTCTCCCGGCCTCGGCCTCCGCCGACTACGGCACGCCGTTCTACGAGATCTTCAAGCGCTACGACAACGACTTCTACAAGATCGATCCCCTCCTCTTCAGCCCCGGAGAGGTCTGGCTGACGAGCGCGACCAGCGGCCGCACGTTCCACGCGGGTCATCTGAACCCCGAAGTCTTGCGGGCGTCCCTATATGAGGGGTGAACGTCGCCGCCCTTCGTCGGTGCGCCTTTGGCGCGCCTTGAGCCTTGAGCCCTGAGCCTTGAATATCTCGATCCTTTCGGCGCGGTCCGGGTGGCATACGGACGAACTCTGCCGCGCGCTGGCCGAGCGGGGGCACGTGGGCGTCGTCGTGCCATACGAAGGGCTGGTGGCGCGCATCGGATTCGGCGTTCGTCGAGGCGCACCTTCAGGTGCGCCGGCAGGCAGGTCTGAAGACCCGCCTCTACGTACCGAGGGCGTGCCGCTGTTCGAGGCCGATGCGGTCCTGGCGCGGATCATTCCGAGCGGGTCGCTCGAGCAGATCATCTATCGCGTGGACGCGCTGCACTGGATCGAGGAACGCGGCGTGCCGGTCATCAACTCGCCGCGCGCCATCGAACGCGCCGTGGACAAGTTCTACACCAGCGCGCTCCTGCAGGAGGCGGGACTGCCCACGGTCGAGACCATCGTCTGCGAGCGCGCGGCCGATGCCATGGCGGCGGTGCGCGAGATGGGCGACGTGGTCATCAAGCCGCTCTTCGGGTCGATGGGCAACGGCCTGGTTCGCGTCAGCGATCCCGACGTCGCCTTTCGCGTCGTCAAGGCGCTCGAGACCACACGCGCCGTGTTCTATGTGCAGCGGGCGATCGATCACGGCGGCCGCGACTACCGCCTGTTCGTGATCGGCGGCCAGGTGCTGGCCGCCATCGAGCGCCGTGCCGTGGCGGGGGACTGGCGCTCGAACGTCGCGCGCGGGGCCGCGGCCGCGGCGTTCGATGCGCCGGCCGAGTGGCGAGAGCTTGCGATTCGGGCCGCCGCGGCCATCGAGGCCGATTACGCAGGCGTGGATCTGCTGGTGGATCGCGACGGTCACGTGTTCGTCCTCGAGGTCAACGGCATTCCCGGGTGGGAGGGGCTGCAGCGCGCCACGGGCGTGGACGTGGCCGGGGCGATCGTGGATCACGCCGTGGCCCGCGCGCGGGCGCGAGGGCGTGCGGCGACACACTCGGCATGACCCGAAGCGGCACCATCGGGAGAACTGCGGGCGACGTCGCCGCTGCGGCGCAGCTCGCCTGCCTGCTCGAAGCCCACGCGCCCAAGCCGGGCAACGTGTCGCCCGGGCAGGCGTTTGCCGACATCGGCTACGACGACTTCGTCGCCAGCGCCGCGGCCATCGGCGCCCCATTCGCTGCCGTTCTCGAACGGCCGCTTGGCGCCCTGATACGTGACGCGGTCGCCGCGACCGCACGCTGGGCCCCGTCGAATACCAACCTCGGCATCGTGCTGCTGCTGGCGCCGCTCGCCAAGGCTGCGGTTCTCGGCGAGTCTCCAGATGCACCTGGGGCCGGGTCTTCAGACCCGGCCGACCTGCGGAAACGCCTTGCCACAGTACTCGACGCGACGACGGTGGACGACGCGCGCGAGGTCTATACCGCGATCCGGCTGGCCAATCCCGGCGGCCTGGGCCGGGCCTCGGAACAGGACGTTGCGCGCGAGCCGACCCAGACACTCCGTGACGTGATGCGGCTGGCTGCCGGCCGCGACGGCGTCGCCCGCGAGTACGACACCGGGTTTGCGACGACCTTCGACGTCGGTGTGCCGGCGCTGCGGCAGGCCCGGGCCGACGGTCTCGGGTGGGACGACGCGATCGTCGAAACGTTTCTCACGCTGCTCGCGGCCTCACCCGACACGCACATCGCGCGGCGCGCCGGGCTCGAGCGCGCGGCCAACGTGTCGCGCCTTGCGGTGAGCGTGCTGGCGGCCGGCGGCGTGCGCAGCGACGCGGGGCGGCTCGCGGTGGCGCGTTTCGACCGGTCGCTCCGCGACGATCGCCATGCGGCCAACCCGGGCACCACCGCCGATCTGACAGCGGCGGCCATCTTTATCGTGCTGGTCGAGGGCGGCTGGGGGCCTGAGAGGGCTTAGGGCTCAAGGCTCAAGGCTCAAGGCTTAGGGAAGAGCACTTGCCAAGAACTCTTGCTTGAGCCCTGAGCCCTGAGCCCTGAGCCATAATGATCGCTTGGCGGAGGACGTAATGCAGCGCCGTGGCGAGTTCCGCGTGTCGGTTTCGAAAGATTACCTGGTGTTCGCCTCGGCGCACTTCATCACCTTTGCCGGGCACCGGTGCGAAGGGCTGCACGGCCACAACTACCGTGCGCGAGTGACGATCGAAGGCGCGCTCGACGAAGAGAGCTGGTTCGTGTTCGATTTCGTCACGCTGAAGCGGCTGATGCGCGGCCTCTGCGACGAGATCGATCACAAGGTGCTGCTGCCGCAGCACAATCCCAAGATCCAGGTGGTGGACGACGGCGCCGTGGTGAACGTGGCCTACGAAGGGGTCCCGCGCTACGTGTTCCCGTCGAAGGACTGCGCCATCCTCCCGGTGACGAACACGACCGTCGAGATGCTGGCCGAGATGCTCGCCGGCCAGCTCGAGGCGAAGCTGCGCGAGCTCGGCGCCAAGAGCCTCACCGCGATCGAGATGGAAGTGGAGGAGAACATCGGCCAGGCCGCCGTTTATCGTGTGAGCTTGACGTGACCCCTGCGGCGCGCCGCCACGACGTCGCCGCTGGCGAGGCGGCCGTCGTGCAGCGCCGTCGCGACGAGCGCCCCCTCGCAGCCGGCGTCGGCCAGCCGCAGCAGGTCGTCGCGGCCGCGCACGCCGCCGCCCGCGTAGAGCGGCACTTTCGGCACCGCGCGGCGCACCGCCTCGATCATCTCGACGTCCGGGCCGGCGCTCGTGCCTACCCGCGCCAGCTCCAGCACGATGACCGACGACACGCCCGCGGCGGCCGCGAGGTCGACGATCGTCTCCGGGCGGGTACGGCCCGAGACGAGGTGGAGACTCGACACCGGTGCACCATCGCGCAGGTCGAGGCTGAACGACACGTGCGCCGGGCCGGCGGCGTGACAGATCTCCTCGAGCGCCCGCCACGACGGGAGCGTTTCGAGTCCGACCACCACGCGGGTCGCGCCCAGGTGCATGGCGTGGCGTGCGTCCTCGGCGCTCGCGATGCCGGCGTCGAGCCACACCATCACGCCGCAGGCGGCGATGCCGTCGAGGGTGCTCGCGTGCCGCGGCGGCTCGCGCCAGGCCCCCGCGTGACGGCGCGATCGTTCGAGGCTGGAGGCGATGGCGCTGAGGTCCGCGACGTAGATCTCGTCGAGCCCCAGGCGATCGACGTAGGCGCGCGCGAGGTCGGGTGCGTAGCCGGGTTGAATGGGCTCGCCGGCCACCATCACCACCGGCTCGTAGAGCGTGCGCCGGCCGCCGCGCGCATGCACGGCGCGGTCGTCGAGCAGATCGAGCACTCCAACTACCCGCACACCCCGGCCCCCACGGCGCAGATGGTAGCCGAATGAGGGTCCTCGGGTGGGACATAGGCGGTTCCAACACCAAGGTGTGCTGCGTCGAGGACGGGCGCGTCGCGGCGGCCGTGGCGCGCCCCTTCGAGGTGCGGCACGCGCCCGGGGATCTCGGGCCGCTGCTGGCGCGGCTTGCGGCAGAGGCAACCCCATGGGCGGTCGATGCACATGCGGTCACCATGACCGCCGAGCTGTCGCGGGCGTTCCT
>Ga0173480_10000955_pt1 | contig 10378 bp, 10 predicted proteins | sample NitcycUS209509C1_FD_122622 | JGI IMG/M metagenome (GOLD analysis project Ga0173480, IMG submission 122622) | Soil microbial communities from Arlington Agricultural Research Station in Wisconsin, USA - Nitrogen cycling UWRJ-S209-509C-1 (version... | ecosystem: Environmental > Terrestrial > Soil... | reverse complement strand
TGATGCTATGTCACGCATGCGCAGTGTTCTGCAGCGCGTCGAAACACGCGTGCTGGCCGAAGCGGGCCGGGCCGGCGCGGTGAAGGCGTGGTTGATCGGCGGCGCCCTCGCGGCGGCACTCATTGCGATGCTGGTGTTCTGGACGATGGCGCGCTCCCTCCAGCGCTCGTTACAGGACGTCGGCAACGTGGCGCAGGCACTCGCGGCGGGCGACATGGACAACCGCTGCGACACTCACGGTTCCGATGAAGTGAGCGGACTCGCCCGGATGATCAACCTGCTGGCCGACACGATGCAGGGCATGCTGACGCGCCTGCGTTCCGAAGCCGGTCGCAGCTCCTTCAGCAACCAGCTGGTCGAAGCGCTCGAGATGGCCGACTCCGAGGCCGAAGCCGACAAGGTCATCGCGCGGGCGATGAGTGTGATCTCCGACGTTCACCCGATGGAACTGCTGCTGGCGGATTCGTCGCGTGCGCATCTCGAGCGCGCCTGTGTGCACCCCAAGAACGGATCGCCGAACTGCTCGGTCGAATCACCGTACAGCTGCATTGCCGTGCGTCGCGGTCATCCGCAGATTTTCCCCGATGCCGAGGCGCTCAACGCCTGTCCCAAGTTGTTAGGCCGCATGGGCGGGTCCCTGTCAGCCGCCTGTGTGCCCGTGAACTTCATGGGTCGTGCGCTCGGCGTGCTCCACGTGGCCGGCGCGAAGGGCAAGCCGCCGAATCCCGAACAGATCGCGCAGCTCACGGCGCTCGGCGTGCATGCGGGCACGCGTATCGGCACGCTGCGCGCCTTCGAACGTTCACAGCTGCAGGCGAGCACGGACAGCCTCACGGGGCTCACGAACCGTCGTGCCGCCGAGGAAATCCTCAGCAATCTCATGGCCGTCGATTCGGCATTCGCCGTGGTCATGTCCGACCTCGACTATTTCAAGCGCCTCAACGACACCCAGGGCCACGAAGCCGGGGATCGCGCGCTCAAGTTGTTTGCCGACACGGCGCGCAGCGTCGTGCGCGATCGCGATCACGTCGTGCGCTGGGGCGGCGAGGAGTTCGCGATGCTGCTGCCTGGCGCGAACGCCGAACGCGCCGCGGAAGTCGTGGGCCGCTTGCGCGCCGCGCTGGCCGAGTCGCACTTGCTGTCGGGGACTCCCGTCTTCACCGCGAGCTTCGGCATCTCCGACTCGACGATGGCGCGCGATCGCGAAACGTTGATTCGTCTTGCCGACGAGGCGTTGTACCGATCGAAGCAGGCCGGCCGGGACTGCTGCACCGTCGGCGACCCGCAGGTGATGACCCTGCCGGGTGTGCGCCGTGAGCGCGACCAGGGGGCCGTCGTAGACATCACGCAGGTAGCTCGCAGCAGCTAAATGAACTAGCGGTGCCGGGAGGGGGTTTCCGTGTTTCGCCGCTCCTGCATGTCACTCGATCTCCTGGGGGTATTTCCTCATCGCTTGACGCAGCGTGGCTTCGTGCCGGCACAATTCACGCGCGACATCCGCGAGCGACGCGACATGGCGGACTCTCGCCTGGTTCGCGATCCATGCGCGAACCAGCGTCATATAGTCATCGCGAACTGGTGAGGTCAGTCCTTCCACGTTGACGTCAAATCTCGAGCAGGCCTCCGAGATCAATTCCGTGAGCGATTGACGATGCGTTGGCCTGGAAATCATCTGTCGCGATGGCTCGCTCGGCGCGGCGACGCTGGAGGCGCTTTCGTCTCGATTCTTCTCTTCGGGTTCCCAACCGTTCTCGAAGAGGTTCATGAATTCCCTGTAGGCGGCCTCCGCGCGATCGGGGGTCGAGCCAAACACCTGTAATACGAAGTCAGTACAAAGCCAGGTTTCGCGTGGTCCGCCCAAGTAGGAGCGATGACTTGACCATGGAAAGTCGGCGGGATCCCTGGCGATGCCAGCCTTCACCGGATTGAGATGTATGTATCTGAGTACCGATTTCAGATAACTCTCATCTTCGACAAGCGTCGCGTGGTAGCGGCGCTCGAAGAAGTGTCCAGTCGTTTGCAGCTTCGCTTGCATTGCACGCGCGAATTCGGCGGCTATCTGGCGCATGGGTTTTCCCAGTGGCTGGTTGGAAACCTGCATGAGGAAATGCAAGTGGTTGGTCATCCAGCAATACCCGTGAACGCGCGCTCGATACTTCTCGACAGCACGCTCGACGATGCAGTTGAGCAAACGCTGGTCACCTGCCGAGACGAAAAGGTCCTGCTGATGATTGCCCCGAAGCGTTACGTGATAGACCCCACCTTCAACGTGAACCCTGTGTGGGCGCGGCATCCTTGCCTCCAGTCATGAAGATCGGCCGCAATTGTTCGATAGCGGGGACGGTTGGGGCAGAGGGAGTTTTGAACGCAAGCGCGTACAAACACGCAAACCCCCTCCCGGCACCACTCAGGTGAAGTCGAAGAACTTCTTTGGCGAGTCGCGCTCGGGTTCGCGGACGCAGCGGCGGTCGATGAGATTCCACGTGGCGCAGCTCACCGTCATGGTCAGCGTGCCGCACGTGGGCAAGTCGTTCTTGACGGTTTCGGGAGCCAGGGAAATCGCGGCGGCGGAGATGCCCGGGTTGTGCCCGATGACCATGAGATGGTTGACGCGCGGCCCCACGCCCTTGATGGCGCCGAGGATGTAGTCGCCCTCGGCGAGGTACAGCGCATCGTCGGCCTGCAGCAGTCGCGCCGCGACTCCCAGCACCTTGGCGAAGGTCTCTGCCGTTTCGCGCGTGCGCGTGGCGGCGCTCGCGAGGATCAGGTCCGGAACGAGGCCGCGCTCCTGGAAACGCCGCGCCATCTCCAGCGCTTCGTTCTGGCCCTTGCGGCTCAGCGGGCGCTCGAAGTCGCGCACGTCGGAATCCTGCTCCGCGTTGGCGTGCCGGATCAGCGTGAGGCGCCTTGACTTGTTAGTGCTCAAACGAGCACCTCGATCCGTCCGTCGTTCTCGCGCGCTTCGAAAATCCGCAGGGGTTCATACGCCGGCGGTGACAGTGCCTCTCCCGTGCGCAGGCAGAAACGCGCGCCGTGGCGAGGGCAGATGATTTCGGTGTCTTCAATCGGGGCATCGTCGAAAGGGGAGTCGTCATGGGTACAGCGGTCTTCGAACGCGTACAGCTTCCCATTTACCCGCGCGACCCGGACCCGGTAGCCATCGACATCGGATTCGATTCGTGAACTGGCTTCGAGTTCGGCCAGGCTGCCGATGTCAGTCCAGCCCGACATGACTTATTAGAACATCCCCGTCTGAAGGCGCGCGGCCTCGCTCATCATCGATTGGTTCCACGGCGGGTCGAACACCAGCTCCACGTTGGCAGAGGTCACGGTCGGCACGACTTCCAGTTTCTGCTTTATGTCCTGCACCAGCACGTCGCCCATGCCGCAGCCGGGTGCGGTCAGAGTGAGTCTTACGTTGATCACTCGTCCGCCCTCAGGCTGCGCGCTGACCGAGCACTCGTAAATAAGCCCAAGGTCCACGATGTTGATCGGGATCTCGGGGTCGTAACACGTGCGCAACTGGTCCCAGGCCACGGCGAGCACGTCGTCTTCGGTGGCGTTCGGCGGAAGCTCGGGCTGCTTCGACACTTCTTTACCGATCGCATCGGCGTCGGCTCCCGCCAGCCGGAACAGGTTTCCTTCCATGTACAGCGTGAAGCTGCCGCCGAGCGCCTGCGTGATGAATCCGGATTGTCCGGACTTGAGCTCGATGTCGATGCCGGCCGGCACCATGACGGCCTTGACGTCGCGGCGCAGTACGAAGGGTTCGTTTTCGTGGGTTCTCATCGTCGTTGTCTATTCCGTCTTCACCGGCTCGTGACTCCGGTCGAGCGCGGCGTTCAGCGTATGCCAGCACAGGCTCGCGCATTTCACGCGCACCGGAAATTCGCGCACGCCGGATAGCGCCGCGAGTTTGCCGAGATCCTCGGGCACGGGTGCGTCATGTTTGGTGAGGACTTCGTGTACTTCGTTGAACAGATGCGAGATCTCGGAGCGTCGCTTGCCCTTGACGGCTTCACACATGAGCGACGCGGAAGCGACGGAAATGGCGCAGCCCTTGCCGTCGAAGCGCAGGTCGGAGACACGGTCGCCGTCCAGCCGCAGCGTGACGTGCAGCCGGTCGCCGCACAAAGGATTGTGGCCATCCGCCGAAGAGTCGGCCGGCTCGAGCTTGCCGAAGAGGCGCGGCGACTTGTTGTGATCGAGGATCACGTCGCGATAGAGGTCCTTGAGATCCATCAGCCCCGCTCCATCAGGAAAATACCTCGCGTGCCTTGGCGAGAGCCGAGACCAGCGCGTCGATGTCTGATTCGCGCGAGTAACACGCGAACGACGCGCGCGCCGTCGCGGGCACGCCGAAAAATTCCATGACCGGCATCGCGCAGTGATGTCCGGTACGCACCGCCACGCCCTCGGAATCCAGGATCGTGCCGAGATCGTGCGGGTGGATTCCTTCCAGCGTGAATGAGATCACCGCCGCCTTGTCAGGCGCCGTGCCGATGATGGTGAGCCCCGGCACCGCCTCGAGCTTGCGCGTCGCAAGCTCGAGCAGCCGCTGCTCGTGATCGTGGATCGCGTCGATGCCCAGCGAATCGATGTAGTCGATCGCGGCGGCCATGCCCACGGCGCCCGAGATATTAGGTGTGCCGGCCTCGAACTTGAACGGAAGCACGTTGAACGTGGTCTTCTCGAAGCTCACGGTCAGGATCATGTCGCCGCCCCCTTGCCAGGGCGGCATGGATTCGAGCAGCGATTCGCGGCCGATCAATGCACCGATGCCCGTGGGGCCATACATCTTGTGCGCGGAGAACGCGTAGAAGTCGCAGCCCAGGGCCTGCACGTCCACGCGCTGGTGGGGCACGGCCTGCGCGCCATCCACGAGCACCACGGCGCCGCGTGCGTGGGCCAGCTGCGTGATCTCGCGCACGGGCAGCACAGTGCCGAGAGCGTTTGAAACGTGAGCGAACGCGACGATGCGTGTGCGCTCGTTGATGTGTCGCGCAAAGTCCGCGACCTCGACGACACCGCGGCGATCGATGGGTACCGCCTTCACGACAGCGCCAGTCTGCTCGGCGGCCAGCTGCCACGGCACGATGTTGGCGTGATGCTCGAGGCCGGTCAGCAGGATCTCGTCGCCACGCTGCAGGCGAGGGCGCGCGTAGGACTGCGCCACGAGATTGATGGACTCCGTGGTGCCGCGCGTGAAGATGACTTCGCGCGACGAGGCGGCGTTCACGAACTCACGCACGCGTTCGCGTGCGTGTTCGAACATCTGCGTCGCTTCCTGGCTCAGCTGGTGGACGCCGCGATGCACGTTGGCGTGATGCAGCTTCTCGTAGTCGTCGACGGCGGCGATGACACTGGCCGGACGCTGCGACGAAGCCGCGCTGTCCAGGAACGCCAGCGGCTTTCCATGCACCTGTCGGGTCAGGATCGGGAAGTCGCGCCACACGCGTTGAACGTCGTAGCGGTTGAATGAGGGTTTCGCGTTCATGGCTTGCCTAACAGACCTTCGAGAGCGGACACCTCGTTGAGTTGCGCCGCGACCAGCTGTTCGATTTCGGCACGAAGAGGCAGGCAATCCATGCGAGAAATGGCGTCTTCGATGAACGCCCACTGCAGCAGTGTCTGGGCGGTACGACGGTCGATGCCGCGCGACAGCAGGTAGAACAACATCTGGTCGTCGAGCTTGCCCGTCGTGGCGCCGTGTTTGGCGCGTACCTTGTCGGTGTAGATCTCGAGCTGCGGGCGCACGGCGGCTTCCGCGCCGGTGCCGGTGAGCAGGGTCTTCAGCGACTGGTCCGAGTCCGAACCGGGTGCGGACTCGCGCACGATCATCTTGCCGTTGAAGCCGAGCTTGCCGCGGTCGGTGGCGATGCCGCGATAGAGCTCGCGCGTCACCGTGTCGGCGTTGGAGTGTTCGATCTCGGCGAAGACGTCGTGGGTCTGGTGGCCGTTGGCGATGCTGCCGGCGGTCAGGTCGCAGCGCGCAGCGCGACCTGCGAGCTGCACGAGCACGGTAGAGCGCGACGTGAGTCCGCCCAGCGTGATGGTGCGCAGGCGATACGTCGCGCGTTCGCCCACGTGCGCGATCAGCGTGTCGAAACCGCTCGCGGCATCGGCGAGATTCTGCAGTCGGCAATGGTCGATGGTGGAATCGGCACGCAGTGCGAGATCGAACGCGGCGTTGACCGCGGAGTCCGCGTTGCCGGCGCTCAGGTGACGTTCGACGAGGCGCAGCTGTGCGCGCCGGCCGGCATGCACCTGCACGCGGGGATAGGAAGTGCCGGTCGACGCGCCTGCGCTGGCAACGAACAGCAGTTCGATGTTCGCGTTGGCGTCGTCGGGCGGCGCAATCTGCAGCACCTGGTCGCCGCGCGCTCCGTTGACTCGAGCAAGCGCGAAGTCCGCTCCTTCGTTGGCGATGGCCGCATCGAGCATGGCGGAGAAATCTTCGCCTGCGTCTCGTGCATTGAGCAGAGTGGCGCAGGAGCTCGCCGGGTTCGTCGACAGATCCGGTGCAAACCAGCCATCGACGAACACCCATCGCTCGTAGCCGGGGAGGGGTGCTGGTAGTGCGAGCGCGGCTGGGGCGGTGTTGGCCGCCACCGCGTCCGCGTTCGCCTTCGCGAGCGGACGAAGATTGGCGTAGCGCCAGTTCTCGTCCTTGTTAGTGGGCAGCGCGATCATGCAACCTCGAGCACCCAGTCGTAGCCGCGTTTCTCGAGTTCCTGTGCCAGCGTCTTGTCGCCCGAGCGCGCAATCTTGCCGCGCGCCAGCACGTGCACGTGGTCGGGCACGATGTGGTCGAGCAGCCGCTGGTAGTGCGTGATCAGCAGCACGCCGCGGTCGGCCGAGCGCAGGGAGTTCACGCCTTTCGCCACCACCTTCAGCGCGTCGATGTCGAGGCCGGAATCGGTTTCGTCGAGCACCGCGAGCGCGGGCTCGAGCACCAGCATCTGCAGGATCTCGTTGCGCTTCTTTTCGCCGCCCGAAAATCCTTCGTTGACGCCGCGCGAGAGGAAGCTCTCGTCCATCTGCATGAGCTTCATCTTGCCGCGAACCAGCTGCAGGAACTCGTAGGCGTCGACCTCAGGAAGTCCGGAGGCCTTTCGTTTCGCGTTGACCGCGGCCTTGAGCAGGTAGACGTTGTTGACGCCGGGAATCTCCACGGGGTACTGGAAGCCGAGGAACAGGCCGGCTCGTGCGCGCTCTTCCGGCTCCATCGTGAGCAGATCGCGGCCGTGGAACTTCACGCTGCCGCCGGTGATTTCGTAGCCGGGACGACCCGCGAGCACGTAGGAGAGAGTGCTCTTTCCCGAGCCGTTCGGTCCCATGATGGCGTGCACTTCACCCGCGTTCACGGACAGCGACAGACCGTGCAACACGTTCTTGCCGCCGACCTTGGCGGACAGGTTGGTAATTTCCAATAAAGGAGCTGAAGCGCTCATCCCACGGCTCCTTCCAGGCTCACGGCTAACAAGTTCTGTGCCTCCACGGCAAATTCCATCGGTAGTTCTTTCAATACGCTCTTGCAGAAGCCATTCACGATCATGTTGACCGCGTCCTCTTCCTCGATGCCGCGCTGCAGGCAATAGAAGAGCTGGTCTTCGCTGATCTTCGAGGTCGAGGCCTCGTGCTCCACGGTCGCGGTGTGATTGCGCGTCTCGACGTAGGGGAATGTGTGCGCGCCGCAGTTGCTGCCCATGAGCAGCGAATCGCACTGCGTGAAATTGCGCGCGCCCGTCGCGGACGGCAGGATTTTCACGAGGCCGCGATAGCTGTTCTGCCCATGTCCTGCCGAGATGCCCTTCGAGACGATCGTGCTCTTCGTGTTGGCGCCGATGTGGATCATCTTCGTGCCAGTGTCGGCCTGCTGGTAATTGTTGGCCGTCGCCACCGAATAGAACTCACCCACGGAGTTCTCGCCGCGCAGCACGCACGACGGATACTTCCACGTGATCGCAGAGCCGGTTTCCACCTGCGTCCACGAAATCTTGGAATTGCGGCCGCGGCATTCGCCACGTTTGGTCACGAAGTTGTAGATGCCGCCGACGCCGTTTTCGTCGCCCGGATACCAGTTCTGGACCGTGGAGTACTTGATCTCCGCATCGTCCTCCGCCACGAGCTCCACGACCGCGGCGTGCAGCTGGTTCTCGTCGCGCATCGGGGCCGTGCAACCCTCGAGGTAACTCACGTGAGAGCCGGGCGCCGCAATGATCAACGTGCGTTCGAACTGGCCGGTGTTCTTCGCGTTGATGCGGAAGTACGTCGACAGCTCCATGGGGCAACGCACGCCCGGCGGCACGTAGACGAAGGAGCCGTCGGAGAACACGGCGGAATTGAGGCCGGCGAAAAAGTTGTCGGTGTGCGGCACCACGGTGCCCAGGTATTTCTCGATGAGCGCAGGATGGTTCTGCACCGCGTCGGAGAACGAGCAGAAGATGACGCCGGCTTCCGCCAGGCGTTCCTTGAACGTCGTGGCTACCGACACGCTGTCGAACACTGCATCCACCGCGACGCCCGCGAGGCGCGCTCGTTCGTGCAGCGGTACGCCCAACTTCTCGTAGGTGGCGAGCAGCTTCGGATCGACCTCCTCGAGACTCTTCGGCGCGTTCGGGTCACGCTTCGGCGCCGAGAAGTACGAGATCGACTGGTAGTCGATGGGGTTCACGCGCAGCTTCGCCCAGTGCGGCTCGCGCATGGTCAGCCAGTGGCGATAGGCCTTGAGGCGCCACTCGGTCATGAACTCCGGCTCGCGCTTCTTGCGCGAGATGAAACGCACGACGTCCTCGTCGAGACCCGGGGGCAGGGTATCCGAGTCGATGTCCGTGACGAACCCGTGCCGGTACGACTTGCCCAGCAACGCGTCGATGGGTTCGCTGCTCATGCGGACACCTTCGGGCGGATCAGTTGTTTGAGTTCACGTTCGATGGGCATGTTGGGTGCGCGGTTGTCCATGCCGGCGAGTTGCGCCAGCGAGATCTCGTTGAGTGAGCGGCGGATTGCAACGTTCAATCGTTGCCAGGCACGTCCGACGGAGCAGGTGTTTTCGATGCCGCAATGGTTGTTGGCCGACGAGCACTCCGTGAGGGCGACGGGGCCTTCGAGCGCATCGAGGATGGTGGCCGCGCTGATTGCTTCCGGGTCGCGGGCCAGCTGGTACCCGCCATGCGTGCCTCGCGTGGAGACCACCAGGCCGGCGCGTTGCAGCTGCTTGAGCAGCTTGCTGACCGTGGGTGCGGCGATGTGAGTGCGCTCGGCGAGGGTGCCGGCGTTCTGCAGGCGCGTCCGGTCCGCGGCCAGGGTGGCCAGGATGACAGTCGCGTAGTCGGTGAGCTTGCCGATCCGAAGCATCGTGGGTGACTCCACAGGCCCCTGAGGGGCCTGTTTTTAAAGTGGGACTAGTTTAGTACGGATTAGGTACTTCATAAACCCGGGTTTCAGGTGGCCGGGGCTTCGGAAACCCGGGAAGGTGCCCTTTTGTTATCCTTCGCGCCCTCCCAGGCACCCGGACGACGTGAACGCTTGATCGACTCCCCCGCGAAGGACGCGAACCGATCGCCGGCGCCTGCCGGCGATGCCGTTATTGAGGTCCGCGATGCCCACTACTCAATTGGCGGGCGCAAGATTTTCGATGGACTGGACATCACTGCGCGCCGTGGCCGAATCACGGCTTTCATGGGCCCCTCAGGCACTGGCAAGACGACCCTTCTGCGCCTGATCACCGGGCAATCGACCGCCGACCGCGGCAGCGTGAAGGCCTGGGGCCAGGAAGTGTCGACCTTGTCGAGCCCGGACCTGTTCGCGCTTCGTCGACGCATGGGCATGCTGTTCCAGAACGGCGCGTTGCTCACCGACGAAGACGTGTACGAAAACGTCGCGTTCCCGCTGCGCGCCCACACCAAACTACCCGAGACGCTGGTCCGGCAGCTCGTGCTGACCAAGCTGCAGGCCGTCGGCCTGCGCGGCGCCGCGCGACTCATGCCCTCCGAGCTGTCGGGTGGCATGGCCCGCCGCGTCGCCCTGGCGCGCGCCATCGTCATGGATCCTGAGCTTCTGATCTACGACGAACCCTTCGTGGGGCTCGACCCGATTTCGATGGGTGTGATCTGCCGCCTGATCAAACAGCTCAACGACGCGCTCGGCATCACGAGCATCGTGGTGTCTCACGACGTCCAGGAGCTCTCGACGATTGCGGACGACAGCTTCCTGCTGTCGGGCGGACGCGTCGTCGCGAAGGGCACTCCGGCGGAACTGCACCGGAGCGATCTCGCCGAAGTGCGGCAATTCATGGAAGGACTCGCCGACGGTCCGGTGCCGTTTCATTTTCCTGCGCCCGACCTGGCGAAGGACCTGCTCGAGGGTGAGGCAT
>Ga0173480_10000953_pt1 | contig 10387 bp, 6 predicted proteins | sample NitcycUS209509C1_FD_122622 | JGI IMG/M metagenome (GOLD analysis project Ga0173480, IMG submission 122622) | Soil microbial communities from Arlington Agricultural Research Station in Wisconsin, USA - Nitrogen cycling UWRJ-S209-509C-1 (version... | ecosystem: Environmental > Terrestrial > Soil >... | reverse complement strand
GCGGGAAATGCCACAATCGGGTCGATGACCGGGGAACGACTTCGAAGCATCGTCATCGTGGGCGGCGGCACGGCCGGTTGGATGGCCGCCGCCGGCCTCGCGCATGCGCTCAAGGGCAGCGGCTGCGACATCACGCTCATCGAATCCGATGACATCGGCACGGTGGGCGTGGGTGAAGCCACCGTTCCACACCTGCGCGCTTTCAACAGTTCGCTGCAGATCGACGAAGTGGAATTCGTGCGCGCCGTCCGTGGCACGTTCAAGCTCGGCATCCAGTTCGTCGATTGGGGCCGCATCGGTGAGCAGTACATCCACGGCTTCGGCACGATCGGCCACGACTACCTGGCGCTGCCCTTCCATCAGTACTGGCTGAAGCTTCACCTCGCGGGCAAGGCCCGCGACATCGGCGAGTATTCGATCAACACCGCCGCCGCGCCGAGAGGCAAGTTCATTTCCGGCGCCACCGACGTGCCGGCCAATTCTCCGCTCGCGCAGGTGGCGTACGCCTATCACTTCGATGCCGGGCTGTACGCAGCGTTCCTGCGTCGGTATGCCGAGACGCGCGGCGTCCGGCGCGTCGAAGGCGAAGTCGTCGACGTTGCCCTGCGCGGCGAAGATGGATTCATCGACGCCGTCACGTTGAAGAGCGGCGTGCGCCTCACCGGCGATCTCTTCATCGACTGCTCGGGATTCCGCGGCCTGCTCATCGAACAGGCGCTCAAGACGGGATATGAAGAGTGGACCCGCTGGTTGCCTTGCGATCGCGCGGTGGCTGTGCCCTGCGAGAAGACCGGCCCGGCGACGCCGTACACACGTTCGACGGCACGCGCCGCTGGCTGGCAGTGGCGCATCCCGCTGCAACATCGCACGGGCAACGGCTACGTGTATTCGAGCGCGCACGCCAGCGACGACGAAGCGGCGTCGATGCTCCTCGCGAATCTCGACGGTCGCGCGCTCGCCGATCCGCGAGTACTGAAGTTCGTGACTGGACGCCGGCGGAAGATGTGGTCTCACAACTGCGTCGCGCTCGGGCTCGCGAGCGGCTTCCTCGAACCGCTCGAGTCCACGAGCATCTATCTCATCCAGTCGGGCATCGCGCGCCTGATCCACATGCTCCCCGACCGGCACATGAACCCGGTCCTTCAGCAGCGCTACAACGACGAGGCCGCGTTCGAGATGGAGCGCATCCGGGACTTCCTGATCCTGCACTACCACGCCACCGAGAGGCGCGACACGGCATTCTGGAAATACTGCGGAATCATGTCGATTCCGGAATCCCTCGAGCGCGTGATCCAGTTGTTCCGCGACAGCGGCCGCTTCTATCGCAACGCCGACGAGATGTTCGCGCTCACGAGCTGGGTGCAGGTGATGGTAGGACAGGGAATCGTCCCTCGCGCCTATCATCCCTTGGTAGACCTCGTGCCCGAGCCCGATCTCCTGCGCTTCGAAGAGAGTGTTCGCGGCGTGATCGCGCAGTGCGTCTCGGTCATGCCGACGCACGAACAGTTCATCGAGCGTTGCTGCAAGGCGCCCGCGGCCGCATGATGCGGGTACCCGTGCGAACTCGTCTCACAAGTCTCGTCGCCCTGCTCACCGGCGTGCTGGCAGTGGCCTGCACCACGCCGGTGGCAAAGAAGCCGCGTGGCGAGCCCGTGCATACCGCGCGAGTCGTCGAGCTGAGGCCGCTGGATCCGCTGTTCGAAGACGTCGAGAAGCGCACGTTCAACTTCTTCTGGGAAACCACCGAAGGTGCCACGGGTCTCGTTCCGATCGCTGGCCTTCCGCACCGTTCGCGAGCATCGCGGCCGTGGGGTTTGCGCTCAACGCCTACGCGATCGGCGTCGAGCGCGGCTATGTCACGCGGGCCCAGGCGCGCGCTCGCGTGCTGACCACGCTTCGATTCCTGCATGCCGCGCCCCAGGGATCGGACCCCGCCAACAGCGCCGGTTACCAGGGCTTCTTCTATCACTTCCTGAATTTCGGCAGCGGCAAGCGCTACGGCAACTCCGAACTGTCCACCGTCGATACCGCGCTGCTCATGGCCGGGGTGCTGTTCGTCGGCGGCTACTTCGACCAGGACAACGAAGACGAAGCGCAGATCCGCAAACTCGCCGATGAGCTGTATCGCCGTGTGAACTGGCCCTGGTCCATAGAGCACGTGCCCGACATCCGCATGGCCTGGAGTCCCGAAGGCCAGTTCCAGACCCACGACTGGCGCGGTTACAACGAAGCCATGCTGGTCTACATCCTCGCACTCGGCTCGCCGACCTTCCCCGCCGCGCGCCAGACCTGGGTCGCATGGACGTCTGACTACTACCGCAGCTGGGGCACGCTCGAAGGCCAGACCCACCTCACGTTCGGGCCGATGTTCGGCCACCAGTTCAGCGCCGCGTGGATCGACTTCCGCGGCATCAAGGACGAATTCATGTGGCCGCTGGGCCTCGACTATTTCGAGAACAGCCGGCGTGCCGTCCTCGCGCAACGCGCGTATGCCATCCGCAATCCGTTCGACTGGCGCGGCTATGGTCCTAACATCTGGGGCATCTCGGCGTCCGATGGACCCGGGGATTTCGAACTCTCGTACCTCGGCCAGGCGCGCCGGTTCCGGGGTTACGCCGCGCGGGGAGCGGGGCTTCCGAACAGGCCGGAGGAAAACTTCGACGACGGTACGATCGCGCCGCATGCCGCGCTGGGCTCACTGCCCTTCGCGCCGGAAGTCGTGATTCCGGCCGCGCATGAAATGCAGAAGCGATACGGCTCGTACATCTACGGCAAGTACGGATTCGTCGATGCGTTCAACCCGAGCTTCGACTACGACGTGCCACTCCGGCACGGCAGACGCGTACGCGGAGTCGGCTGGGTCGCGAGCGACTACGTCGGCATCGACCAGGGCGCCATCATTACCGGCCTCGAGAACCACCGCAGCGAGCTCATCTGGTCGGTGATGAAGCGCAATCAATACCTGCGCCGCGGTCTCACGCTCGCGGGCTTCGAAGGCGGCTGGCTGGAAGCGGAACAGGTCGAAACGGCGCTCAGCCCCGCGAAATGATCAGCCGGCCTTGAGGGCCAGTTCCGGCACGCGCCCGGCGACCGAGTCGAGTGTATCGACGAAGCTCGTGTGCCACGCCGTGATGGAATTCTGCCGGAGCACGTCGATCATCGCCTGGTGACGCTCTCGCCTTTCGGCGAGCGGCATGTTGAAAGCCTGCTGGATCGCATGCGCCATGCCGCGCGCATCGTACGGATTCACCATGAGCGCCGTGGTGAGTTCACGCGCGGCGCCCGCCAGCGTCGACAGGATGAGCACGCCCGGGTCTGCCGGATCCTGCGCGGCCACGAACTCCTTCGCCACCAGGTTCATGCCATCGCGTACCGGCGTCACGATGCCGATCAGCGCCGATCGCATGAAGCCCATGAGCACGTCGTGCGGAAAATTCCGGTTGAGGTAGCGGATAGGCGTCCAGTCGGTGTCGGCAAATCGTCCGTTGGTACGACCCGTGGTCTGCTCGAGATCGCGGCGAATCTCCGCGTACGCACGCACATCGCTGCGCGACAGCGGCGCGATCTGCAGGAAGGTCACGCGATTCTGGTTCTCGGGATGCGTCTCGAGGAATCGTTCGTAGGCCTTGAACCGCTCGACCAGGCCCTTGCTGTAGTCGAGTCGGTCGACGCCGATCATGAGCCGTCGCCCTAACAATCCCGCGAGCATGCGTTTGCAGGGCTCCGTCGACAGCGAGTCCACGGCCTCGCGCTGGATCACATCGACGTCGACGCCGATTGGAAACACCCCGGTCACGATCTGTCGTCCGCCGACGGTCACGACATCGTCGGAGGTCAGCGTCTGCGGCCCCCACACCGAGGCCACCGCGCCGCGGAACGCATCGCGATCCGGCTCCGTTTGAAACCCGAGCACGTCGTAGGCCAGCATCGCCTGGAGCAACTCGCCGTAGACGGGCAGCACGCGCAGGACTTCGATGTTCGGAAATGGAATGTGCAGGAACAGGCCCATGGGCTGTTTCGCCCCCGCCTCGCGCAGCTTCTGCGCGAGCGGGAACAGGTGATAGTCGTGCACCCAGACGAGATCGTCGCGCTCCAGCAATGGCAGGAGCGTGCGCGCATAACGCTGGTTCATGCGCTGGTAGGCCTCGTACTGCACGTCGTTGTAACGGAAGCCATCGACGAAGTAGTGGAACAGCGGCCACAACGTGCCGTTGCAGAAGCCTAGATAGAAATCCTTGTATTCGGCCTGGTCGAACTCGATCGACGCGAAAGTCACACCGTCCTTGCGCACCACTGCGGGCTCATCAGCGACCGTCTCCGCCGTCTCGCCATCCCAGCCAAACCACATGCCGCGCCGCGCCTGCATCGCAGCCAACAGACCGACCGCGAGACCGCCCGGAGCGGCGCCGCGACGAGGCACCGATATCCGGTTGGAGACGGCCACCAACCGACTCATACGATTTCCTCCCAGCTGCGCGACAACCGCAACGCGCTGCCGATGACGCCGACCATGCTGTACGTCTGCGGAAAATTGCCCCACAACTCGCCGCTCGACGGCGAGATGTCTTCGGACAGCAGGCCGAGCGGATTGCGCCGCTCGAGCAGGCGCGTGAAACGTTCGCGGGCCTCGTCGACGCGTCCCGCGGCCGCCAGCGCGTTCACGTACCAGAACGCACAGATCGTGAAGGCGTTCTCGGGCATCCCGAAGTCGTCGGCGTGTTTGTAGCGGAACAGGAGATCGCCCGTGCGCAACTCCTCTTCTATTCGTTCGAGCGTCTTGAGGAAACGCGGATCCGTCGCGGGCAGGAGGCCCAGTTCGGGCAGCAACAATGCAGTGGCGTCGAGATCGCGATTGCCAAACGCCGAGGTGAAACTCTGGCGCTCGTCGCTCCAGGCGCCACGCAGGATTTCTTCGCGCATGCGATCCGCATGCGCCCGCCACTCCCGCGCCCCCGCGTTGTCGCCCACGCGCACGGCAATGCGGCTCAGTCGATCGCAGCCAGCCCAGGAAATCGCCGCAGAGAAAGTGTGACGCTGGAGGCGACCGCGAAACTCCCAGGGCCCGGCATCCGGTTCCTCGAACGTCTCCACTGCACGTTTACCCAGTCGATAGAGGCGCTCCAGCAGAACCTGGTCGCCAGAACGCACCAGGCGTTCGTCGAAGAACAGTTGCGTCGCGGCCAGGATGATCGAACCGTAAACGTCGTGCTGGACCTGCTCCGCGGCAAGATTCCCGAAGCGGACCGGGCCCATGCCGCGATAGCCGGAAAGACTGGTAGCAATTTTCTCTTCCGCGCGCGTTTCGCCGCTGATGCCGTACAGGGGCTGCAGCTTCACCGGCCGCGTCGCGGCGGTGATGTCATCGAGGTAATGCAGGTACGCTTCCATCGTTCGCGTCGCGCCGAGGCGATTCAGCGTCTGCACCACGAAATAGCTGTCGCGAAGCCAGCAGTAGCGGTAGTCCCAATTGCGCGTGGAGTTCGGTGCCTCGGGAATCGACGTCGTGAGGGCCGCCAGGACCGCGCCGGTATCTTCGTAGGTGCACAACTTGAGCGTGATCGCGGCGCGAATGACGGCTTCCTGCCAGTCCGCCGGGACCGCCAGCGTGCGTACCCATTCCTGCCAGTACGTGAGCGTGGCGCCGAGGAATTCGCGCGTGAGTGCAGCGGGAGATTCCTGCAGTGTTTCATCCGGACCGATGATGAAGTGCAGCGCGTGATCGAGCACCACTGGCCGGCCCTCGAGCAACGAGGCCAGCGAGGCGTCGGTGGTCACGCGATAGTGAAGACCATCGGCGGCAAACCGGATGTGGTGGCTGCCGGAGATCCCGGGCTCGCAACGTTCGCCGAAGCCCGCGGTGGGACGCAGCCGCAGTCGCAGAGTCGGCCGGCCGGCGAGCGGCTCCACGCTGCGCACGAACATCATCGGCCTGAACACGCGGCCGCGGCTGCGAAACCTCGGTGCGAAATCGCGCACGACGAGAACGCCTCCGTGGGCATCGAACATCTTCGTTTCGATGATCGCGGAGTTGCGCATGTAAGACTGTTCGGTGCGCGTGAGATCGACCATGTCTACGGCGAACACGCCCTTGGTCGAAGCCCCACCCTCCTTCTGCAGCAGCGCGGAGAACACCGGATCGCCGTCGGGCCGCGGCAGGCAGGCCCACACCATGCGCGCCTGCTCGTCGATGAGCGCAGCTACCTGGCAATTGCCGATCACACCGTAATTCACGAATTCACCGACGTCGCGAGCTGCCCTAACCACTCGCGCACGGCCGCGGGACCCGGCAACCACCAGTCCGCCTTCACGCGATCACCCACCGCGACGGCCAGCCCGTCGAACCGCCGCACGGCGGCGAAACCACCGTAGTCGGTTCGGTCGTCGCCGATGAAGATCGGCAGTCGTCCGCGAAACGGTGCCTCTTCCATGAACGCGGTCACGGCACTGTCCTTGGTGTGCGCCGCCGGCTTGACCTCGATGACGGCGTGGCCATCGAGCAGCGCGAAATGGGGCACGAGCGGAGCGGCCAGCAACGAGACTTCCGCGCGCAGCTCATGTTCGAGTTCGCGCGCCTTCAGGAAGTGCAGCGCGAGGCCGGCGCCCTTGTCTTCGAGCAGCAGTCCCGGATGACGCGCCACCATCTGCTGAAGGCCGGCGCGCACCTGCGACAACTGCTCGAGCGCCACCGGCGCAACGTGCAGCCTGCCGTGCGCATCCCGGCGTTCGCAGCCGTGCATGCCCGCCAGCAGCAGCGTCGGGTCGGAGAACAGCCGATCGAGATCCGCAATGGTTCGCCCACTGACGAGCGCCACGGCTCCGGCCGCGGCCTCTCGCAGGCCAGCCAGCAACGTCTTGAGTCCGGGATCCACGAAAACGGCGCCCGGGTGATCGGCGAGCTCGAGCAGTGTTCCATCCACGTCGAGGAACAGACACCAGGCGGTCGTGGGGTGCGGCACCGCTTGGACGGCGGCCGATTCACGCGGCGCGGGTTGAATCATCCGCGCAGTATAAGAACGCCGACGCCGGATGGCCCGGCGAATTCGGGTAGTTAGTCGAGAGAATTTTTCCGCAAGCAGCGGGGAGGATCGACCGCTGTCGGAGTCGTCCTACCCCGGTGGGCTGGCAGGCCGCCGGCAGATGTCCGGCGGAGTCTGCGCGGCCAGGTGCTCATTCCCCGCGTCGCCAGGATGAAGGTGATCGCCGCTGTCGTAGGCGGCTAACAACTTCGAAGGGTGCGAGGGATCCCGCAGCGCCGCATCGGCATCGATGACACGGTCGAAGTCACGCGAGGTGCGGATCCAGGCGTTGACCTCTTCGCGCACCTTCTCCTTGGCGGCGGTGTGGTAGCCCTCGAACTTCGTGCCTTCGAACGGCGCGATCGTCGTGCCGACGACACGCGCACCTTTCCCATGCGCAGCCGCTGCGGCGCGGCGATAGCCATCGATGAGCCGCTCAGCCGTCATCGGCGCATCCTTCGGCGCAAACGAACCGGGAAATCCGATGTCGTTGACGCCGAGGCGCAGGATGACGCAGTCCACCTGCGACAGCCGCTCGAGCTCACTCGCGAGTCGATCGACTCCGGCGCGGCCCAGTGCGCTGCCGAAGTCGCTGTCAGGCGGGCTGTCGGTGAGCAGCCGATTGCCGATGAGACCCAGGTTCGCGATGCCCGCGTGCGCGCTGTCCGAGTTGAACTGTTGCGCCAGGAAATCGGGCCAGCGCTTGTTCGCATCTGCCGTCGAGCCATCGCCATCGACGGTGGAATCGCCGAACACGGCGACCGTGATGGCTCCCGGAGCCTGGACGTCGACACTCGCGAGGAAGGGCCAGAAGTCCAGGGTCTTGGCGACTTTGAAACCCCTGCCCGCTTCCGGGTGCGCCTCGCCCAGGTAGCTGGTCTGCTGCGCAAGGAGGTGCATCGTGGTGACCGGTTGATCGCCGGAGAGCCAGAAGGTGACGGCCAGGTCCACGAACGCCGGCAACTCGAAGTCGATCGCGTCGGACAGGATTTCCTGGCCCGGCGCCACCGTCGCGGTGGACGCATTGACGAACGTGAGTTGTCGATCCGTGGCCTCATCGATCTCCGCCCCCGTCGTGCGCAATGCGATGCGCGCCGCGGTGATTTGCAACGGCGTCGTACCGTAGACGTTCGAGAAGCGGACACGCACGCGTTCGCCACCGACGCTCGTCCTGACGATCAACCGGACAGGCTGGCCCTTGAGCAGAAGATAGGCGGGTCCCGGAAGCGGTGGCTGTGGCGATGCGGCCCACGTAACGGTCCACGGAGCCGAGAGCAGCGATCCCGGCGCGTCAGCTGCCGCGCTCGCCGCGGGTTCGGACTCGCGCGCGCACGCAACGAGCGCCGCCATCAACGCGGCAGTGGCAATTCGCAGGGCTCGGCGCATCGCTCAGTCGAACGGATGCCGCAGGACGATCGTCTGGTCGCGATCCGGACCCGTCGAGATGATGTCGATCGGCACGCCCGCGAGCTCCTGCAGGCGCTCGATGTACGCGCGCGCATTGGCCGGCAACTTGTCGACCGACGTGATGCCGATGGTCGATTCCTTCCAGCCCGGCATTTCTTCGTACACGGGCTCGACGTCGGCGAACGCATCCGCGAACAGCGGCGGATTCTGCGAGACCTTGCCGTCAGACTTGTAACCCGTGCAGATCTGCAGCGTGTCGAGGCCATCGAGCACGTCGAGCTTCGTCAAACAAAGTCCCGACACGCTCGAGTGAATGATGGAACGGCGCAGCGAGACGGCATCGAACCATCCGCAGCGGCGCTTGCGCCCGGTGACCGCACCGAACTCACGGCCGACGCGCGAGAGATGTTCGCCGTATTCATCGAACAGTTCGGTCGGGAACGGGCCCGCGCCCACGCGCGTGGTGTAGGCCTTCACGATGCCGAGCACGTAGTCGAACGAGCGCGGACCGATGCCCGTGCCCGTGGCGGCGAATCCGCCGGTGGTGTTCGACGACGTCACGAACGGATAGGTGCCGTGGTCGATGTCGAGCATCGCTCCCTGCGCGCCTTCGAACATCACGTCACCGCCGTTCTGGCGAATGTCCGCGAGCGACTGCGTGACGTCCGTGATCAACGGCTTCACTCGCTCGGCGTATGACAGCTGCTCGTCTAGCGTTTTCTGGAAATCGACGGGCGGCAGCTTGAAGTAGTGCTGCAGCGTGAAGTTGTGGAAGTCGAGGATCTCGCCGAGTTTGGCGGCGAACTGTTCGCGCTTGAAGAGGTCCTGCACGCGCACCGCGCGACGCGCCACCTTGTCTTCATAGGCCGGGCCGATGCCGCGCCCGGTGGTTCCGATGGCGTTCGCGCCGCGCGCGGCTTCGCGCGCCTTGTCGAGCGCGACATGCGACGGAAGGATCAGCGGGCAGTTCGGCGAGATGCGAAGGCGCGCGAATACATCGATACCCTGGTCGATGAGCGTCTGCGATTCCCTGAACAACGCTTCGAGCGAGAGCACCACGCCGTTGCCGATCAGGCACTGCACGTTCTTGTGCAGGATTCCCGACGGGATGAGCGACAGCACGGTCTTCTTGCCACCGATGACCAGCGTGTGGCCCGCGTTGTGGCCGCCCTGGAAACGCGCGACCGCGGCGGCGCGCTCGGTGAGCAGGTCGACGACCTTGCCCTTGCCTTCGTCACCCCACTGGGTGCCGATGATGATGACGAATTTGCCCATGAGATTTGCCCAGAATTAACGTGCGCCGCGTTTCACGACGAAAGATTGCTAGAAGGTGGATGGCATCAGCGCCGGTTCGGCGCCGGACTCTTGAAGTAGCGGTAGAAGTCGCTGTCGGGTGACACGACCATGACGTCGCCGTCCCGGGCCAGCGAGTTCTTGTAGGCCTGGAGGCTGCGATAGAAGGAATAGAACTCGGGATTGCGGTTGTACGCGGTCGCGTAGATGGCCGCCGCCGTCGCATCACCTTCACCGCGAATGCGCTGCGCATCGGCGAGCGCGCGGGCGATGAGCTCGGTCTTCTTGCGTTCGGCCTCGGCCTTGACGATCTGTGATTCGCGATCACCCTCGCCGCGTCGCGTGCGCGCGATGCCTTCGAAGGTGCGCTTCATGCTTTCGTAGACGCTGGTGGCCACTTCTTCCTGCAGGTCGATGCGCTGCACGCGCACGTCGACGAGCTGCACACCGAGCTTCAGCAGGCGCTCCGTCGCGCTCTTCATGAACTCGCCGGTCAGCTCGTTGCGATCGGAGATCACGATCTCCGCGAGCGTGCGGCCCGCGACGGCGTTCTTGATGCCGTCCTGGATGGTTTCGCCCACGAGCGTCTCGGCGCGGCCTTCGTCGCCGCCGCTGGTCGCCTGGTAGAACTGCTCGGCATCGAGGATGCGCCACTTGATGTAGTAGTCGAT
>Ga0173480_10000952_pt1 | contig 10392 bp, 11 predicted proteins | sample NitcycUS209509C1_FD_122622 | JGI IMG/M metagenome (GOLD analysis project Ga0173480, IMG submission 122622) | Soil microbial communities from Arlington Agricultural Research Station in Wisconsin, USA - Nitrogen cycling UWRJ-S209-509C-1 (version... | ecosystem: Environmental > Terrestrial > Soil... | reverse complement strand
TCGCGTATGCCGAGCCAAGCGTTCAGATACGTCATGTTCTTGTGGTAGCCGACCACCGCCATGCCCTTGAGTGGCGCGCCTTCCTTCTCCCAGCGTGCGGTCGCCTCGCTCCAGCGGTCGAGAAACGCCTTGGTGCGCGCGCGATAGTTGCCGGCTTCTGCCGCGTCGAGCTGCGCCATGCGCTCGCCGAGCGCGGCCGCGATTTTGGCGATGTTGCGCGGATCGAGATGCACGTGCGGATTGCCGCCGGGATGCACGTCGCCCTGCGAACGGTCGACCGAGGTCGGCACTTCGAGCATGGTCACGAACCGCGACGCCTCGAAATAACCGGGCTGGCCGACCTGGATTTTCCCGTTGCCCGCCTGGGTGAGTACGAGCGGCAGCCAGCCGATTTCGAGCTGGGCGCCGGTGCAGACCACGAGGTCGGCGCTGCGTGCGCGCGCGATCAGGCTGGGCCGCGCCTCCACGCGATGCGGATCCTGCAGCGCGGTCGTTGCGACGTAGACGTTGGCCTTGTCGCCGCCAATTTCTTTGCTCAACGACCCCCATTCGGGCGTGCACGCGAAGATGTTGAGCGCAGCGCCTGCTGGCGCCGCGGCGATCAATGCAATGCCGGCAATACAAAATTTCAGCCAGGTGCCCATGTCATATTCTCCGCATCGCTCTAGAACTTGTGCGCGCCATGCGCGCCCATGCTGTAGATGTATTGCACGAACAACTGATTGTCGGTGAGTCCGAGCCGCGATTTGTCCGACGCGTATTGCAGCCGAATGCGGCTGAACTCGGTCGGGCTCCAATCGAACATCAGCGTGTTGCGCGTCGGGCTGTGATTGGCGAGCACCGGAAAATCGGCGGCGGTCGGCCCGAGTCCGCTGGTAACGATGCTGTTGTTCAACGTGCTGTAGTTCAACCGGTCGTAGCGATAGCCGACGCGCCATTGCGGATGGAACTGCCACGCGGCCTGCGTGTACCAGCCCGATTGCGAGGTGTCCAGGCTGCCCGCGACCTGGCCGAAGACGTTGCTGCCCGCGGCATCGTTGTAAACAAAAGCGCCGTTCTGCTTCAAGCGGAAGTATTCGCCCTGCAACTTGAAGCTGTAGTACGTCGCATTGCCGTTCGGCGCCCACTTGATCACGCCGTTCACGCCCGCCAGCTTGGCATTGCCGGTAAACGTATTCGTTGTCGGGCCGCCGAGCGCGTCGACGTCCTGGTAGCTGCGGCCGTTCGGCGAAGCGCTCAGGTAGGAAGCGCCGACGCGCCACGCCGTGCTCGCGCCAATATCGCCGCCGATGTTCGCGAATACCGCACTGCCGCCGATCCCGTTCTTGTTGCGGTCGCTGCCCGGAAACTGGTCGCCGGAGCTCGCCTCGGCACCGAGCTCGATCAAGAGATCGGTGGGCGCGATCCACTTCAGCTGCAGCCCGTCCTGCTTCAACTGGTTGCCCAGAAAGGCCTTGTATACGAGCGGAGCGTCCTGAAAGTCCCACGCATGCTGATGCTGCTCGTTCAGATAGCCGATGCCGGAAAAAAAGCGCCCCCCTTTGAGCGTAAAACCGCGCGGCAACGCGAGCGTCTGAAAGTACGCCTCCTCGACTGTCACCCCACCCTCCGGCGCGAGCGAAGCGATTGCGACGCCGCGGAAATACGGATCGATGTTGGCGGAAATGTTGAGCTCGGTTTCGCCCAGACCGAAGCTGCGCTTGGGCGGTCCCACCTCGCCGCCCGAGGGCACGAAGCCGGTAATCTGGTACGTGTTGGGATCCTGCGACGTGTTCGCGTACGTGCCCTGCAGGATCAGCGATATCGCGGGATTGAATGCGCTCTCGCTGTTGCGGCTGGCGGCGGCCGTCGCTGTCGTTTCGGCTTTGGCCGAACTTTCCTCGGCCTTGGTTGCGGTGGATTGCGCCTTGGTCGCCGCGGCTTCGGCCTTGCCCGCTTTGGACTCCGCCTCCGACAGGCGCTTCTCGAGCTCCTGAATGCGTTTTTCGTACGCATCCTTCATCTGCTTTATTTCCTCGCGGATTTTTCCGAGCTCCGAATCCTGCGCCAGTGCGGGCCCTGCGAATGCCAATGCGACCGCGCAAGCGGTCAAATTACGTTTGAACACGGGAGTCCTCCTTCAGTCACCACAAAACACGACGGCTGCTTACCGGCAGCGGTCCCGTAGGTGTGTCAGAGGAGGATAGGCGGGCCGCGCGAGGCGGGAACGACGAGGTCGGCGGGAAATGCCGGAGGAAAATGATTGCCGTGACGCTCGACGGCGTTGGCCTCCAGGCGCAGCGGCACTTGCGCACAGTTGACCACGCCGAGAATTTGCGCAAACGAAACGTGGAAGTCGCACAGCCCGCTGTGCGCCGCCTTCTGCTTGTCGTCCTGCTGCTGAAGCTGCGCGGGCAGCCGGTCCTGCCAGTGCCGCAATTGATGCGTGAGCGCGCCGTGCTGCGCGGCCAGCAGCAGGGCTGCCAGCACAATCTGCATCAAGCCGCGTTTCAGGATCATCAGAAAACGCCTGCGGTGGGGACGAGCACCAAATTAACACAACGCCTGGGGACTTTGCAAAACCCCGCGCGGTAGCCTCAGTGGGACGGGCTTATACTCGTCGGCACACTGTAAACCCCGCCGCAATGAAGCAATTCCTGCTTTTCCTGATCAAACTCTATCAATGGTGCCTGAGCCCGTTTTTTGGCGGTCAGTGCCGCTTTTATCCGAGCTGTTCCGCTTACGCGGCCGAGGCGATCGACACGCATGGCCCGCTGCGCGGCACCTGGCTTGCGGTGCGGCGGCTCGGTCGCTGCCATCCGTTGCATCCGGGCGGCGTGGATCCGGTGCCGCCGCGCAAAGATGAAGGCAAGAGGATGGATGGATAAGTGCGCCGCTTATCCCGGCACGCGGCAGATCAGACCTTTCAGGTAATCGCCTTCCGGGAAGTTGAGCGCCACCGGGTGGTCGGCGCCGGCGCTCAAGTGTTCGACGATCTGCGCGTCCACGCCCGCGTCGAGTGCTGCACCCGCCACGATTTTCTGGAAGAGTTCGCGCGACACGCCGCCCGAGCACGAGAACGTGAACAGCAAGCCGCCCGGACGCAGCAGCTTGAACGCGAGCAGGTTGATGTCCTTGTACGCGCGCGACGCTTTTTCCGCATGCGCGGCGGTCGGCGCGAATTTCGGCGGGTCGAGCACGATCAGATCGAAGCTGCGCGCGCGGTCGCGCAGCTTGCGCAACAGCTGGAACACGTCGCCTTCGATGCACTCGCATGCGGGCAGCTTGTTGAGCGCGACGTTGCGCTGCAAGAGCTCGAGCGCCGGCCCCGAGCTGTCGATCGCGGTGACCTTGGCCGCGCCGCCGGCCAGCGCGTTGACCGTAAAGCCGCCGGTGTAGGCGAAACAATCGAGCACCTCGCGCTTTTCCGCGAACTCGCGCACGCGCGCGCGATTCGTGCGCTGGTCGAGATAGAAACCGGTTTTGTGGCCGTGAGGAACGTCGACTTCGAACATCGCGCCCAACTCGTACACGAGCAGCGGCGACGCCGGCGCCGTTCCGCGCAAGAGACCGACGCTTACCTGCAGTCCTTCGAGCGCGAGCACGTCGGCATCCGACCGTTCGTATAGCGTGTGGGGTTTGACGGTCTGCATCAAGGCGTCGGCGAGCGCGTCGCGCCAGCGCATCGCACCCGCGCTCGACAATTGCAGCACCACGGTTTCGCCGTAGCGGTCGATCACGACGCCGGGCAGGCCGTCCGATTCCGCATGGACGAGCCGCACCGTATCGCTGGTGGGCAAAAGATGCGCGCGCAGTGCGACCGCGCGCTCGACACGTTCGTGGAAAAACGCCGCGTCGATGGCGCGCTGCTCCCAGTCCCATACGCGCGCGACGATATTCGACTGCGGATTGCATGCGGCCATCGCGAGAAATTCGCCGTCGCTGCTGTGGACAGCGATGGTGTCGCCGGGCTGCGGGTTCCCGGTAAGCTTGCCCACCGCGCCCGAAAACACCCACGGGTGGCGGCGCTTCAATGACTTTTCGCGGCCGGGCTTGAGAATCAGTTTAATCATTCGGTTGCCAAGGCGTTAAGTGTGCAAGCGCGCGGGGCGGCCTCATGCCTTACGCCTTACGCCTTACGTTTTTCGCTTCGCGCGCGGATGCGCCGCGTCGTAGACCTTGGCCAACTGCTGAAAGTCGAGATGGGTATACACCTGCGTCGTCGAGATGCTGGCGTGGCCCAGCATTTCCTGCACTGCACGCAAGTCGCCACTCGATTGCAGCACGTGCGAGGCGAACGAATGGCGCAGCACGTGCGGATGCACGTTGGCGGCGAGACCCAGCTTCAACGCCCATTGCTTCATCCGGTACTGGATGGCGCGCGCAGTCAGGCGCGTGCCATTGCGATTCACGAACAACGCTTCGGTACCTTCCTTGACGAGCAGTGCGCGCTCGACTAACCATTTTTTGAGCGCCGCAAGCGCCTGGCTGCCGACCGGCACGACGCGGGTTTTCGCGCCCTTGCCGGTCACGCGCACGGTGGCATCGCTGAAATTGATGTCCGCCGGCGCGAGGCTCGTGAGCTCCGCGAGACGCAGCCCCGACGAATAAAAAAGTTCGTAGATCGCCTTATCGCGCGTCGCGAGCCGGTCGTCATCCGGGATTTCCATCAGGCGCCCCGCCTCGTCGGGAGACAGCGCCTGCGGCAGGGATTTCTTGGCCTTGGGCGCGCGCAGCCCGACACACGGGTTGCTCGAATAGCCGTGATCGCGCGCGAGATAGCGGTAAAAGCCGCGCCACGCCGACAGCATGCGCGCGAGCGAGCGCCCGTCGAGGCCGCGCGCGTGCAGTTGCGCGATGAAGCGGCGCAGATGGTGTATCTGCAGTTTTGAGAGCGGCGTTGCCGCCGCAAGTTCGAGCAGCGCGGCGACGTCGCGCTCGTAATTCAGGACGGTATTGCGGCTTAAGCGCCGTTCGTTTGCGAGGTGGCCGAGGAAATCAGCGAGGAGTTGGTGCCCGGCCGGCGGGTTCGCTTTGCTCGCCTCACCCCTCACGCCTCGCTCCTCGCTCCTCGCGGACAGTGCGTCACTTCAGATAGCCGGTCAACGCCGCCGCCGTCACTTCGCCCAACCGCTTCAGGTACAGCGTGCCCATTTCGGGATAAAAGCGCTGCGCGTCTTCGCTCGCCATTGCGAGCAATCCGAACGCCGGCCCATTCTTGAGCGCGACATACGCAAACGAGCGCAGATGCGCAGCTGCTTCGCCGAACCATTCGGCGGTATCGACCATCGGATGGGCGCTGCAATACGGATTGGCGAGACTTTCGGCGAAATCGCGCGCCGCCGGGCTAACGGGCGCGAACTCGGGAAGCTCCGGGTGCGCGGCATCCGGCCACAGCCGCAACACGGTATGCGGCACGGCAAAATCTTCGCGCAGGTTGAAGTGGAGCGCGGTGACCACGGCTTCGATATCGCGCGCGGCCACCAGCGCGAGCGTCAGGCGGTGCACTTTCTCGCCGATCGCGTCGTTCTGCTCGCCGAACACGATCAGCTCGCGCAGCTTGTCCTCGAGCTGCTTGCATTTGTCGCGCAGGGTCAGGATCTGGCGCTCGCTGATCGGAATCGCGCGGCCGCCGTGCGGATGCGGAATCATGATCGTCGCCAGAAAGTCGGCTTGCTCTTCGAAAAACTCGGGATGCTGCTTCAGGTAATTAACGACCGCGTCGGGTGTCATGTATCTGCCTTTTGTAATGCTGCTTTTTTTACCGCTTTTTTGTACAAATCCGCTTCTTATATGTCGCGTTGCTTATAGCTCAACCTCGCCGCTGAAAACGGTGACCGCCGGACCGGTCATCAGCACGGGTTTGCCCTCACCCTGCCATGATATACCGAGGTCGCCGCCGCGCGTAGTGACCACCACGCGAGGGTCGAGCAAATCGCGCTGGATGCCGGCGACGACCGCGGCGCACGCGCCCGTGCCGCAAGCGAGCGTTTCGCCGGCGCCGCGTTCGTAAACGCGCAGCTTGATGCGGCCGCGGTCGATGATCTGTATATAGCCCGCGTTCACGCGCTGCGGAAAGCGCGCATGCGCCTCGATCGCGGGCCCCTGGGTCCGCACCGGCGCGGCGTCGACGTCTTTGACCAGCTGCACGGCGTGCGGATTGCCCATCGACAACGCGCTGATTTCGATCGCGGCGCCACCGACTTCGAGTTGATAAGTAAGCGCGCGGCGTTCCGCAAGAAACGGGATGCGCGCCGGCTCGAACTGCGGCACGCCCATGTCGACGGTGACGCGGCCGTCGCCTTCGAGCTTTGGCACGATCACGCCCGACTGCGTGCCGACGCGAATCTCGGTCTTGTCCGTGAGGCCCCGTTCGCGCACGAAGCGCACGAAGCAGCGTGCGCCGTTGCCGCACTGCTCGACCTCGCCGCCGTCCGCGTTGAAAATGCGGTAGTAAAAATCCGTGTCCGGCGAGCGTGGCGGCTCGATTTGCAGAATCTGATCGCAGCCGATACCGAAATGCCGGTCGGCTAAGAAGCGCAGTTGGTCGCGATCGAGCGCCAGCGGGGCGCGGGTTGCATCGAGCACGACGAAGTCGTTGCCCAGACCGTGCATCTTGGTGAATTTCAGGCGCATTCGCGGCGGTAATCACGGTAGATGCAGCGGTCCATGACGACCGTCATGCCGGCCGCCCGCGCGCGCAAGGCCGCGGGCTCGTTCACGATGCCTTCCTGTATCCACAGCGCCTTCAATCCGAGCGCGATGCAGTCATCGACGACGGCATCGACAAATTTTGCGGCGCGAAACACATTGACGAGATCGATGGGCACATCGACTTCGGTTAGACGGCCGTAGGCCTTGTGCCCGAGGACTTCCCGCACGGCAGGACGCACCGGAATGATATTGAAGCCGAAAGTCTGCATGCCAGCGGCGATCGCGTGGCTAGGCCGCCGCGGATTCGGCGACAGGCCGACCACCGCGATGTTCGTTACGCGCTTCAACAGGCGCACCGTAGCGTGGAGCAGGGGCCCCGCTTGCGGGGATGCGACCGCGTAGGTGCGTGTGAATCGCGTGGAATCGGTGCGCTTCATGTCGCGCTACGGGGTCGCATCCAAGCAAGAAGCGCTTGGAACCTGCTCCGCCCTCCACGCGACGCAGCGCTCCGCCCGGTCGGGATTTTCAAACATCGAGGCGCATGACGTAATCGTCCATCACGAATCCGCCGCCGATGTCCTTAACTACCGATTCGACGACCGCGAAACCGTGCTTGGCGTAGGCGGCAATCGCCGCGGCGTTATGTTTGTTGACCGCCAGCACGAGCGCATCGCAGCCGCAGGCGCGCGCCATCGTCACGGCGCGGTCGACGAGCATGCGGCCGTAACCGTGGCGCTCATGGGAAGGATGCACATAGAGCTTGTCGAGCTTCATCGCGCCCGTATCGCGCAGCAAAAAATAAGAGGCAAAACCCACCATGCGTCCATTCACAAGCAGCTTGTCCCACCACAAATCGCCGCGCGCGAGTTCTTCGCGCACGACGGCCGGGTTATAGCGCTGCGCCAGCATGTATTCTATCTGCGCCGCGCTGATGATGGCGGGATAATGCGCGCGCCAGATTTCCGCAGCGAGTGCGCACACGGCATCGATATCCGCCACCGTCAACGCGGTGATCCGTACAGGCGCCTCACTCCTCACGCCTCACCCCTCGCCGTTTCATATGGACTTGCCTCGCCTGCGGGCCGCGTCTTGAACCGTTTATGCAGCCAGTAATATTGTTCGGGCATTTCGCGCACGCGCGCCTCGATGAACGCGTTCAGGCGCTGCGCGTCCGCCGTGAGATCGCCGCTCGGAAAGTCCGGCCATGCCGGGTACAGCGTGACGACATAGCCGGCGCCGCCCGGCAGCTGGCGCGTCACGCACGGCACGATCACCGCGCCGGCCAGCGCGGCGATGCGCGACAGTCCGGTGATCGTGGCCGCGGGCACGCCGAAAAATGGCGCGAACACCGAGTCGCGCGCGCCCAGATCCATGTCCGGCAGGTAGTAAACCGGCTCGCCGCTTTTCAGCGACTTGATCATGGGCCGGATGCCGTCCTGGCGCGCGAACAGCGTCGTCTGCCCGAAACGGGTGCGGCCGTGCATGAAAATGGCATCGACGGCCGCGCTTTTCTGGCGGCTGTAGACCGAATTGACGCGGTGACCCTCGCAAGTGAGCCGGATACCGCCCGCGTCGAGGCCGATGAAATGCGGCGCCAACAAAATCACCGGCCGATCCGATATGCCGCGCCAGTGTTCGAGCCCCTCGAGGCGCACAAGTCTTTGGATGTCGGACTTCGAACCCCACCATAAGATCCCGTGCTCGAGCAGGCTGCGCGCGAAAGCTCGGAAATGCGCGCGCGCAAGGTCGCGGCGCCGAGGTTCGTCCAACTCGGGAAAACATAAGCGCAAATTCGTGAGGACGACTTCACGCCGCGCGCGTGCAAGCGCATAGAGCACCGCGCCCAGGCCCGTGCCGACGCGCGCCAGAGCGTTTAGCGGCAGGAAATGCAGCAACCAGATCAGCGCGAGACCGAGCCTCATCATCGCGCGCCGGCGGCGGGACTTTGTAAACCCTGTAAATTATGCAAAACGTACATTGTAGGATGCCAACTGAATAGTGAGGGGACCGTATTGGACGGCCAATTTATTTTGTTATAATCCGCGCCTTCATCATTTTATCGACCACCCACAATGAGCGATTTCCTGTTTACTTCCGAATCGGTGTCCGAAGGCCATCCCGACAAAGTCGCGGACCAGATTTCCGATGCCGTTCTCGACGCTATCTTAGCCCAGGACAAAAACGGCAGGGTCGCCGCCGAAACGCTGGTCGCGACAGGGCTGGTTGTGATGGCCGGCCAGATCACGACGAGCGCCAAGGTCAATTACAGCGAAATCGCGCGCGACATCATCAAGCGCATTGGTTATGACGACTCGTCGATCGGGTTCGATTATCGCAGCTGCGCGGTCTTGACTGCGTATGATGCGCAATCGGTCGACATCGCGCAGGGCGTCGATGAAGGCAAGGGGCTCGATCTTGACCAGGGCGCCGGCGACCAGGGATTGATGTACGGCTTCGCGTGCGATGAAACCCCCCAACTGATGCCGGTGCCGATTTACTATTCACACCGCCTGATGGAGCGCCATGGCGAGTTGCGCCGCGACGGGCGGCTGCCGTGGCTGCGGCCAGATGCAAAATCGCAGGTCACGGTGCGCTACCTCGACGGCAAGCCCACGCAGATCGAGACGGTCGTAATCTCGACGCAGCACGACCCCGACGTCACGCACGAGCAGATCAAGGAAGCCGTGATCGAGGAAATCGTCAAGCCGATATTCCCGAAGCACATGCTGAAGAGCGACACCAAGTATTTGATCAACCCGACGGGCCGCTTCGTGATCGGCGGGCCGCTCGGCGATACCGGTCTCACGGGACGCAAAATCATCGTCGACACCTACGGCGGCTATTCGCGCCACGGCGGCGGCGCATTCTCCGGCAAGGATCCGTCGAAAGTCGACCGCTCGGCCGCGTATGCGGCGCGCCACGTCGCGAAAAACATCGTCGCGGCCGGCCTGGCGAAAAAGTGCGAAGTGCAGGTCGCGTATGCAATCGGCGTCGCGCGCCCGGTCAGCGTGCTGGTCGATACGTTCGGCACCGGCACGATCGCCGACGAGAAAATCGGCAAGCTCGTCGAAAAACATTTCGACCTGCGGCCGAAAGGCATCATCCAAGCGTTGAATCTGTTGCGGCCGATCTATCTGAAGACCGCGGCCTATGGCCACTTCGGGCGCGACGAGCCTGAGTTCTCGTGGGAAGCGACCGATAAGGCCGCAGCGCTCAAGGCCGACGCAAAATAAGCGGGATTCGCTGGAATAACAGATTAAAGATTTGCTCTGAGGAAACGCCGGCTGACGTCGGCGTTTTTTTGTATGTTTTGCAAGCGCGGGCTGCTGACAAACGGCGCCGATTTGCGCTACAATCCGCCCCCTCCCGAGGAGCGTTGCGACGGCCGCTGTTCACGCGTCCGCCAGGCTCGGGTATCCAAATCCGCAACGGCGCTCACGAACTTTTTTCTGTCCTTCAGGAAAGGAGCGCGTGATGAACGCCGCTACGCAAAAAAATTTCACCGATTACAAAGTCGCCGACCTGGCGCTGGCCGGGTTCGGCCGCAAGGAAATCGCGATCGCCGAGACCGAAATGCCGGGCTTGATGGCGGTGCGCGAGGAGTTCAAGGGCAAGCAGCCGCTAAAAGGCGCGCGCATCGCGGGCTCGCTGCACATGACCATCCAGACCGCGGTGCTGATCGAAACCCTCGCGGCACTGGGCGCCGACATCCGCTGGGCATCGTGCAACATTTTCTCGACGCAGGACCATGCGGCCGCC
>Ga0173480_10000951_pt1 | contig 10393 bp, 9 predicted proteins | sample NitcycUS209509C1_FD_122622 | JGI IMG/M metagenome (GOLD analysis project Ga0173480, IMG submission 122622) | Soil microbial communities from Arlington Agricultural Research Station in Wisconsin, USA - Nitrogen cycling UWRJ-S209-509C-1 (version... | ecosystem: Environmental > Terrestrial > Soil >... | reverse complement strand
CTCCACCAGGGATGTGCGCCGGCGATCGCCGCCACACTCGTCCGGGGTCAGCCGTCCATGGCGTCCGTCTGGAACGCCGCCATCAGCGCCGTCGAATCGGCGACGGTTCCGGAAGTCTGGAGCCGGGCCGTCCGCCGGTGGGATCGAGCCGACGCCGCTTTAGAACGGGTCGCGATCCACGCGCTCTCGTCCGACGGCCCGCCGCCGCAGCGCATTGTCACCTTCTCGATGAGTGGCTCCGTCGTGCGAGTCCTGACCCGGCTCGCGGAGGCGAGCCCGCAGGCGATACGCGTCAGCTGCAGCGAGGGCCGGCCCACGCTTGAAGGACAACGGCTCGCGGCTGCCGTGTCGATGTCCCGCATCGAGGTGGATTTCTTCACCGATGCGGCACTCGGCGTCGCCCTCCGCGACGCAGATCTGCTGCTCCTCGGCGCCGACGCGATCGGGGGCACGGCCTGGATCAACAAGGCCGGCACGCAGACGCTCGCCGCGGCGGCCCACGTTCAGGGGCTCGCGGTTCACATCGTTGCCACGTCGGACAAACTTGTCATGCCCTCGCTCTGGCCGCATCTCGTGCTCCGCCACGGGCAGCCCGACGAAGTCTGGACGTCGGCGCCGCCGGGCGTCCACGTCCACAATCCCTATTTCGAATCGATTCCGCTCGATTTCGTGACGACCGTCATCACCGACATCGGGGTGCTGGGGGTGGGTATGGTCCCCTCGGCGTGCGCGTCACTCGAGACGTCGGACACGAGGCGGGGGCTGGATGAGCTCCTTAAGGCCTTTGACCTTTTACGCGCGAACCCGCCATCATAGTCAGCTGTGGCGTTTTCCTACCTCCCGTCCATCGAATCGCGCGATCTGGCCGACGACATTCAGGAGCTGTTCGCCGAGCTCGCCGCCACGCTGAAGCACGAACATCGCGCGTTCACCGGCGAGTGTCACCCGCCGATTGACGTCCGCGAGACCGAACGCACGCTCGAAGTCGTCGTCGACGTCGCCGGCATTCCGCCGCAGGCGCTGCGGGTGATGTTCCGCAGCGACGTCATCCTCGTGGCTGGCGAAAAGGCCCCGCCGCCGGCAACCGACGAGCAGACGTATCACCTGGTGGAACGCGAGTTCGGACGCTTCGCCCGCGCGGTGCGCGTCGACGGCGCCTTCGACATCGAACACGCCACCGCTACCGTCGATCGAGGCGCGCTCGTGATCACCCTGCCGAAGCTCGCGGAGCGCCGCGGCCGTTCGCACCGGATCCGCATCGCGCCGCCGTCACGCGAGCCATGAGAATCCTGTTTATCGGCGACATCGTCGGCAAGCCGGGACGAGAGATCATCCGCAAAGGACTGCGCGGACTGGTTGACCGTGAGGGTATCGATCTGGTGATCGCCAATGCCGAAAACGCGGCCGCCGGCTTTGGCGTCACCAAGGACATCGGCGACACGCTGCTCGAAGCCGGCATTCAGGTGATGACGTCGGGCAATCACATCTGGGCCAAGAAGGAAGTGATTCCCTACATCACGGCTGAGCCGCGTCTCCTGCGGCCGGCCAACTATCCTGCCGGCGTGCCTGGCCGCGGCTCGTACCTGGCCCAGACGGGCGACGGCCGCGCCGTTGGCGTCGTCAACGTCATGGGCCGGGTGTTCATGGCGAGCATCGACGATCCGTTCACCGTCGTGCTGCGCGAGATCGAAGCGCTTCGTGCGCGTACGAAGGTCATCATCGTCGACTTTCACGCAGAGGCCACCAGCGAGAAAGTGGCGATGGGCTGGCATCTCGACGGCAAGGCCACACTCGTCGTCGGTACCCACACGCACGTCCAGACCGCGGACGAGCGCATTTTGCCGAACGGGACCGCCTACATCACCGACGCCGGCATGACCGGCCCACACGATTCGATCATCGGCATGGAGCGCGAGCCATCGCTGGCGCGTTTTCTCAACGGCATGCCGGCGCGATACGAACCAGCCACTGGCAATCCCCGACTCAACGGCGTCATCGTCGACGCCGACGACAAGACGGGGCGTGCCACGGCGATTACTCGAGTCAGCTATTCCGAGCGCGAGATGCTGGCGCTCGCCACTCCGGTCCTGCAGTGAGCACGCTCTTCGACTTGCCCTTCGAAGAGCCCGAACCCGAACCCGCCGCATCTCCCGAGCCAGCGCGACCCCAGGTCCGCGAGGTCCCCGACCCTGAGGAAACACGCCGCGTCTACACCGTGGCGCAGCTGACGGCGCGCATCCGCTCGCTGCTCGAGCGCGAGTTCTTCGAAGTGTGGGTGGAGGGCGAGCTCTCCAATTGCAAGGTGTGGACGACCGGCCACATGTATTTCACGCTGAAGGATCGCCAGGCGCAGATCAAGGGCGTGATCTTCCGCCTGCCCCTGAGCCGCCTGCGCTTCAAGCCGGCCGACGGCATGCGCGTCATCGCCCGCGGCCGCGTCTCGGTGTACGACCAGAAGGGCGACTATCAGCTGCTGTGCGAGCACATGGAGCCGGAGGGCATCGGCGCCAGGCAGCTGGCGTTCGAGCAGCTGAAGGCGCGCCTGGCGGCCGAAGGGCTGTTCGCGGCCGAGCGCAAACGGACGCTGCCCGCTCTGCCGCGCAAGATTGGCGTGGTCACGTCGCTCGACGGGGCCGCCATCCGCGACATCATCAAAGTGCTGCGGCGCCGCTACGCCAATGCGCACATCGTCGTGCGGCCGACACGCGTGCAGGGAGAGGGGGCCGCGCTCGACATCGCGCGTGGCCTGCGGGCGATCGGGAAAGTCCCCGGCATCGACGTGGTGATCGTCGGGCGCGGCGGCGGCTCGATTGAGGATCTCTGGGCGTTCAACGAGGAGGTCGTCGCGCGTGCCATCGGTGGCTGCCCGGTGCCAACCATCTCCGCCGTCGGTCACGAGACCGACGTGACCATCGCCGACTTCGTCGCCGATCTGCGTGCGCCAACACCATCGGCGGCCGCCGAGATGGTCGTGTCGCGCAAGGACGACTTCTGCACCCACATCGATCGACTCTCGCACCGCATCACCTCTGCCCTCCGCTCGCGGCTCCATCGTTTCGAGTCGCAGCTGCGGATGCTCGAAGCACGGTCCGGCCATGCTGGCGCGCGAGGACAGCTGGCGATGCGCGGCCGCCATGTCGCCGAGTTGAGCAGTGCGCTGCGCCACACGATGCGGGCGAAGCTCACGGAGACGGAACGGCGGTATCGACTGTTGCAGCTGAAGCTCGAGACGTTCGACCCGCGACGAGGACTCGAGGCCAACCGCACCCGCCTGGTCACCGCCGACGGCCGGCTCGATGGCACGTTCCGGCGGCGACTGCACACGTTTCAGGCGCGGCTCGGGAATCTGTCCGCACAGCTGGACGCGCTGAGCCCGCTGGCCGTCCTTGGCCGCGGCTACGCTGTGTGCTGGAATGCGGACCAGACGAAGATCGTCAGAGACGCCCAGACCATTGCTGAGGGCGACGAAGTCAATGTCACCCTCGAGCGCGGCGCCCTGCGCTGTGAAGTGAAGGAACGGCGATTAGACATCGCCGGGGCTGAAGCCCCGGCCCACGAGGAAAGCTGAAGCCCCGGCCCATAAGGAAAGCTGACGGCCCGGCCCACGAGGAAACAGGTGGATCCAACGATTAAAGATTACGAAGCCGCGATCGCCGAGCTCGAGACGATCGTCAAGAAGATGGAGGAGGGCGACCTCGCCCTCGAAAGCTCGCTGCAGCTCTTCGAGCGCGGAGTGCTCCTCTCGAGGTTCTGCCACGCCCGCCTCGAGGAAGCCGAGCGCCGGATCGAGATCCTGAACGAGCGCGGCGAGCTGCGACCGGCGCCCGCGAACCTCGCGGACGACGATTCCGAGGCTCGCGGGCGGCGGTGAGCATCTCCGACTACATCGAGGCGCGGCGGCGCGACGTGGAAGCCGCACTCGCCGACATCCTGCCGGAGCCGCCGGATAGCCCTGCTGTCGTCTATGACGCGATGCGCTACAGCCTGCTCGCCGGCGGCAAGCGCCTTCGACCCGTGCTGTGCCTTGCCAGTGCCGATGCCGTTGCCGGCGATCGGGCCAGCGCTCTTCCAGCCGCCTGTGCGATCGAACTGATTCACACCTACTCGCTGATTCACGACGACCTGCCGGCCATGGACGACGACACCATGCGCCGCGGCCGGCCCACGCTCCACGTCGTCGCAGGAGAAGGACAGGCGATCCTCGCCGGCGACGGCCTGCTCACCGAGGCCTTCAATGTGCTGGCGCGCTCGCCGCGACCGCGCGACTACGAGCGCGCACTCACGCAGCTCGAGGTCATACGTCTGATCGCGTCCGCTGCGGGCGCCATCGGCATGGTCGGCGGTCAGGCTATCGATTTGCTCCACTCGGGGCCCGGGACTCGGCCTGGCGCGGCGATGCCACAGAGCAGCGAGGGCGGCGGCTCGGGACGCGAACAGCCGGGCCTGCTTCGCCCCGCGGCCTTGCTCGGGGCTGCCCTGAGCGAAGTCGAAGGGCGCGAGGCCCGGCCTACGCCTCCGCTCGACGCCGACGGCCTGCGCCGCATGCACGCGAGGAAAACCGGCGCCCTGATTCGCGTCGCTGCCGCAGCGGGCGCGATGATGGGCGGCGGGACGCGAGACCAGGTGAAGGCGATCGACGAGGCGGCGGGAGAATTCGGGCTGGCGTTTCAGATCGTGGACGACGTCCTGGATGTCGAGGGCGCATCGGCGGATCTCGGCAAGACCGCTGGTAAGGACGCGGCAGCCGGCAAGCTCACGTATCCGTCGCTCTACGGTCTCGAGCCGTCGAAGCGGATGGCGGCGGCGTGCCTGGAACGCGCAGAAGCCTCTCTAGGTCGCGTGGCCCTGGAGCACTCGCATCTGATGGCGATTGGGCGATGGATTGTGGAGAGAAAGAACTAATGCCCGATTGCTCGATGCCCAAGGCCCAAGGCCCAATGCGCAAATGACTGCCCGACAATCCCATCGGTGCCAGCGTTCGTCTTTGGGCATTCGGCATTGGGCATTGCGCGTTGGGCATTGGGCCTTGGCCACTGGGCATTGATGTGTCCCGCCTCCGCCTCGACCAGCTGCTCGTTGAACGTGGCCTCGTTGCCTCCCGCGAACGCGCCCGGGCGCTGATCTTGGCCGGCCAAGTGCGCGTGTCCGGCCAGCCAGTGACCAAAGCCGGCACCGCCGTCGAGGACGATGCGCCGGTCGAACTGATCGTCCCCGATCATCCGTATGTCGGCCGCGGCGGACTGAAGCTCGCCCACGCCCTCGACACCTTTCACATCGACGTTGCCGGACGCGACGCGCTCGACATCGGCGCCTCGACCGGCGGATTCACCGACGTGCTGCTGCAGCGCGGTGCCGCGCGCGTAGTGGCGCTCGACGTCGGGCACGGCCAGCTCGACTGGCGACTGCGCAACGATCCGCGCGTCGTCGTCATCGAACACTTCAACGCCCGCCGGCTGACTCCGGCCGATCTGCCAGGCTCGGTCGGCATCGTCACAGTGGACGTCTCGTTCATCTCGCTTCGACATATCCTGCCCGTCATCCCGCCGGTGCTGGCCGAAGGCGGCGACGTCGTGACGCTCGTCAAGCCACAGTTCGAAGCCGGTCGCGGTGAAGTGCGCGACGGCATCATCAAGGACCCGGCAGTGCATGCGCGCGTGGTCGAGGAAGTGGCCGCAGCCGGCGCTGAGGTAGGATTGAGGCGCGTGGGCGCGATCCCGTCACCCGTCACCGGCCAGAAGGGCAACGTCGAGTTCCTGCTTCATCTCCGCGCCTCATGACGACCGCCATTTCCCGTGTCGGCATCGTTGCCAAACGTGGCCTGGCAGCGGCCGACCAACTCGAACAGCTGTCGCAATGGCTGCGCGATCGCGGCGTCGCACCAGTCTACGAAACGGAAACGGCGGCGATGGCGCGTGCGGGCATGTCGGTCGCCGCCGGGGCGCCGGGCCCGAAAGGACCAGGGCTGCACGAAACGAGGTCGCGTGAAGACCTGCCCAAGGACTGCGACCTGATCATCGTGCTGGGAGGCGACGGCACGCTGCTCAGCATGGCCACCCGCATCGCCACCGCCGGCCGCGACATTCCCATCCTTGGCGTGAACTTCGGCAGTCTCGGCTTCCTCACCGAAACCCGCATCGGTGAGCTCTACGCCAATCTCGAGTCGGTGCTGAGCGGCACGGCGATCTTCGACGAGCGCGCGATGCTGGCCGCCGAGGCCTACCGCTCTCGCGAGCCGTTCGATTCACGCATCGTGCTGAACGACGTCGTCTTCACCAAGGCGGCGCTCTCGCGCATCATCGAGCTGAATGTCTCGGTGAGCACTGGCACCGTCACCAAGGTGAAGGCCGACGGCCTGATCGTCGCCAGCGCGACCGGTTCGACGGCCTATAACCTGGCCGCCGGCGGACCGATCGTCCATCCCCGTGTGGATGCGATTGTGCTCACGCCGATCGCCTCGCACACGCTCACCAACCGCCCCATCGTCATTCCGGGCAGCGAAGTGATCAGCGTCCGCCCGTACCTCGAGCACGAGACCGACGAAATCTATGTGACCTACGATGGCCAGACTGGCTATCCGTTGCTGAAAGGCGACGAGGTGCGCATCCGCACGGCGCCACAGCGGCTCCGGCTGGTAAAGGCCCCCGCGCGCAATTACTTCGAGCTGCTACGCGAGAAGTTGAAATGGGGTGAGAGGTGACAATCGTCAATCGGGTGATTTTGGATGTTTGATTGTTGATTCGTTGACGATTGAAGATTGGCGATTTTCGATCTATTTGCGTGAATCGCTGGATCGACTGATTGTCCTCTCCCAGTGGCGAGGCCGCTCTCAGTCGTCAGCGCGAAGCCGATCGCACCAATCACGCCGATCTAAGCAATCACGCGAATACATCAACAAATCATCAATCCCCAATCAACAACGAATCCAAAATCAAAGATCCTCACTCACTCAATTGTTGATTTCCCCATCGCCGCGGCGGCGAACGCCCACTGATCGGCAAGCTCTGCGATTCGTTTATCAGTCGGCCGGTAGCCGTGTGATGCCTGCGTTTCGACGCGGATCAGGATTGGCTTGCTGCATCCCTGCGCCTGCTGCATCACGGCCGCGAACTTGAAGGAGTGGCTCGGCACGACACGATCGTCGTGGTCGGCGGTCGTGATCAGCGTGGCCGGGTAGCAGACGCCGCTCTTGGCGTTGTGCACGGGCGAGTACTTGAACAGCGTGGGGAACTCGGCGGCTTTCGAGGATGAGCCGTATTCGATCGCCCAGGCCTGTCCGCCGGTAAACCTGTCGTAGCGCAGCATGTCCATCACGCCAACGGCGGGAAGCGCCACGGCAAAGAGATCTGGCCGCTGCTGCATCACTGCGCCGACAAGTAAACCTCCGTTCGAGCCGCCAATGATGCCCAGCTTCGCCGGCGACGTGTACTTCTCACGAATCAGATAGTCAGCGGCAGCGATGAAGTCGTCGAACACGTTCTGTTTCCGATCGAGCATCCCCGCCTTGTGCCAGGCTTCGCCGTATTCAGCGCCGCCGCGCAGGTTGGCGGTGACCCAGATGCCACCCGCTTCCAGCCAGGCCGGTACATCCGAGCGGTAGGACGGCTGGAGCGTCACCGAAAAGCCGCCATACGCGTAGAGCATCGTCGGATTGCTGCCGTCCAGGACCAGACCCTTGCGGTGCGAGACGAACAGCGGCACGCGCGTGCCGTCTTTCGACATCGCGAAGAGCGCCTTCGTCTCGTACTTGTCCGGATCGATTGGCGGCATCGGCGCCTGGAACGGTGTCCGCGCGCGTGAGGCCGGGTCGTAGGAAAAGACCGTCGTCGGCGACAGCGGCGACGTGAACGAATAGAGAATCTCCGATCGCTTCTGACGACCGCTGATCGCGGCCACCGAACCGGTGCCGGGCAGCGGCATGTCTCCGAGCGACGCGCCGTCCGGGCCGAACATCGCGATTCGGCTCTGCACGTCGGCGAGGTAGTGCACCACCAGTCGACCGCCAATGAGCAGTGCCGACTCGATGGCGTTCTTGGATTCCGGCACCACGGTCTTCCACTGCGATTCCGCCGGTCGCGCCAGGTCGAGCGCGAGGATCTTGCGGTTGGGAGCCTGCCGATCGGTTCGCAGGAAAATGGTGCTGCCGGTGTTGCCGAACGGAGAGAACTCGACGTTGTCCTCCTCGAGAAGCGGCTTGATCGGAGCACCCACGTCCGGACGTTGCGGATCGCGAAGGTCAGCGTAGTACAGGCGATTGCTGTTGTTGGCGCCTTCCGACAGCCAGATCAGCAGGTAGCGGCCATCCTCGGTGGCAGCGCCAGACACAAACCAGGTCGGCAGATCCTTGCGCGCGTAGACGAGCGTGTCCGCAGACTGCGCCGTACCGACACGGTGGTAGTAGAGCGTGTGATTGGCCAGGGCGGCCTCGAGCACCTTCCCTTTCGGCGGCTCGGGATAACGGGCATAGAAGAAGCCCTTGCCGTCATGCGTCCAGGAGATGCTTGAGAAGCGGACCCAGCGCACCTCGTCTGCCAGATCCTTTCCTGTTTCCAGATCGCGGACACGCAGGGTTTCCCAGTCGGCGCCACCTTCGGACAGCGCGTAGGCGAGCAACGTTCCGCTGGGCGATGGCGACCATTGCGAGAGCGACGTCGAGCCATCCGGCCAGAGCACGTTCGGGTCGATGACGACCGTCGGTGCGGCGGTGAGGCTGCTCGTCATGAACAGCACGGCCTGACGCTGGAGACCGGTGTTCTTCTCGAAGAAGTAACGGTCGCCTTCGTGGACCGGGACGCCGACGCGGGGATAGTTCCAGAGCGCGGTGATTCGCGAGCGGAAGTGCTCGCGCAGGGGAAGCTTTTCGAGGTAGTCGAAGGTGACCTTGTTCTGAGCCGCCACCCAGTCGCCCACGTCCTTCGACTCGAGCGCCTCCATCCACCGGTACGGGTCGGCGACCTTCGTGCCGAAGTAGTCGTCGGCGACCGTCCCCTTCGCGGTTGGCGGATAGGACACGGATGGGGCTTCAGGCGACCGGCAGGCGCTGGCCAGCAGACAGGTTCCCAGGATCAGGCAGAGTGATCGCCACAGGCTCGACATTCGCAAAATAGTATCGTGGGGTCAGATCTTGAATCCGCACATTTTTCACGCTCTGGCCCCGCCCGTGGAACTCTTCAAGTGGGAGGGCAGAGCGTGAAAAATGTGCGGATTCAAGATCTGACCCCACGACGCTACCTGACGACGCGGCGCTCGTAGGTGGGAAACAGATCCTGCGAGACGACGCTGACGAGGCGATCGACGAGACGCCCGTATGCCAGATTCGGATCCTTGGCCGAAAACGTCGGTTCACCCCGGTTGATGATCAGCGAGCCGACTTTTTCGCTGGCCGCGGCTCCAGCGCGCCACAGAGTCCCGCCGGTGCGCGACGAATAGAGCGCGACGTCGAGCTCTACCGACACGGTCGCTTCGAAGTGCGGCGTGGTCAGCGACGACAGGCCGCCGATGATCCCGCCGCTCGGCTTCACGTTCGACACCTTCAGGTGACCGGCGAACACCACCGGCACATCGTGGGTGCTGCCCACCGCCTTGGCTGCGGCCGCACCGAAGCGCGCCTCGCCGACCTGCTGCAGCGTCGCCGCGGCAGATCCGACCTCCAGCACTTCCACGTCGCGCTGCGCCCGCAGCACGTATTCAGCGAACCGCCGCGTCGCCAGCTCGTGCAGCGAGCCTTTTGCGTTCTCTACAGTAAACGTCGTCAGCGCCGCGCGCTCGTACTGCGTCACGTCGAGCACCGGTGGAATGGTGACGGTAACGTATTTGCTGCCGCCGCCGCAGCCAACGACCGCAGCCGTCGCTACAATCGTGCACACCAAGCCTGCGATACGCATACCTGTCTGGGCTACCGGCCGAACGCACTACGCAGTCCGGGGCAGCGTGGCTCCTGTCAGATGTATCGGCAACTCAGACGGGGGAACGCACTGGCAGCTGCGAGGGGGCACGGATCTGCGCGCAGCCTCGCACTATCTCCTTCCTCCTATCTCCTGTCTTCTGATCAGATCTGCCGGGTCTGCCTGATCGTGCGCGAGACCCGGCCTACATCTGCCGGGTCTGCATCAACCCTACTTGCGCTGGCGCTGAAAGTAGCGAACCTGGAATTCGTTGACGTTGCGGTTGTGCTCGGCGAGCGTGTCGGCAAAGACGTGCGAACCGTCGTTGCGGCTGACGAAGTAAAGAAACGACACCGCCGCTGGCGCAATGGACGCCTCGAGCGCGGCCTTGCCGGGGGCGGCGATAGGGCCGGGCGGCAAGCCACGGTACTTGTAGGTGTTGTACGGCGAGTCGAATTCCAGGTCGACGCGACGGATGGTGCCGTTGTAGCGCCCGGCGCGCTGCAGCGCAT
>Ga0173480_10000950_pt1 | contig 10397 bp, 7 predicted proteins | sample NitcycUS209509C1_FD_122622 | JGI IMG/M metagenome (GOLD analysis project Ga0173480, IMG submission 122622) | Soil microbial communities from Arlington Agricultural Research Station in Wisconsin, USA - Nitrogen cycling UWRJ-S209-509C-1 (version... | ecosystem: Environmental > Terrestrial > Soil >... | reverse complement strand
CCGCCGGGCGGTGATCACGACTGCACGGAGGCCGAATTCGCGGCCGACGCGACGAAGTGTGCCTGCGACGCGCAGTGCAAGCGCGTCGTCTGCAACGACCACAAGGTGCAAAAGCCCTTCGAAGAGTGCGATCCGCCGGACGGCGTGCGCTGTGGCGCCGACTGCAAGCGACTCGATCAAGGCCCCTGCGAGACGTGCATCGCCGACCATCCGGATCTCGCCGAGGTGAACGACTACTTCTGCACGGACGCGGACTGCATCACGCTCAAGCAGTGCATCATCGACAGCGGCTGCTTCTATCCGCTCGGTGCGTACGCTTGCTACTGCGGTCCCAACATCACCGAATGCCATGACAATCCGAAGTTCGTTCCGGTCGGGCCCTGCAAAGACCTGATCGGTGCGGCCGTCGGCCCGCCGGGGCTCGAAAACGCCGTCGTTCTCGAGCGCTCGACCCTCACGGACAACGCCTCCGGGAAAGCGTTCGCGGTGGTCTCGAACGCCGTCGACGGATGCTTCGAAGAGTGTTTCCCGAATGCCAGCCAATAGCGCGGCGTGACTCGGAAAGAAGTGACTCCCATGGACGTAAAACCGTTGCTTCACCCGTTCGGAATCGTCGTCTCGCCAGCGAGACGACGCGCGCTGCTCGCGGCGCTCGCGCTGTCGCTCACCTGCCTCTCCGCGTCGGCCGCGACCGGGGACATCTCCAAGTTCCCCGTCAACGACGACAATCCCTCGGCGAGCATCCCGTCGCCCGAAGAGCGCAACGCGAGTCCGATGCAGTTCGGCTACTTCTTGCAGGATTTGTATACGAAAGGCGAGCTCGCGTTCGAGAAGAAGGACTGGGCCACGAGCGTCAAGTACTTCGAGGCGATCGCCAAGGTGATCACGGATCGCGCCCGCACGTTCTCGAAGCTGTGCGAGGCCTATCAGCACCTCGACAAGGTCGCGCTCGCCAGGGCCAACTGCGCGCGAGCCATCGTGCTCGCGGGCTCCACGTGGATCGATCACCGGCGGTTCGTCGAGCTGTCTCTCGCAGCGCCTTCGCTCACGCCGGGGGACATAGCGGACGTCGACGCGAGCATTCTGCACGTGCGCCAGCAATTTGCCGCCCTTCCCGCAGAGGAGGGGCGTCCCCTCGAGCGTAAGGAAGCGGACCGGAGCGCCGCGTCGCGCGCGCTTTTCATGCGCGAGTTCGCAGGACTCGCGTGCCGTTTCGCGCTGCGCCTGCGCGACGCGAATCGCCTGGATCGCTGCGTCGACGAGCTCGAGAAGCAGAAGGCGGAGCGGGCCACCATCCTCACGTTCGAGTGGACGAAGGCGGTGGTCGCGCGGGATCGCTCGCGCTCGCTCGCGCTGATCGATCAGGCGAAAGAGCTCAAGCTGCCGGCGACCACGCTCGCGGCGATGGTTCGTGAGCACGACGACACGTTTGGCTTCTTGGCGCTGCTCAAGCGCAACAAGGTCGTCTTGGGTGTCGCCCTCGCGCTCATGATCATTGTCGGCGGTGCGCTAGTCTGGGCGCGTCGCTGGCGACGTTCGGCGCCGCCCACGAGTCGCTCGGCGACTGACGGCGAGCCAGCTCGGTCCTAGTTCGTCGACTTCCCGTCTCCCAGTCTTCTTCCGGATTCCGGAGTTCGTCACACGCGTGAGTGTGGCGAAGCGCGGTTTTCGCTGAATTCACGGAGGGATGTGGGGAATCGCGATGTGTCGGAGGTGCGGATATTCTGCCTTTTCGACGCTCGTTCACACGCAGAATCTTCGCGACATTGTTACGATTCGAGATTCCCTAGCAGTGTATTTACGCCGGGCCTTGGTCAGCGGGACGAGTCTCGGTTTGTCGAGCTCCGTGTGCCTGCGGAGGCGTTTGATCCGTCAGAGAAAGGAACCTTGAACATGAAGCTCAACAGGTTTGGCGTCGCGGGCGCCTTCATTGCGGCAGCCTACGCGGTGGGGTGCTCCTCCGACTCCCCCAAGTCACAAGATGGCCAGAACACCGGCTCAGTCACCTTCCAGCTCCGTACGTCGGACAGCAAGGTGGATCTGACCAGTGTGCACTACGACCTCGCGACCAACCCCGCGCTCGCCCCCGTGCTGAGCGACGATATCGATGTTCCGCGCCCCGAGTCGAAGATGTCGCTCGGTCTGCAGCGTCTCACGTACGGTTCCTACCGCCTGCGCTTCACGGCTCAGGGCACGTACCACAGCTCGACCGGCGACAAGACAGTCAGCTGCACGAGCGCCGGCGACCCGAACGAGATCTTCTCGGTCTCGGCGCCCTCGGCCACTCTGCCGGTCATCACGCTGACCTGTCCTGCCGTCAGCGGCCAGACCGACGGCCGCGGCGGCGTCGAGGTGGACGTGGACGTGCACGTGGTCGAGACGACGGAAGAGAACGTCGTCGAGAGCTTCAGCTACGGCCCGCGCTCGGTGCTCGGCTACCTCGATGCTGGTGTTTGCGCGTTCCCGAACGTCAACATCAAGATCAAGCACGACGACCCCACGGTCACCTACGTGTGGAGCGACGCGTCCGACGGCACGTTCGCCCCAAGCAACACGACGACAGACGGCACCTACACTTGCGGCAGCGGCGGCACGAAGGTGCTCACGCTCACCGCGACCAAGGGCACGACCGTCTCCACGAAGCAGTTCACGATCGTGTGCGACGATGCCCCCTGCGGCTTCGCCTGCGGCAACGACATCGTCGAAGGCAGCGAGCAGTGCGACGAGACGAGCGCTCGTTGCAACGTCTCGTGCCAGGTCACGCCGAGCTGCGGCGACGGCGTCGTGGACGGTCCGAACGGCACCTGCTTCGGCGGCAAGACGAACCCGGCTTGCACCGAGGCGTGTGACCCGCTCACCGACTCGAACTGCACGTCGTCCTGCACGGTCATCCCGCCGGTCACGTGCGGCAACGGGACGGTCGAGCCGGGCCTGGGTGAGGACTGCGAGCCGCCGAGCTCGGCGGTCTGTGACAGCGCCTGCCACCGGATCCCGACCTGCGGCGATGGCTTCATCGACGTGGGCACGGGCGAGACGTGCGACGACGGCGCCACCGGCGCGCTCCCGAACAACAGTGACACGCTCGCGAACGCGTGCCGCACGGACTGCTCCGTCGCGCATTGCGGCGATAGCGTGGTCGACAACAACGAGCAGTGCGATCCGCCGGCGACCGGCACCTGCAGCGCGACCTGCCAGACCATCGTCGTGACCCCGCCCTCGCAGTTCGAGCTCTGCACGACCTGCATGAGCGGCGACACGCAGCCGGACGGCCTCAACGACATCCAATCGGCGTTCTGCACGACGGCTGGCTGCCTCGAGGTCGAAGCCTGCATCATCGACTCGGGTTGCTACTACCCGAGCCCGTCGGACTGCTACTGCGGTCTCGGCGTGGGCAGCGGCGCCGGCCTCGACGCCTGCCGTCAGCCCTCCGCCACGGTGCCGAATGGCCCGTGCGCAGCGCTCTTCCGCGCTGCGACCGGTAACCTGATGGTCGCCGGTCAGGTCGACAACGCGAACACGCTCGACAACGCGAACCTGACGAACAACTCGGCAGGTCAGGCTCAGGCCGTCATCGCCAACGTTGCGGACCCGAACTCGGTCTGCTTCGCGGGCTGCGGCTTCCCGTGAGCATCGGATAGCTGAGAGCAAGTCGAACGGCCCTGACTTCCTCGCGGAGTCGGGGCCGTTCTCAAAACGGGGCGATGGCGCCCCGCTCTTTCGAACGCTTCGCAACACCCAGCATCGAGACGCCCGCGCCGTCGTCTCGACCAGAGGAACGAAGCTCGTCCACGAGTCCAAAGTAGCGAACGGCACAAGCAAGGATGATATCTCCGTGAAACACCTGAGTCCTATCCAGACGAGCCTGTTGCTCGGCCTCGGGCTCCTCGTCGCAGCGACCAACGCTGCGGCAGATCCCGGAACGCAAACCACGACCGCTGGCAGCCAGACGAAAGACGGCAGCGGCACCCAAATCACCGGTCAGCTCGCAGGGTCCGACACTCTCGAAGACATTGCCAAGGCAGTGATCGCGGCTGCTCCGGCCATCACCGACGACGATCCCGGCCTCGCGGGTCGCGGTGTTACCGAGTACCTCGGTCTCGGGTCCAGCGCCGGCGAGCGGCAGCTGACCGGCGACGTGACCAGCACGTCCGAGCCGAGCTGCTCGGCGAGCGGCGCAGCGACCGGCGACAACAACTGGGGCTGCATGGAAGTCGCCCCGATGTCCCGCGTCATGGGCAACACGGTCTGCAACGACGATACGAACGACCCGGACGATGCCGACGATTCCTCGACGGCCAACAGCACGGCCGAAGGCCTCGCGGTGTGCCTCGACGGCATCTCGCTCATCACGGACAACGACAGCCACCGCCAGTACGCGGACGATCTCGCGCACTGCGTGGCGCCCTCCGGCGACGCGGTCTGGGGTCCGTCGAGCGACAACTCGGCGGGCGTCCCGGGCATCAACGGCTATGCCAGCACGGGCAAGCTGCGCACCGCGGGCGCGCTCACGCTGAGCGGCGGCGGCACGTATACGCTCGGTAGCGCGACCGTTCCCGCCTGGAAGGACGTGCTCCGCCTCATCTACACCGGCTGCAAGAACTCGGACGATTGCAGCACGGCCGCGGCGTCTCCGAGCCGCGCGAACCGCTGCGACCCGGCGGTCAACACGGCGCGCGCCGCGCTCGTGAACGACTACCAGAACATCTTCGAGGGCGTGGATTGCCCCGAAGGCAACCACTGCACGCAGCTCCGCGCCGCGTACCGCCGTGACGACGCCTCCGGGACGACGACGTTCTTCCTCGAGTCGCTCGGCATCAACACGCAGGTCTCGGCGCGCACGCGCCCTGACTCGGCGACGGGTTCCGGCAAATCGGGCTTCGCCACGGTTCCGGAGAACATGTACTGCGACGGCGGTGCTCCGGAAGGCATGTGGCCGCGCCCCTACACGACGGGCACGGCTGGTGTCCTCGTGGTTGCGGATCTCGCCGCTGGTCTCTCGTACGCCGGCGACCCCTTGCAGCGCACCTGCGCGCCCGAGGACGATCTCTGCGGCTCGAACGGCACGATCGGTCTCGTTCGGCCGATCCGCAGCCCGCGCGAGGGCGGATTCCCCCTGGTCCAATGCACGAAGAACGCGTGGTCGAAGCGCCCGTGGCCGAACACGCGCGACGTTCCGTCGTGCCCGGATGGCACCGCGCCGGCCGGCAACAGCTGCTACGCGCCGTACTTCTTCAACCCCACGACGGGCGAGAAGAACTTCGACTGCCTGAACCCGGCGAACGGTCGGCCCCCGAGCGTCCCGCTCAGCCAGACGCCGTGGGACGGTCGCGTCTTCAACTGGGTGTGGCGCCTCCACGACGGCGACCTCTCGAACTCCGCTCACGTGGCGGCCAACACGGCGCTCCTCCCCGAGATGGCTCAGTGGCGCCAGAACATGGCGACGGTGGTCTCCACGACCGGTCTCGACACGACGCGCGGCGGTGCGTTCGGTTCGACGACCGGCCTCAGCCAGCAGGTGTATGCGGCGCAGGGTCCGCAGGCGCAGTTCACCAAGTCGTACGCTTCGACGGCCGGCATGGTGTGCAACCAGGGCTCGGCCACGTCGCTCATCGGCTGCATCGTGGGTAACACCCGTTGCGTGATCGCCTTCGCCGGTCGCGAGGCTGCGGATCGTGCTCCCGCCGACGACAACCAGGAAGCCATTCGGCTGCCCGGCACCGTCGACGGTCTGCCGACCGTATCGAACGACAAGGAGATCATCACCGACCACTACCCGCTGTCTCGCTCGCTGTTCATCAACGCCATCGGCGGCTTCGAGAACACCGTGGCGGACTGCGCGGCTCGTGGCGGCAGCCAGGAGTACTGCTCGGACGAGGCGGAATTCGCGCGGCGCTTCTACCAGATGGGTACGGCCGCTCGTAACGCCTGCCTCGACAACGGCTTCATCCCGATCGTTCCGGATGCAGCGGTGCCGGGCTGCAACGGCGACGCGACCTGCAACGCCGACATGGCCAAGCGCTACGCGGCTCGCTGCATCGGCGCGGCGTCTGCCGAAACCGGCGTGACGGCGGCTGGTTGCGGTCGTAAGAACAGCGCCACCGAGACCCTGAGCAGCGGCAAGCAGCTGCCGCATCAGGACGAGGTGCGCTGCAATCCGGACGAGGGTCGTCCGGAAGGTCCGCCCTCGGGCGGCGTGTGCACGGACGTGAGCGCCAACTCGGGCGCTGACGCCACCTGCGGCTAACGCAGCGGCACGGCAAGGGCCGGGGCGAGTCCACGCGGACTTGCTCCGGCCTTCGCTTTTTTGTGCCGGGGGAGTGCGGCGCGGGTCGGCACGCCGGGCAGACAAGGACGCAGCGCCCGCAAACGCGGCGCGCACGTCCACTCGCGTGGGCCTACCGGGGGCCTACTGCGTGTGGCCGAGCACGTTGTCGAACAGCACGGCGACGGGCGCCTGGCGGAAGGGCTTCATCGCGACCAGACGGAGCATCGCCGACTTCGCCTTCGCCGGGGTCAGGTAAGTGATCTGGGCGACGTTCCAAGCCGAGCCTTTGACCCAGTTCGTCGTCGGGTGATCGAGGAGCTCTCCGGCGCACGCGTCGTTGTCGAACAAATTCAGCTGCATGCCGGCCTTCGTCTCGCCCGCGTAGTCCGGCATCGAGATTTGAACGGCAAACGTGTAGACGGCCGCACCGGAGACCGGAAAGCACTGGCGCGCGCCCGTGAGCGAATTGCCTTCGATCGTCTCGACGACCTGGTTGGTGACGCCGAGCGCCCCGGAATCGTCGTGGTCCCAGCCGTCCTCGTTTTCCCACGCGAGCTCGCTCCCCGTCTCGATCGACCAGCCCACCGTATCTTTGTCGAACGCGGCGTTCTTCACGAGCGTCTCGTCACAATCGAGAACGCCGTTGCCGTCGAGATCGGGACAGCGCAGGTCGGGAGCACCGGCTCCGCCGCTCGTGCCGCCGCAGCCACAGCTTCCGCCGCTGCCGCTCGTGCCGCCCTGTGGAAGGCCGTCGCTTCCCGCCTCGTCGCCGGTACCGCTGCCGCTCGTCCCGCTGCCGCCGGTGCCGCTACCGCCGCCGCCCACGGGCCCGGTGCCGCCCGTTCCGCCTAGCGCGCCGTCGCCGCCGTTGGAATCGTTCCCGGAGCCCGCGTCGTCGCTACCCCCGCCGAAGCTCGGCTCGCCGCCATCGCTCGGCAGGATGCTGAGCTTGCTCGGTTCGAGGCCGCGCTCGTCGATACAGCCGCTCGCGAGCCCCACGCTTAAAATGGCCGGAACCGACCATCGAGTCAGCCTCGACACCGTCATGCTCCGCAGCCGCTGGGCCATGAGATCGCGGCACCGTACAAGCGGGCTCGGGGCGTGGCACGTGACAAGATCGCGACGACGGCGTGGAGCGCACGCGGCACCTGAACCGCGAAAACGGCGCTAATTTCTGCCCGACTGCGGGGTCATTTCCAGCTGACCGATCCCATAGCCCTGGCGCGTCGCGAGCGCCGTGAGCTCTTGGTACCGCTCCGGCGCGAGTGTCGGTGAGCGCGAGAGCACCCACAGCATCGTGAGCGACGGGTGGCCGATGAGCGCGTCGTCGTAGTTCTTGCCGACGTCGAGGACCCAGTAGTCCCCGGAGAAGTACCCGAGATCGAGCGTGAGCTTCGCCGGGATCCGCGGGTCGTCGGCGGTTGCGGGCGCGCGAAACTCGGAAAGCTTGCCGTCGGTCGTGACCAGCCGGCAGCGGTGGGTCATCTCGAGCCGGCCCGGTCCCGCCAGACGATACTCCGCCGTCGTGTCGTGGCAGGTGCGGTCGTAGTCGCGCGGAACGCGCGCGATCTCGTACCAGCGCCCTTCGAAGCGCTCGAGGCTGAGCCCCTGCACGACATCGGGCTCGTGATCGGTGCAGCCCAAAAGGGCGAGAGCCACCGTCGCGAGAGCCACGCGCATCGAGGCCGGACCCTCGCACGCCGATACCGCTGGCACTGTCACGATCACGAAACGAACATGTGAAAGTACCGGATCTTACGAGAGATTTTATAACCCGGAGCAAAAATCTACCAAACCTATAGGGAGAGTATGATAAGACTCCGAAGACACCGTTCGCCAGTTCTAGGAGGCACTTTGAAACGCTCCCAATTCATCGCGATTTTGATGGCCGGCACGGCCGCTCTCATGGGCTGCAACAAGGCGCAGAACGAAGCTTCGACGGAAGCGCAAAGCTCGTCGAGCGCAGCGCCCGCGGAGAAGCCGGCGCAAGCGATCGAGCTCCTGAACGTCTCCTACGATCCGACGCGCGAGCTCTGGCGCGAGATCAACGAGAAGTTCACGGCGAGCTACGCGAAGGAAACCGGCGTCACGCTCACCATCAAGCAGTCGCACGGCGGCTCGAGCACCCAGGCGCGCGCCGTGATCGACGGGCTCGAGGCGGACGTCGTCACGCTCGCGAGCTTTCTCGACACGGAAGCGATCAGCAAGAAGGGTCTCATCAATCCCGGGTGGGTCGACAAGCTTCCGAACCGCTCGCTGCCCTACACTTCGACGATCGTATTCGTCGTGCGCAAGGGCAACCCGAAGCAGATCAAGGACTGGCCTGATCTCGCCAAGGAAGGCATCGAGGTCGTGACGCCGAACCCGAAGACGTCCGGCAACGGCTACCTCTCGTTCTTCAGCGCTTGGGGCTCGGTCGTGCTGCGCGGCGGCTCGAAAGACGACGCGACGAAGTTCGTGACGTCGCTCTACAAGCACGTACCCGTGCTCGATTCCGGAGCGCGCGGCTCGACCACGACGTTCGTGCAGAAGCAAATCGGCGACGTGCATCTCGCCTGGGAGAACGAGGCGCACCTCGAGGTGAAGGAAGCCAAGGGCGAGCTCGAGCTCGTCTACCCGCCGATCAGCATCCGGGCCGAGCCCCACGTCGCGATCGTCGACGGCAACGTCGATCGCAAGAAGACGCGCGCGGCGGCCGAGGCGTACCTCAAATACATGTACACGGACGAGGCGCAGGACATCGTCGCCAAGCACTTCTATCGCCCGACGAACGAGGCGGCCCTCAAGCGCCACGCCGCCGACTTCCCCGAGATCAAGATGTTCCCGGTGACCGACATCGCCAAGGACTTCCCCGACGCGCACAAGCAGTTCATCGCCGAGGGCGGCGTGTTCGACACCATCTACAAGCCCAAGAAGTAAGCGCGGATGGCGAGCGTCAATCGCAAGGTGCTGCCGGGCTTCTCGCTGACGCTCGGCTACACGGTCGCGTACCTGAGTCTGCTCGTGCTCCTGCCGATCGCGGCCTGCTTCGTGCGGGCCGCGTCGCTGTCTTGGGGCGAGTTCTGGGGCGCGGTGTGGACGGAGCGGGCTCGCGCGGCCTACGCGCTCACGTTCGGCTCGTCGTTCGTGGCGGCGATCGTGAATTTGGTGCTCGGAGCCCTGATTGCCTGGGTTTTGGTGCGCTACCAGTTCCCCGGCAAGCGCTTGATCGACTCGCTCGTCGATCTGCCGCTCGCGCTCCCCACCGCCGTCGGCGGGCTCGTCTACGCGAGCCTGTACGTGAAGAACGGCTGGCTCGGACGCTACCTCGTGCCGCTCGGCATCCACGGCGCCTACACGCGGCTCGGCATCGTGCTCGTGCTCGTGTTCGTGGGGTTGCCGTTCATGGTGCGCGCCGTGCAGCCGGTGCTCGAGGACCTCGACGTCGAGTCGGAGGAAGCGTCGGCATCGCTCGGCGCCACGCGCTTTCAGACGTTTCGGCTCGTCATTCTGCCGGCGCTCTTCCCGGCGATGATCACCGGCTTCGCTCTCGCATTCGCGCGCTCCGTTGGCGAGTACGGCTCAGTCGTCTTCATCTCCGGCAACATGCCCTACAAGACCGAAATCGCGCCGATCCTGATCGTCGCCCGGCTCGAGGAGTTCGCCTACGGCGAGGCCACGGCGATCGCGGTCGTGCTGCTCGTGATTTCCCTCTCGCTCCTCATCCTCATCAACCTGCTCGAAGGCTGGACCCGCCGCCATGCAACCTAAGTCCGCTCCCGTGAAGAAGGCGCCGCAAGGCCCCGGTGCGCCCGTGCGACGCGCGAAAGAGGACCCGCGCTGGGTGCGCCTCACGCTCACGTTCGTGGCACTCGCCACCGTGGGATTGCTCGTCGTCGTGCCGATCGCGAACGTGTTCGTGGGCGCGCTCTCCGAGGGCGTCGGCGTGTACTGGAAAAACCTGGTCGCGGATGCGGACACGCGCCACGCGATCCTGCTGACGCTGACGGTCGTGCCGATCGCGCTCGTTGCCAACGTCGTGTTCGGCGTGGCGGCGGCCTGGGCGGTGTCTCGCTTCTCGTTTCCGGGGCGCACGCTGCTCGTGGCGTTCATCGACCTGCCCTTTTCGGTGTCGCCCGTCGTGGCCGGCCTG
>Ga0173480_10000949_pt1 | contig 10398 bp, 8 predicted proteins | sample NitcycUS209509C1_FD_122622 | JGI IMG/M metagenome (GOLD analysis project Ga0173480, IMG submission 122622) | Soil microbial communities from Arlington Agricultural Research Station in Wisconsin, USA - Nitrogen cycling UWRJ-S209-509C-1 (version... | ecosystem: Environmental > Terrestrial > Soil >... | reverse complement strand
CCGGCCGGCTACCGGCCCGATCAGCGCAATCAGCCAGGCGGCTTTGCCGGCGATCCCGACATCATGGACACCTGGGCTACGTCGTCGCTCACGCCGCACGTCGCGGCCGGCTGGCTGGAAGACCCCGACCTGTTCGCGCAGGTGTTCCCGATGGACGTGCGACCGCAGGCGCACGACATCATCCGCACCTGGCTCTTCGCCACGGTACTGCGAGCGCAGCTCGAGCACGGGAGGCTTCCGTGGCGCCACGCGGCGATCTCGGGCTGGGTCCTCGACCCGGACCGAAAGAAGATGTCGAAGTCGAAGGGGAACGTGGTGACCCCGATGGGGCTGCTGCAGGAGCACGGCTCCGACGGCGTGCGCTACTGGGCCGCCAGCGGCCGTCCCGGCACCGACACGGCGTTCGACGCCGCGCAGATGAAAGTCGGGCGCCGGCTCGCCATCAAGCTGCTCAACGCCTCGCGCTTTGCGCTGCTGCAGGCCGAGCCGCGCGGTCCGATCACCGAGCCGCTCGATCGCGGCATGCTGACGAACCTGTCGCGGCTCGTCGGTGAGGCGACCACGTCGCTCGAGGCCTACGACTATGCGCGCGTGCTGGAACGCACGGAGAGCTTCTTCTGGGGCTTCTGCGACGACTACCTCGAGATGGTGAAGTCGCGCCGCTACGGGGACTTCGGTCCCGAGGGCGCCGCCAGCGCCAACAGCGCCATGCTCGTGGCGCTCTCGGCGCTGCTGCGCCTCTTCGCGCCGTATTTGCCGTTCGTCACCGAGGAAGTGTGGTCGTGGTGGCAGCCGGGCCGCGTGCACCGCGCCGCGTGGCCGACGCCGGGAGAAGTGGTCGCGCCCATCGGCGGCGACGACGATGCGGCGGTCGTGGTGTTCATCCGGGCCCAGGCCGCCCTCGCTGACGTTCGGCGTGAAAAGGCAGTGCAAAAGCGCCCGGTCAAGTCGGTGATCGAGCGCGCGGTGCTACCCGCGGCGCTCGAGGGACTCATGCCGGCCGCACGCGACTTCCAGGCGGCGGCGCACATTCGTGATCTGGCGTTCGCCGACGTGCCGACCGCAGAATTCGTATTCTCCGAGGAGAACGCCGTGAAGGCGGGGGAACCGGGCGCATGACACGTCCGGCGTTCGCACCGCTGGCGGCGGAGGACTACCGCGAGCTGGTTCGTCAGGCGCTCGCCGAAGACATCGGGCGCGGCGACGTGACGACGGCGGCCACGGTGACGCCGAGTCAGCGGGCGACGGCGGTGCTCGTGGCCAAGACCACCTGCGTGCTCGCCGGGCTCGACGTCGCGAGCGAAGCGTTTCGGCAATGCGACCCGGGCGTCGAGATCCACGGCCGGCGTCGCGACGGCGATCGGTGCGAGCCGGGCGACATCGTCGGCGAATTTCGCGGGCTCGCGGCCGGCCTGCTCACCGCCGAGCGTACCGCTCTCAATTTCGTGCAGCGTCTCTCCGGTACGGCCACGCTGGCTCGCCAGTTCGTGGACGCCGCGGCCGGCCGCATCATCGTGCTCGACACGCGCAAGACGACGCCGCTGCTGCGGGCGCTCGAAAAATACGCCGTGCGCGCCGGCGGCGCGGTCAATCACCGCATGCGGCTCGACGACGGGATCCTCATCAAGGACAACCACGTGCGCCTGGCCGGTGGCGTCGAGTGCGCCGTGAGCCGGATGCGCGCGGCCGCTCGAGGGCTGCCGATCGAGATCGAGGCGCAGAGCCTCGATCAGGTGGACGATGCGCTGCGCGCCGGCGCCGACATCGTGCTGCTCGACAATCTGTCGACGCCAGAGATCCTGGAAGCGGTGCGCCGCTGCGGGGGCCGGGCGAAAACCGAGATCTCCGGCGGTGTCACGCTGGCGCGGCTGCCCGAGTTGGCCGCCACCGGAGCTGATTACGTGTCGGTCGGGGCACTCACGCACTCGGCGCCCGCCGCCGATCTCAGCCTCGAGATTGAACCCGCCGAGGCTTCGCCTCTCGGGACGTGACTCAGTGGCCGCTCGATACGTCTGGCGTTCTTCCTGACGAGTTTGCCGACGCGCTCGCGCAGGCGCGGCCGCGGCTCGGGCCGCTCGCGTCGCGCGTGCTGTGGTTCGAACAGGTCGGGTCCACCAACGACCGGGCGCTGAACTGGGCCGAACACGGCGCCGAGGAAGGCTGCCTGGTGCTGGCCGACGCGCAGTCGGCGGGACGCGGCCGCCTGGGGCGCGTGTGGGCGTCGCCGGCGGGTGCCGGCATCTACGTCAGCGCCGTGCTGCGGCCGGCGGCCCGGGCGGTCGGGCTGCTCACGATGGCCGCCGGGCTCGCGGTATCCGAAGGCATTGCCGCGGCCACGGGGCTCGACACGCAAGTGAAGTGGCCGAACGACGTCTGCGTGAGCGGCCGCACGCCGCGGAAGCTGGCCGGTATCCTGGCCGAGGCCGGATCGGCGGGCGAGCGCGTGCTGCACGTGGTCCTCGGCATCGGCATCAATGTCATGCCCGCGGCGTATCCGCCCGAGGTCGCAGCCCGGGCCACCTCGCTCGAAGGCGAGCTGGGCCGCGCGGTCCCTCGCGGCGCGGTGCTGGCCGAGTGCCTCGCCGCGCTGTGGCGCCGCTACACGATGCTCGGAACGCCCGACGAGAGCCTCGTGTTGGCGGACTGGCGCCGGCGCGCCGCGGCGACGTTCGGACGCCGTGTCGAGTGGGACGCGCCCGCGGGAACGCGGACCGGCACCGCACGCGACGTGGACGCGTCCGGTGCACTGGTCGTGGCCGCCGAGGACGGAGTAGTGCGGCTGACCGCGGGTGAAGTACGGTGGACGGAGTGACAGGAACTGCAGCCGATTCAGCCGGGGCCGGCGAACCAGCCGATCTCGGCGCCTATTGCCGCGCCATCGAGGCCTACCTGTGCAAGCGCAACGACGGCCACCTGGTGCGCGTCGTCGGGCCGGCCTTCGACTGCGTTGCAGGTTGGGCCGCCAAGGGCGTGCCGCTGCGGGTGGCGTGTCGCGGCATCGACCGCTGCGTCGAGCGGCACGAAGCCAAGGGGCCGCGACGGCGGCCGGTGCGGGTGGAATTCTGCGACGCCGACGTGCTGGACGTGTTCGACGAGTGGCGCCGCGCCGTGGGCGTGCCGGCCGCGGCGTTCGAGGATGGGACGGCCCCGGACGACGGACACGCCCGGCGGCACGCGTCGCTCGCGGCGCATCTCGATCGTGTCGTTGCCCGCCTGACTTTGCTGCGCGGCAGCGGCGCGATCGCGCTCGGCGACGTCGTCGATCCGCTGGTCGCGGAGATCGACGCCTCGCGGCAGCACGCCAAGGGGCTTCGCGGCGACGCGCGGCGGCAACTCCTGGACCGCCTGCGGACGCTCGACGCGGCCCTCGTGGCCGCGGTGCGGGCGAAACTCGACGCCTCGGCCCTCGCAACGCTCGAGGGTGAGGCCGGCAGCGAGCTCAAGGCGTTCCGCGACCGGATGCCGGCCGAGGCGTTTGCGGCCGCCCACACCGCCTGTGTCGATCGCCTGATTCGCGATCGCTATTCGCTGCCGGCCATCGCCCTCGAATCATGACTCTGTGCTGAAGTCGGGAGCGACGATCACGGTCGACGTCGAGCGGCCGGTGGCTGGCGGACGGATGCTGGGCCGGCACGAGGGGCAGGTCGTGCTCGTCTCGGGGGCCATCCCCGGCGAACGCGTGGCCGCACGGGTCGAGCGCGTGGCCCGGTCGGTGGCGCACGCCGACACGGTGGACGTGCTCGTGCCATCGCCTGACCGGCGTAGCGCCGAGGACTGGCGCTGCGGCGGCCGCGAGTACGCGCACATCGCCTACGAGCGGCAGCGGACGCTCAAGGCCGAGGTGATTGCCGATGCCTTTCGCCGCATCGGGCGCCTGCCGCTCACCACGGCGCCACCGGTCATGCCCTCGCCGGAGGCCGGATACCGCATGCGGGCGCGATTTCACGCCGCGGCGGGACGCCTCGGATTCTTCCGCGAGGGCTCGCATGCGCTCTGCGATGCCGCCGCCACCGGGCAGCTCTCTGACGGCGCGGTTGCATGGCTCGCTGCCGCGCAGGCCGTGCTCGACCCCCGCGTGGCGGATTCGATCCTGTCCGTGGAGCTGGCCGAGAACGTGCCGGCCAGCCAGCGGGTCGTGCACGTCGAAGTCCGCGGCCCCGTCGACACGCGAGCGCTGGCGCCGCTCGGGGACGGGCTCACGGGCGTGAGCGCGCACGGTTCGTCGTCGCCGGCCGTGGCAATCGTCGCCGGTGCCCCGATCGTCGCCGACGACGTGCCGGCGGCGAACGCCGGTGGACCCCCGTTGCGGCTGTCGCGCAACGTCCGATCCTTCTTCCAGGGCAACCGGTTCCTGCTCGAGCCGCTGGTGCGGCACGTGGCCGCGCTCGTGACCGCGGGCCCGGTCGCGGATCTCTACGCCGGGGTCGGCCTGTTCGGCCTGGCCGTGGCCGCAGACCACGAGCCGGTGACCCTTGTCGAGGGCGATCCGACGAGCGGCACGGATCTGGAGGTGAACGCGAGGCCCTTCGGCGCCCGCGTGCAGGTGCTGCGGCGCAGCGTCGAGGCCGCCCTGGCCGGCCACCTCGGGGCAATCGCCACCTGCCTGGTCGATCCGCCGCGCACCGGCCTCTCCGACAACGCGCGCGCCGGGGTCGTGCGCCTCGGTGCCCGGCGGCTGATCTACGTCTCGTGCGACGTCGCCACTCTTGCCCGTGACAGCCGTGCCCTCGTCGATGCCGGCTACGAGCTCACCGGTTTGACCGGCGCAGACCTGTTCCCCTCCACCGCGCACATCGAGACCGTGGCGGTGTTCGATCGAGAGGTCGGGTAGGTCAGGTAGGTCAGGTGAGTCAGGTAGGTAAAAGCACTTGTCGTCATGACCACGCGCGAGCTGTGTCGTGACCAGCGTTCTTACCCACCCGACCCACCTGACCTGGCCCGAGTTCGACAAGCGTCCACGAAGCCATCGAAAAGCCTGTCGAACTCGCCGGTCTGGTGGAAATTCTCGGGGTGCCACTGCACGCCGACGCAGAAGCGTGCGGCGGGGACTTCGGCCCCTTCGATGAGGCCGTCGGGTGACGTGGCGGTGGCGATGAGACCGCGGCCGAGCGCGCGCACGGCCTGGTGGTGGCGGCTGTTCACGGTGCGGACGTCATCGGGGCCGACGAGCGCGGCCAGGCACGAGCCCGGGGCGACGGTGACGGTGTGCGCCGGCGTGGTGGGGGGGCCTTCGGTGTCGTGCGGCAGCAGGCGGCCGGGCTCGCTCGGGATGTCCTGGATGAGGGTGCCGCCCAATGCGACGTTGAGCACCTGCAGGCCGCGGCAGATGGCCAGCACCGGCAGATCGGCGTCGAGCGCGCGGCGCACGAGATCGATTTCGAACGCGTCGCGGCCCGGTTCGGCGACGTCGAATGTGGTGTGGGGCGGTTCGCCATACAACGCCGGATCCACGTCGTCGCCGCCCGTGAGCAGCAACCCGTCCACGCCGCGCAGCGCCTCGGCTGCCGCATCGTCGAGCGCGAGCGGCCGCGGCGTGGCGCCGGCACGCCGGACGGCCGCCTCGTAGTCGCGCGGCTTCTTGCAGGGCGTGATGGCGACGATTGGCATACAGGGATCCCTCGGGGCGGTCTGAAGACGGCCCTCTACATCACATCCGCGCCGGCACCTCGACGCCCATCAGGTCGAGCGCTCGCGTGAGCTGGGCGCGGACGTAGACCACCGCGGCGGCGCGCCAGCGGCGGACGTCGTCACGTTCCTCAGCCAGAATTGGCGCGCGGTGGTAGAAGGCGTTGAACGACTGCGCCAGGGAAAAGGCGTACTTCGCCAGCACCGAGAACTCGAGTGTGCGCACGACCTGCTCGACCACATCGTCGAGCCGCGCGGCCTCGAGCGCCAGGCTCCACACTTCGTGCGATCCGTTGCCGCCGTCGAGCTCCGCCGGCGGCAGGCCGTCGAGCGACGCGACCAGGCCGGCCTCGTCCACCTCGAAGCGCTGCGCCAGCTTCGACAGGATGTTGTTGGCGCGCACCACGGCGTACTGGATGTAGGGTCCGCTCTCACCCTCGAAGCTGAGCGCCTCGGCGAGATCGAACGCGATCACCTTGCCGCGCGAGAACTTGATCATGAAGTAGCGCACGGCGGCCACGGCGAGCTGGCCGGCCACGCGTTGGGTGTCGGCGGCACTGAACTCGGGGTTGCGCTTCACGACCTCGCCGCCGGCTTTCTCGATCAGCGTGTCGAGCAGGTCGTCGGCCTTCACCCCCAGCCCCTTGCGGCCCGATACCTCGACGAACGGCTTGCGAGCCTCTTCGGAATCGGGCGCCGGCGCGTGGCCGAGCTCGCGCGCGGTCTCGTGCGACAGCGCCACCATCTCGTACGAAAAGTGGTGCGAGCGCTCGGCGCCCTCGGGGTTGCCGACGGCAATGAGCGCCTGCTTCAGGAGCTTCTGCAAGTACGACTGCCGCACGTCGATCACGTTGTAGACGTACGACGCTCCGCCGAACGGCGGATGACCGTTCACGCCGCCGGTGCTGCAGGTTGCCCACAATGGATCGTCGCGCCGATCGACGAACACGCGGTACTGGAAGTCGCGCCCGAGCAGGCCCAGCTTCCAGAACTGGTAGGCGATGTCCTTGCCAACGTAGGTCACGACGCCGTTGGAGCGGACGATGACCTTCTCGCGCTCCGCATCGACGGTGTCGTCGGCGGCCGTGTCCGCGGGATCCACCGCGTCCATCACCCCTTCGGGCGTTGCCGCTGGCGCTTCGGTCTCGGCCGGGGCGTCGAGATCTTCCTGAATCGGCATGACCCAGCAGCCGGCCAGGCGGCCCTCCTGCCGGAGGTAGACCGCGCCTTTGGCCTTGAGCACGTCGAACGCTTGCGCCCAGAACTTGAGGCGGAGGATGTCGCCCTCCCAGGTCAGGAGGTCGTAGTCCACGTTGAGACGCGCCATCGTTTTCAGGTGGCAGCGCACGATGCGGTCGGCGATGAAGGCGGCGGCCGCGGCGTTGTCGTTGCCGCCGTGCTCGATGTCGTGCAGGGTCGCGGCCCGGATGGCGAGCCGCGCCTTGTCGCCGCCGTACCACTCGGTGACCTTCGAGTAGAGGTCCCAGCAGTAGTAGTCGAAGCGCGTCGAATCGGCGATCTGCCTTATCTCCTCGAGCGACTTGCGATCGATCTCGCGGAAGCCGACCACGACGTCGGCGACCTGTACCCCGGTGTCGTCGATGTAGTTCTGCACCTCGACGCTGGTGCCGCGGAATCGGAGCGCCCGCACGAGCGTGTCGCCGAGCGCGGCGTTGCGCAGGTGGCCGATGTGGGCCGCCTTGTTCGGGTTGATGGCCGTGTGCTCGACGATCGCCTTCCCGTCCCGGGCGGACGCCGCAACCGGCGCGCGCCCCAGCCGCTCACGAAGGAAGGTCGAACGGTCGAGAAAGAAGTTGAGGTACCCGTTGGGGGCCGCGACAACCTGCCGCACGCCGGGCACCGATGTCGAGGCCGCGGCGATTTCCGCCGCGATGGCGCGCGGCGCCTTGCGCAGCCGGCGCGCCAGCTCGAACGCGATCGGCGTACCCAGGTCGCCGAGCTCGCGGGTGGGCGGGGATTCGAGGGAAACGGCCGGCAGAGCCGCGGCGTCCAGCCCATAGAGCTGCGCCAGGACCGCGGCCAGGTGCTCGCGAACGCGGGTTTGAACCGGAAGAATCATCGAGTGATGGGCGAGGATCGGGACATCTGCTCAAGGGTGCAGCGCTTGGCCGTTGCGGTCGTGCAGGACGTGCGGTACGCTGTCAGCCACTCGGGGCCATTGTTGCGCGCACGCATTCTCGCAGGGGCTGGTCTTCAGACCCGCCCGCACACGTCAGCGGCCAGCGTTAACGTTATCAGAAATCGCCTCCATGAATGACGCGGGCGTCGGGCGCCTGCTCGTGGCGAGCCTGCACCAGGGCATCGCGGACGTGCTGCCGGCGCGGCTCGATTTCTACGAGGGGTGGCTCCATCCGGGCAGCCTGCGCGACGGCCGCATCGGTCTGGCGCCCCTGGCGGCGACCCTCAGCTTTCTCCGCCAGGAGGGTGCGCCTTACTCCGCGGTCGCCACTCGCGCGGGCGAGTACACCGCCGAATGGATGGTGCTTGCGATGTCACCACTCGAGCGCCGCTTCACGGCCTCGCTGCCGCCGCGCGTGAGAGTCTGGTACGTGATGCGGCTGGCGCGCCGGCTGGTCCGCCAGACCTACGGCGGCAGCCGGGCGCTCGTCCGCTGGCGCGGGTTTGCTGTCCGTGCGGTGGACCTTCGCGGATCGCTGTTCTGTCAGGTGCGCGAGCCCACCACCCAACCGCTGTGCCAGTACTACTCCGCAGCGATCGCCCGTCTCATGACGTTGTTCGGCCTCGACGTACGGGTGGCGACCGACGGCTGCCGTGCGACCGGCGCGCCACGCTGCGTGATCGGACTGGCGATCCGCACGGAAGGGGACGCGCAGTGACACGCGGCCGTCGTGTCGCAGCGCTGCTGATCGGCATCTGGGCCACGTTGGCCGCGGCCCGTCCAGGGCAGGCGCAGACGCCCGGCGACACGGTGCGGCCGCTGGTGATGCCGTTCCAGGCCGTCTCGGACGAGCGCAAAGAGGAATGGCTGGGCGAACTGGCCGCCGTTGCCCTCACGCGCGAACTGCGCGCCGCGGGCGTGCCGGCGATCTCGCGCGAGGATCGGCTCCAGGCCATGGAACGGCTGCGCGTGCCGAGTGTGCCACTCCTCAGTCACGCCACCGTCGTCCGACTGGCCAGCGTCGTGGGCGCCTCGGCGGCCATCGTGGGACGCGTCGAGGCGACCGCCGGCGAGCTCGTGTTCCGCGCGCGGACGATTCGCGTGGACACCGGGCATATGGCGGAGGAGATCGTCGAGCGCGGCCGGCGCGTCGATCTCTTCGACGTGGCGGCGCGCCTCGGGCGGCGCCTCGTGCTCAGCGCCCGCCCGCCGGGAGACGCCGCAGCGGCCACCCGCCCGCCCGCGGCGGCATTCGAGCTGTTCGTTCGCAGCCTGGTCACCGCGGACCCCGCGACCAAGGTGAGATTACTGACGTCCGCCCTGGAGCAGGCGGCGGCGTTCGACGAGGCACGCTTCGAGCTGTGGCAGGTCTATTCCGATCAGGGCGAGCATCAGCGCGCGCGCATGGCGGTGGACGTGATCACCGACGGCGGCCCGAACGGGCGCCGTGCAGCGTTCCTCGGCGCGGTGTCCGAACTGCAGCTCGGCCGGTATCCGGAGGCCTCGGCGGGCCTGGGCGCGCTGCATCGGGCACGGCCGGACGCGGCCGCGGCCAACAACATGGGGATCATCCAGCTTCGGCGTCCTGGGCCGGGCCCCAAAGCCGCGGACCTGTTCCGCGAGGCCACCACGCTCGATCCGGAAGACGCGGACCTGTTCTTCAATCTCGGGTATGCGCACTGGATTGCCCGTGAATATCCGCAGGCCGTTGCGGCGCTGCGTGATGCCGTGCGGCGCAGCCCCGCCGACGACGATGCGCACTACGTACTGGGCGCGGCGCTTCAGGCCAGCGGCGCGGCCGACGAGGGCGCGCGCGAGAAGGACCTCGCCCGCCGCCTGTCGTCCGTCTACAGCGAGCTCGATGCCAAGCGCAACGCCAATTCCGTCCCGCGCGGCCTCGAGCGCCTCAAGACCGAGCTCGACCCGGCAGCGCGCACGCGCGTCGACAGCGCGATTGCGGCGACCGGACAGCGCGAGCAGCGCGAGCTCGCCAGCTTCCATCTTGCCAACGGGCGGCGACTGGCGGAGGCCGGGCGCGACGCCGACGCGCTCGCCGAACTGGGCCGCGCTGTGTTCCTCTCGCCGTACGACAGCGAAGCCCATCTGCTCATCGGCCGCGTCCTTCTGCGCCTTGGCCGCGCTCGTGAGGCCGTGGATGCGCTCAAGATCTCGATCTGGAGCCGCGACATCGTCCTGGCGCGTCTGACGCTGGCCGAAGCCTACACCGCGGCCCGCGAGTATGCGGCGGCGCGAGCGGAGGCGCAGGCGGTGCTCACCGCGGAGCCGGGCAACACCGCGGCAAGCGAGCTGCTGAGCACTTTGCCGCCGCCTTGATCGCATGCGCCGGCGCGCCGAAACGTGTTAGCATGAGCCCGACTAAACCATGCCAGATGAAGGACTTCACGAGATCCAGTTAAACGGGAAGCAGCTCGTGTTCCTCTTCATGACGGCCACTGTGGTCGCTGTCGTGATCTTCTTGTGCGGGGTCCTGGTCGGTCGGGGCGTTCCGCCTCAGCCGAGTGGCACGGTGCTGGCCGCCGAGGGCGGCGATCCCACTACTCCCGACGACGCGCGCGCCGACGCCCTCCCGGATACGACGGCCACGCCTGCCACCGGTGCGAGTGGGTCGGCCT
>Ga0173480_10000947_pt1 | contig 10409 bp, 9 predicted proteins | sample NitcycUS209509C1_FD_122622 | JGI IMG/M metagenome (GOLD analysis project Ga0173480, IMG submission 122622) | Soil microbial communities from Arlington Agricultural Research Station in Wisconsin, USA - Nitrogen cycling UWRJ-S209-509C-1 (version... | ecosystem: Environmental > Terrestrial > Soil >... | reverse complement strand
TCGGGGGCGGTCACGCCGCCCGTGGCCTTCGCGACCGAAAAGGCCGACGCCACCGATGTGCTCACGCCTGCACCTCCGCCGGCACGGCCGCGAAGACCTCGTCGAGAATCTCCACGGCACGATCGAGATCCGCCTTGTCGATGTTGAGCGGCGGCAGCATGCGCACCACTTTCTCCGACGTGCGGTTGACGATCAGGCCGCGGTCGCGCGCGCCGTCCACGATCGCCGTCGCGTCGATGGTCAACTGCAGCCCGCGCATCAGGCCGGCGCCGCGGACCTCCTCGATCACCGGGTGTTTCAGCGCGAGCGTGCGGAGCTGGCGCTCGAAGTGGGCGCCAGCATCGCGCACGTGCTCGAGCAGCCCGTGATCCATCAACTGTTCGAGGAAGAACAGCGCGGCGCGGCACGACAGCAGGTTGCCGCCGTAGGTCGTGCCGTGATCGCCGGCGGCGATCGCACCGGCGACCTTTTCCGAAATCAGCGCCGCGGCCACGGGCACGCCCGAGCCGAGCGCCTTGCCGACGGACACCAGATCCGGCTTCCAGCCCAACGCCTGGAAGTAGAAGCCATGACCGGTGCGGCCGAGACCCGATTGCACTTCGTCGGCGATCAGCAGCGTGCCGGTTTTTGCCGTCACGTCCGCGACCGCCTTGACGAACCCGTCGGGCAGGTTGCGGACGCCGCCCTCACCGCGGATCGGCTCGGCGATGATGGCGGCGGTCGTGTCGTTGACCGCGGCCAGGAGCGTTTCGGGCTTTTCCGGGTCTACGAAGGTGACCGGGCCGATGAGCGGCATGAACGGCTCGCGGTAGTGGATGTCGTGGGTGACCGACAGCGCGCCCATGGTCCGGCCGCCGAAGCCGTACTCCACGGCCACGTATCCGACGCGCTGCTTCTCGCCCAGCGTGTGCCAGTAGCGGCGCGCGAACTTCAGGTTGGCCTCGTTGGCTTCGGTGCCGCTGTTGCAGAAGAACACACGCTGCAGGCCGGACAGCTGTGCCAGCCTGGCTGCGGCCTGGCCCTGGAACGGGTGGTAGTAGAGGTTCGACGTGTGCAGAAGCGTCGCCGCCTGCTCGGCGATCACCGCGGCGAGCCCGGGATGCGCGTGGCCCAGCGACGCGACGCCGATCCCCGTCAGCAGGTCGAGGTACTCCCGGCCGTCGGCGTCGTAGAGACGTGAACCCTGCCCGCGCACGAACGCCACCGGCTGACGCTTGTACGTCTGCAGGACGTGCTGTTGCTCGCGCGTTCGGATCTCGTCGAGTGTCACTCTCATCGCACCACCTGTGTGCAGTCGGGCTGCTGTGCCTTGCTGTCTCCGAGGGTCTCGAACTCGAGGCGCCGTCCGCTGGCGACGAGCACGTCGCCAACCCCGTGCTTCAGCGCGTGCCGGCACGCCTGAAGCTTGGCCACCATCCCCTTGTTGGCGGTGCCGGCCTTCACCAGCCCGGCCGCCTCCCGCGCCGTCAACCGCCCGATCGTCCGGCCGTCCGCGTCGAGCACGCCCGCCGTGCCTCCCGCAATCACCAGGCGCCTGGCCTTGAGCCGCGCTGCCAGATGCGACGCCAGCGTGTCGGCGTTCACATTCAGCAATTGCCCCTGCTTCGTCGCGCCCACGCACGCCACCACGGGCACATACCCCCTGGCCATCAGATCGACCAGGAGCGCCGGGTCGCCGCCCGCCGCGGGCGTGCCCACGAGGCCGAGATCGACCAACTCGCCCGCGGTGCTCATGATCGGCGCCGCCCTTTTCATCACTGCGACGCCGGCGTCGGCGCCCGTGAGCCCGACGGGCGATCCGCCCGCCTCGCGCACCGCCGCGACCAGGCGCGTGTTGATCGACCCCGCCAGCACTGCCACCACCGCGTCGAGCGTCGGCGCGTCGGTGACGCGCAGTCCGTCCACCTGGCGCTTCGGGATGCCCGCGAGCGCCAATGCCGCGTCGATTTCCTTGCCGCCGCCGTGCACCACGGTCAGCGACGCCTTTGCCGCCAGCGCTCGAATGCCGCGCGCGATCCGCTGCACATCGTGCGGCTGCTCCAACAGCTCGCCGCCCAGTTTCACGACGATGCGGGGCTTTCTCGCCGCCGCCACTACAACAGGCCGGTCCGCTCGTCGAGACCGAGCAGGACGTTCAGGTTCTGCACCGCCGAGCCGGCCGCCCCCTTCACCAGGTTGTCGATCACCGACACCAGCACGACGCGCCGCCGGGCCTCGTCCACCTTCCACCCGATGTCGCAGAAGTTGGTGTGCGCCACGTGCTTGATCTCCGGCAGGTCGCTGCCGGTGAGGCGCACGAACGGCGCGCCCGCGTGCGCGGACTGCAGCGCCTCGGTCACCTGCGCCGCGGTCACGCCCGGCTTGAGCGACGCGTAGATCGTTTCCAGGATGCCGCGGTCGAGCGGCACGAGGTGCGGCACGAACGTCACCGGCATGTCGAGCTCCTGCTCGATCTCGGCGACGTGGCGGTGCGAGAAGATGCCGTAGGCCGCGACGCTGCCGTGATTCTCCGAGAAATGGGTGCGATCGGTGGCCGCCTTGCCGGCGCCAGAGAGGCCCGACTTCGCATCCACCACGACGCTGCCTTCGAGCAGGCCGGCTTTGGCCAGCGGCTCGAGCGCGAGCAGCGCCGCCGTGGGATAGCAACCGGGGTTGGAGACCAGCCGCGCGTCCTTGATCGAGGCCTGATGGCCCTCGGTCATGCCGTACACGGTGCCGCCCGGCAGCGCCGCCGTGGCCGGATACCACTTCTGCCGATCGGCTTCGGCGCGGATCCTGAAGGCCCCCGACAGGTCGATGACGCGAACGCCGCGCTCGAGCAGTTTCGGCGCGAGCTCGGCCGAGGCGGCCTCGGGCAGCGCCAGGAACACCACGTCGGCCGACGCCACCAGCTGATCGACGTCGAGCGGCGTGACCGTGCCCTCCCAGATGCGGTTGAGCGCCGGCAGCGGCCGCGGCGCGCTCGTGGCGCCCGACGACATCGCGGCCGTGAGCGTGACCGCCGGATGGCGCGCCAGAATGCGCACGAGCTCCTGGCCGGCATAGCCGGTGGCGCCGGCGATGGCGACGCGGGTGCGCGTGGCCGCCGGGGCGGTGGCGGGATTCGAAGCGGGCGAGGCGGCGACTGTCATCTCTTTGTGGCCTTAGGGCTCCGGCCGGAATAGGGTCGCCAGTTTGGCCACCGATGCATCCCGCCGGGCCGCGTTGCTCGTCGCTTACATACTCCCGGTATGCGCGCTCCTCGCGCCTTGCCGGGCGGGCGCCTCGGCGCCCAAACTGACAACCCTATTCCGGCCGGAGCCCTAGAGGGAAAAGAATATTTATACAGGCCGATGCATAATCAGTCAAGGATCTCGTGTATGCTGGTTCGCCTCGCTGCGATACCCGCGGCGCGGTTACACGCCCGTGAAGTCTCAACGTCAGGCCGCCATTCTCGACGCCGTCCAGCACCAGCCCGTGCGCAACCAGGAGCAGCTGCGCCGCCGGCTGCGCACGGCCGGCTTCGACGTTACGCAGGCCACCCTGTCGCGCGACATCCGCGAGCTGCAGCTCGTGAAGGGCGGCCCCGACGGGGCCTACCAGGCGCCGGCGCAGCCGTCCGCCAACGGGCACGGTGCTCACGAACAGAGCGCCGCCGCCATGCTCCAGCGAGCCCTGTCAGAATACCTGACGCGGGCCGACCGCGTGCAGCAGCTGGTGCTGTTGCGTACCGGGCCCGGTCAGGCCCAGATTCTCGGGGTCGCCATCGACGGCGCGCACCTGCCCGAGGTGGTCGGGACGCTGGCCGGCGACGATACGATCCTGGTGATCACCCGCGATGCGCGCGGGGCCAAGGCGCTGGTCAAGCGGTTCGAGACCATCGCCGCTGGACACTGACCCCACAGGAAGAGATGACTCACATCGTGATGATGGTGTGCTCGTGACGACGCTCTGGCACGGCCGCTTCGAGTCGGCCCCCGATCCGGCGGCCTTCGACTTCGGCGTCTCGTTTGGCTTCGACCGCGCGCTCTTCGAGGACGACGTCACCGGCAGTGTGGCCTGGGCCGAGGCGCTCGGTGCCGCCGGCGTCCTGTCGCGCGACGACGCCGCGGCAATCGTGGGCGCGCTGGCCGCCATCCTCGAAGAAGGGCGCCGCAACCCGGAGTGGGTGGCCGGCCCCGACGAAGACGTGCACAGCTTCGTCGAGCGTCAGCTCGTGGAGCGCATCGGCGACGCCGGCCGGCGGCTGCACACCGGCCGCTCCCGCAACGAGCAGGTGTCGCTCGACCTGCGGCTCTACCTGCGGCGGAAGATTCCGGTGCTGCAGCGGGCGGTGGCCGAAGTGGTGGCTGCGCTCGCCGATCGTGCGGCGCACGCCGGTGAGGCGCTGATGCCGTCGTACACGCACCTGCGCAAGGCGCAGCCGGTGCTGGTGGCGCACTTCTTTCTCTCGCACGCCGCCGCGCTGCGGCGCGACTACGATCGCCTGGCCGCGGCGATGCACGAGGCCGATGCCTGCACGCTCGGCTCCGGAGCCGTCGCGGGCACCAGCTACGCGGTCGATGCAGCCGCGCTGGCCAAGCGGCTTGGCTTTACGCGGGTCGTGGCCAACAGCATCGACGCCTCGTCGGATCGCGACTTCGTGTCGGCGTTCCTGCACGCGGTGGCGTTGTGCATGGTGCACTTGAGCCGACTCGCGGAAGACCTCATCATCTTCACCGGCGAGGAGCACGCGTTCTTCGAGCTGGCCGACGCCTCGGCCACGGGCAGCAGCATGATGCCGCAGAAGAAGAACCCGGACCCGCTCGAGCTCGTACGGGGTAAGACCGGACGTGCCATCGGCCGATCGACCGGCTGGCTCGTCACCATGAAGGGGCTGCCCACCGGGTACAACAAAGATCTGCAGGAAGACAAAGAGGCCGTGTTCGAGTCCGAGTACACGCTTGCGGTCTCGCTGCGCGCGGCCCACGCCGTGGTGTCGAAGCTGACCGTCAACGCCGAACGCTCCGGCCGCGCGGCGTCGGGCCTGCTCCTGGCCACCGACGTCGCCGACTATCTCGCTACCCATGGGATGCCGTTCCGCCGCGCTCATGAAGTGGTGGGCAAGATGGTGCGGTCGCTGCTGGCGCAGGGGCGCGACTTCAGCGACCTGACGCTCGAGGAGTGGCGCGCCGCGAGCGAGGTGTTCGGGCCCGACGCGCCGCAGGCGGCCACTGCCCTGGCCTCGGTGCGGGCCCGGAAAACGCCCCAATCCACCAACCCCGAAGCGGTCCAGGCCGCCGTCCTGGACACCGGCGCGTGGGCGGCGGCCCGCTTGGGACTTGGGAGTTGACTCTGCTAGACTGCCGCCATCCTCGGTCCCTTCCATATCCCACCTCTGAAGGGACTCGATCCGGGGGAATTGATGCAGCAACGCCGGCCTCGGCTCGGTGACGTTCTGGACGACTACTGCCCGCGGGAGCGCCGCGTAACCAATCACGTGGTCGTCGCAATGATCGAAGACCAGGTGAAGCAGACGCGATGCACCACCTGCGACGGCGACCACGATTACAAGCAGGCCCGGACCCCGAGTCCCCGGAAGCCGAAGGCGGTCGCCGGCATTCAGGACGGCGGCGAAGCCTTCGAGGCCAAACCGGTTCTGGCCGCCCCGGTCCGCGGGTCCACGGACGCCGATGCGCCGGCAGATGTTGCGTCGATGGAGGACAGCCTGTCAGCCGATGATCCCATGCCCGCCCCGGCTCCCCTGGGGGCCTCGGGCGCCGCCGATAACACGCCGCTCACGCTCGCAGTTAGTCCGGAGCCGCCGCTGGGCAACGACGCTGACGAGGGGCCGCTCGAGCCCGGTAAGGACGACGGCCCGGTGCACCGCCGGCTCATTCGCGCCACGCTGCCCCGTCCCGAGGGGCACGTTCCCGAGCGCAAGGAGCCCGAGTTCACCGTCCGCCAGCAGGGTGGGCGCGGCGGCGGTGGCGGCAGGGAAGTGGACGGCAACAGCGTTGGCTACCGTCAGAAGGGCGGCGGCCACAGGCCACAGGGCGGGTTCGGCCGGGGTGGCGGGGGCGGGCACTCGCGGTTTGGCGGGCAGCGCCACGGCTCCGGGCAGCCGCAGCGCCAGGGCCAGGGAGGGCGCCCCGCGCCCAACGACCAGCGCGGCGGGCGTCCCGACGGTCGCCCCGACGGCATGAGCAACTCACGCGGCGAGCGCGGCCCCGGATCGGGCGGCCGGCGCCGCGGCGGCCGCTAGCGCGCTCCAACCTTTCCATCCTCTCACTCGACATGAACGATTTCGCGGGCAAGTGCGGCTTGATCGTCGGTGTGGCCAACAAGTACTCGATCGCGTGGGCGATCGCGCAGGCCACGGCGGCGCGCGGCGCCAGGCTCGCGCTCACGTATCAAGGGCGCTTCGAAGACCACGTCAAGAAGCTGTCGGACGACTTGCCGACGCCGGCCCTTGCGCTGCCCTGCGATGTCACGTCCGACGATGACATCAAGGCGGTGTACGAACGCCTCGATCAGGAATTCGGCGGGCTCGATTTCCTGCTGGCCGGCGCCGCGTTCGCGCCGCCCGCCGAGCTCGACGGCGCGTTCCTCGACACGTCCCGCGAGGGCTTCCGCACCGCGCTCGACATTTCCGCCTACTCGCTGATCGCGCTCACCCGCGGGGCGGTTCCGTTGATGGAACGGCGCGGCGGCGGCAGCGTCCTCACGCTCACGTATCTTGGCAGTGACCGCGTCTTCCCGCACTACAACGTGATGGGCGTGGCCAAGGCGGCGCTGGAGTCGAGCGTGCGCTACCTGGCCGCCGACGTCGGGCCGAAGAACATCCGCGTGAATGCCGTGTCGGCGGGACCGATCAAGACGGTAGCGGCCCGTGGCATCAGCGGCTTCTCGAAGATCCTGCAGGTCTACCCGGAGCGTGCGCCGCTGCGCCGCAACGTCGACGTCGCCGAAGTGGCCGAGAGCGCCGCCTTCCTCCTGAGCGATGCCGGCCGGGCCATCACCGGAGAAGTGCTGATGGTAGACGCCGGCTACCACGCCACCGGCATGTGAGCTCGCGGGTCGCTCGACCCGCGGTCGTCGCAACCTCCCGTGGTCGGGCAGCTCATGGAGAGCGGGACCAACAGGCATCGACGTCGGAGACTTTCGATCGACCTCACCAGAACTGACGGAAACCTAGAGGTCCCGCGGCCTTCGGGCGAGGTCCGGAAAGGCGCGGCGGGCCTGTAGACCCGCCGCCAAAAGGACCTGCTGCTACCGCGGAATTGCTACGGCAGCCAGATGATCGTGATGCGCGCCTTCATGATCGTCTCCTTGGTAATTGGTCCGTTGGTCCCGTTGCGCTGAACTCGCATCTGCGTATCTATCGCGGCCGCTTCGGCTCGACCGCGGGCCAGATCACCTGGTGTTCGCGCAGCGATTCGCCCCACACGACGTTGTCGCCGATGCGTTCGCCCCACACCACGTTGTCGGCGATGCCTTCACCCCACACGACGTTGTCGCCGGCGCGCTCTCCCCACACGACGTTGTCGGCGTTGGTCTCGCCCCACACGACGTTGTCGGCGTGGGCTTCGCCCCAGACGACGTTGCAGTTGCGGCCGCCGCAGGCTTCACCCCAGACGACGTTGTCGGAGTTCGCTTCGCCCCACACCACGTTGTCGCCTTGGGCCTCGCCCCAGACGACGTTGTCGGTGCCCGATTCGCCCCACACGACGTTGTTGCCGGTGAGCTCGCCCCAGACGACGTTGCCGGCATTGGCCTCCCCCCACACGACGTTGTCGGGATTGGCGGCACCCCACGTCACGAGCTGTCCGTCGGCAGTGCGCTGGTCGCCCCACACCACCGACTTGGCCCAGGCGTTTCGGCCCGGAAGCGGCACGCCGCCGGTGACGCGGTAGTTGCCCCAAATGAGATGGCGCGCCCAGACGATCGACTTGCCCGCCACCGTGTCGACCGGATCGCCAAGGCCGTTCTGCGGCCGCGCGAAGAAGCGGGCGAGGCGCAAGGCGCCACGGGCATTCAGCAGCCCTGCCCCCTGCGCCAGGGCCGGCTCTCGCGGCCGCGCCTCCGCCGTGTATTGCAGGATCGCCTTGACGGCATTGGGTGTGAGCGCCCGGTTCGCCTCGAGCATGAGCGCGACCGTTCCGGCCACTACGGGTGCGGACATGCTCGTGCCCGTCAGGCTGAGATACGGCTTCACCGCTCGAGGCGAGGCGCCATCGAGCAGGAACTCGTGCAGCTCGCGGTACAGCGTGCCGTGTGGATCGGCCAGCGATTCGATTCCGACCCCCGGGGCTATGACATCGGGCTTGGCGGAGAAGTCGATCCAGGTGGGCCCGCGCGAGCTGAACACGGCCACGCTGTCGTCGGCGCGGGCCACGGTGCCCTGGTGGCTCGAGGCGCCCACCGTGAGCACCCACGGCGCGTTGCCCGGCGAGGTGATGCCGCCGTACAGCGCTTCGTGCGCGGTGTTCTGCCCGATGTTGCCCGCCGAGGCCACCACGACGATGCCGGCCTCGACGGCTCGCTTCGCCGCCTGCGCCAGCGGATCGGTGTGGTACGACTCGTAGATGCCCGAACCCACCGACAGGTTGATCACGCGGATACCCAGCGCCGACCGGTTGGCGACCACGTAGTCGATCGCGTCGATCACGCCGCTGATGAAACCGAAGCCCTGGTCGTCGAGCACCTTGAGCGCGACGATGTGCGCTCCCGGGGCGATACCGGAGCGCCGCCCGTTCGACCCGGAGCCGTTGCCGGCGATGATGCCGGCCACGTGCGTGCCGTGACCGAACCTGTCGTACGGGGTGTTGGTCCACACGTTCGGGGAGGCCGTGAAGTCCTTGAACTTCCCGATGCGCTGGCCGAGCGGCGATCGCCACAGATCGTCGTGTCCCGCGTTGACCCCGGAGTCGATGACGGCGATGCCGATGCCCTTGCCGGTAAAACTGCTCAGGCCGGTGCCCAGCGTCCGCTTGTCCAGCCCGATGGCCGCGTTCGTGCGCTCCAGCGTCGCAAACACCGGACGGTCGGCCATGACACGCGCCACGCGCGGGTCTCCCGCCAGCGTCACCAGATCGGTGTTCCCGATTTCAGCTGCGTGCGCCCGCTGCCCGGGCAGCGCCCTGGTGGTGACGCCGCGTGCCGAGGTGATGGCCCGGACGTCGGGCTGACCGTGAAACTCGACGATGACCCGCGAGCGTCCCGTGAGCTGCCGTGCGCGGGCCACGAGAATGCGGTCGAGTTTTGGGGATGGCCGCGCCCCTGCGGGGCCCGGCTGGGCGGTGGCGAAAGCGGGGATGCCTACCAGAAAAAGTAGTGCCAGCACGCGCACACGATGTCCGCGGGTGGAGAGCATGTGGACCTTCCGTTCGCAACGGCCCTGCCGGCGCCAGGCGGACCAGTGCACATAAGGCAAACTGTCGTAAAAGCGCGGTTTACGGGAGCTCGTACACCGCGCGTGTTCAGAGCGAGTTATCGGCACTGTGCAAAATCGGCACACCCCACAACAGATTGAGTAGCTGGAACTGCGCTGCCGCGCCCATTGGGGACGCGAGCCCTATCATGCCGGTATGTCGCTGTGCGCGGGCTGCGCGTCCTGATCGAGGCGGTACTCGAGAATCTTCCGGTAGAGGGTACCGCGGCTGATCTCGAGCACCCGCGCTGCCTCTTTCTTGTTCCACGACACGGCTTCGAGCACGCGCTGAATGTGCGTCCGCTCGGCGTCGCGAAGCGTGGGGAGACGCAACCGGGCGTCCCCGGCCGGGGCGACCGGCGTGTGCACGTGCAGGAACTCGATGTCGCCCTCACGGATCACGCGCCCCGGGGAGGAAAGCGCCGCGCGGGCCACCGTGCTCTCCAACTCGCGGATGTTGCCCGGCCAGTGGTAGCTGATGAGGCGCGACACCGCTTCCTCCGAGAACACCTTGGCGTCGAGCGGCAGGCCGTTGGCGGCGCAGTAGCGGGCCACGAAGCGGTTGGCCAGCACCGGGATGTCCACCGGCCGTTCGCGCAACGACGGCAGGCGAATCGAGAACGCGTTGACGCGGTAGTAGAGGTCCTCGCGGAACCGGCTGTCGCGGACGAACTCGTCGAGCGGACGGTTGGTCGCCGAGATCAGCCGGAAGTCCACCTCGATCGACTTCTGCCCGCCAAGGCGCTCGAACCGGCGATCCTCGAGCACCCGCAGCAGCTTGGCCTGGGCGACCAGTGACAGATCGCCGACCTCGTCGAGGAACAGCGTGCCGCGGTCGGCCAGCTCGACGCGGCCCGGCTTGCGGTCCACGGCGCCGGTAAAGGCCCCCTTCTCGTAGCCGAAGATCTCCGACTCGAACAGCGTGTCGGGGAGCGCCGCACAGTTCACCGCCTGGAAGTTCTCGCGGCTGCGCGTGCTCAACTCGTGAATCATGCGAGCCACCACCTCTTTGCCCGAG
>Ga0173480_10000946_pt1 | contig 10410 bp, 21 predicted proteins | sample NitcycUS209509C1_FD_122622 | JGI IMG/M metagenome (GOLD analysis project Ga0173480, IMG submission 122622) | Soil microbial communities from Arlington Agricultural Research Station in Wisconsin, USA - Nitrogen cycling UWRJ-S209-509C-1 (version... | ecosystem: Environmental > Terrestrial > Soil... | reverse complement strand
CCTGATGCGTCCGGGCGCGTGTATGACCTTGGGATCCCGGTCACGCAGCCGACGGCGCTGCGGCAATTACCGACCGGGGCCCGGCCTATGACGGCGTCAACGGGATCGGCGCCGGATCCCTCATTCGTGCGCGGGGTCGACGCTGCGCCGGCGGATTACATTATGGACGTGACAAAGCCGGTGGCCACGACGTCGGCCGACGGCGTCCAGATCCCAGGCGAAGGGTTCCGCACCGTCTACAGTAGCGATCCCTCGGCGCCGCCGGCGAAGATGGCCACAGCGGATCCGGACGTGCGGGCGATGCTCGAGGATATGCTGTTGGACATCGACACGTTTATCCCGGAGCGGGGCCGCCTGGTGCGGGATCCGAACGATCCAAACAGCAGCATTTTTACCGGGGGCCGGGCGGATCGCTATACCGGCGGGTCGAAGGTCGCGAACGATATTCGGGTCCTGTCCGGGTCTGGCGAAACGAATCAGGACTTCGCCGAGGCGATCAAAGAATTACTCGCGGGCAAGACGCCGTCGAACCGTAAGCATACGGCGGCGATCGATGCGGCGCTCGGGTATCTCGAGGGGCGGTCTGGGTACCGAAAGCCTCAAGTTAGCTCGCGTGATTTCCCATCCGATGACGAGATCGCCCGGTTGCTGGCGGAGGGCGCCGCGCGTCCGGATGACGCTGACGCCTTCGAAGAGTTTTCCAAGTTCGTCGACGAGCTCGGCGCCGGCGATGAGGGCGCGGCGATCGAATAGGGCCCACGGATCGCGACGCTGCAGAGCATCATCTGATGCCGGGTGCAGTGGCTCGAGGCATAGCAGCCACATGGGGCGCCAAAGCGGAAGATCGCGCCGGCCTGCTCGGGCCTCATGTCTCGAGCACGTCGATCCCGTGCTCATACAGCATGTGTCTCCGTTTCCAGCGGTATAGCTCCGTCCGGTGTCCCTTGGCGTCCTCGACGACGGGGCGGCCGTCGCGGGTGTAGGTGAAGTCGGCGAGGTAGCAGCCAACCTCCCGACGGATCCCGTCGGTGCCGGTCACGGTCAGCGCGAAGCGGGTCTGCAGCTGCAGGCCGGCGATCGTTCCGTCGCGGAGCATCAAGGCCAGCTCGACGTACCGGTTGGCCTCGCGTCGGCTGTCAAAGGTGCGCCAGCCGTCGGGCGTGTTCGGGTCGGCGTCGTACACGCGGAGCGTCTCGGGGTGCACGGCGGCGCGGACGTTCCCGTATTTCGACGTCCTGGCGGCCTTGGCCGGCGTGGCGTCCGCCCGGACGATCCGGCCGGCACGGTCGATCGCGACGTCCCGCCATCCTTTGCCGTAGGTGCTCATTTCTCACCCTCCTTCGTGACTGGCGATGACGGGAGAAGGGCTGAGATTTCGTCGGCGCACTTGGCGAGCCTCTCCGCTTCATCGGCCAGCCTTCGGGCATAGTCGGTGTAGCCCTGCGCGTCGGCCTTCCGACACAATGCCTGCTCGCGCTCGCGCCAGTTCGCCACAGTCTCCTTCAGCGCCTCTTTCAATCTCTCGTGCTGGTGGAGTGCGGAGTCTCGCTCGGCTTCGGCTTCTCGCAGTAGTCCACCCTTGGCGTGAGCGTTCAGGGCGTTGACGCGAGCCAGATGTAGCGCCCTGTCTCGGGAGGCTTCGGCTTGCTCAGCGCGTTCGCGCTGCAGTTGCAGGTCCAGGCGTTCAAGTAGCAGTCTCGCAACGTCTGCTAGTGCTGTGTCTCGCTGTAGGCGGGACTCGGAAAGCCGTGCCTCCAAATCTTCAACGAGGCACCGCGCGCCGGTCTGGTGCCGCGGCCCTTCTGGAAACGTGCCGCCAACCGTGCGGCCCTGCCCGCAGACCTTGCAGCGATACAACCGCGAGCCCGGATGTAGCCCCGGGCCTTCGTACGTGTACGCCGTCTCGTCCTGTGCTGATTCGCGCGCCGCCTCAATAAGGCGATTAAGGTTGTCAATCGACGGATAATCAAACGCCTCGCGCAACGCCGCCTGCAACGGGTTGTCAGTCCACGGCGGCAATTCGCCCAGCGGTGCAGCCGTGAACGCCGCCACCTCCTGCCGCTTCCCGCAACGCACGCAAAACATCAATGACGCCTGCCCAAAGGGCCGCATATCGTCGTCCTGCTCTTGCCCGAGGATCAACGGGAACATCACAGGCACCCGAGACGGCACGTAAACATGCGGCCCGTTGTGACCGGCGCCACGCGCGCAGCCGTGATGCTTCGGATGCACGTGATCGCAGAACACAAACGTGTTGCCGTCGTTAACCGGCGCTGGCTCTTGGTCGTCCTGCTTGGTCATCGCTTCCTTTTCTTCGGCGTAGTCGCCTGGCGCATGGCGGCGTTGTGCTTCCGGGCGGCGGCGCGGTCGGCCTTCTGGCCTTGCTCACGGTCGCGGGTGATCTTGCGCTCGCGGGCGAAGTCGCTGATCTCTTGAACGTCGGCGGGGCTGTACCCGTTTGTCAGCAGCCACTCGGCGCGGCGCTGGGCATCTCCTGGGGCGCTCGGGCGCGTCCAGCGGCACACGGGGCAGGCGTCGACGCTGCAGCCGTCTAGGGCGCAGTTGCTCATACGTGAAACGGACATTTCCAGCGCTTTAGGCTGATCAGGGCCCACAGCAAAGACTCTGGCACGTGTTGATCGTGCGGGCCGCGGCCGGTTTCGCCGTGACACCGGAGCGTGCGAAGCGTGCGGCCTTTCCACTCGACGGCCGGCAGTCCAGCGATCGACATACCGCGGGCGACGGCGTCCTTGTGCCCGCGTATTTCAACAAAGGCGGCGCGGGCCGTGCTCGCTCGCCTGTCCTCGTGCATGCCGATGGCTGGCTTAGTCAAAGAGTCCGCCTTGCGTTCTGGTCTCGGCCGCCGGTTTCGTCCGGACGGTCTTGTCGACGAATCCCGTCCCACAACAGACATTGCACCACGGGGCGATCAGGACGGCCGATCGGCCGGTTCCGTTGCATGCCTTGCACGGTTTCCCGGAGATCTCGGCCTGGTGATGGGCGGGGCACGTGTCGCCCTTGCGCGCGACGGTGGCCGGGCATCCGCTGTATTCGCAGAGCAGCGGGACGCCGGCCACGATCGCGGCGTGTTTCGGACAACAGCCGTCCGGGTCGCATCCGCACGGCCACGTCATAGAAACGGACGGCGCGCGGCTGTGCCGCAGCGCGTGGCACCGGTCGCACATAGCGAAGTCGCGGGCCTCGCGTTCGCTCATCGGCGCGCGACAGTCGAAGCAGATCCGGCCGGCGCTCATCCTGGCAAGCTTCCCACGTAGATCAGAAACGTGGCGATCAGGAGCACGGCGCCGATCGTGGCCGCGACGTCGACGGCTAAGTCTTTTCGGGTGTAGGGCATGGCGCGTGCTCCAACAGGAGGGCGATCAGGTGGCGGACAAGTGGCCGGATCGCGGCTTTATCTTCGATGCTGAGGCGCTCGGGCGCGCTGATCTGCAGCGTCCCACGGTCGGACAGCGAGAGCACGTGTCCGCGGCGCTCGAGGTCGACGCCTAGCGCGATGGCGTCAATCCTCGCCTGGAGGCCGGACCGGAGCTCGACGAACGGATCGAGGCCGCTCATTCGGTCCCTGTCCTGGGTGACGCCGGCGCGTGGCACCACGTCCAATGGGCGGCAAGGTTCGCGGCGTTGGCCGACACCGTGATCGCGGTGATCACGGCGTCGCATGCCGGGCATGTCACGTGGCGCAGCTGCGGCACGGCGGTATCAATCGAACGGACTGGACGCATTGCCGTCTCCAAAGTCGCCGGCGGCGCTGGTCTCTTCCTCAACGGGTTTCGTCCAACCGGCGCGCATGCGGCGCGCCCATCCACGGGCGCGGCTGGCGGTCTTGCGGTCGAAAAACGATTTCGGCCGGCCGCGGTCGTCTTTTTCGCCGGCGGCGTCTTTCTTCGCGGCGAAGTACTCCATTGAATCGGCCAGCATGTCGAGAAACGCCGGCGGGCAGTCGGACATCTTGCGTCCCTTGCACTCATCGCCGGTCCAGTCGCGAGGCTTGTGCTTGATCACTTCGTCGCCATACTGGCTGTCGAGCTCGTCGTCGGACGCCGGCGGTAAGACGCCGGACGGGAGGGCGGGTCCGTTCGCGGCGCTCGACGCCGGCCGGCTCTGGGCCTGGGCGCGCATGTTGCGCATTTCTTTCAGCAGGTCGCGGGTTTCGATGTTCACGGCGACAAGGTGCGTCAGTAAATCGTGAATCGTTTTCCGGGTTTCCATCTGGGCGGAGAGCAACTGCGCCAACGTGGCGGCGATTTCTTCGGCCGGGGTCAGTTTCGCGGGTGTCTGGGCGGGCATGGCGTCGGCTCCTGGGCTAGTTGTTTTCGAGCTCTTCGGGGGCGTAGATTCCGGCGCACACGTCCGGGTACACGAGCCGGACCAGCTTCCCGGAGGCGCGGGCGACGAGCATGTCGGCCGGGTTCCGTTTGTAGTTGCTGCCGTCCTTCATGCTGACGCCGGCGCGGATGGCGTCCTCGATCGTGTAGGTGAGAATCGTCGGCTCGGCGTCGGGGTCGTCCTTGCGGTGCGTCTTGAACGTGGCGCGGACGTCGCTGCGCTCGGTGCACTTGAAATAGTCGGCCTTGCCACTGCTCAGGACAAGGGCGCGCATGGCGTCGGCGGCCATCGCGGGCTTGTTCTCGATGATGTGAAACGCGCGGAGCGCGGCCATCGCGGGGATTCCAAGCTCGCGGCCGGCGAGGATGACGGCCAAGATCGCTTGCGGCGGTCCGAACTGGCCAAAGATCTTGGCCTTGTGCATGGAGTCGGCGAGGGCGGAGGCCGTTTTCAGGCTTCGGGGCTCGAGCTCGCGGGAGAAGTCGACGCGCTCGAGGGCGACACTGCCGGGCTCGGCGTCGACGGTGAGGCAAGGCTCAGCCGTCCTAACAGCCGTTGGGCGGCTTGCGGGCTGAGCGGCGGCCACACGGTCGGAGGCGGCGGCGGCGGGCCCGATACTGGCGCCGATGACCTTCGCGGCGGCGACGGAGGCGTCGACGGCGGCGCGGGCGGGCTCAGCGGGTTTGACGGTGGGAACGTTAGCGGCCACAGGGGCGGCCGGCGTGGCAGGAGTAGCCACAGGGGCGACAACTGCAGGCGCGGCTGGTTCGGGTCGGACATCGGCGGCGGCCTCCTGGGTGGTCTCCTGGGTGTGCGTGTTCTTGAGCACGTCGGCTAAGTCGTCGACGGGTTCCGGCGATGACAGCGCGGCCCCAAGGTTCTCGACGGCGGTGTCGAGGTCGTCACCGGCGCCGAAGTCGGCCACGGCGTCGGAGGCGCGTGCGTCGACGCGAGCCTCGAGCATCGGCGCGACGTCGATCGGCGCGTCGCGGCGGAGCTCGATCAGGGCCTTTACGGTCGCGTACCGGGTGCGGAAGTCCTGCAGGCGGCTCCGCAGGTTCGGCGTGATCGTCGGGATTGTCGCGCTCTTGTCCATCGCGGCAAACAGGCCGGCGCAGGATCCGAATTCGGCCAAGAGTTTTGGCGCCATTGCGGCTCCAACAAGGTGCGCGCCCTTGATCCCGTCGGACGCATCGCCGACAAGGGTCATCCAGTCGACGAGTTGGTCGATCTTGACGCCACCAAAGGCCGCCGACACTTCCGCGGGCCCGGCAATTTCGCCGTTCTTGAGCGAGTGAATAACCACGCCATCGCCGACAAGTTGGCTCAGGTCTTTGTCGCGGGTGGCGATGACGACGCGGAGGGCGGGCGCGTTCGCGCGGAGCCATGCGGCGGCCGTCGCGATCACGTCGTCGGCCTCATACCCTTTCGAACCGAGTACGAGAAAACCGTCGTCGTCGCGGAGCGTCTCGAGGGCGACGTCCCCCTGATGGTAGATCAGCGCGCGGTCGGCACCTTTGCGGTTGGCCTTATAGGCCGGGTCGATGTCGTGGCGGAAGTACGGCGGCCGGTCGATACAGATCGCGACGTGGGCCTTTCCGGAGGCCAGTTTGCGTACGCGCTCGATCACGCGCTCGGCGACGATGTTCGGATACGGCGGATCCTTCTCGACGGAATGGAATTCGTTATGGAGAATCGACGAAAAATCGATCAAGAGAGCATCGGCTGACATCTACTTAGCTCCTTCGCGCTCAGCGCGGCAACGAGTGCAGAAGTGGAGGGCGCGGCCACGGTCGACGGCGGCGGGCGGGCCGTCGGCGCGGACGATGAATCCGCCGAACGATCGGCCGCAGTCGAGGCAAAACGTCGTCGGGTCGTAATGGAGCTCGGCGCGGATGTGGGCGGCCTCGGCCTGGTCAAATGCGCGGCGGTTGATCATGGGATGGAGTCTAGCGCGAATCCGTATCCCTGTCAAGCGGTCGTTTCGCGGCGTTGCTGCATTGTCGGCAGGCGTAGTCGTCGCCGATGTCCGGCGTATGGTCCGCGGACGAATAGCGGACGGCATGGCCACAGGCGAGATCGACGACCACGCGGACGCGTCCCCAGCGCGTCGCGGGCTGGACGCGTCGGACGCGGACGACGGTTGATCTACTGCCCAGCGGGCGGCGCAGATACATACACCGGTTCGAATCCCAGCGCGGCGGCCACTTTCGGCTCGACGTGGTTGTGTCGTACCAGTCGCCACAGGGACGGCGCGGAGATCGCAAGCTCGCGGGCTACGGCGCCAACCGTCGATCGCTGCGTCCGGAGCAAGCCGGCGATGACGACGGACTCAGGCGGCACGGTCGGCGCGGCTTTCGTCCCGATCGGCCGGTAGGCGATCCGGAGGCCCAGCGCGGCGAGTAGTTTTGGCCCGGGCGTCTGCTCGTCGTGCATGATGCGGCGGATTGTCCACGGGCGCACGTTCAACTGCTGCGCCAATTTGTTCTCAGATCCGGCGGCGTTCGCGGCCTGGCGGAGCAGGATCGCGACGCCGTTGCGGGTCAAGGGTCGATTCTGTCGGCTCTGTCTCATAAGGTGGCCAGTGCGGCATCACGCGCGATGTTGAGTTGTGCCATTGCGTCGGGGTTCCCGCCGGCGTCCGGGTGTAGCGTGCGGGCCCACTTGTGATAAGCGCGCTCGATTTCGTCACGGTCGCGTGTCGGGCTGATGCCCAGCACGGGCCACGGGTCGACGGCGACGGGCGCCGGCAGCTGCGCGAATCCGGCGAAGGCTTGCTCGAGCGTCCCCACGCCATACCGTTGCTGCATGCGGATCGCGTCGATGTGTCCGGCGATGGCGGCCATGTTGTCGGCGGCGCTGCGCCAGCGGTCGCACGCTAACACGGTTTTCTTGCCGCCGATCGTGAAGTAGACGGCGATCCCAGGGTCCGCCAGCATCGCGGCCTGATTGGCTAACGGAAATCCGTCCTGGCGCAAGCGGAGGTTGCTACTGATGATCACGTCGCGGGCGCCAAGTCGTTTGAGCTCACCCTCGAGGCGCTCGAGGCCATCGCCGATGGTCAATGATTCGGTGTGGGTTTTCGTCCACGTCGCACCGGTCGTGTCGTTGCGGTGATGCGTGGTCTTACGCTTGGAGAAGTTTGCGGCCTTGCGGCCTGACAGGGTGCGGGCCCAGCCGGCCGGCCACGTCAACGGATATCGCTGCATCGGGGCAGCGTAACACGTAAACGTATTGCTGTCTAGCGCGGCGTCCGGAGGCCCGCGATCAGGGTGATGTTACCGGCGGCGACGCGTGCGATCAGGGCGATCGTCTGTGCGTCGCGAATCTTCCACAGGATGCCGTTGTACGTCGTGAGCATGTCGGCGAGGTCTCCGACGAGTTGCTCGGTCGCCTGGGCCTTGCTCAGTGGGCGCGGTGTGGCGACGGCCGACGATCGCGCGGCTTTTGCGGGGCGTTTCTGAGGCAATGTGTTGACTCCTGATGTCAGCGCGTACCGGGCGGGCCGTACAGGACGCGATCGAGTTTGATCTCGATCCGGTCCAATTGATCCTTAAATGCTTCGCTTTTCGTTTCTAACTTGGCCACGGCGCGGCCTTGTATTTCGGCGGTTTGCTCGAGGGCCGTCACGCGATCGGCGTTCGATTTCAGGACGGATCCTGAGACGGCGAACAGTAAGGCGAGGGCGACGCCGACGATCCATTTCCACGTGGGGCGGTCGTCGTGCGGGTTGTCGGTCGTCGTCAATGTGTTCACGTGGGGGCATCCTACCGGGTTAGATACCGGTAAGAATACCCCGGCCGGGCCGGCGGCCGTCAGTACGAATCGAGCTCGTCCAACAGTACGGCGGCGGCGTCTCCGACGGGCTGCAGTTTCTCGAGCGTCTTTCCTGCCGTAAGTCCGTCAAGGTAGGCCAGCTGTTCGATCGCCTGCTGCTCGTGCTGACGATTTTGTGATCCGGACTCGAGGCGGCCGGCGTGCATCTGGCAGGCTTCGGCGGCGCGCATGGCCCAGTTGCCGCCGGTCTCGTCGCCGTCGGCGTAATCCCCAAGGGCGACGACGGCGGCGCGGAGGATTTCGGCGGCGCGGGCGCGTTGCTGATTGCTGAGTCTCACTGTGTCTGCTCCTGCGCCATCAAGGCGAAGTGTGCGGCGCGGACGGCCAAGTCGACGGCGGCACACTCGCGCGCATGGCTCGCGCCGGTGCCGAGTCCGGCGATCCGGCGCTCGGTCGCTGATTCCATCACGACAAGATTCACGTTCAACCATGCGGCGCGGCCGAACTCTTCGGCGAGGGCCCGGGCGACGTCGGGCGGATATACGCGGGTGTAGATCGCGGTGGTGCGTGGCATTTTATCGGCCTCCAAACTGGCGAAGGATCGATCCGGTTGGAAGTGATTTCGTTTTTACTTCCACGTGTCGCGACACTCGACAGGTGAGGCGCGGAAAGGCCCGTTTCGCCCACTGGCGCGCGTGGCGGATACAGCAATCGGTCTTGAGCACGTCGCCGATCCCGGAAATGTCGACGATGTACAGGAACGTGCGATGCGGCGGGCAGGCCGACGGGCGCGCGAACATTAGCGGATACCTCGCGGGTTCGCGGCGATCATGGCGATCACGGCGATGAAGAACGCGATCGGGACAAGGTAGAGGATCCACATGGGTCTAGGCTCCTTGGCGGTTAGCGGCGGCCTTGCGGGCCGCGATGATCTGGGCGCGTTTGGTGTTGCACGCCGGGCATTCCGGCTTGCCTCGGCCGCTCCACTCGCGGTCGAGGGTGGCGCCGCAGATCGGCGCGTCGTCGACGGACGGCGGGAGAATGGTGGCGAAAATGTGGGTGAAGTGGTTGCCGTCGGCCGCCGTGTTCGTCATCATGTAGACAGCTTATCGTGAATACGTATCGTTGTCAATAGGCCACGTGCACGATCTTGCACGGTTTCTAGTCGACGTATTCCGGGTCGCCCACGTCGTTCCATTCGCCCACGTCGCGCGGGCCGCCGTCGATGTAGTCGACGACCTGGCGCGTCACGGTGGCCACGCCGTACACGGTTGTTCCGCCGGCGACGATGGCGGCGGCCTTCGTGCGGGCCTGCTCGAGCGTGGCGCAGTACTCGCGGACGTGGCGCTCGTCGCGGTCCGGGTCGTGGTCGCGGTTCGGGTCGGCGTCGTGGCGTTTCTGGCCGGCGGCGGTCATCTCTTGCCACTCGACCTCGTATCGTTCGTCGCCGATCCGGGCCTCGGCGCCGCCGGGGAAGATCCTGACGCGGGGGCCGGGGCGGCTCATTGGCCGGCCTCATCGTTGGCGGGGACGCGATCCGTCTCGGCGCCGCAGGCGCGGCACGGGTTCGCGGTCGTGTACGCGTCGCACGGGCCGCAGTAGCGGCGGCGGGCGCGCATGCGGCCGGCGAGGACGGACGTCGCGGGCGGAGCGGCCTCGGGCCATCCGGCGACTGGCTCGGTCCTGAGAATACGGAGTTTCCCGTCGTAGCGGTGTGCGTGGCGGACCTTCTGCCGCGCGTCTGTGCCGTCGGTGGCCTCGACGATTTCCGATCGCTCGGTGGCCTCGAGGCCGTCGTCGACAAACTGAAAAAACACGCGGAACACGGCCGGCGGAGTGGTCAAGCGGTCGTGCAGGGTGGCGATCATGGCGTCGACGGCCTCGGCGCCGCAGACCACCTTCAAGGCGTCGACGGGCGACAGGCCGGCGGCAATGTGGCTCAGGACGCGGGCGGAGATTAGGGCGGCGGTCTGGTGGCTCATGGCGGGCTCCTTGGCGATTAGCGGGTTACAGGCAAGTCTGCGGCGTGGCGGACGGTGTCGGCGGACTCGAGGCGCTCACAGCGGCCGGGCACGTAACCGCGCGACAAGAGCCACTCGATTTTGTGGGCCAGTGTGAGGCCGGCGATATTGGGGTGCACCATCGCGCATGCCTCGGCGCGGCGCGGGAGGGTGTACCACGCGCGGAACGCTGCGATCGCGGCCTGCTGCTTCTGCCCTGCGAGCTTGGCGCGGCGGTCGCGCTCGAGGCGACGGCGGGCGATGTCGGCGTCGCGGGCTAACTGGT
>Ga0173480_10000945_pt1 | contig 10415 bp, 5 predicted proteins | sample NitcycUS209509C1_FD_122622 | JGI IMG/M metagenome (GOLD analysis project Ga0173480, IMG submission 122622) | Soil microbial communities from Arlington Agricultural Research Station in Wisconsin, USA - Nitrogen cycling UWRJ-S209-509C-1 (version... | ecosystem: Environmental > Terrestrial > Soil >... | reverse complement strand
GCGTGACGACCGGCGCCGGCGCGACCTGGACCTCCGGAGTTGCCGTGGTCGCGGGCATCGACGGCGCCGGCGTGCGGTCGTCCACAGGTGCGCTCGCCGCGCTTCCGGGCTTCGCATCGCCGCGCAGCGTTCGCCAACCGAGCGCAGCCGCAACCACGACGATGCCGACGGCGGCGGCGACGGCGATCCACCGACTGCGCCCCTTCGGCGAAGCAGTGCGACCCCACGACGCCGCCGTGTGCCCCGACGCCTTTGCTTCGTCGTCGGACGAAGGTGGCGGCGCGAGCGCCGTCGCCGAGAGGCCCGCGGAACGGAGCACGCCCGAGATGCGCTCGACCGAGGCCTTCGAGCGCCGGGGCGCGTACGGCAAGAGCGCGGCGGCGAACTCTCCGACGCTCTCGAAGCGCCGGCTCCGATCCTTCTCGAGGCAGCGCAAAATCATGCGTTCGAGGCCCTCCGGAACGTCGGGACGCCGATTCCGAAGGCCTGCGGCGGGCGGGCCCGTCACGACGCGCAGCACGAGCTCCGGCATCGTGTCGGCGACGAAAGGCTGCGTTCCCACGAGGAGCTCGTACAGGATGACGCCGAGCGCCCAGATGTCGGTGCGCGCGTCCACGTCGCGCGACGACTGCATCTGCTCCGGCGACATGTAGAGCGGCGAGCCCATGAGCGCCGACGTCTTCGTCATGGCGCCAGCGCTGGCGGAGCCGGGACCGCTCGCCGTCTTCGAGATCCCGAAGTCGAGCACCTTCACGGACAAGAGGCCGTCCGGTCTGCGAATGACGAACAGGTTCCCCGGCTTGAGATCGCGGTGCACGATCCCGAGGGCGTGCGCCTCGGCGATCGCCTCGCACGCCTGGAGCATGAACTCGGCGGCTTGCTCGACGGGCAGCGCGCCCCGCTGGGTGAGCCACTGGGAGAGATCGCTCCCCTCCAGGAACTCCATCACCATGTACGGAGCGCCGTTCTCGAGCTTGCCGACGTCCGTCAGCTTCGCGACGTGCTCGCTCTTGATCTTCACGGCGGCGCGCGCTTCACGCGCAAAGCGCGCGACCGCCTCCCCGTGGTCCAGCACCTCGGGCAGGAGGAATTTGATGGCGACGCGTTCGTCGAGATCGATGTGGTACGCGGCCACGACGACCCCCATGCCGCCGACGCCCAGCACCTTGTCGACCCGGTACTTGCCAGCGAGGATCTCGCCCTCGCGGACGCCGGCGACATTGGGACTGTTCATGCCCCGCGTCCCGTGAAAGGCGCTTCCACCATCGAGGAAGGATCGTGCTCGAAGATCGAGCCGGCGTCCATCCCTCGCGGTTGACAGGCGGGGCTCAGGGGATAGCCTGCGAGATAGTGCCCCTGTAAGTGCCCGCATGACCCCCGTTCACGAAGGCCAGGTACTCGCCGGTAAATACCGCGTCGAACGCGTGCTCGGCGTCGGCGGCATGGGGGTCGTCGTCGCGGCGATGCATCTTCAGCTCGACGAGCGCGTCGCGCTGAAGTTCCTCTTGCCGGACGCGCTCAACAATCCGGAATCCGTGGCGCGTTTCGCGCGTGAAGCGCGCGCCGCCGTGAAGATCAAGAGCCTGCACGTCGCGCGCGTGTCCGATGTCGGGACACTCGAGACAGGCGCGCCGTACATGGTGATGGAGTTCCTGAACGGGCACGACCTGTCGACCGTGCTCCGGGACCGGGGGCCCATGCCCGTCGCCGATGCCGTCGACTACGTGCTCCAGGCGTGCGAGGCACTGGCCGAGGCGCACGCCCTCGGGATCGTGCACCGCGATCTCAAGCCGGCAAACCTGTTCATGATCACCGGCACCGACGGCGCGCCGTGCATCAAGGTGCTCGACTTCGGCATCTCCAAGCTCACCACGGCAGACTCGTCGGGCGACTACGGCATGACGAGCACCCAAGCGATCATGGGCTCGCCGCTCTACATGTCGCCCGAGCAGATGACGAGCTCGCGCGACGTCGACGGGCGCTCCGACATCTGGTCGGTGGGGACCATCCTGTTCGAGCTTCTGACCGGGCGCACGCCGTTCCTCGGCGACACCATGCCGCAGCTCTGCGGGATGATCCTGCAGGAGCCGGCGCCCCCGCCCCGCACGCTCCGTGCCGACCTGCCCGAGGGGCTCCAGGCCGTCATCATGCGTTGCCTCGAGAAGCGGCGTGAGGTTCGCTTCGCCAACGTCGGGGAGCTCGCGCAGGCGCTTGCGCCATTCGGGACGGCTCAGGCGGCGCGGAGCGCCGAGCGTGTCTCGAAAGTGCTGAGCGCCGCGGGCATCTCGTCGAGCTCCATCGAGGTGCTCGGCGCCGGCAGCGTGGGAGCTGCCACGGGGTCCGCGTGGGGCACGACCCAAACCAAGTCCTCGAAAAAGGCAGTGTGGGTGGTCTTGGCCGGCGCCGCCGCGACGCTGATCGCCGTTGCGGCGTTTTTCATGCGGCACCAAGGCGCCGTTGCCAGCTCGGATCCGCGCGCCACGTCGACCGCGCCCCAGAGCGCGCCGACGGTTCCCGTCCCGACGCTCACCCGAACGACGCCGCCCCCAGCGCCGCTCGCGACGGCGACCACCACGGGCTCGCCCTCCCCACCCGTTTCTGTCGACGCTGATACGGCTCCACCTACGGCAGATCCGGCGAAGCACTCGACGCGTCCGCGCTCGGGCAGCGCCAAGGCCGCTCTCGCCAAGAGCGCAGCCCCAGCGAAGCCCGCGGGACCCACGGCGCCCGCTGCGCCCGCAAAGCCCTTCGATCCGCTCGAAGGCCGTCACTGACGCGGGCTCGCCGTCAGTTACCGCGACGCGCGACGCTCGCCGTCACGTGACGCTGCAATGCGTACGCATCGCCTTCAGTGCGGCGCCGTGCTGCACGCCGTGCGCGCTGCGGGAGCGCGCATTGCGTGCGCCACGGGGCGAACCACTGCACGCGTATGCAACGTGCGAACGCGCACCAACGTCACGCGGCGTCGCACCATCGAGATCCCGTACGCTCGCGACGCATCTCCCGAGAGTGGTCCGCCCCGCGTCGAAAACGACACCCCAAGCGCAGCCCCTCTGTCACACCCCAAATGTCGCGCACCCGGAAAAACCGTATGATTCCGCGAGGTTCAGATCTCTCGAAATCTAGTGACGTGGTAACCATATCCAGTTTATAGTGTCACTGCAACCAGCCACCTGGACCGTTCGAGGAGACGACCTTGCCCATCGAAGTCCCCTTTGTGCGCATTCTGATCGTCGACGATGACAAGGCTATCTGCGACTACATGCAGACGCTGTTGGAGAAAGACGGCTTCATCGTCAAGACAGTGAGCGACCCAACGCTCGTCGAAGATGAAGTCCGAACGGGCGACTATCACGTCCTGATCTTGGACGTGATGATGCCCAAGCTCGACGGCATCGAAGTCTTGAAACGCGTCCGTGCGATCGACACGGACGTAGCCGTGATCATGTTCACGGCGCATCCCAATCTCGACACCGCCGTCGCTTCGATGAAGCTCGACGCGGTCGACTACATCAAGAAGCCCTTCAACGTAGACGAGTTCCGCGAGGTGCTCGCGCGCGTCATGAAGAAGAAGGGCCTCGCGCGCACGCCCGAGGAGCAGCTTCACAAGATCATCGGCGACACCATCCGCTCGATGCGCAAGGAGCGCGAGCTCACGCTGAAGCAGATGAGCCGCCGCACGGGCCTCAGTATCTCGTTGCTCTCGCAGATCGAGCGCGCCGAATCGAGCCCCTCGATCTCCAGCCTCTACAAGATCGCCGTGGCACTCGACTCGAAGATCCACGACCTCTTCGGGAATAACTAGGCGACCTCGCGCGCCGTCGTCGGAGGGGACGGGCCTCGCCGCTCGTCCCCGTCCGCGAAACGGGCAGCGGAGACGCGGTGCGCTGACTGTGGGAGCGTGTGGGAGGGCGCGCTCGGGGGGCGACGCGCATACTACGAGGTTCGAGCTTTCGCTCGATTCGCCTCGCGGTCGTCCACGCTGCCCATGCAAAAGGCTCCGCCCTCGTCACCGCCCGTCAGTGTTCGCGCACGCGAGACAGTCGTCGCTCCGCCGCGCCGGCCCAACATCGCGGTCCTGCTCGACTACATGAGCTTCCTCGACGGCGCGTACCAATCGCGCATCGGCGAAGCGTTCCACGAAGCGGGGCGCCGGCTCGACGTGGATATCTCGCTGGTCTTCGGCCGAGCCGTCGACGAGCCGAGCCCGTTCTCGAAGGTCCACGCTGGCATCTACGACCTCGTTCAACCTCACAACGCGGACGGCGTGGTGCTGATCTCGACGGTGCTTGCGGCGCAGTGCGGCGTCGAGGGCATGAACCGCTTCGCTCAGCGCTTCGGCACGCTTCCGGTGGCGAGCGTCGGCGTCGGGCTGCCGTCGGTGCCGAGCATCGTGGTCGACAACCTGGGCGCCATGGAGAAGATCGTGGAGCACGTCGTCGGCCACCACCGTCGCCGCAAGGTCGCGTTTCTCGCCGGTACGCCGGACAGCCCGGAGTCGCAGGCGCGCCTCGAGGCGTACAAGAACGTGCTCGAGCGCCACGGCATTCCGTTCGACCCCGAGCTGGTCGGGTACGCAGGGTTCATGCATTGGCCTGCGCGGGAAGAGCTCGGCGCGATCCTGGACCGCGCGGGCTCGATCGACGCAGTGATCGCAGCCAACGACAACATGGCGCTCGGCGCGATCGCTGCGCTGCGCACGCGCGGGCTCTCCGTACCGAAGGACGTGCTCGTGACGGGCTTCGACGACGTGTGGCTCGGGCGGCTCGGCGAGGTGGCGCTCACGACCGTTTCTCAGCCGTTCGAGGGGCTCGCGGAGCAGGCGCTGTCGCTCGTGCTCCAGCAAATCGAAGGCAACCAGGTGGAGGCCGTCGTCGGCGTGCCCGCAGACGTGATCATTCGTCGCTCTTGCGGCTGCGCGCCCGGTATCGCGCAATCGAAGCCCGCCGGGGAACGCGTGGCCGCTCCGAACCCCGCCGAACACCTGAGGCGGCGCGAGTTCGGCGTCGCGTTGTTGCTCGAGGCCGAGCTCGGCACCATCCGTGCGCACGACGGCCACGCCTCGCTGCTCTTCCACGCGCTTCGCGAGGAGCTTCACGGTCAGAAAGGCGCGTTCATGGCGGGCATCGAACGCCTGCTCGGGGAGCGCGGGTCCGACTACGACCACCACCAGGCGTTGCACAACGTGCTCGACGCGTTGCGCCTGGAGTTCCGCCCCGTATCCACGCGCGAGCTCGATGACCTCTGGTACCAGGCACTGAGCCGCATCGCCTATCGCACGACGACGGCCGCCGTGCAGCACCGGATCGATCTCGACAACGAGTATTCCCGCCTGCTCTCTACGGCGGACCGAATCAGCGTCGCCTTCGACCTGCCCACGCTCGGCGACGCGATCGTCGCGAGCCTCGGCAACGTCGGCATGAAAACGGCGTTCATCTCGCGCTTCGAGGAGGGGAACAAGAACCTCGTGCCGCTCGCTGCGGTGCTCGACGGCGACCGCCAAGCCGGCGACGAGCCGTTCCCGAAGCTCGACCTGTTGCCGCCGGGCACTTTTCCGCGTCACCGGCGCCGCACGCTCGTCGTGTTCCCGCTCGTCTTCGAAACGCAGTGGCTCGGCGTCGCTCTGTTCGAGCACACGAGCGGGGGTGCCGGCTACCACATGCTACGCGACCAGTTCGCCGCGGCGCTCGGCCACGTCACGCTCCACCAGCAAGTCGTCACCAAGACGATGCTGCACGAGCGCAGCGTCCAGGAACGCCAAGCGACGACACGCCGCCTCGAAGCGCTCGGCGTGCTGGCGGGCGGCGTCGCCCACGACCTGAACAACACGCTCGGGCCCCTGGTGGTGTTGCCCGACATCGCCCTCGACGAGCTCGGCCAGCTACGCCTCGAACCGGACGAGCGTCTCCTGCTCGACGGCGTCACCGCCGACATCCGCTGCATCAAGTCGGCCGGCGTGCGCGCCGCGCAGACGATCAAGGACCTTCTGACGCTCGGGCGCCAAGGGCATTTGCACAAAGAAGCGCTCGATTTGAATCAGATCGTGAGCGCGGGGCTCAAGGATCCGATTCGCCTGCTCGCGAAGGAGTACCCGGGCATCAGCTTTCGGGTCGAGCTCGAGAGCGAGGCCATGGTCGTGGTGGCATCCGAGGCGCACATCGCGCGCGCGGTCACGAACCTTTTGCGCAACGCCGCGGAGGCCATCCACCAGCACGGGGAGGTCGTGGTCCGAAGCCGCCCGGTCGAGCTCACGTCGGAGCATTACGGTTACGAGGCGATTCCACCCGGCAGCTACGCCGCGATCAGCGTCTCCGACTCCGGCAGCGGCATCCCCGTCAGCGAGCAGGCGCGCGTCTTCGAGCCGTTCTTCAGCAACAAGCGCGTCGGCGAGCGTAGCGGCAGCGGACTCGGCCTCGCCATCGTGCACGGCGTGGCGAAGGAGCACGATGGCTTCGTCGACCTCACGAGCCGCGCGGGCCAAGGCACGACGTTCACGCTCTATTTCCCCCGGGCTGCCGGACCGAGCCGCGTGAAATCGGTGCCGCCGATCGCGAGTCGGGGCTCGGCACGCGTTCTCGTCGTCGATGACGACCCAATTCAGGGCCGCACGGCGCACCGCGTGCTCACGCACCTCGGCTACGACACCGACGTGATGGAGAGCGGCGCCCGCGCTCTCGAGCTGCTCGAGGAGCCCGGCCAACCGCGCCGCTACGACGTGCTCCTGCTCGACGTCATGCTGAACGAGGAGCTCGATGGCTGGCAGGTCCTCGACCGCGTCCGCAAGCTCGACCCCGATCAGCGCGCCGTCCTCGCGAGCGGCCGTTCCTCACGCCGCGATCCCCTCGCCCGCGGCGTGAGCTGGGTCGCGAAGCCGTACACGCTCGAAGGCCTCTCGAAGGCGATCGAGGCGACGCTCCCGATCCGTGCGGCCTGAAGATCAGTTGAGGAGGTACGTCTTGCAGGCGTCCTGCCAGAAGGTGACGCCGTCGTTGCTGAGCTCCGTGCAGACGTGCACCTCGACGATCTGTTTCAGGTTCAGCGGCGTCATGTCGATCGGCCACGATTGATGCCCCATACCGGAGGCTTGTTTGGTGCCGCTGTGCTCTGTCGAGATGAGGTTGCCGCCGCCGTCCCAGTGGCTCACGTGCATGCGCGCGTACATCCCGTTGGCGTTGTCCAAGTGCATCGTGCCCACGAGCCGCGGCGTGTAGAACCCGTCGACGACTCGCCAAGTCAGCGTGCCGCCCCCAAGCGGGGTGCCGAAGGCCCAGAGCGAACCGCCGAAGTCGATATTGGTACCCGTTAGCTCCGGGTAATCGGTGTCGAGGACCGGTCCGGTAGACGCCTCGCTCGTGGTTGCGACTGGCTCACCCGCGGCTGGCTCGCCGGCAAGGGCGTCAGCGTCCGCCTCGCTCGGCGTCGCGTCCGCTGCACAACCCGCGATCGCGCACACCGCGAGCACGGGAAGCGCTGTCATCAGCCCCTGGACGATCGAACGTTTCGCCTCGCTCGCGTCTCGCCCAAAGAAATGCCCGTACTCTTTCTGGTTCGACATTCGGGATGCTCCTTCTCCCGTCGGCAAACGACGGTAGAGCCCTCCACAGCAAGGCGCGTGCCCCGTCGGGTTCGGCGTAAAAACCCCGATTTGTTCACAGCGAGCAGCGGCGTCGCGCTGGGACACGCCCGCGCTGTCTCATGGGATGCGGGCGAGTGCTCCGCTACGTGTTATCCAACGAATCCTGGTGCCGAGAGACGGACTTGAACCGTCGACACCACGCTTATGAAGCGCGTGCTCTAACCAGCTGAGCTACCTCGGCAAAAGCGAAAAGCGGGCGGAATATGGGCGGGGGGCGGGTACCCTGTCAAGCGCGAGCGGCCAGGCGGCTCGGGCGGCGCTACGGGGCCGCGATCTCGAGGCCCCCTGCCCCGACGGAGAGGCCAAAGACGCGCGCTGCGTTGGCGGTGGTCGCGGCGGCGAGGCGGTCCTTGTCGGTGCCGCGGAGCTCGGCCAGGCGAGCGAGGGTATGCACGACGTACGCCGGCTCGCACTTCTTGCCGCGGAGCGGCACGGGGGCGAGGTAGGGGCTGTCGGTCTCGACGAGCAGGCGATCTTCGGGGGCCCATGCCGCCGCCTCGTGCACGCCGCGCGCGTTCTTGAAGGTGAGGATGCCGGAGAACGAAAGGTAGAAGCCGAGGGCCACGGCTCGCTCGGCGAACGCGCGATCCTCGCTGAAGCAATGAATGATGCCGCCGACCTCGCGCGCGCCTTCGGCTTCGAGGATCGCGAGCGTGTCGTCGGGCGCGCTGCGCGTGTGGATGACGAGCGGCTTCTTCACGCGGCGGGCGAGCGCGATCGCGCGGGCAAACACGGCCTTTTGCACGTCGCGCGGCGAGTGATCGTAGTGGTAGTCGAGGCCGACCTCGCCGACGGCGACGACGCGCGCGTGCGTCGCTAGACGAGCGAGCTCGTCCTCGAGCGCGGCGTCGGCGCTGCTCGCGTCGTGGGGGTGGATCCCGGCCGTGGCGACGACATCCCGGCGCCGCTCCGCGAGCGCTACGGCGAACCGTGCGTGCTCGAGCGAGCCGACGCCGATGCAGGCGAAAGCGTCGACCCCGGCCGCGCGCGCCCGCTCGATGACGGCGTCCGCGCCCTCCGGAAAGCTCCCCGTGTCGAGGTGGCAGTGCGTGTCGAACAGCATGGCCGGGCCCGGACGCGCCCGGTCAGGCGAGCAGATCGGCGAAACGCTCGCTGACCAGCACCGCCGCGGCATCCGCCGCGGACTCGTCCTCGTAACCGAAGCGGCGCTTGAGCTCGGCGAGCGCCTTCTGGGCCGCCGTGCGGCGCGCCTCGTCGAGGCCGCTACCCTCTTGGCGCAGGAGGATCACGACGTCGCGGCAGAGCTTCGCCACCGGCACGCGTCGCTCGGCGAACACGGCCTCACGCAGGCGCTTGAGCTGGTTCGCGAAGATGCGCCCGTGGTCGAGCGGCTCGTCCGGGTGATCGATCGCCCAGGCAGCGATCGAGTTGATGAGCACGTTCCGGAGCTCCTTCGGGTCGTCGCTCGCACCGAGCAGGGCCTCGACCTCGCCCATCAGCCGCTCGTCGGGCTCTTCGTATTGGCCGGTCATGGGGTTCCGGAGCTTCTCTTGCTTCACCCAGAAGCTCACGTGCGTCACGTAGCGCGAGAAGAGCTCACTATAGCGCGCCTCGTCGACCAGGCCGCTCGCGATGCGAAGCTCGTCCTCGAGCGCCTCGAGCAGCCGCTCGCGCAGGGTGCGCCGGAAGAGCTGGTGGTCGTGGTACCCGCCCGGCTGCCGCTCCTCCTCGAGGAAGGCGTATTCGCTCGCTCGCTCGCAGAGCCGGTCGATCTCCGTCAGGACGGCGAGCGGTGAAACGCAGGTGTAACGGGGACTTTGGGCCGCATCGAGCAGCACGCTGCGCATCTCGCGCGGGCTCGCGCCGACGCTGCCCTCGAAGATCGGGTACGCGTCGCCCTCGTGGTAGATGCGCGGGATGGCGGCGCGGATGAGCTTCGCGTCGTCGTCGTCGAGGTGTCCCGGGGTCGTCCCCGTCGCGTAGAGGTCCATCTTCTCGACGGCCGTGAGGTTCTCGACGAGCTCCTTCAGCGGGCCCTCGTAGCGTTCCGCCATCGGCCGTCGCATGCGCGTCAAGACGGCGAACATGGCGGCGAGCTCGGTCGCGTGCGGGGCGACGTGCTTGCGCGCTTGGGGCGCGATCTGCGCGTCGTAAATCTTCTTCTCGTCGAGCCAAGAGAGGAGATACGGCGCCCGCACGAGCTCGAGTCGCCCGCGGAAGCTCTCGTACTCGACGTGCTCGCGGAACGCGCCGAGGTGGATCTCGTTGGCGCTCCCGATGAGCACGCTGTTCACCTGCACGCTCTGCGAGCGAAGCTGTACCTCGCCCGTTTCGGCCGTGATTTGCAGGTACTTGAAGGCGTCGAGCGGGCGCTTCAAGAGGTCGGAGAACTCGAGCACGCCGCCCATGGCGTCGATCAGCTCGCCGAACACCTCGAACAGCGTCACCGACTGGAGCGCGGGCGGGAGGGCCGCAGGGTTGCGATCGGCCGTGAGCTGCCGTTCGCCCGCGTCGACCGATAGCTCGGGCCCCACGGTGACGGCGCCGACGCGGTAGCGGCGCGAGATGAAGTAGCGCTCCACCTGGACGTGGCGAAGCACCTCGTCGAGAGCGCCGTCGTACGAGGCGAGGAGCGAGTCGTAAACCTGGCGGCTCTTGTGCGAGAGGTTGCCGCGGAGCACCCAGTCCGGCGGCGCGTCGTGTGCGCCCGCTTCCTGGTAAAGCCGCGACAGGAGCTTCGATCGAGCTTCGACCGGCAAGAGGAACAGCGGATGATCGCGCACCTCGATGTGCAGGCGCGCGTCCATCTCCTCGAGCG
>Ga0173480_10000943_pt1 | contig 10418 bp, 10 predicted proteins | sample NitcycUS209509C1_FD_122622 | JGI IMG/M metagenome (GOLD analysis project Ga0173480, IMG submission 122622) | Soil microbial communities from Arlington Agricultural Research Station in Wisconsin, USA - Nitrogen cycling UWRJ-S209-509C-1 (version... | ecosystem: Environmental > Terrestrial > Soil... | reverse complement strand
GGAGTGGTGCCCAGGCCGGGACTTGAACCCGGATGGGTTTCCCCATACGCCCCTCAAACGTACGCGTATACCAATTCCGCCACCTGGGCCCCGAATCGAATACCGGGGTGGTACCGAGGGAGGGACTTGAACCCACACGACCTTGCGGTCACTAGGTCCTGAACCTAGCGCGTCTGCCTATTCCGCCACCTCGGCACGCACGCACCCGGATTGGATCCGAGCGCGCGGCCCGATGATAGCACCGGCGCCGGTCAGCTCTGCGGGATGAGGTTGAGGAGGCTGAAGGCGACGAAGAGGATCGCGAGGACGATCGTCATCCGAAAGAGCGTTCGCTCGATTCCGCGCCGGCTCCGGTAGGCCGTCACCTCGCCGCCGAACGCCCCGCCGAGGCCGGTCCCACGCTGCTGGAGCAGGATCGAGGCGATGAGCGCGATGGCGAGGATCATCTGCGCGATGAGAAGAGGGGTCTCCATGGCGCGGGCAGTCTAGCATCCGGCCCGCTCAGACGCCGTCCTGGATGAGGCTCGTGCCGGTCATCTCCGGCCCGGGCGCGATGCCCATGAGCTCGCAGAGCGTGGGCGCGACGTCGGCGAGGGTCCCGTCGCGGAGCCGAGCGCCCTGGCGCTCGGCGTCGACGAGGACGAGTGGGACGGGCGAGGTTGTGTGGGCCGTCTGTGGCCGGCCCTCGGCGTCGCGCATCTGCTCGATGTTTCCGTGATCGGCGGTGATCACGAGCGGGCTGTCGGTGGCGGTGGCCGACCGGATCAGGCGACCGAGGCAGGCATCGACGACCTCGGCCGCCTGGATCGCCGCGCTCCAGACACCCGTGTGCCCGACCATGTCTGGATTGGCGTAGTTGGCGACGATGAGGTCATAGCCCCCTGCCTCGAGCGCTCCGACCACGCGGTCGGTGATCGGCCCGGCGCTCATCTCGGGCGCGAGATCGTAGGTCGCAACGGCCCTCGTGGAGGGAACCAGGATGCGGTCCTCGCCCGGAAAGGGCGCCTCGACACCGCCGTTGAAGAAGTACGTAACGTGGGCGTACTTCTCGGTCTCCGCGACGTGGAGCTGGCGCATCCCGCGTCGTGCCAGATGCGCCGCCAGCGAGTCGATCTCGATCGGTCCGAAGGCGACATGGACCGGGAGCTCCAGCGGCGACTGATACTCGGTCAGCGTCGTCAGATCCAGCCGTCCCGGGCTCGATCCCCGATCGAAGGCGCTGAACTCCTCGAGTGCCAGCGCCTGGCTCAGCTGTCGCGCGCGGTCCGCGCGGAAGTTGAGGTGGACCACCACATCACGCGCCTCCATCGCGACGGCGTCGCCGACCACCGTCGGTTGGATGAACTCGTCGCCCTCGTTACGGGCGTACGCCTCCGTGACGGCGCCGACGGCCGTTCGTGCGGCGAGGCCCACGCCGTGGACGATCGCATCGTACGCACGTTGGGTGCGATCCCAGCGCTGGTCGCGATCCATCGCGTAGAACCGTCCGCTCACCGTGGCGACCCGCGCATGGCCTGCGAAGCGTGCCTCGAGCACGGGAACGTAGGCAGCGGCCGACCGGGGTGGGCTGTCGCGCCCATCGGTGAACGCGTGGAACAGGACCCGGTCGGCCGGCAAGCCAGACCGATGCGCCAGCTCCACCATGGCCACGAGGTGCTCGTCGAGGGCATGGATCCCTCCAGGCCCGACGAGTCCCAGGAGGTGGAGCCGTCCGCCGCCGTCGAGCGCTCGGCGGCACGCCGCGGTCAGAGCCTCATTGGCGAAGAAGCTGCCGTCGTCGATGGCGGCGCTGATCCGCGGAAGATCCTGGAGCACAGGGAACCCAGCGCCAAGGTTCAGGTGGCCCACCTCGCTGTTCCCCATCTGGCCGGCGGGAAGACCAACGGCCTCACCCGACGCCTCCAGCCGGCAGTGCGGGAACTCGGCGAGAACGCGGTGCCAGTTCCACATGGGTGCCGCCTGGAGGGCGTCGCGCGCTGGGTCGTCGCCGATGCCGAAGCCATCGAGGACGACGAGGCAGACGGTCACCTCGCCGCGGCGGCGGCCGAGGCGTGGACGATCGCCGCGAAGGCGGCCGCCTGGAGCGATGCGCCGCCGACGAGCGCGCCGTCGATGTCGGGCTCGGCGAAGAAGCCAGCGGCGTTCTCGGCGGTCACGCTGCCGCCGTATTGGATCGGGATCTCGGGGGCGGCCGCGGCGTCGACCTCGGCGAGGATCGAGCGGATCCGGACGGCGACGGCCTGCGCGTCCTCGGGGGAGGCCGCGTCCCCGGTCCCAATGGCCCAGACCGGCTCGTAGGCGATCACGAGCCCGGAGCCGGAGATGCGGTCGAGACCGGCGATCGCGGCGCGCACCTGGCGGTCGATCACCGCCTCGGTGAGCCCGGCTCGCCGCTCCTCGGCTCGTTCCCCCACCGCCGCGATCGGGCGTAGTCCATACGCGACCGCGCTCGCGACCTTTCGGCCGACGTTCTCGTCCGTCTCGCCGTCGTACATGCGCCGCTCGGAGTGGCCGAGGATGACGTAGGTCGCCACGGGGAAACCGCGCTCGCCGACAAGCATTGAGGGGCTGGTCTCGCCGGTAAACGCCCCGCTCCGCTCCCAGTGCATCGTCTGGGCTCCGATGGCGATCGCTGAACCCTGCAATGCGCCGCGGATGGCATCGAGCCAGACCGTGGGCGGACAGACCACGACGTCGACGCCTTCCGGCAGCTCGACGGCCTCCCGGACCGCCGATGCCAGGCCATATGCGTCCGCGAACGTCGGCGGGTTCATCTTCCAGTTGCCGGCCACCACTGGTCGACGCATCACCTCTCCTCGTCGCGCGCAAGCTCCACGAGCCGCCTCAGCCGATGGTTCGCGGCAGAGCGGCTGACCCCGAGTGCCGCGGCAAGGGTATCGAGATCGGCCTCGGGCATGCGCCGCCGGATCGCCGCGGTCTCACGGAGTGACGTCGACAGACCGGCCATGCGCCCCTCTGCCTCGAGCCTGGCGATCGCGGAGAGCTGCCGGTCAGCGGCACGGACGGTCCGCCCAAGGTTCGCCTCCTCCGCGTTCAGCAGCCGGTTGAGGCGAGCCCGCACATCCCGCCCGACGCGGTGCGTCTCGAGCTCGAGCACGCCGCGATTTGCTCCGACGAGTCGAAGGAGCGCGACGATTTCCTCCTGTCCCTTGAGGTAGATCACATGGCGGCCGCGTCGCTCGGTCGTGAGGGCGCGTACCTCCAGTGATGCCAGCGCGCGTTGCAGGGCCGCCGTGGCGTCGGCATCGGCAAGCGAGATCTCGACGTGCGGGCCGGAAGCACTGAACGAGATCGAGCCACTTCCGAGGAGCACCCCGCGCAGAAATGCGCGGCGGTCGCACGATGGCGCCTCATCCCATGACCACACGCCGAGTGCTGCCCGGTCGATCTCGACGATGAGGTGGTGCCGCCCCCCGGCGTGGCCACGGTCCGGCGCAACGCCTCTCGGGGCTTGGACGGGGATCCCGAGCGCCGTCGCGAGGTGGACAGCGGTCCGGGCGACCGCGTGATCGAGGGTACGAAACGTCCCGCCCGGGGACCCCTCGAGGAGGCCGATGAGCTCGGCGCGCCGGTCGCACGCTCGCGCCGGCTGGATCCTGGCCAGCTCGCCCTTGACCTCGCCCGCGACGAGCACCGCGGAGGTCAGGAGGCGTTCGCCGTCGGCCGGCCGACGTGGCGCTGGCGCGGCTTCTCGACCCGGTCTTCCTGCTGGAGGCGCATCAGCGCCGCAGCGAGCTTCGCCGGGTCGTGGCGGTGGGCATTCGCGGGATCGACGACGTCCTCTTCGATGATGACGACGGGTAGCTCCTCGAGGCGGCGCACGTCGACCTCGACGGGGTGGGCACGCCAGCCTTCGGGCCGGCGCGCATCGTTGTTGCGGTTGATGATGACGTAGTCGATCAGGCCGTCGCCGACGTGGTCGAAGAGGGCGCTCAGGTGCTCAGATGCGCTCAGCTCCTCCGTCTCGCCGGGCTGCGTTGCCACGTTGCAGACGTACACGATGAGTCCCGGCGCTGCGGCGAGGGCATCCCGCACGTCCGTGATGAGGAGATTCGGCAGCACGCTGCTGAAGAGGCTTCCGGGACCGATGACGATCATCTCCGCCTCGAGGATGCGCTCGAGGGCCTCGCCGTTGGCGCGGACGTCGGCCGGCTCGATGAAGACCCGTTCGATCGGCTCCTCGGCAGCCGTGATGGCTGCCTGGCCGTAGAGGTACCGTCCCGATGCGAGCTGCGCGGACAGGTTGAGCGGGACGCTCGTGGCCGGCAGGACCTGGCCGCGCACGGCGAGGACTCGGTTCGACTCCCGGACGGCCTCCTCGAAGTCGCCGGTGACGGCGGTCATGGCAGCGATGAATAGATTGCCGAAGGCGTGGTTGTCTAGGCCGGACCCCGGCGGGAATCGGTACTGCATGAGCTGGGTCATGAGCGGCTCCGCATCCGCGAGGGCGGCGATGCAGTTGCGGATGTCGCCCGGCGGAATGATGCCGAGCTGCTGGCGCAGCTGGCCGCTGCTCCCGCCATCGTCGGCGACCGCCACCACGGCAGTGATATTGGCGCTGTAGCCCTTGATGCCGCGAAGGAGTGTCGAGAGGCCGGTGCCGCCACCCATCGCGACGATCCGTGGACCGCGTGCAAGGTACCTCTTCGTATAGAGCACCTCCATGACGCTGTTCCCGCGGCCGACGAACGGCGAGATGACCGAGCGCATGAGGCCCCACATCCCGATGCCGGTCAGTGTCAGCCCGAGCAGCGCGACGAGCGTTGCGCGGACCTGCGGCTCGAGCCAGGCACCGGTGACCCAGTACACGACCGGGATGGTGTCGGCATCGGTCGCGCGGTAGAGGTCGCGGAGGAAGATCGCCGCGCCGAGGCCGACGATGACGACGCCGAGCAGGAGGAGCGCCAGCCACCGCTTGAGGTGCATCCCCGGATACATCCACCGGGGCATGCGGCGCGTCCTCATCTTCCGAGCTCCCGATGGAAGACGTTGACCGTTGCGTTCGGCACCGCCGCCAGTCGCCGCGCGAGCTCCTCGGCCAGGGCGATCGAGCGGTGGTAGCCGCCGGTGCAGCCGAGCGCGACGCGCAGCTGCTGGCGGCCCTCGGCGAGGTAGGCCGGTGCCGTGAGCTGCAGGAGCTCGGTGACGAGGTCGAGAAAGCGGTTCGCGGCGGGCTGGGCCAGGACGAAGTCACGCACCGGTTCCTCCAGGCCGGACAGCGGCTTCAGATCGGGGTTCCAGTACGGGTTCGTCAGGAACCGCACGTCGAGGACGACGTCGGCCTCGAGGGGAATGCCGTACTTGAACCCGAACGTGACGATGTCGATGACCAGCCGGTCGTCGACCGTGTCTCGCGGCAGGAGCCCATAGATCCGGTCCTTCAGCTGGGCGATCGAGAAGCCGCTCGTGTCGATCACGTGGTCGGCCAGCTCGCGGGTGCGCGCGAGACGGCGGCGCTCCTCGGCGATGCTGGCCTGGACGCTGCTGCGCGTGGCCTGGAGTGGATGGCGGTGGCGCGTCTCGTTGAACCGGCTGACGATCGTCGGGTCGCTCGCCTCCAGGTAGATGAGCTCGAGCGCGGAGCCGTCCGCCGCGAGCGCCGCACGGGCGCGCTCGATCGCCGGCGCCGGATCGCCGGCGCGGATATCGAGGACAAGGGCCGCGCGATGATCACGCTCCGACTCCTTCCGACGCAGGTCGAGGTACGCGTCGAGCAGGTCGGGCGGGAGGTTATCGACGACCGAGTAGCCGAGGTCCTCGAACAGCTTGCTCGCCTGGGTCTTCCCCGCGCCGGAGAGGCCGCTGATCACCAGCAGGTGCTCCCCGGGCCGATCGGTCGCCACCTGGGCGGGCTCGGGGGCACGCGCCCCCGCCAGCGACCTGCTGTTGATCGGTGTCGGTTGCGCCACGACCCCCTCCGTGCTCGGAGCGCGTCGAGTATAGCCAAGCATCATGTGGGCTCCGACCGGCCGTCCAGGAACCCGCGCACCGTCGCGGCGGTCGAGGCACGCAGCGCTTCGAGGTCGTAGCCGCCCTCCAATGTGAGGGCTGCCCCGCCATGCCCCAGCCTGGTGGTGACCCGGCCCAGGGCGCGAGCCACCGCCTCGTACCCGGCCTCGGTCACGGCGAGCTGCGCAAGCGGGTCGTCGCGATGCGCGTCGTACCCCGCGGAAACGAGGATCGCCTCGGGGCCGAAGGCCTCGACCGCGGGCAGCAGCTCCTCCTTCCACGTTCCCACGAACGCGTCGTCGCCCTCCCCCGCCGCGAGCGGCCGGTTGAGCATCGTGCCGAGCGCGTCACCCGATCCGCGCTCGTCTGGACGGCCGGTGCCCGGATAGAACCGTGCCTGGTGCGTCGAGGCGTAGAGGAGGTCCGGATCGGCATCGAAGATCGCCTGCGTGCCGTCGCCATGGTGGACGTCCCAGTCCACGATCGCGATCCGCGTGGCCGACCCGTCGGCGCGGAGGGCTGCGACCGCGACCGCGATATTGTTCAGGAGGCAGAAGCCAGTTCCGCGTGCGGCGGCCGCGTGGTGGCCCGGGGGGCGAACGACGGCGAATGCAATGCTGGCCTCCCCCGTCGCGATGGCCCGCGCCGCCTGGACCGTCGCTCCGGCAGCGAGCCGGGCGGCAGTCATCGACCCCGGCACAAGGTAGGTGTCCGGATCGAGCCATCCGCCACCGAGGTCCTCGGCCTCGTCGAGCATGGCGAGATAGTGCGGATCGTGGACCGTCGCCAGCATCTCATCGGTCGCGAACTCGGCGGGCGTCTCGACGAGGTCGTCGCCGCCGGCCTCGCGCACGCCGGCCGCTGCGGCCTCCCGCCGCTCGGGCCGCTCCGGGTGTCCGAGAGCGGCGTGCGCGTCCATGCGGGCATCGGTGACGAGCAGGACCCGCACGACCATGCGATCAGCGGCCGAGGATCCGGATGAGTTGGAGCGTCGCCTCGAAGAGACCGTACATGATGACCGAGAGCGCCGCGGAGCTGATCACGATGTCGCCCGGGGTGATGACGACGGCGAAGAGCGCGATGACGATGACCGCGAATCGACGGCGGCGTGCGAGGAACTCGTACGAGAGGAACCCGAGGCGAGCGAGGAGGTACATCACCACGGGAAACTCGAGGGCAAGGCCGAAGGCGAGCATGAACGTCGTGATGAACCCGACGTAGTCGGCCAGGCCGAGCAACGGCTCCACGCCGGGCAGCGAGAAGTCGAGGAGGAAGTTGATCGCGACCGGGATGAGCAGGTAGCCGAGAAAGATGCCGGCCGCGAAGAGGACGACGGCCGCCCCGAGCAACGGCCACACGAGGCGGCGCTCGCGACGCGTGAGGCCCGGCGTCACGAAGGCCCAGATCTCGAAGAGGATGACCGGCATCGCCAGTGCGACGCCGGTGATGAGGGCGAGCTGAATGCGGACGCCGAACGCCTTGCCAACCGTCGTCTGGATCAGCTCCGCCCCGTGCTCGGGGAGCGGCTCCCGCAGGAGCGTGATGATCGAATCGGCGAGGAAGAAGCCGGCCACGCCAGCGAGGGCAATGGCGACCGCGATGACGATGATGCGGCGTCGGAGCTCCTCGAGGTGCTCGAGGAGACTCATCGTCGCCTCGTCGCCGGTCATCGGCCTCGGGGCAGCGGCTCACCGGGCGTGAGACGCCCGGCGCGCGCACGGCTGGAGGTCAGTGAGTGCGGTCCGTGCTGTCGGCCGTCGTCACGTCGTCCGTGCGCTTTGTCTCGCCGCGTACCGAATCCTCGAGGTCGCTCGAGGCCTTCCGGAACTCACGAATACCCTTCCCGACCGCATTGCCGATGTCAGGCAGCTTGCCGGGGCCGAAGATGATCAGGACGATCACCAGCAGCAGGATGAGCTCCATCGGTCCGGGAACCGGCATGTCACGAACCTCCGTTGCTGACCGAATGAGCGGGGCTGGCGATCGAGTGTAGCACCGCCTCGGCCATCCGGTGCCGGAGCTCCCTGGCTGCGGAGGCGGCCGCCGACCGCCAGTCCGCGCCGCTCGAGACGCCGGCGATGGCGCGCGAGACCGCCACGAGCCCGGGCGCCCATTCGCCGTCCGCGTTTCGCACCGCGGCCTCGAGGTCCCCACCCTGCGCGCCGACGCCGGGGACAAGGAAACCGGGCCCTGGCACCGCCTCGCGAACGCGCCGGAGCTCCTCGGGCTCGGTGGCGCCAACGACGAGGCCGACCCGTCCGTCCGACCACCGCCCGGCCGCCCAGCGCGCAACCCTCAGGTGAATTGGCTGGCCGTCGGCGAGGAGGCCCTGGAGGCGGCCAGCCGACGGGTTGCTCGTCCGCGCCAGGAGGTAGACGAGCCGATCCGGGACAGCGAGGAACGGCTCGATTGCATCCTCTCCGAGGTACGGCGACAACGTAACGGCGTCGGCATCGAGGGCCCCCAGGAGGCCAGCCGCATACCGTTCCGCCGTCGAGCCGATGTCTCCTCGCTTCGCGTCGAGGATGCAGACGATGGCGGCCGGCACCTCGCGTCGGACACGCTCGAGCGCCGCCCAGCCCTTCGCGCTGAAGGCCTCGAAGAAGGCGACGTTGATCTTCACCGCCGTAGCCTCGTCAGCCGTCGCCTCGATCAGGCCTCGCGCGAAGGTCTCGATGCCGCCGACGTCGCGCGGCAGCTCGTCCGGAAGCGCGTCGGGATGAGGATCGATTCCGACGCACAGCGGCGCGCCGAGCGCCGCTCGACGGGCGCGCAGGCGCTCGAGGACGGTGTCGGTCATGCGGTCGCCGCGAGCGGAGGGTCTGCCGCGGGGATGCGCCGCGCCACGAGCGGGCTTATCAAGGCGTCGGCAAAGTCGAGCACCCGCAACCGAAGGCGAGGCATCCCGCCGAAGTCGTCGCGCTCGAGCGTCCCGAGGAGGTCGATGGAGCTCCCCGGCTCGGGAAGCGGGCGGTCGGCATCCAGGCCGAAGGCGACGGCGTCGAACGTCTCGATGCCCCTCCGCAGGCGGAAGGCCAGGTGCTGCTCGGTCGGCCCGACACGGCGCGCATCCGTCAACCACATGCCTGTGACCGCCAGGACGGGCTCCAGGTGGCCGGGCCCGAACGGGGCGAGGCGTTCGAGCTCGTCGGCGAACGACCAATCGAGGTAGCGCGCCGGGAGGACGAGATCGACGACCTGGCGACCCGGCCGGAGGGCCTCCTTCGCGGCATCGGACGGGTAGGGTCGCGGCAGCGCGCCGAAGGCCTCGACGAACGGCATCCACGACTCCGGCCGCAGGGAGAATCCGCCGGCGCCAGCGTGCCCTCCTCGCTTCGTCAAGTGCGTGGCGCAGGCCTCGAGCGCCAGCGCGACGTGAAAGTCGCCGGGAGCACGCACCGATCCGCGGACCTCCTCCCCGACGAGCGTCGCCGCGCCGACCGGGCGAGCGAGTGCGTCGGCGATGCGCCCCGCGACGAGCCCGACGAGACCCGGCGCCCACGCGTCATCGCGCAACAGGAGCGGTGACGTCCCCGCGTCGGCGAGAACCATTCGGCGCGCGGTGTCCACCGCCGCCTTCGTCATCTCACGTCGCCGCTCGTGGACCTCCTCGAGCTCGGTCGCGAGCTCCTCGGCGCGTGCGGTGTCTTCCTCGAGGAGGAGCGTGATGGCCAGCTCCGCGTCGGCGATGCGCCCCGCGGCGTTGATGCGCGGCACGACCCCGAAGGCGAGGTCTCGGGCCGTCGGCTGGTTGGGCACGTCGCATGAACGCGCAAGGAGGGCGCGTAGCCCCGCGCGATCCGTTCGTGCGAGCTCCTCGAGGCCGAGCCGGACGATCGCCCGGCTCTCCCCCGTCATCGGCGCGATGTCGGCCACGGTGCCGATGGCGGCGATGGCCGCCAGTCCGTCGTCGCTCACGCCGCGGCGTGCCAGGAGCGCGGCGGCCAGCTTGTACGAGAGACCCGCGCCGGTGAGGTCGGGGTCGGGATAGGCACAATCCGGTCGATGCGGATCCACGACCGCGACGGCTCGAGGTAGGACAGTCGGCGGCTGGTGGTGGTCGGTGACGACGACGTCGAGCCCGAGCTCGCGCGCGACCTCTACCTCTTCGACGTTGACGACGCCGCAATCGCAGGTGATGACGAGGCGCACGCCGAGATCCCGCAGCTTGCGGAGGCCCGTGGCGGAGAGGCCGTACCCCTCCTCCAGGCGCGAGGGAACGTAGCGCAGCGGGTCGGCGCCGAGGCGACGGAGGGCCGTGACCCAGACGACGATGGCGGTCATGCCGTCGGCGTCATAGTCGCCCCAGATCGCAATCGACTCCCTGCCGGCGAGGGCGGCATCGATGCGGTCGAGGGCGCGATCGGCATCGGCCATGCGCGCGAGGTCGTGAAGGGCTCCCGCGCCGGCACACAGGAAGGTGGCGAGCTGAACGTCATCGCGGAAGC
>Ga0173480_10000942_pt1 | contig 10426 bp, 13 predicted proteins | sample NitcycUS209509C1_FD_122622 | JGI IMG/M metagenome (GOLD analysis project Ga0173480, IMG submission 122622) | Soil microbial communities from Arlington Agricultural Research Station in Wisconsin, USA - Nitrogen cycling UWRJ-S209-509C-1 (version... | ecosystem: Environmental > Terrestrial > Soil... | reverse complement strand
TGTCAGAGAGGAAGCTCGCTACCGAGCGAGAAAGATTTATCCAACTGTTCGACCAGGCGCCGACCTTTCTTGCGTTGCTGCGGGGCCCCGAACATCTGATCGACATGGCGAACCCTGGATACCTCGCACTGGTCGGCCATCGACCCGTCGTCGGCCGCACCGTGGCTGACGCGCTTCCGGAAGCGGTGGCCCAAGGCTACGTCGGGTTGCTCGACGAGGTGTACCGAACCGGCAAATCCTACTCGGCCATCGGATCCAGGTTCACGTTTCACGCCACACCTGGCGGTCCACTCGAAGAACGTTACGTCGATTTCGTCTATCAACCTTTCGCCGATCGCGACGGCGCTGTCGTCGGTATCCTGGTGCAAGGCGTGGACGTCACCGCACGCACGCTGTCGGACCGCGCGCTCGCTTTCAACCGGGCGCGGCTCGACTACGCCACTCGCCTTTCCGGCGTCGGGTTCTGGTACTGCGATCTGCCGTTCGACTTCCTGGAGTGGGACGATCGCGTCAAGGAACACTTCTTCTTTGCGCCGACAGCGCGGATCACGATCGATGATTTCTACGCGCGAATCCACGAAGAGGACCGCGTCCCGACTCGAGAGGCGATCGAGGCATCGATTCGCAACAAGACCCCCTACGACATCGTCTACCGCACCGTGCATCCGACCAACGGCGAAGTGAAGTGGATACGCGCGCTCGGCGGCACCGACTACGCCGCCGACGGAACGCCGACGCATTTCGACGGCGTCACCGTCGATGTCACCGCGCAGAAGCTCGATCAGCAGCGCCTCGCGGGACTGAACAACCAACTACGCGAGCAGGATCGGCGCAAGGATGAGTTCATCGCGACGCTGTCGCACGAGCTGCGCAATCCGCTCGCGCCGATCCGCGCCGCCGCCAAAGTCATCGCCTCCCCGCACGCCGCGCCTGCGCAGCTGCGACAGGCACAGCAGATCGTCGAGCGGCAGGTGCATCACATGGCGCTGCTGCTCGATGACCTGCTCGACATCGCACGAATCACGCAGGGCAAGCTGCAGCTCAAGAAGCAGACGCTGGCACTGATTCCCGTGGTCGATGCCGCCGTCGAAGCGGTACGTCCGACGCTCGATGGCAAGAATCAGCAGCTCGAGTTGAGTCTGCCGGCCGAGGCCATCTTGTTGGAGGCCGATCACTTGCGCCTGTCGCAGGTGATTTCAAATCTGCTGACGAATGCCGTGAAGTACAGCGATCCCGGAAGTCGCATTGAACTCCGGTGCTTCGTGCAGGGCGACATGCTGACATTGTCGGTGAAGGACAATGGGATCGGAATCGCGCCCGAATCGATCGCCGGGATTTTCGAAATGTTCTCCCAGGTGGATGGCGTCGCCGAAAGATCCGCCGGCGGTCTCGGGATCGGACTGGCGTTGGTCAAGGGAATTACCGAGCTGCATGGCGGCCGCGTCGAGGCGCGAAGCGGCGGACTGGGGCTTGGAAGCGAGTTCCTGGTGCACCTGCCGCTGACCGGGACGCCACAGTCCGCGTCGCGGCATGCGATTGACCAGGATCAGGTGCCCTCAGCTCGCCGGCGCATCCTCATTGCCGACGACAATCGCGATGCGGCGGAAAGCCTTTCAATGCTGCTCGAAATGGCCGGGCACGAGGTTCGGGTCGCGCATCTCGGGCGCGCGGCGGTTTCGCTGGCGCAGGTCTTCCGTCCCGATGCTGCATTGCTCGACATCGGCATGCCCGACATGAGCGGGTATGAAGTTGCAGCCGCACTGCGGCGAGAGCCCTGGGCGGAGGGGATTATGTTAGTTGCGCTCACCGGATGGGGGCAGGACAGCGACCGGCGGCGCGCGCTGGAGGCGGGGTTTGATCATCATTTGATCAAACCCGTGGATCCCGACAAGTTGGCGTCGCTGGTCTCGAACGCGACAGGTCGATAGATAGGCCGATTTGTAAGCTACGTCTGACGGTGCTACGTCAAACAACTTCCGTCGAAAGAAACTAGGCTAACAACCAGCTGATGGGTTGAACGCCAGGCAATTCGGGAGGACGACGTGAAGACTTCGACAGCGCATACCAAGGCGATTCCGCAGCATGACTACCGCCCTGCGCTACAAGGCGCCTTGTCATGGCTGGGCAAACGTTATCTGCTCGCCGAGCCGCTGAACAAGCGCGGGGACGACCGCAAAGAGCCTCAGATCGCAGCGAATTACTTGCGCAGCGTGTAAACGGAAGCGCCTTTCTCGTCCAGCATCTCGATGGCAGGCTGATCGTTCCTGTCGACGTAGATTCGCATCCGCGGGCGGCCCTTGGTGTCCATCATCACGAGCTCGGCCACATCGTTGTGATTCTGCAGCTCGATGCGCCGCACCGAACTACGCGACGCGCTCGCTAAATCGAGCGACTCATCGGGCCGGGAATTGATCACCAGGCCCGCCATCGCATCCTTGCCGTCCGGACTGATGCGCGTCATCAAACCCATGGCGTCCATGGTCGCGTAATCAAAGGCCAGCGCGCTCAACCGACCCGCTTCGAGATCCGTCAGTGCGAGTCCACCCACTTCGTCGCCCGCGGCGTTGTAGAAGACGATGCCCGCAGGATTCACCGCGCGTTTGAAGGTCTTCCCCTTGAGGATAGGTGGCGGGAAGCGTTCCGCATTCGCGATCACCAGGCGCGGCTTGCCGTTGGCGTCCACGATGTTCAATCGCTCCACGTTCAGCTCGTCGAACTTCTGAATGCTGGCTGCCGCGCCGAGCAGCAGGATGCAGAGCATTGCCGCAAGGCAGACGACCTGGAGTTTGAGCCAGCGGACCTGGCGTGCCAGTCCTTCGAGTGAATCAGGAGTCTTCATGGCGCCCTCTTCGTTTGTGACCTGAAGGAGTTGTGTCACGAGCGCGCGATTTCTCCCACCCGGACACTACTGGCCTTTCCGAGCGAACCGGAACGCGACATCCCGATCGTAGTCGGCGTCGAGCATCTCGCCATCACTCATATATAGAGTGACCAGGACCTTCCCCGGCATTCCGGGCACACACTGTTCCAGCAGTTCGTATTTCTCCGCATCGTCGTTCTCGAACCATGCATCCGCCGATTGCTTGCGCGGCACCAGCGTTGGAGTTCCTCTCGTCAGCAATTCATGAGCGAAAGAGTCTGAGTCCAACATCGACTTCAGCAGCCATCGCCTCGGTATCTGCGGCGCCGCGCAATACCAAAGGCGTTTCTCCAGCGAATAGCAGGCAACGATCACGGGAAGCGTGTCGACCTTCGCCAGCCGTATCAACGTGGCGGATTGACTGGACTGAAAGGTTTCAGCGACTTCCTGGATCTGGGCGATTGTCGGGAACTTGAATGCGCGCACGACCGGGTTGAAGAGCGGCTTTGGCATCAAGAGGTGCGAAGCAAACTCGTCCGCTTCCCGTTCGAGCACAACGTTGGATTCGAGATTCAGCGACGGCTCATCCACACCGCATCTGAATGATCTCCCGCGGTGCAGCTCCCAATGTCCAAGCTCATGACCGATCGAGAACCGCTCGCGACCGCGCACGGGCGAGTTGCGGATCGTCGCGATCGCGCGAGCGCCAAGGCCCACCAAGGTCGCTTCGCATCCGATGAGCGGGGCGTAGCGCACTGTAACGCCGGCGTCGAAGGCGATTGCTTCAACATCGAGGTCCCTGGGATCTCGAATGCCGAGTTCCGCGATGCGTGCTTCGGCGCGCTGACCCGGAGTCATTGCCCGGGCGAGGAATTCTGATCCTCGAGTTCTCGCAGCTGATCATAGAGCCGGAGGATTTCCTCTTCAGGCATCTCTTCCAGCTGGCGCGCCGCAAGCGTGTAGTTAGCGTTCTGAATGATCCTGGCGATGTACGCGCGCGCTTCCGCTATCGAAACAGCAATCGGCGTTCGCGTGCGATCGCGTGCGACTTCAGCCCGCGCGGCAATCAACCTCCGTCTGCCCGCCTCCTGCGTTGCGCGCGCCAGGCGCGAGTCGGCGCGTGCGCGGACTTCGGCCGCCGATTCTCCGGCAAGGACTTCCTGGTCCGGCATTTGCCGAAGCTCGTCGAAACAGGCCTCCAGAAGTTGATCGAGCTGGATCTCGTAACGCGATCTGGTGCTCATGATCCCTCCCTTGCCCGATCGAATCCCGCGAGCTTTCGAGTGGCGCGTTTGCGAGCGGCGTCGAAAACCATTGCGTCCAACCCCGTTGCCATTCGAGCTGCCTCGCCCTTGAGTCCGTCCGTCCATGCCATGACTACGAGCTCCACGTGCGCATCGCCCGAACACAACGCCACCACCGCCGCCAACTCTTCGCGAGCGAGATGTTCGACTTCTGGCGATCGCCGTTCTGGAGCATCTACAGCCTCAGGTTGATAGAGAGGATCGACAGGACTGGCTCGCCCCGCTTTGCGGACGTTGCTCGCTTCGCTTCGCATGGCCGTTTTCAGGACAACCAGCGCCGGAACGCCTCGTGGAAAACGGCGGTCACCGCTCAAGAGCTGCGTGTAAACCTCCTGAAGCAGATCTTCGGCGCTCATGCCGGGCAACCTGTGGCTCAGGAAGTCTGCGATTCGCTCCGCGCGCCGCATGTCTGCCTCGGCCATCTGCGAGAGGGCATCCCGGACCTCCTGGTACGTCAGCCGGCCGGGGTCTTTCGAGTCCCACGCCATGATTCAAGCGCCCCCTGTATCCAAGGCTACGACGGCCCTCGTGGTGGACGTCCGTCGAAATTTTTTTTCTTGCCGCGTCCGCCGGGGCGCACGAGGTAGTCCTATAGACCGTACCAACACAACTAATAAGGATTATCCATGACCAATACAAACAATTCCGAAGCGCTCGCGCGCATCAAGCCCAAGACCGTCCCGGGTGTCTACGAGGTCTCCACTCTCGATGACGGCACCATCATCGTCAAACCGCGGGTCAACCGTGAAAAGCCGCTGGTCGATGAGCGGAAGCCGAAGAACGGCTAATCGAAAAGCGCAGTCGAAGCGCCTCAGGGATGAGGGCTTCGCTTGTCGCGTAACCGCCAGAATTCCCGACGATTTTCCCCGCTCTCAAGCAGGAACAGCGCCCTCAGCGGCGTGGGCGCGGAGCTGATCGGCCGCCAGACGAAGCGTGTCGACCGCCTTCACGCGAGTGGTTCCAGCCCTGGAAAGTGACTCGCCGTCCAGATGCAACCGTCCCAGCGTGTTCGCGAAATCCCGAAGACGTTTCACCCCATTGGTCAGGTCTTCGGACGACTGCTCGATGGATTTCTGAATATTCTCGACATGGACCAGCACTCGCGTCAGTGCGGCCGCGGTAGACCCGCCTGCGTCGAGCTCGAGAAGATTGATGAGCTCTCGCAACAGAAGTCGCGCCTGAGTCAGACTTTCGATCGGTTCGTTCGGGGTATTCATATGAGTAGAGCGTCGCTGCAACGCCCCGAACAAGCTATCGGACATCGCCCACACAGGAGGGCGGTGGCCACGCGGATTTTTCGAGCCGCGAGCATTAGTTTGATCCTGGTCGGCTTTGCCGTCGCATCGACTGTTCGAGCATTCATGGCAATCTTTCATGCCGAGGAAGACCGCTCCTATAATGAGACTTGAGAGCTGAAACCGTCACGACCAACCTGCTGCTGATCGAAGATCACCGCGACATCGCCGAGATGGTTGCCGAGTACTTCGAGCAGCGTGGCTTTGCCATCGACCATGCTGCTGACGGCGTCACCGGCCTGCACCTGGCGGTGTCGAATCACTACGACGTCATCGTCGCCGACGTGATGCTGCCCGGCATGGATGGCATCGCCCTGTGCCGCAAGCTGCGCGGCGAGGCCCGTCGCGACACACCCCTGTTGATGCTCACCGCGCGGGACACCATCGACGACAAAATCGCGGGGCTGGACGCGGGCGCCGATGACTACCTCGTCAAACCCTTCGAGATCCGCGAGCTGGAAGCGCGCGTCCGCACCCTGCTGCGCCGGCACCGTGGCGCGCTCGGGCGCGACACGCTGCAAGTCGGCGACCTGGTGCTGGACACCGCCACCATGTCCGTGACGCGAGCCGCCACGCCCATCAAGCTCATGCCCATCGGCATCAAACTGCTCACCATCCTCATGCGCGCGTCGCCGCGGGTAGTGAGTCGCCAACAACTCGAGCACGAAGTTTGGGGCGACCTGCTCCCGGATTCGGACACGCTGCGAAGCCACCTCTATGCCCTGCGCCGCGCGATCGACAAGCCGTTCGGCCGCTCGCTGCTGCACACCCTGCCCGGACTGGGCTACCGGTTGACCGACGATGAACCGCCCGGACAGTGACAGTCGTGTACGCGCCTGGCTCGGCCGGGCGTTCATGCTGCAGGTGGCGCTCATCAGCATTGCCGCCGTGGTCGGCGTTTTCGTGGCGAGCGCGCTTCTGGAAGGCGTGCTCATCCGGGCGGCACTGAACGACGAGGTGACGCACTTCTGGAAACAGCACGATGCAGATCCGTCGTTCCAGCTACCGAACACACGCAACCTGCGCGGCTACTTCGACGAAGCGGCGCCCAGCGAGCTGCGCGTCATGACACCGGGCTACCACGAGTGGACGAGGGATAACCTCGATTTCGTCGTCAACGTCACCGAGCGAGGCGGCCGGCGGCTCTATCTTGTGTTCGACCGCTCGAATGTCAGCCGGCTCGCGGCCTACTACGGCCTGGTGCCGCTCGCCGCGGTGCTGCTCGTGCTCTACGTATCCACCTGGCTGGGTTTCCGGCGGCTGCGCCGCGCGCTGTCGCCGATGATCGCCCTCGCGCGCAAGGTTCGCGAACTCGACGAAGACCCGGCGAACATCGAGCGTGTGCAGTCGCTACAGGTACCCGAGGATGCCGACGAGGAAGTCCGCGAGCTCACCGATGCATTGCTGCGATACTCCAAGCGCCTCGCGCATTTCCTCGAGCGCGAGCGGCAGTTCACGCGCGATGCCAGCCACGAGCTGCGCAGTCCGCTGACGGTGATCCGCATCGCGGCGAGCATCCTGCTCGAGGACCCGGAGCTCGGTGAATCGAACCGGCGCACCGCGCAGCGCATCCAGCGCGCCTGCCACGACATGGAAGAGCTCACGAGCGCGTTCCTGCTGCTGGCGCGCGAATCGGAAACCGGCCTGCGGATGGAAGCCATCTGCCTGAACGATCTTCTCGCGGAGGAAGTCGAGCGCGCGAAGCTGCTCGCCGCCGACAAGCCCGTCACGGCCGAGGTGCGCAGCACTCATCGTGTGTACGTCGAAGCACCGGAGAAGGTGCTGTCCATCCTGCTCGGCAACCTGTTGCGCAATGCCTTCTCGTACACGGACGCGGGACAGGTGACGGTCGAGATCGGCGCGGGCAAGGTCAGCATCGGCGACACCGGCGTCGGTATCGCGGCGGAGAAGATCGAAGAGATGTTCCGGCCCTTCGTGCGGGGAGAAGGCAATCGGCGTGGCGGCCATGGCGTGGGCCTCACCATCGTGCGCCGCCTCTCCGACCGGTTCGGCTGGCCCGTGAACATCACGAGCAACCCGGGCGTCGGGACCACGGTGGAAATAACTTTCCCCGGATCGCGCATCGCCTGAGCTTTTCACCCTCGCTGCACGTTTTCTTCACGCCATTTTCACGCCGTCTCTCCGACGATGGGCACCCAGGAGGACGACATGAGTTTCGCAGCACGTCAGGCTATCAGTTGGACCGAGCAGGGGCTGGTTCCGGATTCGATCATCCGGAGCGCCATCCGGCGTCTCTTGCGCGCGCGGCTCGCGGAGCTGCGGCCCGACGACGCCGAGCATGCCGCCGAGGTCACCGCTCGATTCGTTGAAGCCATGAATGGCGCACCCGTCGCGCTGCTGCCGGAAAAGGCCAACGAGCAGCACTACGAGGTGCCGCCCGAATTCTTCGCGCGCGTGCTGGGCCCGAACCGCAAGTACAGCTGCTGCTTCTGGAGCCCAGGCGTCGAACGGCTGGAAGACGCAGAGTGTCGATCACTCGACATCACCTGCGAGCGGGCCGGCATTGCCGACGGCCAGAACATCCTGGAACTCGGCTGCGGCTGGGGCTCGCTGACGCTGCACATGGCGCAGAAATATCCGCGCGCCACGATCCTCGCGGTCTCCAATTCCGCGCCGCAACGCGCGTTCATCCTCGCCGAGGCGGAGCGCCGCGGCCTGCGCAACGTCGACGTGCTCACTTGCGACATGAACGACTTTTCGACCGGCCGCCGTTTCGATCGCGTCGTGTCTGTCGAGATGTTCGAGCACATGCGCAACCATGGGCAGCTTTTCGAGCGCATTTCGGGCTGGCTCGCGCCCGGCGGCCGGTTCTTCATGCACATCTTCGTGCATCGTTCGGTGCCCTACACGTTCGAAGACCGCGGCGCCGACGATTGGATGAGCCGCTACTTTTTCTCCGGCGGCATGATGCCGAGCGCCGCGCTCCCGCTCATGTTCCAGCGCCACCTGCGCATCGAGCAGCAGTGGTCCTGGAGCGGCACGCACTACGAGAAGACGGCGAACGCCTGGCTCGAGAACATCGACGCAAGACGCGCCGAAGTGCTTCCCATCCTCGACGCGACCTACGGGCCCGGACAGGCCTCGTTGTGGCTGCAGCGCTGGCGCATGTTCTTCATGGCATGCGCGGAGCTCTGGGGTTATCGCGACGGCTCGGAATGGTTCGTTAGCCACTATCTATTCGCGTCCCAAAAGGATTCCTGAGGCACATGTTCAACCTCTGGAACTTCGTCGCCTACCAGCTTGCCTGGTTCGCCGTCCTGATCGGTGCGGCGCAGGGAGTGGCGTGGGCAGGCGCGGCGTTCGCGATCCTGGTCGCCGCCGTGCATGTCGCGTTGCGTCGCGACCCGCTGGAGCTGCAACTCATCGGCCTCGCGGCGGGTATCGGCCTCCTGGTCGACAGCACGCTTGCCATCACCGGCCAGGTGCGTTTCGCGTCGGCCTGGCCGGAGGGTTTCGCGCCGTACTGGATGCTGAGCCTGTGGATCGTCTTCGCAACGACGCTCAATCACTCGCTGCGCTGGCTGATGAATCGGCCCGTGGCCGCGGCACTCGCCGGTGCGGTGGGTGGGCCGCTCGCGTATCTGGCCGGCACAAAGCTCGGGGCGCTCACCATCGCCACACCCGCCATCACGCTGCCCTTCATCGCCCTGCTCTGGACGCCGGCCATGATCGCGTTGTCGATGATAGTCCTGCGCGCCGCGAGGCTGCCGGCCACCGGGAGACTGCCGGCATGAAGTTTCCGCTGCGCACGTGGAGGCGAGTCATGGCGGCATTGGCGACCGCCGCCGTCCTTGTGTCCGGCCATGCGACCGGCGCCGACCTCGCCACGCGCGAATGGCGCTTCAACGTATCACTCGATGGCAAGCCCATCGGCAATCATCGCTTCGTGCTGCGCGATGTCGGTGAGTCGCGCGAGCTCACGAGCGAAGCGCGCTTCCGCGTGCGCGTGCTGTTTTTCGACGCGTATCGCTACGATCACCGCGCGCTGGAAACCTGGCGCGGCGACTGTCTGCAGCAACTCGACGCCAGCACCGAGGTGAACGGCAAACGCACAGTCGTCGATGTCACCCCACGCGATGAATGCGTGCAGACCTTCGCCTACTGGAATCCCAGCATCCTCCGCGCCAGCCGGCTGCTCAATCCGCAAACCGGCGAGTACGTACCCGTGCAGGTGCGCGATCTCGGCAGCGAGATCCTCGCGGGCCAGATGGCGGAACGCTTCCGCCTGATCGGCGGCGGCCAGACGCCGATGGAAATCGACCTGTGGTACTCGCCGGCCCGCGACTGGCTGGCGCTCGAGTCACGCACGCCAGAGGGGCGCACCTTGCGCTACTCCAAGGAATGAACATGCGCCGATTGCTGAAAGGGACCGTCACGATGGGACTACTCTCACTACTCGCGGCCTGCCGCTCTTCGCATCCGCCGATCACGACCGAGCGGAACGTCGACCTGCAGAAGTTCATGGGCGACTGGTACGTCATCGCCAACATTCCCACTTCCATCGAGCGCGGTGCCCACAATGCCGTCGAGTCCTATCGGCTGGATGCCGACGGCTCCATTCCCACCACATTCACCTTCCGCGACGGCGCTTTCGACGGCAAGGTGAAACGCTACTGTCCAAAAGGCTTTGTGCTCGATGAAAGTTCGAAGGCGATCTGGGACATGCAGTTCATCTGGCCGATCAAGGCCGACTACCGCATCGTGTACGTGAGCCCCGACTACCAGCAGACCATCGTCGGGCGGGAGAAGCGCGACAACGTCTGGGTCATGGCACGCACACCGCAGATCAGCGATGCGGATCTGCAGGACCTGCGCGAGCGCGTCGCGAAGGAAGGTTACGACATGACGAAGTATGAACTGGTGCCGCAGCAGTGGCCGGAGCCGCCGGGCGCGCCGCCACGCAGCGCCGAGAAGGAGTGCTCGTGAAGATCGCGGTCATCGGCAGC
>Ga0173480_10000941_pt1 | contig 10429 bp, 12 predicted proteins | sample NitcycUS209509C1_FD_122622 | JGI IMG/M metagenome (GOLD analysis project Ga0173480, IMG submission 122622) | Soil microbial communities from Arlington Agricultural Research Station in Wisconsin, USA - Nitrogen cycling UWRJ-S209-509C-1 (version... | ecosystem: Environmental > Terrestrial > Soil... | reverse complement strand
CGTGGCCGCGCGGGATCGCCATGATCATCGACGAGGAGCGCTGCATCCGCTGCAACCTCTGCGTCGAACGGTGTCCGACCAACTGCATCACCATGGACCGGCTCGAGCTCGAGCGATTCACGCCTGACGGGAAGGTGCTCTTGGAGAGCTACAAGGACAACGTGCTCGGTCAGGTCGGCCAGCAGGCCGGGGCGGCTGTGGACCGATGACCGTCAACCCCGAACAGCGGAATCCCATCGTCCGCTGGGTGACCGAGACGGCCGTGTGGCGCAGCCTCTTCCGTCAGCCCTACCCGACCACCAGCCGCACCCGGGCGCTGGCGGTCATGAACAACGTGTTCCTCCACCTGCACCCGGTGCGTGTGAAGCGGCACGCGGTGCGCTACACGTACACGTTCTGCCTCGGCGGGATCAGCTTCTTCCTCTTCCTGGCGCTGACCGTGACGGGGCTGTATCTCATGTTCTTCTACGTGCCCTCCGTCAGCCGCGCCTACCAGGACATCCAGGCCATCGAGGCCTCGGTCGCGTTCGGCTCACTCGTGCGCAACAGCCACCGATGGGCCGCGCACCTCATGGTGCTGACCGTCTTCCTCCACATGATCCGGGTCTTCTACCACGGCGCCTACAAGCCGCCGCGCGAGTTCAACTGGGTCATCGGCGTCCTGCTGCTGTTCCTGACCCTGGCGCTCAGCTTCAGCGGCTATCTGCTGCCGTGGGACCAGATCGCGTTCTGGGCCATCACCGTCGGCACCCAGATGGCGACGTATGCGCCGCTCCTCTCGAGCGAGTCGGCGTTCTTCATCCTCGGCGGGATCCAGGTCGGCGAGGGGACGCTCCTGCGCTTCTACGTCGCCCACGTGATCCTCTTCCCACTCATCACCGCGATCCTGATGATCGTCCACTTCTGGAGGATCCGGAAGGACGGCGGCATCAGCGGCCCCGTGTAGGCTTGGGCGAGCGATGACGATCGAGAAACGACCGAACAGGACCGCCGACAAGAACGCACCAACCCAGGCGCCGGAGCGCGCCCCGATCCCGGCCGCCCCGGGCACCGGCCCGAAGCTGCCCGGCCCGCCTGGCGTCCCCGGCACCGAGCGCTTCCGGCTCCTCGCCTACGTCAAGCAGGAGTCGCTGGTCCGCGTCGACAAGCGGCCCGACGAGACCGTCCTCACCTGGCCGCACCTGCTCCGCGCCGAGTTCCTCATGTCGGCGCTCATCACCGCCCTGCTCGTCGTGGCCAGCGTGTTCATCACCGCCCCGCTCGAGGAGATGGCGAACCCGGCCGTCACGCCCCACGTGGCGAAGGCGCCGTGGTACTTCCTCGGGCTCCAGGAGCTGCTCAGCTACTTCAACCCCACGGTCGCAGGCGTGCTCGTCATCCCGGTCTACATCGGCGGGCTATTGATCATCCCGTACGTCGACCGCACACCCTACAAGGCGGCGCGTGATCGAAAGCTGTTCTGGGTCTTCTTCCTCTGCCTGATGATCGGCGGCCTGATCGTGACCTTCATCGGCTCGTTCTTCCGCGGACCCGGCTGGAACTGGGTCTGGCCGTGGGATGGGCTCTTCTTCAACCTATGACCCAGCACGCATCGTACGGCCCGGTCCACGGGCCACCCGTCGGCGAGATGAGCCGTCGGAGCTTCATGCGGCGGATGCTGGGCGTGGGAATCGGCATCCTCTCGCTCGAGTTCCTGGGGGGGACGCTCGCATTCCTCTGGCCGAACCTGACCGAGGGCCTCGGCGCCGTCATTCCGCTCGGCAGCGCGGACGACATCAACACCGTCGCCCCCGAGTGGCAAAATGGGCTGCCGTACATCTACAACCAGGCGAATCTCTTTTTCGTCAACGTGCCGGCCGCAAAGGCGCGCGTGGCGGAGAACTCGGATGGCCTGGTCTCGGACGACACCTCCCTGCCGATCCCGGACCCGGGCGCCGACGTCGCGCCGGACCTCGCGCCTACCGATCGTTCCGTCATGGCCCTCTACCGCAAGTGCGTCCACCTCGGCTGCCAGGTCCCCCAGCTGTGCGACACCAGCGAGTGGTTCGAGTGCCTCTGTCACGGCTCGAAGTACACGGTCATCGGAGAGAAGCGCGACGGCCCGGCACCGCGCGGCTTGGATCGGTTCAACGTCCTCGTCGAGAACGGCGTCTACACCATCGATACCCGCGAGCTCGTGTCGGGGCCGCCGCCGGGGACGATCACGTTCGACGACCGGACGGCGACCCAGATGCAGCACTGCGTCGGCTGACCGATGCGACTGAAGACGCTCGGGGTCCTGCTCGTCACCGCCCTCGCCGCGTTCACGATGCTCTACTGGTTCACCGACACCATGCGTCGAGAGGCGATCGAGAAGCAGCAGGAAGAGGAGCTCACCGAGTTCGGCCAGGTCATCTTCAGCAATGACCCGACCCAGCCTGCCGCGGCCGGCTGCGCTCGCTGCCACGGGCCGGAAGGTGAGGGCGGGCCGATCCCGAACGACCCGGATGGCCGCCAGGCGCCGTCGCTGCACACCGCCTCGCTGGCCAACAAGCTGCGCGTCAACCCGAACTACGTCCGGCTCGCCGTCAGCTACGGGGGAGTTGTCGTCTCCGGGAACGTGAGCTCGCCGATGCCGGCATGGAGCGCCGAGGTCGGGGGCCCCCTGAACGAGCAGCAGATCGATGCCGTCGTCTCCCTCGTCACCGGATGGGCCGAGGATGCGGGCGAGAACGCGCCGGAGGAGGTCCCCGACACCGTCGAGGCGGGCCAGGAGGTCTTCACCAGCGCGGGCTGTGCCGGCTGCCATGGGACGCAGCTCGAGGGCGGTGTCGGACCGAACCTCCAGACAATCGGCACCGAGCTGGTCACCGATTTGCCGACCCAGGTCTCCGGACAGGCGCAGATGGAAGCCGACTACGCCGCCGACCCGCGCAATTTCTTCGAGCTTTGGATCCGGGACTCCGCCGGGAATTACAACGACGGCAACCCGACCGGCATGCCGCCGCACCCGGAGGATGCGATCAACGACAGCCAGCTGCAGGCGCTCATCACGTTCCTGCTGGACCAGACGGGTGAATGAGGTGAGCCGATGACGGGCGGCGCCTATCCCACCTATCGGCCGCGCGGCGGGTTCAACCGCTTCCTCGCCGGGGCGGACGACTTCATGAGCTGGATGCTCTACGGCCACGAGACGTGGCTCGTCGCGGTGCTCAAGGGCGTCCCCCTCTTCCTGTTCATGTATTTCTCGGTGTTCTACGTCCCGAATTACGTCTACTACCTCGTCACGGTCGAGATCCCGTTCCTGCGCTTCAGCGAGGACGTCGGCTTCCTGATCGCCAATGGCGTGGGGATGACGATCTTCGCTGCGATCATCGTCCTCGGCCTTCTCGTCCAGGCCGCACGTGGCCGGCGTGGGTTCGGGTGGTCGACCATCCGGATCTTCGTCGGGTTGAACTACCTCGCCACCGTGCTCCTGATCATTCCGATCCTGGCGTTCAACGTCGCCGGCGGGTCGTTCTGGCCGATGCGCATCCCCCTCCAAGCGGTGGCCTTCGGGATGATCGCCGCGGGGATGGGGGCCGCCGCCTGCGTCTACCTCTACTTCGAGTATCGGCGCATCACCGGCCGCGAGGCGGCCGAGGCCAGCCGGCGCAGCACTGAGCTCGCCCGGCGCTGACCGGCTCGCTCATCGGTCACCTCGCCTGGTGCGGCGTCATCCTGGCCGCCGCGTGCCTGCTCATCGGGCTCGAGCTCTCGGCCGGCTGCCCACCTGGGGGACCCCTCGCCTTCGGCGATTGCAACGATGTCCGGCCATTCGCCATCGGCGTCGTCGGGCTGGCCGCCGTCCTCTATGTCTGCGGGCTCTCGGCCGTCCGCTGGTGGACCGCCAGCCTTCGGAGCCGGGGCCTCGCCGACGAGCGCGCGTCACGAGACTGGTATCTCCTCGCCGCCGGCCTCGGGCTCGTTGCCGCGCCGATGCTCGCGTTCACGCTCGTCTCGGCCCTTCGGTAGGATGGCCGCATGACCCTTTCCGCCATCGACGATCTCCGGCGCCACCTCGAGGGCGTCGCCACAATCAGCGATGCCGGGCTCGAGGTCCACGACGAGACGCGGCTGCGGGGCGAGGTCGCCGACGAGCTCGCGTTCGCCGCGGTGTTCGGCGCCAAGGACGTGCGAAGTGCAGCGCGCTGGATCATCTGGAGCGCGTCACAGGCACTCGGCTGCGGGTCGGCATCGATCCACGACCTCTACCGAGCCCGTGGGCGTGGCGACGTCCCGCCGACCTCATTCACCGTCCCGGCCATCAACGTTCGCGCCGTCACGTACCTCACCGGACGTCAGGCGTTCGCCGCCGCCCTTGAGCGCGATGCCGGGACCCTCGTCTTCGAGATCGCGAAGAGCGAGATGGCCTACACCGATCAGCGCCCGGCCGAGTACACCGCAGTCATTCTCGCGGCCGCGCTGCGTGAGGGGTGGCGCGGCCCCGTCTTCCTCCAGGGCGATCACTTCCAGTTCAATGCCACGAAGTGGGCTACCGATGCGGAGGCCGAGCTCGAAGGGCTGCGCGACCTGACCCGCGAGGCGATCGGCGCCGGCTTCCTGAACATCGACATCGACAGCTCGACCCTCGTGGACCTCTCACAGCCGACCGTTCCCGAACAGCAGCGGGTGAACGCGCAGAACACGGCCGAGCTCACCCGGCTCATCCGCTCACTCCAGCCCGAAGGCGTGACCGTCAGCGTGGGCGGTGAGATCGGCGAAGTCGGCAAGGCGAACTCGACCGAGGAGGAGCTGCGCGCGTACCTCGACGGCTACCTGGCCGAGTGCGGCTCGATCGAGCCGATCAGCAAGGTCAGCGTCCAGACCGGCACGAGCCACGGCGGTGTGCCGATGCCCGACGGCAGCGTCGCCGAGGTGAAGATCGACTTCGCGACCCTCGCCCGCCTGTCGACGGTGGCGCGAGAGGAGTACGGAATGGCGGGCTGCGTTCAGCACGGCGCATCGACGTTGCCCGAAGAGGCGTTCCACCACTTCCCGACCAACGGCACTGCGGAAATCCATCTTGCCACCGGCTTCCAGAACATCCTGTATGACGGCGGCGGGCTCCCCGAGGACCTGAAGGCCGAGATGATGGCCTGGTGTGTCGCGAACTGCGCCGATGAGCGCAAGGACGGCGAGACCGACGAGCAGTTCCTCTACAAGACGCGCAAGAAGGCAATTGGACCGTTCAAGAGGCAGCTCTGGACGCTGCCCGAGGAGGCTGCGGCGGAGATTGGCTCGAACCTGCGCGCGAAGTTCGGGCACCTCTTCGACGAGCTCGGCATCGCCGGCACTCGGGACATCGTCGATCGTCACGTGGAGCCGGTGCCCATCCCCATGCCGCGTCCCGCGGCGCTCGGCGGACGCGCGGGCGTCGCCGTGACGGCGGGGGCATCGGTCTTCGAGGACGACGGCTCGGGCGAGTAGGCCTAGCGCATCCCGATCAGCTTCTGGAGGACCGGCTGATCCGCCAGTGCGATGAGGCGGCGCGCTGCCGCCGGCTGGAGCGACGACAGCGCGGTGATCGCACGGATGAGCTCGTCCGGGCCCAGGTCGGCGACGAGCGTCCAGAGTCGCTCGACCGTCAGGTCGTCGAGCCGGATGAGCACCTCGAACACGTCCTCGATCGCCCGCGCGTCGCCCCGCACGAAGATCTCGACCCCGTGGTCGAAGCGCCGGACGAAGTCGAGGAGGGCGGCGAACCGGTCGCCGAGCTCGGCGAGCTCCGGATCGTCGGCACGCGTCGCCGCGTCGCGGGCCTGCGACACGCAACGCTCGATGACCGGCAGCACCGGATCGGTTTCTCGCTCCTTCCGTGCCTTTGCGACGCGCCGAAACCACTCCCAGTGGTCATCGACGACTGCCCAGGCCGTGGCCGCGGGTCCGCGCTGCCCCGACCGTCGCGACGCATCGGCGCGCTCGATGAGGCCCCATTCCTCGCACTGAGCAAGCGCCAGGCTTGCCGCCCGATGGCTCATGCCGAGCGCGCGCCTTACCTCCGGCTCGGAACGCGGCCCGTCCGAGACGAGCAGGTAGCCCTGAACGGTGGCCGTGGACGGCGCGACGCCCCACGCGGCGCCGATCTCGCCCCACGCAGCGGCGAACGACCGCCGCAGCGCTTCGGCAGGGGACGGTCTGGAGCCGGTGTCAAACGTGCTACTCACCGGAGCATGTTACCGCGCCGCGACCGACACGAAGAAGCCCCGGCGCGTGGCCGGGGCTTCGAGTCGTCAGGAGAATGCGTGGGTCAGTGGGCGCAGCCGCCCGCCTTGCCGGGGGAGCCATCGGTGTTGAACGACGAGCCGCAGGCGCAGCTGCTGACCGCGTTCGGGTTGTTGATCGCGAAGCCGGATCCCATGAGCGAGTCGACGTAGTCGATCTCCGCGCCGTCGACGTACTGCGCGCTGAAGGAATCGATGACGATCGGAACGCCGGCGTGGTCCTCGAGACGGTCGCCCTCGTTGAGCTTGTCGTCGAAGGCGAGCCCATAGCTGAACCCTGAGCACCCGCCACTCTTCACGAAGAGCCGGAGGTTCGCTTCGGTCTTCCCCTCACGAGAGCGGAGCTCGATCACCTTCTTCGCTGCGGCCTCGGTGACCGAAACGAGCAGCTCGCCCATCGGGGCGGGCCCGGTCATCGGGATCGGGTCGCGAGGAGTCTCGGACATCGTCATGGCGGTGGTTTCTCCTGATTGAGGTGTCCGTTTCGCCTGCGGGACGCCTCGGGCTGGGAATTTCGCTTTGGAAAGTATACCAAGCGTGCACGGTCGATCTGCAACCGGACCCTTCACGGGGCGCATCGGTACACTAGGGCCCCCGAGTCAGCGAGCACCCGTACGAGGGAGCGACTGTGAGACTAGCGAGCCGCATGGAGCGAATCGGGACCGAGAGCGCCTTCGAGGCGGCGGCACGCGCACGCGCCCTTGAGGCCACCGGGCGCGAGGTGATTCACCTCGAGATGGGCGAGCCGGACTTCGATACCCCCCGCAACGTGTCCGAGGCGGCTGCGCGGGCGCTTCTCGATGAGAGCGCGACCCACTACACCGCGGCGACGGGCATCCTCCCACTCCGTGAGGCCATCGTCGGCGACGTGCGCCGCTGGAAGGGCATCGAGACGACGCCGGACCAGGTCGTCGTGACCCCGGGCGCGAAGCCGATCATGTTCTACGCCATGCTCGCCCTCGTCGACGACGGCGACGAGGTCATCTACCCCAACCCCGGCTTCCCGATCTACGAGTCGATGGCCCGCTACGTGGGAGGCGTACCGGTCGCGGCACCCCTCCGCGAGGAGCACGATTTCCGGATGGACGTGGCGGAGGTCGCCTCGCTCGTCACCCCGCGGACGCGCCTCATCGTCCTGAACTCGCCCCACAACCCGACCGGCTCGATCCTCACGGATGCCGACCTGCGACGGATCGCGGAGCTCGCCGTTGAGCACGACCTCGTCGTCCTGGCCGATGAGATCTACGGCCGCCTCCAGTACGAGGGCGAGCCGCTGTCGATTGCCACGCTGCCCGGCATGGCTGAGCGGGCGATCACCCTCGACGGATTCAGCAAGACCTTCGCGATGACCGGCTGGCGCCTCGGCTACGGGATCGTGCCTGAGTGGCTCGTGCCGAGCTTCAGCCGGCTCGTCATCAACAGTGTGTCGTGCACGAATGCCTTCGCCCAATTCGGCGCGGTCGAGGCGCTCACCGGGCCGCAGGACGGCGCCGACGCGATGCGTGCGGAGTTCATCACCCGTCGCCAGCTCATGGTCGACGGGTTCAACGCGATCCCGGGCGTGACCTGTGTCATGCCGCACGGGGCGTTCTACACGTTCCCGAACGTGAGCTCATTCGGACGGACCAGCAACGAGGTGGCCGACCACCTTCTGTACGACGCTGGCGTCTGCGGCCTCTCGGGCACGGCATTCGGCGAGCACGGAGAGGGCTACCTGCGGTTCAGCTACGCCAACTCCCGCGAGAACCTCAGCGCGGCCCTCGAGCGAGTCGCCGACTCGCTCAGCAGGCTCCAGCGCACGGGAGAGCTCGTCGGGGCCGGCGCCGCCGGGTGACGAAGCCACGCGTCCTCGTCACGCGCCTCATCCCCGACGAGGGGCTCGACCCGGTGCGCGAGGCGTGCGACGTCGACCTGTGGGAGGACGAGCTGCCGCCGCCGCGTGACGAGCTCCTCGGCCGCGTGGGGGGCATCGACGGGCTCCTCTGCCTCCTCACCGACACCGTCGACGAAGAGCTTCTGGACACCGCAGGGCCACAGCTGAAGGTCGTCAGCAACTTCGCCGTCGGGTTCGACAACATCGATGTCGGGGCCTGCACCCGTCGCCGCATCCCCGCCGGCAATACGCCAGGCGTCCTCACCGAGACGACCGCCGATCTCGCCTTCGCCCTTCTCATGGCCGCCGCTCGTCGCATCCCGGAGGCGGCCGAGTACGTCCGCGCCGGGAGCTGGCGCACCTGGGGGCCGATGCTCCTCATGGGCGTCGACGTGCATGGTGCGACCCTGGGGATCGTCGGGTTCGGGCGCATCGGCCGCGAGATGGCGCGCCGCGGCCGAGGCTTCGGGATGCGGATCCTCTATCACGACGTGCAGCCGGCCTCCGCCGACGACGAGGCGGAGCTCGGCGCTCGCCGGGTCGAGATGGACGAGCTGTTGCGCGAGTCCGATTTCGTCACCCTGCACGTCAACCTGACCGATGAAACCCAGCACCTCATCGACGCGGACGCCCTCGCCTCGATGAAGCCGACCGCCGTCCTCGTCAACACCTCCCGCGGCCCGGTTGTCGACCACGGGGCGCTCGAGTCCGCGCTGCGCGACGGCACGATCTTCGCAGCCGGCCTCGACGTGACGGAGCCGGAGCCGCTTCCCGTGGACCACCCGCTCGTGGCGCTACCGAACTGCGTCGTGCTGCCGCACATCGCGTCGGCGTCGGGGACGACCCGCGGCAAGATGGCGGCGATGGCCGCGGCGAACCTGCTCGCCGGCCTGCGTGGGGAGCGCCTGCCCACACCGATCAATCCCGAGGTGTACGGTTGAGCCGTGCCTGAGTTCCGCCTGAAGCTCGAGGAGCTCCGCGACCTCCAGAAGCACGAGCTCGCACCGAACAAGTACGAGCACCGTGCGCCGAAGCGCCCGTCGCGGCTTGCACGGCGGCTGAAGCCGCCGCCCGACCGCCACGAGCCGCCGGACCTATCGCTCTTCCTCTACGCCGGGGCTGCGCTGGGGGTCGTCCTCGTGATCGTGGCGCTGCCGTACGTCGTCGGCTACCTCTTCGAGGTGCTGTTCTAGGCCTGCGCGGTCCAGACGAGGATCGCCCCGTCATCGACCTTGACCCGCGGTCGGACGAGATCCGGCAGCTCGACCGGGTAGGCATGCGCATCGCCAGGGTAGGCACCCTCCGATCTCCACGCGCGACGGCCGTTGGCGAGCCGCCCCGCGAGATCGAACGATGCGCCGTGGCAGGGGCAGCGAAGATCGCTCCAGTCGGGTCGGAAGTGGAGCGTGCAGCCCATGTGCGTGCAGACCGATGACAGCGCCCGGATGGTCCCGCCGTCGTTGACGACGAAGCCGTCGAAGGCCGCCGTTGAGAACCGAATGGCGCTGCCGTCCTGGAGCTCGTCGACTCGGGCGACCTCCATCCAGAAGCCCTCCCCGGTGACGAGGTCGCCGTCCTCACCGAGGCTCGCTCGCCGCTGGGCCTCCGTGACCAGCGAGGCGCCGACCAGGCCGGCTGCCAGCCCTGCTGCTGCGCCGAAGCCGGCCTGCAGGGCCTGCCGCCGCGACAGCCGCCAGCGGAGGACGCCGGAGGGGGTAGGGGAGGCGGAGTCGCGGACCGGCGGGGGCTGGCGCACCGCCTCGATCCCAGAATCGGCCGCTCGCATGCGCAAACGCAGCTGCTCGAGGAACGCTGGATCCGGCGCGGCCTCGTTGGGCTGCTGGCCACTGGCGGCCAGCTCGGCCGCCATGCGCGCCATCTCCGCCTCGTCGCGGTCGCCGACGGCATCGGGGGATGGACGTCCGTCGCCGAGGAGCGCCTCGAGGTAGGCGTTGAAGCGCTCGGCGGCGTCGTCGTCGCGGCGGCGGTCGTCGTCAACCATCGGTCGGGTCTCCGAGGAGCGCGGCCCGGCGCAGGGCGCGGTACTGCAGGACGCGCGCGTTGCCGCTGCTGATGCCCATCGCGTTGGCGGTCTCGGCGACGCTCTTGCGCTCGAGGAACCGCAGCTCGAGGACGCGCCGGTAGTGGTCCGGGAGGCGGCGCAGGAGCGCCTGGACGCGCCGCCGCGCCCGGTCGTCGGGGACGGTCTCCGGCTGCGGGCCTTCATCCGCCGGCTCCCAGCCGGGCGCCACGTGGTCCACCCCGACGAGCGGCAGGCGGTAGAAGGCGCGCCAGTAGTCGGCGGTCGCGTTGT
>Ga0173480_10000940_pt1 | contig 10437 bp, 10 predicted proteins | sample NitcycUS209509C1_FD_122622 | JGI IMG/M metagenome (GOLD analysis project Ga0173480, IMG submission 122622) | Soil microbial communities from Arlington Agricultural Research Station in Wisconsin, USA - Nitrogen cycling UWRJ-S209-509C-1 (version... | ecosystem: Environmental > Terrestrial > Soil... | reverse complement strand
GATGCTGGTGGCGTCGGCGAGCAGGCCGAGCAGCGCTGCACCCACGGCGCCGGCGCCGAAGGCGAACCCGAAGAACAGCCCCGAAATCGTCCCCACCCGCCCGGGCACGAGCTCCTGCGCGAAGACCACGATCGCCGAAAAGGCCGAGGCCAGGATGAGGCCGATCACCACGGTCAGCATCTCGGTCCAGAACAGGTTGGCGTAGGGCAGCAGCAGCGTGAACGGCAGCACGCCCAGGATCGACACCCAGATCACGTACTTGCGCCCGATGCGATCGCCGACCGGACCGCCGATGAAGGTGCCGGCGGCGACGGCGCCCAGCAGCACGAACAGGTGCAGCTGCGCACTCTGCACCGAGATCCCGAACTTGTGAATCAGGTAGAACGTGTAGAAGCTGGTCAGGCTGGCCAGGTACACGTTCTTCGAGAACACCAGCGCCACCAGGATCGCCAGCGATCGCAGGACTCTGCCTTCGGGCCAGCCGGCCGCCGGGGCGCGGCGCGGACGCGCCGCCTGCTCGACGAGACGGGCCTTGTACCACGAGCCGACGCGCGCCAGGATCGTCATGCCGACGAGCGCGGTCAGCGCAAACCAGGCGATGCTCCGCTGGCCGTTGGGCAGCACGATGAAGGCGGCGAGCAGCGGGCCCATCGCCGATCCGGCGTTGCCCCCCACCTGGAACAGCGACTGCGCGAACCCGTGCCGGCCGCCTGAGGCCAGCCGCGCCACCCGCGACGACTCGGGGTGAAAGATCGACGAACCGATGCCGACGCAGGCCACCGCGAGGAGGATGAGCGTGAACGAGGGGGCGAACGAAAGCAGGATCAGCCCGATCAGCGTGAACGCCATGCCGGTGGCGAGCGAGTAGGGCTTGGGCGCGCGATCGGTGAAGTAGCCGATGACCGGCTGCAGCATCGAGGCGGTGGCCTGGTTGGCAAAGGTGATGAGGCCGATCTGGCCGAAATCGAGCGCGTACGAGTCCTTGAGAATCGGATAGACGGCCGGGATCACCGACTGCATCAGATCGTTCAGGAGGTGGCAGAGGCTGATCGCGCCAAGGATCCCGAGCGCGGTTTCACGAACGGCGGGCCTGGGAGCGGCGGCGGTGTCGGCGAGGGCAGTCGGAGTGGCCACGAGCGGAGTCCAGCAGCGCGCGACAGGCGGCCGCTCGAACCAGTGTACGCGGCGGGCGGCTTGCTGCCAACCCAGGGGCTGCACTTCAATAGCGCATGAACGCGCGGCGACTCGTCGCGGCAGTGGCCGCTGGCTCGGTGAGCTGGTTCGTGCTGGTCGTCCTGTCGCCGCGCCTGTCGCCGGTGCTCGCGGCCGCGGTCTATGCCGTCGGCGCACTGATCTGCCATCAACGGCCCGAGCGATCGTTCCACTGGGACGGAGCCCAGCTCGCCGTGTGCGCGCGCTGCACCGGGATCTATCTCGGCGCCTGTGTGACGGCCGTCCTGGCCTTCGTGCCGCCGCGACGTTATGCGCGGCAGGTCGTCGAACCGCGGCGGCTGCGCCGAGGGCTCGCCGCCGCCGCCGTCCCCACTGCGGTGACGGTGCTCGCGGAATGGGCGGGTTGGTGGCAGCCGTCGGCGAACGTGCGTGCGGCCACCGGCGTCCTGCTGGGCGCGGCAGCGGGGCTCGTCGTGGCAGCTGCGCTACACTACGGCGAATGCCTGCCGCGAGCGGCCGCCGGTCCGAGCCCGCCCCATACCCCTATCTAGTCGTCGCCGCCGCGTGGGCCGTGCCCGGCGCCGGACACTTGTGGCTCGGCCGCTATCAGAAGGGGCTGGCGCTGCTCGTCGTGCTGCCGCTCATGTTCGCGTTCGGGCTGTGGATTCAGGGCCGCATCTTTCCGTTTCAGTTCGACGAACTGCTCGTCGGTCTCGCGGCCATCGCCGACGTCGGCATCGGCTTGCCCTACTTCGTCGCCAAGATCGCCGGTCTCGGCGCCGGACAGGTCATCGCGATCACCTACGAGTACGGGAACACCTACGTGATCGTCGCGGGTCTCCTCAACATGCTCGCCGCGCTCGACGCTTTCGACATCGCCATGGGAAGGAAATAGAGACGCACGTGATGGACACGACCAGTCATCTCGGCCTGCTCGTGCTCTTCTCAGCGTTCGTGTCGATCGCCTTCGCCGTGCTCATGCGCGACGACGTGAAAGAGCAGGTGACGTTCGGCGCCAAGCTGTTTGGCACGTTCGTCGGCTCGGCCGTGCTGCTCGGCTGGCTGCTGTATCCACTGCCGCTCTGAGCTGGCAATCTGAGCTGACGGAGCTGGGCTGACAGTGAGCTGGCGCGCGGCGTTGCGTTCACCCGTCGGGCTCTGGACGCCGGTCGCCGGCTACATGGCGCTGATCTTCGTGCTGTCGGGGCAACCCGACCCGCCACTGCCATCGCAAGTCTCCGCCGCGCAGGGCCACTCGCTGGGCTACATGGGCCTGGCCGTCACCGTCGGGCGCGCGCTGGCGGGCGGCGCGGCGTCGGGCGCCACGCTGCGCGTGGCCGCGAGCGCCTGGGCGATCGCCGCGGCCTACGCTGCCAGCGACGAGTGGCATCAGTCTTTCGTACCGGGTCGAACGGCCGACTCCGCCGACTGGTTGGCCGACGCGGCAGGCGCACTCGCCGGCGCCGGCGCCTGCTGGGCGTGGGGTATAATTCGTTCTCGCGCCGATGTTTGACAACCTGCTTCCAGCCGTCACCGGCGCGTTCCCCATCCCCCTGCCCGGCTCGACGCCCGCGGCGCTCCCGGAGCGCTGATCGTGGAGGAGTGGCAGGGCGCCCAGCGGGCCGCGGGTTGCCGGTTCGCGATCGTCGTATCCCGTTTCAACCCTGAGATCACCGACGGGCTCCTGACCGGCGCGCGCGAAGCGCTCACCGAGGCCGACGTCAGCGACGACGACGTGGCGGTGGTGCGGGTGCCCGGCGCGTTCGAGCTGCCGCTCACCGCCCAGCGGCTCGCCGAGAGCGGCCGCTTCGACGCGGTCGTCTGCCTCGGCTGCCTGATCAAGGGCGACACCATGCATTTCGAATACATCGCCGAGGCCGCAACGCGCGGGATTGCCGACGTCAATCTCGCGACCGGCGTGCCCGTGACCTTCGGCGTGCTGACGACGCTCACCGACGAGCAGGCCGAGGTCCGATCGCGGCCCGGCCCGGCGAATAAAGGCCGTGAGGCGGCGCAGGCGGCGGTGGAGATGGCGACACTGTTGCGCGCCATCGATCGAGGGCCGGCGGCATGACGTTGCGCCCTTCCCGCAAGGCCGCCGTGCCCGTCACCGAGCGCCACCGTGGCCGTGAGGCCGCGGTGCAGATGCTCTATCAGTGGGAGGTTGGCCGCCTGCCTCTCGAGGAGGTGCGGCGGGTCTGGGGCGCGATGACCCGCGACGCCGATCCGATCACGCCGGATCTGGCCGCGTTCGCCGCCTCGCTCGCGGAGGGGGTTGTCGCGCACGTCGCCGAGCTCGACCCGCTGATCTCGGAAGCCGCGGCCCACTGGCGCATCGAGCGGATGAACGTCCTCGATCGGCTCGTCCTGCGTCTGGCGGTCTACGAGTTCCTCCACCAGCCCGACACGCCGGCGACGGTCATCATCAACGAAGCCCTGGAGCTGGCGCGGGCCTTCAGCTCCGACGAGGCGGTGCCGTTCGTGAACGGCATCCTCGACGCGATCAAACGGCGGCTGGAACGGACATGAACGGCGAAGGGGAATCCGATCAGATCGTCCAGCGGCGCGCCAACCTCGAGGGGTTGAAAGCGCTCGGCGTCGACGTCTACCCGCATCGCTTCGACGCCGCGGCCACGATTGGCGCCGTCGTCGCCGCGCACGACGCCGACCCGGCCGATGCCCTCGAGGCGACGCACGTCCACACCCGCGTGGCGGGCCGAATCCTGGGCATCCGGAAGTTCGGCAAGGCGAATTTCCTGGTGCTGTCCGACGGCGCCGCGCGCCTGCAGGCCTACGTCCGCCAGGACTCGGTACCGAAGGTGGCGTTCGATATTTTCAAGCTCCTCGATTTCGGCGACTGGGTGGGCGTGGAGGGGCGGCTCTTCCGCACCAAGACCAACGAGCTCACGGTGTGGGCGTCGTCGCTGACGTTTCTCTCGAAGTGCCTGCTGCCGCTGCCGGAGAAGTTCCACGGCCTCACCGACGTCGAAACGCGGTATCGGCAGCGCTACCTCGATCTCGCGGTCAACCAGCCGTCGCGCCAGGTGTTCGAGACCCGCAGCCGCGTCATCAGCGCGATTCGGCTGTTCCTGCTGAATCGCGGCTTTCTCGAGGTCGAGACGCCGATGATGCAGCCGATTGCGGGCGGCGCGCTGGCCCGGCCGTTCAAGACGCACCACAACGCGCTCGATCTGCCGCTCTACCTCCGCATTGCCCCCGAGCTCTACCTCAAGCGGCTCACCGTCGGCGGCATCGAACGAGTGTTCGAGATCAACCGTAACTTCAGGAACGAGGGGATCTCGACGCAGCACAACCCCGAGTTCACGATGCTGGAGTTCTACCAGAGTTACGCCGACTATCGCGATCTGATGACGCTCACCGAGACCATGCTGGCCGAGACCGCGCAGGCCGCGATCGGCGGTCTCGAGGCGCCCTTCGGCGAGCACGTCGTCTCGTTCCAGGCCCCGTTCCGGAGGCTGTCGCTGCGCGACGCCGCGGCGGCGGCAGCTGGAACGAAGCTCGGGGAAACCGTGGACGTGGCCGCGCTGCGATCGCGCGACACGGCCGCGGCGCTGGCGGCGCGGGTGGGAGTGGCCGTCGAGCCGGCTGCCGGGCCGGGACACATCGCGGCGGCGCTGTTCGAGGCGCTGTGCGAGGCGGATCTCGTGCAGCCGACGTTCGTCTACGACTTTCCGACCGAGGTGTCGCCGCTCTCGAAGCAGAAGGCCGACGATCCCGACACGGTGGAGCGGTTCGAGCTCTACGTCGGCGGGTTCGAGGTGGCCAACGCGTTCAGCGAGCTCAACGATCCGGCCGAGCAGCGGCGGCGCTTCGAGGCGCAGCTCGCGCAACGCGCCGGCGGCGACGATGAAGCCCATGCCATGGACGACGACTACATCCGGGCGCTCGAATACGGCCTGCCCCCGACCGGCGGCGAAGGCATCGGCATCGACCGCCTGGTGATGGTGCTGAGCAACAGTCCGTCGATCCGCGACGTCATCCTGTTCCCGTTGATGCGGCCGCGGTAGCGCCTAGTCATGCGGTTCGAGCTGTTCGTCGCGCTTCGCTATCTGCTCGCACCGCGGCGCCAGGCGCGCGTCTCGCTGGTCTCGCTGTTCTCGACCATCGGCGTGGCGGTGGGCGTGATGGCGCTCATCATCGCGCTCGCCCTGATGACCGGGCTGCAGGGGGAGTTGCGGGCCAAGCTGCTCGGCGCGGTCGCGCACATCTACTTGTCGAAGGCCGCCGGGTTCGCGGACTACAAGGCCGATGTGGCGGCGGTGCGCAAGGTGCCGGGCGTCATCGGCGCGGGACCGGCGATCATCGGCAAGGCCCTCGCGTCCACCAACCGCAACGAGGCCTTCATCACGGTGAAGGGGATCGACCCCGCGCTCGAGGTCGACGTGACCGACATCCAGAGCGCGATGCGGAAGGGCAGGATCCAGGATCTGGTTCCGCGGCCGGACGCCGACGGTGTCGAGGGGCGGCCCGGCATCCTGCTCGGGCAGGACCTGGCCGGGCAGCTCGGCGTGTCGGTGGGGGACACGGTCACCCTGCTGACGACGCAAGGGACGCTCTCGCCGCTCGGGGTGATCCCGCGGTCGGTCCTGGTGCGCGTGGCCGGCATCTACAGCCTCGGGCTGCTCGAGTTCGACAGCCAGTACGGGTTGGTCTCGCTCGAGTTCGGGGAACACCTGCTGTCGAAGGTCGAACCGGATCTGATCCAGATCCGGGTTGCCGACCTCTACCAGGCACCGGCCATCGCCCAGGCGCTCGAACGCACCCTCGGCGCCGGCTACACCGCGCGCGACTGGGCCAGCCTGAACCAGTCGCTCTTCTCGGCGCTGTGGCTGGAGAAGATGGGCATCTCGATTGCGGTGGCGCTGATCATCATCGTCGGCGCGCTCAACATCATCTCGTCGCTCATCCTGATGGTGATGCAGAAGAGCCGCGACATCGCCATCCTCAAGACGATGGGGGCGTCGTCGCGCAGCGTGATGGCGATCTTCATCACGCAGGGGACCGCCATCGGCGTCGTCGGCACCGCCATCGGCGGCGCGGGCGGGCTGGCGCTGTGCTGGGTTCTCGACCACTACAAAGTGGTCAACATCCCGATCGACGTCTACCAGGTGTCGTACGTACCGTTCATCGTGCTGCCGCTCGACTTCCTGATCGTGGTGGCCGGCGCCGTGATCATCTGCTTCCTGTCCACGATCTATCCGTCGCGGCAGGCCTCGCGGCTGGATCCCGTGCAGGCGCTTCGGTTCGAGTGATGCCGCTCGTCCACGTCGCCGCGCTGCACAAGTACTACACCGCGGGCGCGGCACGGCTGCACGTGCTGCGCGATCTCAGCCTGGACGTCGAAGCTGGGGAGATGGTGGCCGTCGTCGGCGCATCCGGCGTCGGCAAGAGCACGCTGCTGCACGTGCTCGGCGGCCTCGATCGCGCCGACGGGGGCGCGGTGGAAGTGGGCGGGCGCGCGCTCAGCGAAATGTCGGACGCGACCCTGGTCGCGTTCCGGAACCGGAGCGTCGGCTTCGTCTTCCAGTTCCATCACCTGCTGCCGGAGTTCACCGCGCTCGAGAACGTCGAGATGCCGATGCGCATCGGCGGCTTGCCGTCGGGCGAAGCGCGCACCCGCGCGGCGGAACTGCTGGCGCGGGTCGGGCTGGGCGAGCGCCTCGAGCACCGGCCGAGCATGCTCTCCGGGGGCGAGCAGCAGCGGGTGGCAGTGGCGCGCGCGCTGGTGATGCGGCCGTCGCTGTTGCTGGCCGACGAGCCCACGGGCGATCTCGACGAGCCGACGGCGGAGTCGCTCCATGGCCTGCTGCGGCAGATGCACGCCGAGCACGGGTTGACGTCGGTGATTGCGACGCACAACCCGAAGCTGGCGGGCGCCTGTGACCGCATTCTGCGACTGGAGAGCGGCCAGTTGCGGCCGGACTGAAACAGGCGGGTGGGGCTGATAAGGCCGCGGCCTTCGGCCGCGGTGAGGCGGGTAAAAGCGTTCTTGCCCGGACCCTACCCGCCTTACCCGCCCAACCTGCCTTACCGCGCCGAAGGCGCGGCCCTAGGGTGTGCGGCGCGCCGGATCGGCTGTCTCGGCGGGGACGTCGGCAGGATCGCCGTCGTGGCTGCCGTGACGCGCCAGTACCGTGAGCAGCGCATCCACCGAAACGGGCTTCGGGATGAACCCGAGCACGCGCAGCCCGTGGGTGCGGGCGACGGTCTCCATTTCGCGCTGGGTGTCCTCGTCGGCACCGCTCGAGATGACGATCGAGGGGCTGAAGCCTTCGTCGCTGACCTGCTTGAGGAATTCGATGCCGTCCATCTCCGGCATGAGCAGGTCGCACACGACCACGTCGATCGCCTGCCCCTCGCGGAACGCCTCGAGCGCCGAGCGTCCGTTCGTGGCCCAGAAGAGCGGGCCTATCCCCGCGCGAGCCAGGAGACGCGCCAGGAACTGGCGCTGCAAATCGTCGTCGTCGACGACCAGCACGCTCAGCGAGCCGTTCTCCAGGCTGCCGTCAATCCGTCTATCCACGAAACCGCCCTCTGTACCGCCGAGCCGACGCCCCGCGCGTCCGGCTCGATCTGTGATTAGACCATAGCGAGCCCTCTGCGGGAGCCCTGCGTGCACGGTTTTCGTCCCCGCTCACGTTGGGCTTGCCGCGTTGAGAAAGTCGCTGACGCGATGCCATTCGCGCTCGAACTCAGCCAGGACGACCCCGGGTTCGTCCACACGGCCGTCGCGCGCCTGGCGCTCGAGGCGCTCGCAGACCGCCGCCAGGGATGAGGCGGCGACCAGCCGCGCCAGCCCCTTCATCCGATGCGAGGCATGGCGAATGGCGGTGCAGTCGCGTCGAGACAGCGCGTCGCGCAGCGCTGCCGCCTCCTTGACGCTCGCGGTCCGGAATCCCGCCAGCATCTCCGCTTCGAGGGCGGCGTCGCCATCCATGATGGCCCGCAGCTGCATGCGGTCGATCGGGGCGCCGTCGTCGACCGGGGTGGGCGCCACCGCCGCGGCTGAGACGGCTTGCAGCTCCGCCGTCCGATCCACCCAGGTGCGGAGTACGCGTTGGACGGTCGGCAGCGCTGAGGGCTTGGCCAACACGTCGTCCATGCCGGCGTCGTGGCACGCCGCCACGTCGTCGGGCATGACGTTCGCGGTCCAGGCGACGATCGGAATGTGTTCGCCGGCGCCGCCTTCGGCCTCGGACCGGCGCACGGACCGGGCGAATTCGAAGCCGTCCATGCCGGGCATCTGGCAGTCGGCCAGGATGAGCGCGTAGCCGCCTTGCGCGAGCATCTGCAGCGCTTCTTCGCCGTCGCAGGCCTGCTCGGCTTCGTAGCCGAGGGCGGCCACCTGACGGGCGAGCACGGCGCGGTTGAACTCGTTGTCGTCGACCACCAGGATGCGCCGCGCGTCGACGCCCGGCCGTACGCCGCCCGGGGGCAGCGCCCGCAGCGCAAAGCCCGAGACCGGCGCCGCGTCGGCGACCGCGGCCGACGCGATTTCGAACTCGAGGCTGAGGGTGACGGAGGTGCCGCGACCCGGCTCGCTCGACAGCCCGATCGTGCCGTTCATCAGTTCCGCGAGGCGGAGCGAAATGGCGAGGCCGAGGCCGGTGCCGCCGCGGTTGCGCGAACTGGGAGCCTCGGCTTGGACGAACGGCTGGAATAGCCGGAGCTGGTCCTCTTCCGAGATGCCGATCCCTGTGTCCGCCACCACGATCTCGATGCGCTGCGTGTCGTGCCTGTTTTCGAGGACGCGGGCCCGGATCGAGACGGTGCCGGCTTCCGTGAACTTGACGCCGTTGCCGACGAGGTTCAGGAGCACCTGACGAAGGCGGACCGGGTCGAAGAGGAGCCGGGGCGCGAGCGAACTGTCCGCGTGCCACTCGAGCCCCAGCCCCTTGCGCCGCGCCCCGTCGGCGAAGGTCAGGGCAACGCTGCGAATCAGCTCACCGATCGACGACGGCGCCGGCGCCAGCGTGAGGTGCCCGGCTTCGACCTTGGACAGATCGAGCACGTCGTTGAGAATCTGGAGCAGCGACTGCGACGAGGCGTTGATGACGCCGAGCATGTCGCGGTGCTCGCGGTTCGAGGTGGAGATCTCGAGGAGCTCGACCATCCCCAGGATCGCGTTCATCGGCGTGCGGATTTCGTGGCTCATCGCCGCCAGGAAGGCGCTCTTGGCCCGATTGGCCGATTCGGCGGCGTCGCGCGCCTCGCGCAGCGTGCGTTCGGCCTCGACGAGCGACGAGATGTCCACCCAGTAGCCGTTCCAGACCGCGTCGCCGCCGGTGCCGAGACGGCTGGCCACGCTGCGGCTCCACACGACGCGCCCGTCCTTCCGCTGGACGCGGAACTCGTGCGACCACTCCATCGCGCCGCCGGAGATGGCCGCGCGCAGGCTCTGAAGGAAGGGGCGGCGATCCTGTTTGACCACGGCGGCGAAGACCAGGCGGGGAGCGCGCAGGATCGCCTCGCGGCCGACGCCGAGGAGATCGAGCACGCCGGCGCTCAGGAAGTTGAAACGGACCCGGCTGCCGCCGGACCACTGGAACTGGTATACCGCGCCCGGCAGGCCGTCGGTCACTTCGCGCAGGCGGCGCTCGGCGGCCACCATCGCCTCTTCCGCGTTCTTGCGCGCGTCGATGTCGGCGTTGGTTCCGGTCATGCGCTGGGCGCGGCCGTGGGCGCCGCGCTCGGTGACCATGCCGTGCGACTGGATCCATTTCCAGCGCCCGCTGACCGTGCGCACCCGGTGCTCGACGAGGTACTCGGGCCGCTCGCCCTTGAGTGCGGCAAAGGCGGCGGCGGTGATGCCGGGGAGATCGTCGGGGTGCACCAGCGCGATGAGCGACGCGATCGGCACCACGACGTCGCGGCGCTCGGTGCCGAGGATGGTGCCCCAGTCCTCGCTGAGGAACACGCGGCCCGCGTCGACCTCGAGGTCCCAGAGCGCCAGCTTCGACCCGCGCAGCGCCAGCCCGAGGCGCTCGCGCACGATGGCGAGCTCCGTCTCGGCGATCTTCCGCGTCGTCACGTCGCGGAAGATGCCGCGCGTCACCAGCGGCGCGCCTTCTTGAATGTGGGCGCTGACGTTCCCTTCGAGCACCACGCGCCGGCCGTCCTTGCAGAGCATGGTGACGTCGAAAGTGCCCACCTGCTCGCCGCGAATCAGCCGCAGCAGCAGGCCTTCGAGGACCGCGGCATCCTCGGGCGCCACGACGTCGAACAGGTTCAGCTGCTTCAGGT
>Ga0173480_10000937_pt1 | contig 10465 bp, 8 predicted proteins | sample NitcycUS209509C1_FD_122622 | JGI IMG/M metagenome (GOLD analysis project Ga0173480, IMG submission 122622) | Soil microbial communities from Arlington Agricultural Research Station in Wisconsin, USA - Nitrogen cycling UWRJ-S209-509C-1 (version... | ecosystem: Environmental > Terrestrial > Soil >... | reverse complement strand
TACTCGGAATTTGACGAACAGCCGCCGCTCGGCTTCGCCATCCAATCCGTCGCGTTTCGGATCTTTGGCGATCACTTCGCGGTCGAACGTGGCTACTCGCTCGCCGTGTTCGCGTTGAACGGCTTGCTGATCGCGGCAATCTGGCGGCGGCTGTTGCCGCCCGCGTACGACTGGTTGCCGGTGCTGGTGTGGCTGGTGCCCTCTGTCGTCACCTGGGCCGTCATCAACAACATGCTCGAAAACACGCAGGCGCTGTTTACAGGTCTGGCGTGCTATGCGCTGCTTTCGACGGCGACAACTTCCACGGCAGGTTCGCTGGTGTTGGCGGCGGTCGCAGCCGCGAGTGTGGTCGCCGCGGTTCTCGTCAAGGGGCCGGTCGGATTCTTTCCGCTGGCGATGCCCATCCTCGTCGCGTTGCTGCCGCCCGAACAGCGACCACGACGGCAGATGGTGGTGTGGCCCGCCTTCGTTTCAGTGCTCGCGATCATCTCGGTCTGGGTCCTCGTTTCAGACGGGCCGCGTCATGCGATCGACGCGTTCATGGGCGCTCATCTGACTCCGGCTCTCACTGGAGACCGAGGCATTGGTCCGAGAGGGTGGGACTTCTCGCGGCATCTCGCTATGGGTATCTGGCTCCGCATGGCGGTGGTGGCCGGACTCGCCTGGCTGGTATTCCGGCTGCGTCGTCGTGTGGCTACACAACAACTGCCCGTGAGACAGGCGGCATTCTTTTTTGCGGTCGCGTGCGCCGCATCGATGCCGATTCTGGTGAGCCCCGTTCTCGCGGGACATTACTTCGTCCCGTCCATGCCCTGGTTCGCGTTGGCATTCGCCGCCGTGACCCTGCCTGCCATCTCGGCGTATCGCTCGCGGCCCTCAAGCCTGTCGTGGCGGTTGCCAGTCCTGATCGCCACTCTGCTTCTCGTCTCGGTGGTCGCGGTCGTGGCTACTCACGGATCGCTTGAAGTCAGGAGTCGCGAGCTGGTGCGCGACCTGAATGCCATCCGAGACGTGGCGCCTCGTGGCGAGACGATCGGGGCGTGCCCTTCCTCGCAGTTCGATTGGGAACTGCTCAACTACTTCCAACGCTTCTATCTGATCTCACTTCAGCCCGACGGAGAACCCCACGCCGGGTGGTTCCTCCTGGCAACCGACGGATGCGCCACGCCGGCGTCGTGTCAGCCGGTGGAAGGAACGACGAAATTCACGCTGCTCCGATGTCGCGCGCGGTAAAGGAAGCCGGCCCGCCAGAGCGCCGCGACGCGACGCTCACGCGGAGCTTGCCCGCCTGAGCGCCGCCGGCGCGACGGCGAGTCTTCAGCAGTAATCGCCGCGACACGTTGGTGGCGGCGTGCCCGCGTCCACCGCGACCGCGCCGATCATCGTCGGGTGCAGATCGCAGTGGTAGTTCGTGCCTTCGGCCGGCATGCGAAACGCTGCGCTGACGCCGCCAGGCTGAATCGTTCCCCAATCGACCGAAAAATCGTTCAAGCGCACGCGGTGCGCCACCGAGTCGTTGTTGCGGAAAACAACCATACGGCCGGCGGCAATGGCCGGGTTCGGATTGAACGACGTGTTGCCGAGCTGGCCGACGATCGACACGGTGACCGCGTCATTCGTCGGGGTCGGAGTCGGAGCGGCGCTGCCGCCGCAACTCAGGGCAGTCAGAACACCGAGGCCGATGACGGCCATTCTCACGCGAGCCAATTCCATCGATTGCTCCTTTGGCAGTGCCGGTAATTCACATGCCTTCTGAGCAACCTTGATGCCAGATGTATTTGAAATGTTCCCGCCGGGACAGCCGCCGGGCGCTTACCTATTTCGAAAGGACTTTCGCAGGACGTCAGCGCCCGCCGGCTCGGTCCGGACCTGCGCGGGGCTGATGGCCTTCCCGCCGCGCATCAGGGCACATAGCGCGAATTCGCAAGAATCCATGCGTAGGAGTGCACGAAGGAGAGCGTCGCCCAACCAATCACAATCGTCCAGTTCAACCGCGACGCCTCGGCGCTCAGCAGGTTGCGCCAGACAAACGCAGCCAGCGGAAGGGCGGCACACGCGTACAGGTTCCAGTCATCACTGGCCAGCGGCAACATGCCGCGATAGTTGAACTGAAAGAACATCATGCCGGCTGCGGCCAGGGCGAGGTGCACATTCGTCGCATCCCACCTGGTTCGCCCGGGGAGAAGCAGCACCAACAGCGCCAGATGCGCAGGAAACATCAGTGCCAGGAGGTTGTACTGATCCCAGTGGTACTGATCGAAGCGGAAGAACGCCCAGTGCCTGGCGAGCTGCGCCGGGCCTTCGCCGAACGGGTTGGTCGGCAGCGCGTTCCCGACGAGAACGCGCATCGATGCCCCTGCCCAGCTGTCTTGATAGAAGGACTGCATCGGGACCCGAAGAGCGACCATGGTCGCGATGAAGATCGCGGCCGAGGCGATCGCCGCCAACGCGACACTCCGATACGTTCGTCGTCGAACCGCGATGACGTACAAACAAAGAAGCGAGGGCAGGAGGAAGCCGGTCAGCATGTGAAACGTCATCGCCACCGCGAGAACGACGCTCGGAACGATGAGCGATAACCGCGTCTGCAGGAAGCTGGCCGACGCCGCCAGGTAGCCGACGATCAGCACCGCCGTGAGCGTGTAGTTCTCGACCTCGCCGAAAAACAACTGCATGTAACCGCCGGCGAGCATGAGGACGCAGAAGGCCAGCGGCAGGTGAGGCACGATCCGCCGTCCGTACAGCCACAACACCGCCACGAACGCACCACCGGCGGCGGCCGACATGACCTGGTAGGAGAGGCGTACCGACCAGCCGAACGCTGCGTCCGTCCAGTGCCAGAACCAGGCGTGGAGAAAGCCTTCCCACATTTCGTCGAAGCCAACTGGGCTTTCGCCGCTGACGATCTGGGGCACGAGCCAGCGGTACATCACGCCGTCTGAGTTGACGTGACCATTTCGAAACCAGAAAAACACGAGACTGGCGGACATCGCGGCGGCGACGACGACGAGTGGCCGCGCCGCGAGGTAGGCTTGCGCCCGGCCAAGCGCTGACTCCGTGGCGGCCGGCCAGCGGCGATACGTCAGCAGCGGTAGAAGGAGTAACAGGAGGAAGATCGGCGGGATTCGAACCGCCTCGAGTCCGAGCGCTGCGAATCCCCACACCTGTGGGAGCCCGAGCCACGCAGTGAGCGCGTAGCCGGCGGCCAGCACGATGATCAGCGCGAAGTGGACGCTGTACCGGTCGACGACTCGCGGATGCTCGAGCAGACTATCCCAGACGATGAGCCAGGCGAGCGTCACGCCTACGAGCCACAGGCCCCACGCAATCGAGAGAACACCCGTCGAGAATCGATACCAGGTGTAGGCCAGCCGTGTGCGATCGGGCGCGGCCACCCACAGGCCAGCGCTCGACAGCGGCTGCATGGGCGTGTCGACGCCGTGCGACCATTCGGCGCTCCACGGCGTCCCGCGGTCGCGATCGTCCGAATAGCGAAGGCGAATCGCGTGAAACCCAGACGCCAACCGGCAGACTGCAGTCGTGCGCGCGGGTCCTCGAGCGTCTCGGCCCTCGACGATGAGGATGTCGTCGATCCACAGGGCCGAGTCGCCTCCTGCGGTCAGCGCAAACTGGTACTCGCCCGTCGTCGGAATGGAGATGGCTCCGTACCACTCGACGCTGGTGAGGTTGTCCGGATCGACGAAGTCATAGGCAAAGCGCTGTCGCCCTGGCGCCCGGTCGCGCGCCGCGACGATCACGTCGCCGGTCCAATCAGGATTCGAGTAATAGCGGCCAACCAGGCCACGTTGCGACTCGGTGACGGCGCCGATCAGGAGCACTGCGCAGCCGGTCGCGACAGCCGATGCGACGAGCGCCGTGCGTCGGCGGCTCATGGCGGTGCGCGCGGCGGGAAAGTAATCCCGCGCTTGCCGCGGCAAGGCAAGAGCACCAGAAAACGCGCCTCGCGCGAAGCGTCGAAGCACGAAGATGACCGCGAGTCCGGCCGGCAGCCACGCGCGCAGGCCCGGGAACCAGCCAAATCCCGCAGCCCACAAGCTGAGCATCAGCGCCGCCAGTAGAGCGACCTCGATTGCAGCAGTCGCAGCAGCCCGGCCGCGTTCGAAGGCCACGTCAGCCCCTGCCAGCAGACCCGCGGCAAGCAACGCCAGGAACAGCAGCTTGACGACCAGCTGCAGGGTCGTTGCACCTCGAAAGACAGCGAGAGAGAACCGGCTCGGCTCGGCAGGGAACAACGACGCAGAACTCAGCGGTTGTTCGTCACCTCCCGGAGAGGCCCACGTCGCCAACAACAGCGTTCCTCCGCGTTCCTGCATGTAGCGGAGGCGAAGCGCGTGGAATCCGCGGGTGAGCTGCGAGGTGGCTTCGATTCGGCGCGGAGCGTGCGCGCCGAGGTTGTCGACCACGAGGCCGCCGTCGATCCACAATGCCGACCCGTCGTCGGAGTCCAGGACAAATCGATACGGTCCGTCCTCGCCAATCTCGATCACGCCCGTCCACTCGACGCTGTAGTCGGTCTCGAACCAGCCTTGGGCGACCCGCTCGAGCGTGGGGGCGCTGTCGAGCGCGACCAACACCGGCGCTCGCTCCCATTGCGCGTTCGCGAAGTAGTGGCCGACCAAACCCGAACGCGGACTCAGCATCATCACGACGGCACCGGTCGCGATCGCGACGAAGAGCAACGTCGCAACGGGTCGGCCTCGAAGCGACCGCTGGCGCAGCGGAGCAACCAGAACGCGTCGCAACCCGAGAAACGGGGCGCCAGTTTGCCACCACCTCAGGAGCACCAGTCCCGCCAGCGGCAAGATCAACTGCGTGTAGCTGTGCGCGGAGACTCTGAGAAACCCAAGGCGGACCGTGAAGCCGCCAAACAAGGCGAGGTGGAGCAGCGCAAGAACGTACGCGAAGAGGATCGCGTCGAGCACGCCCAACGCTCGTTGCCTGATTGGCACCGCTTCTAGATGATCCGCATGCCCATCGCCGACAGCGCCAACTCAGTACCGAGCACGGCGGTCTGGTTCTGGGTATCGAGGATCGGGTTGATCTCGACGAGGTCGAGTCCCATCAGCTTGCCCGAGTCGGCAGCCATCTCCATGACCATGTGCGCCTCGCGGTAGTCGAGGCCGCCTTTGACCGGCGTGCCGACGCCGGGGGCGATCGTCGGATCGCAGACGTCGAGGTCGAACGACACGTGAATGCCGTGCGTGTCCTTGCCCGCGATCTGCAGCGCGCGTTTCATGACCGCGGCGATGCCGTGGCGGTCGATGTCCTTCATCGTGAAGACCTGAACCTTCGCCGCCTTGATCTGTTCTTTCTCGAGCGTGTCGAGGTTGCGGATTCCAATCAGGACCGTGCGGTCGGGGCGGACCTTCGGCGAGCGCGCCCCGATCTTCGACAGTTCGGCCGGCTCCGGGCCGAGCAACGCCGCCAGCGGCATGCCGTGGACATTGCCGCTGGTCGTCGTCGCTGGCGTGTTCATGTCGCCGTGCGCGTCGACCCAGAGCAGGCCGATGTCACGGCCCTTGGCCGCGGCGAAATCCGCCGATGCGCCGACGGATCCCGCGGCCAGCGAGTGATCGCCGCCGAGCACGATCGGCAACGCCCCCTCCTCATGCGACTTGTAGACTTCTTGATACAGCCGCTGACAGACCCGCGCGATCTCGCGGATGTAGCGCTTCCTCGGATCGCGCGCGGTCTGCGTCTCAGGAATCGGCGCCGCGAGATCGCCCTTGTCGACGACGACGCTGCCGAGTCCGGCGAGGCGCTCGCCGAGGCCGGCGATCCGTACCGCCGATGGCCCCATATCGACGCCGCGGCGGCCGCCGCCGAGATCGAGCGGCACGCCAAGGATGTGAATGGTTCGCGTCTTCATCGCGTCTTGTAGGTGATCGACATGCCTTCGCTCGACGGCGAGACCACCGTCGTCCACGCGCCGGGCCGGGTCGTGATCGCCTGAAGGAAGTCCTTCATCTCGTCACGTTTGTTGACGACGTTGTGCGCGAGAAAGACGCCGCCGGTGTCGAGCCGCGGAAAGACGACGTCGAAGAATTTCTTGTAGTCGGGCTTCCACGCGTCGAGGAACACGAAGTCGAACGTGCCCGGCAATTTGGGAATCTCGGCGAAGGCATCGCCGGCGATCACGGTGACGACGTCGGTGAGTCCGGCGCGTGTGATGTTGGCGGCGTTCTCCTTCGCGCGCTTCGCGTCGTACTCGATCGTTGTCAGTCGTCCGCCAGTTTCGCGCAGCGCCAGACCGATCCAGATCGCCGAGTAGCCGCTGGCGCCGCCGATTTCGAGCGCGCGTTTGGTCCCGCGCGTCGCCGCCAGCACGCGCAGAAACTTTCCATCTTCTTCGGATACCGCGTAGAGCTCCTTGTCCTGTTGTTTGATCTCGCGGAGGATGCCGGCAATCGGCGCCGGCACGCCGGCTGGCGGCGCCTGCGGCAGCGGAACGGCGGCGAGCAGCGCGATCGCCGTGGCGATCAGACCGAAGCGAGCGCTCACGATCGGGCCGCGGGCGGCGACGCGGGACCAAGCATCGCCCGCATCAGCGCCTGCAGGTCTTCCATCCAGAGCGGCTTGTAGCGAATCGTGGCGCCGAGCGCCGCCAGCTCCTGCAGCACGGCGTCAGTCAGGAAGTAGTCGCCGGTCACTACGCCGACCGGGATGGTGCGGCGGTCGGGTTGGCTGCGAAGCGTGCGCAGGAATTCCAGGCCGCCAATCTGCGGCATGCGCATGTCGAGGAGGATGGCGTCAGGCGGTCGCGCATCCACCGCCACGTAGGCCGCCTGCGCGGATTCGACAGTCGCGACCTGGTGGCCCTCGAACTCGAGCATCCGGGAGAGGGTCAGGATGACGGATGGGTCGTCATCGATAATCAGGACATGCGCCACGGCTTCACGAATTATCGCATTGCCGCCCGAAGTCATGGAAATCTCGGTATTTCCAGCGGGAGGGAATGCTACGATACGGCGCTGTCATGTCGCCCATTTTCGTCCGTCCTGTTCGGGAGCAGCTCGAGCACGACCGGCTGATTCGCCACCTCCAAGCGAAATACAAGCGAAAGACCGAAATTGTCACGATCCACCCAGGCGAGGAGCAGATCACCCCGATCAAGATCGGCGAGATCATGCTGTTTCCCGACCTGGTGGTCAGCGATGGCAAGAAGCTGACCGGGGTCGTCGAGGTCGAGACCAGCGAGTCGGTCAACAACCTCGAGGCGATGGCGCAATGGGCGCATTTCTCGCGCTCGAAAGTCCCGTTTCACTTGTATGTGCCGGTGCAGAGCTACGACTCGGCGCGACGGCTGGCCGACGCGAATCAGGCGCGCATCACCGAAATCTGGACCTATCGCAGCACCAACGACGGCAGCTTCGATCTGGTGATGATGTCGAAGGATCCCGCCGCTCCCGGTGCGGCGAAGGGCGCGGGCGCGCGGATTGTCCCGCTGCCGCCCAAGCCGAAGCCCGAACCTCCGCCCCCTCCGCCGCCGCCCCCTCCGCCGCCGCCACCTGTGGTGAAAGGTGGGAAGGGCATGAAGGGGCTGAAGGGCGTTCCGGTGCCGCCGCCCGCTCCTGCGCCCGCGCCCGGCAAAACCGTCGGAAAGCCGGGTGTCGTAGCCAAGGGCACGCAGATCGCCAAACCCGGCGCCGTACCCGTGTCGGCTGCAAAGACCGCCGTCGCGGCAACCCCTCCGGTTCCGGCGAAGCCCGGCGTCACGGCGAAGCCCGCAGTTGCCGCGAAGCCGGGCGCTGCGCCGCCGAAAGCCGCACTACCGCTCGCGAAACCGGCGGCCAGGCCGGCTCCCAAGCCAGCACCCGCCAAACCGGAGAAATCCGGGAAATCCGCCAAGCCGGTCAAGGCAGGCAAGCCTTCCAGACCGGCGCCGGCAAAGATCGCCAAGAAGCCCGCACGTCCGGCGCCGAAGCCCGCGAAGAAGGCAGCGAAGCCGACCAAGGGCGGGGCGCGCAGGAAGTAGCTGCTGCGCCGTGCCTTTCATTCGCTACACGCGAGACAAGCGCGGCTACGAGACGACCTACGTCATGCACGCCTACCGGTCCAACCAGGGACCGGGACGGACGCGGGTGCTTTACTTCTTCCGATCGCCGGCGCACGTGCGCATCGGCCGATCGCCGCTCGACGAGGAACTACGTGAGGCCCTCGAGCACACGCATCCCGATCTGAGCTTCGACTGGACGGCGCTCTCGCGAGAGCAGGCGGCGCCGCGTTTCGACGAGCGCGACCACGATCGACACCGCGATCGAGATCGAGATCGGCAGCGCCATGCCCGGTCGGCTCCACCCGCCCCGCCAACTCCCGCGCCGCCCCCGGCCGTCGTCATCGACGACCAGACCGTGCTGGGCCGCACCTTGGGGGCTGGTCACGCCGCGCGTTTGCGCGGGCGCTATGTCGAGATTCTCCAACGCATCCTGCGCCGTTCCCGGACCGCTGAGGAGCGCGACCGGCTGACAGAGCAGATGCAGCGTCTCAACCCTGACGACTGGCCGGACGCCGAGGCGATCAAGACCGCCGCGCAAACCATTGATGCCAATTGGGATGCGGTGGTCGCCGAGCTCCCGGCCAGACGCCGCGGGCGGCGTGGCGGACGCCGCCGGCAGGGGGAACGGCAGGAAGGTGCGGGGCCGGCCGGTGAGACCGGGGCGCCGGATGGCTCTGTCATAATGGATGGACGTGGAGACACCGATGCGGGTGCAGAAACTGAAACCGGCGGCGTTGATTCTGCTGCCGATGCTCCTGGCGACGGTGATGGTTTCGGGGCAGACCCAGACGCCGATGGGTCAGCAGGGGACCGTCTTCCGATCGACGACGAACTACGTCACGACTGACGTTCTTGTCAAAGACAAGAGCGGGAAATTCGTTCCCGACCTGACCCTCACCGACTTCGAAATCTACGAAGACGGCGTCCTGCAGAAAATCACGAATTTCGTCCCGGTTATCGGTGGCCGCGCGCTCAGCAGCGCGACGACGGACGTGGCCACGCCAAAGCGCAGCGAAGGCCTGATCCTGCCGACGTCGAAGCCGGCGGCCGACACGTCCGGCCGCGTGTTCGTCATCTTCATCGACGACCTCCACCTCCAGGCGCTCGACTCGCCGCGGGTGCGCGAGGTCCTCAAACAGATCCGCGACATTCTGATCAAGGACAACGACCTGGTCGGCATGGTCTCGAGCGGCTACTCGTCGATCGCGATCGACCTGAACTACGACTACGGCAAGAAGCGTTTCACCGAGGCGATCGGCAAGGTGATGGGCAGCGGGATGTCGCCGCAGGAACTGATCGAGGCCTCGCAGACCGCCGAGGGCCCGGCCGGCGTCCGCTACCAGGCGCACGTCGCGTTCTCGACCGCAAATGACCTGCTCCTCAAAGCGGAGAAGATCACCAACCGCCGCAAGTCGTTCATCTACGTCAGCAGCGGCTACGATTTCAATCCGTTCAAGGATTCGCGCTATCGCCTCCAGCAGGAGCGCTATGCGATTCCCGAGCGCGACGCCAACGGCAGCGTCAAGGACCCGACGATTGGCGGCGGCATCATGGAGCCAATCGTCGACAACCCCTTCGACAAGAACGGTAACCAGTTCGCCGAATCCGATCTGATCGCCGAGATTGCTGAGCTCGTGCGCGCGGCGCGCCGCGCCAACGTCGTTTTCTATCCGGTCGACCCGCGCGGCCTGAACTCCGGCATGGCGGATATCAACGTGCGGGTCGGGTCGCACGAGTGGCGCGAATGGATCACGAATACGGTCAGCTCGCTGCGGGTGCTCGGCGACGAGACCGGCGGGTTCTGCATCTGCGAGCAGAACGACTTCAAGAAGGGCTTGCAGCGCATCGACAACGAGACCAGCGACTACTACATCCTCGGCTACACCTCGAACAACCCGGATCCGAACAAGAAGTCCCGCAAGATCGAGATCAAGTCGCTGCGCCCGGGGATCGAACTGGTCTACAAGTCTGGCTACGCGCTGCCGATTGCCCGCAAGGTCAAAGACGTCAAGTAACCCCTCACTTTAGTGACGGACCGTCGCCAAGCCTGGCGGCGGTCCGTACGCTATACTCGCCGGTCGCCGTTACACGGCGGTTACGTAGCCGTTACGCCGCATTCCGTTCCACCTCTGGAGAATCTTAATGACGCGACTGTCGAAATCCCTGCTGTCGCTGGCCTTTGCGTGGCTGGCGATTCTCGTCGTTGCTGCGCCCCTCGCGGCGCAGACGATCACTACAGGCAGCCTGAGCGGGACTGTCTCAGACGATCAGGGAGGCCGCCTGCCGGGCGCCACCGTCACCGCGATGCACAAGGCGACCGGCACGACCTACTCGACAATCACGCAGTCGGATGGGCACTACTCGATTCTGAATGTTCGCGTCGGCGAGTACACCCTGAAGGTCACGCTCAGCAGCTTCAAAGACGCGGGTGCCGACAACGTCGTGGTC
>Ga0173480_10000936_pt1 | contig 10472 bp, 6 predicted proteins | sample NitcycUS209509C1_FD_122622 | JGI IMG/M metagenome (GOLD analysis project Ga0173480, IMG submission 122622) | Soil microbial communities from Arlington Agricultural Research Station in Wisconsin, USA - Nitrogen cycling UWRJ-S209-509C-1 (version... | ecosystem: Environmental > Terrestrial > Soil >... | reverse complement strand
GAGAAGCAGAAGGTGAAGCGCATCTACGGGGTGCTCGAGGATCAGTTCCGCCGCTACTTCGAGCAGGCGGAGCGGACGCGCGGCATCACCGGCGAGACATTGCTGCAGCTGCTCGAGCGCCGTCTCGACAACGTTGCCTACCGCCTCGGCCTCGCCACGTCACGGCCGCAGGCGCGCCAGCTGGTTCGTCACGGTCATCTGACGGTGAACGGCCGCAAGGTGGACATCCCATCGTTCTCGGTGAAGCCGGGCGACGTGGTCTCGGTGCGGCAGAGCAGCCGCAAGGCGCCGGCGATTCTCCACGCGCGCGAGGAGGTCAAGGGCCGCGGCGTGCCGGAGTGGTTGACGTTCGAGGCCGACGATCTGACGGCCAAGGTGGCGTCGGTGCCGACGCGCGAACAGATCAACCTGCCCGTGCAGGAACAGCTGATCGTCGAGTTGTATTCGAAGTAAATGGGGTCGGGAGTCCTTTTCCGAGGACACTCCCGACAATGTGAGCCAGGGAACGGGAGTGTCCTCGGAAAAGGACTCCCGACCCCATTTCTCGCACCCGTCGGCCCGCAGCCTTACAGACCTGCGGCGGGAGGCCGGCGGAGAACACTTGCAGGTCTGGAGGCCGGAGCTGCCGGCCCGTGGCGAAAGGATATGTCGATGTTGTGGAAAGGTTTTCAGCGTCCAAAGCGGCTCGAGTTCGAGCGTGAGACTCTCACCGACCGGTTCGGCCGGTTCTACGCGCAGCCGTTCGAGCGCGGCTTCGGGACGACGATTGGCAACGCGCTGCGGCGCGTCCTGCTCTCGTCCATCGAGGGCGCAGCCATTACCGCGGTGAAGATCGACGGCGTGCTGCACGAGTTCTCGCCGATTCCCGGCGTGGTCGAGGATGCAACCGACATCATCCTCAACCTGAAGCAGATTCCGCTGAAGCTGCACGTCGACTACACGAAGACGCTCTACCTTCGCGTCGAGAAGCCGGGTATCGTCCGCGCCAAGGACATCGAGGTCGATCAGGACGTCGAGATCCTGGAGCCGGAAGCGCACATCGCGACGATCTCCGATGGCGGCAAGCTGCACATGGAGCTGCGGATGAAGCGCGGCCGCGGCTACGTCTCGGCCGACAAGAACTTCGACGAGGACCTCGGCATCGGCTGGATTCCGGTCGATTCCGTCCATTCGCCGGTCAAGAAGGTGAACTACCTGGTCGAGGCGGCGCGACTCGGCCAGACGACGGATTACGACAAGCTGACGATCGACGTCTGGACCAACGGCTCGGTCACCGCTCGTGACGCCGTCTCGCTCGGTGCCAAGCTGATTCGCGATCACCTGAACATCTTCATCAACCTCGAAGAGGCTGGGGAGCTGCAGGAGGCGCAGGCAGAGCAGCCGCGCGCGGGTGCGCTCAACGAGAATCTCGACAAGAGCGTCGAGGAGCTCGAGCTGTCGGTCCGCTCGTACAACTGCCTCAAGAACGCCAACATCCGGACGATCCGGGAGCTGGTGCAGAAGACCGAGGCGGAAATGCTCAAGACGAAGAACTTCGGCCGCAAGTCGCTCAACGAGATCAAGGAGATCCTGCACAGCATGGGTCTCAGCCTCGGCATGCGACTGGATCAGCCGGCGCATCAGGAATAAGAGAGCTCGTCAGGAGTTAGGAGGCAGGAGGCAGGAGACAGGGCGCTGGAGTTCGCGAGCGGTAACGCTCTTTCTCCTCCCTTCTATCTCCTCTCTCCTCACCAGGATCAAGCGTTATGAGACACAACGTTGCACATCGAAAGCTCGGACGCGTAACCGAGCACCGGATTGCGCTGCTGCGTAACCAGGCCGCGGCGCTGCTGCGCCACGAGCGCATCGAAACGACGATGCCGAAAGCGAAGGAACTGCGGCCGTTCGTCGAACGGCTGATTACCATCGCCAAGCGCGGCGTCGCCGGGAATACCGACGCGAACTCGCGCGCCCTGCATGCCCGTCGTATGGTGCTGTCGGATATTCCCGACAAGGACCTCGTCGGCAAGCTGTTCGAGACCCTCGTGCCGCGCTTTGCAGAGCGGCCGGGTGGCTACATCCGCATCCTCAGAGTGGGGCATCGCCGTGGCGATTCGGCGGAGGTCGCGCAGATTGAGCTCGTCGGGAGCGAGTGGACGCCAAAGGCGGAGCCCGAAGCGGCCGAGAAGGAAGCGACGAAGAAGAGCAAGGGCGTCGGCGACCGGCTGCGCCAGGCAGCCCGCCGTATTCGTGCCGATGCGTCCGGCGGGTCGAAGGGTCAGGCAAAGGGGCAGACGCAGGGCGCTTCGCGCAAGACGTCGACTCCGCGCAAGGCCGGCGGATCTTAGACTAGGCCTCAAGGCCTCAGGCAAAATACAGAAGGCCCGGTCAGCGACGCTGGCCGGGCCTTTTTGCGTTCCGGTGACACCGACGACACTTGTCCGAGCCTCCACCGCGCTGCTCCGCAGCTACGGCGGACACGCCGAGCCCCGAGTTAGACCTCCTCCACTACCTCATGTCCGCGCTCCGCCTTGGCGGCCGCGACGATCTTCGCCTGCAGCTGGTGCGGCACTTCTTCGTAGTGCGAGTACTCCATATGGTACGAGCCACGACCGCCAGTGGCCGACGTGAGATGTTGCTCGTACGTCAGCATCTCCGCCATCGGCACCTGCGCTCGAATCACGGTCATGGTGCCACGTGTGTCCATGCCCGCGATCCGGCCGCGCCGGCCGTTGAGGTCGCCCATCAGATCACCGGCGAAATCGCTGGGCGTGTAGACCTCCACCTGCATGACCGGTTCGAGGATGGTGGGGCGCGCGCGCGTCATGGCGTCCTTGAAGGCCAGCGTACCCGCCATCTTGAACGACAGTTCGTTCGAGTCCACGGCGTGGTAGGAGCCGTCGAACACCGTGGCCTTGAAATCCACCATCGGGTAGCCGGCCAGGTAGCCGCGGGTGCGGGCGTCCTGGATGCCCTTCTCGACAGCGGGAATGAACTGACGCGGAATCGCGCCGCCGAACACGTCGTCCTCGAACTGGAAGTCGCTGCCGCGCGGCAGCGGCTCAACCCGTATCTTGCAGTCGCCGAACTGCCCGTGACCGCCTGTCTGCTTCTTGTGGCGGCCGTGGGCCTCGGTGGACGCGGTGATCGTCTCCCGGTACGGAATGCGCGGTGGTTTGAGATTCACTTCCACGCCGAACCGCCGTTTCAGCTTGGCGACCGTCACCTCAATGTGCAGCTGGCCCTGGCCTGCCAGCAGCAGTTCGTGCGTCTGCGGATCGCGCGCGTAGCTGATGCTGGGATCCTCCTCGCGCAGCCGCTGCATGGCGGTGCTGATCTTGTCCTCATCGCCCCGGCTCTTGGGTTCAATGGCGTACGACAGGACGGCTTCCGGGAACGTGATCGGCGGGAAGCGATGCTTCGCGGTCTTGTCGGCGAGCACATCGTTGGTATGAGTGTCCTTCAGCTTGGCGACGGCGCCGAGATCGCCGGCCTTCAGCTCGGTGACATGCTCCTGCGTCTTGCCCTGCAGCACCAGCAGGTGGCCGAGCCGTTCCGGACTGTCGGTCGTCAGGTTGCTCACGGTTGAATCGGACTTCAACGCGCCGGTGACGACGCGCAGCATGGTGATGCGACCGGCAAACGGATCCGCGATCGTCTTCCAGACGAATGCCGAATACGGCGCCGCCTCGTTGGTCTTCAGCGTGGTGGCCGCGCCGACGGCATCGAGCGCCGGGAAGTCGCGTTCGGCCGGACTCGGCGTGAAGGCGACGATGGCGTCCAGCAGCGGCTGAATGCCAATCGCCTGCATAGCGGACGTGCAGACGAGCGGAAACAGCTTCGCATTCATCGTCGCGCTGCGCAGTCCCGAGACCAGCTGCTCCTGCGTCAGCGTTCCCTCGGCAAAGAACGCTTCCATGAGCGCTTCGTCGGCCTCGGCCACCATCTCCAGCAGCTGCTCGCGTGCCTGGGCTGCCTGGTCGGCCATGTCCGCCGGCACATCGGCTTCGGTCATCGTGCCGCTGCCGTCCGTCGCGAACATCAGCGCCTTCATCCGGATCAGGTCGACGACGCCCTTGAAGCCGCGCTCCTCGCCAATCGGCAGCTGAATGGGGACGATCTCGCGGCCGCAGTCCCGGTGCAGGGCCTCGAGGGTCCGTTCGAGGCTGGCGCGATCGCGTTCGAGGCGAGTGACGGCAACCAGGCGAGGCAGGTTCAGTTCGGCGGCCTCGGCCCAGACCTTTTCGGTCTGCACCTCGACGCCGGCGACGGCATCGACGACGACGAGTGCCCCTTCGACGACGTGCAGCGCGGCACGTGCGTCACTGAGAAAGTTGGCAAATCCCGGGGTGTCGACGATGTTGACTTTGGTCTTCTGCCATTCGGCGTGAGCGAGGCTGGAGGAGAGGGTATGGCGGCGGGCGATCTCTTCCTCGTCGAAGTCGGTCACCGTGGAGCCGTCATCCACCTTGCCCATGCGGTTGACGGCGCCGGCGACGAAGAGCATGGCCGAGACCAGCTGCGTCTTGCCGGATCCGCCGTGCCCGACGACCGCGATGTTCCTGATACTGGCCGCGTCGTAGACCTTCATATTGGGTACTCCTCCTACCCGCGCGCCGTGGCGGGAGACGGATCATAGCGTCGGCGGGGTGGTTTGGGGCAGGGCGGGGCGATGGGCGCGTGGACTACATGACTGTTACGACAATTATGTTTCCAGATGCCACGACAGCTGCACAAGTGTATACTGCTCAGGCGGATGGAGGGGACGGACCGTCGGTGGCGGCGGCGTCACCGCGGGCGAGCGGGTGGGCTGATCTTCCGGCTCCGTGGCAATAACACAAACTTGTTCCTAAATTGGTCACTTCGAACAAAAATGTTGAATCCACCTGGCGGGTGCCGGTGAGATCGGCCTGTTTTGTTCGCGATTGGCGGCGTCACTCCGGGGCCAGCCCGGACGATAGTGGCGTCTCTTTTGCTCAGATACCATCAACCGCATCAACTCTCAGTGCGACGGCGTCGTGCCGTGCCGTCGTTCTTCCGGCCCTGTTCGCAGGCCGTGCATGCGGTGGGAGGTGTCGTGTTGCAACTGACCGTGGCAGGTTCGTCGTTTCGCGCGAGACGTCTGTTGGGTACCGAGGGTGGCACCGTGCCGAGGCCCGTCGCGATCCGGATGCGTGAGGATGCTGTCGGCCGGTCACGCGCGTTGGCGACCCCGGTGACGCGCAAAGTGAAGACGTCAGGCGAAATCCGGGGCACAATAGGCGTTACCTTCACTGCATTCATTTCAGAAGTTCCCGCAGCACTGCGAGGGCTGTGGGCGGCGGCTGCACGATTCGTGTGCGGCGCCTCTGACGCGGGCACGGTTCTGACAGCGACGCGGGCGCCGGGTTGAACGGAGTATCGTCAATGCGCCTCCGGAGCAGCGTCGCAGAAGCTGAGGGTCTGGGTATCGACGGTTGGGAGACCGCTGGTTCGCGGACGTCGCGCGAGTCCGGTGATTCGCACGCCGGAGTGATCTCAGCATGCGTTGGCGGTGCGCTCGCCCGGCGCGCTCGCCTTTTTTCACTGCTTAACACGGAGGACTAGATGTTGCCATTTCGTGCAGTACGGCCGTTCGCATCGTCAATGCTCGCAGCCACTGCGCTGCTCACTTGCCTGGCCGCGCCGGCCGCCGCACAGGACCCCGCTGACCCGAATCCTGGTGCACTCACGGTGTCGGGGGCGCTCGATTTCACGAACGCCTACATGTTCCGTGGCATCAAGCAGGAGTCCGACGGGCTGATCATGCAGCCCTATCTCGACCTCGGCATGACGCTGTTCACGGGTGAGGGATCGCTGAAGACGTTTGGTATCAACCTCGGGACGTGGAACAGCCTGCACGGCTTCAATCCGACCGGCACCGACAATCCGCGGAACGGGAAACTGTGGTACGAATCGGACTTCTACATGACACTCGCGTTCGGCCTGTCGGGCAACGTGACGGCCGGTGTCACGTACACGGCCTACACCAGCCCCAACGATGGCTTCACCACGGTCAAGGAACTCGCCTTCAAAATCGGCGTCGACGACTCGGCGCAGCTGGGCAAATTTGCGCTGAAGCCGTATGGTCTGATCGCCGCCGAATTGGACACCGCGACGAACACCGGCCAGGCCGACGGCGGTCTGGAGGCAGGCACGTATGTGGAACTCGGCATCGCGCCAGGCTACTCCTGGCCGCAGTTCAGTGTGGCGTTCCCGGTCAAGGTCGGCCTGAGCCTCTCGAATTACTATGAGGATCCGATCACGCGGGACGACAGCACGTTCGGCTTCGGCAGCGCGGCCGGCATCATCACCTACCCGCTGTCGGCGAAGCCGACGAAGTTCGGGACGTGGAACCTGCACGGTGGCGTCGAGTACCAGCGGCTCGGGTCTTCGGCGGAAACGTTCCTCGGCGAATCGAAGGACGACGGAGAAGCGAAGGGATACAAGTTCATCTACACCTTCGGTCTCGGCTTCACGTACTGAACCTGGTCCCCGCAGGTACGAGGCAGCGGTCCGTTCACGCGTCTCGTCAGGCACCGCGCAGGGGACCCTGCGCGGTGCCCGGCCCGATTCGGATTCGCCATGCCTATACCGCCATCCGTCAGCGGCACCGACCTCCCCCGGGAGTCCGGTGACCTGCCGCCTCGAAACGCGCTGGACGCCGCGCGTGACGAGTTGCGGGCCGATACCCTGCGCGGCGCCGGCGGCCGGACGTCGCTCGAGCGCTACTCGGCGCGCGTCGACGCCATCATTCGCCAGCTGCACGCCGATTCCGGCCTCGGCCGGACGTCGGCCGCCGTGCTCGCCCTCGGTGGCTACGGCCGTCGCCACCTCTGTCTTTACTCGGACATCGACGTTCTCATCCTGTTCCGCGGCACCATCGGCGCTGACGAGGAGAAGTCGCTGCGCGCGTTCCTGCATCCGCTCTGGGACCTCGGCGTGGTCGTCGGCCATCAGGTGCGGGAGCTGAGCGACTTCGACACGCTCGAAACCGACAACCCCGAGTTCCTGCTCGCGCTCGTTGATGCCCGCCCGGTGGCCGGTGAGCGTGAGCTGTTCGATCACTTCAGCACCATCTTCCACACCGCGTCGACGCACGGATTCATCCTCAGGTCGCTGCTCGACCTGCTCGATCAGCGTCATGCGGTGTTCAACGGCACCCTCTATCAGCTCGAGCCCGACGTCAAGGACTCACCCGGCGCCCTCCGCGATTTGTTCTCGACGCGGACGATTGCGCTGCTGACCGACCCGCTGCTGCTGCGCCGTGGTCCGGCGGATCCGGCGAGGTTCGACGACGCCGAGGACTTCCTGCTGCGCGTGCGTTCGACGCTGCATCTCGAAGGGGAGCGTCAGCAGAACGTGTTGAGCCACGAACTGCAGGAACGCACCGCCGATCTCCTTGGCTATCCTGGCGCCGAGCCGCGGATGCGCGTCGAACGCCTGATGAGCGACTACTTCCGGCACGCCCGGATCGTCAATCGCTCGCTGCAGTGGGCGCGCAAGACCGCGCCGGTGCCGGTGGGTCCGAATCTCGGTGTGTCGCGCGACGGCATCCGCTTTCTCGATCCGGTGCAGGCGGCGAGAAATCCCGCGAGCTGGGTGGCCGGCTTTGAAGCCGCCCTGACCGCTCAGACGGAGATGAGTGAGGAGGCGCTGTCCTGCATCCAGCAGCACGTCGATCGCTACCGTGCGGACGACTTCTTTCCGCAGGCACGGGAGCGCGCGACGCTGATGCGCTTCCTCAAGCCGCGCCCGGGTCTGTACGATCGACTGTCGGAGATGCACGACTGCGGCCTGTTGGGACGGGTGTTTCCGGAGTTCCAGGCGATCTCGTGGCGTGTGGTGCGCGACTTCTATCACAAGTACACGGTGGACGAGCACACGCTGCTCACCATCCGCAACCTCGAACGCCTGTGGAATGGCGGCACGGCGACCCGGTTCCGGTTCCGCTCGATTCTGGCCGATCTGCCGGCGCCAGAGCTGCTGGTGCTGGCGCTGCTGTTCCACGACGTCGGCAAGTGGCGCGACGACGATCACGCGCTCGAGAGCGTGCGCATGGCGGCCGAAGTGCTGGACCGTCTGCAGCTGCCGGCCGATCAGCGCGACATGGTGCTCTTCCTGATCAGGCACCATCTCAAGATGTCGCTGGTGGCCTTCCGGCGCGACACCGAGGATCCGGAGATCGTCAAGCAGTTTGCCGCGCTTGTCGGCACTGAAGAACGCCTCAAGATGCTGTGCCTGATGACACTGGTGGACATCGAGGCGGTGAGCCCGGAGACGCTCACGCCGTGGAAAGAAGAACTGCTGTGGCGGCTCTACGTCGATACCTACAACCACCTGACCCAGCGCTACGGCGACGAACTGATCGAGCGCAACCAGGCGGAAGTCGACGAGGTCCTGCAGCAGCGCCCGGCTGATCTGTCGGTGGCCGAGATCACCCGCTTTCTCGAGGGACTGCCGCAGCGCTATCTGCAGCTGTTTCCGCGCGACGCGATCTACCGGCACGTGCGGCTGGCGCGCGACATCAAACCCGACGAAGTCCACCTGTCGCTGGAGCCCAACGACGGCGTATGGACGCTGGCCGTGGTGACGCTGGACAAGCCCTTTCTGTTCTCGAACATCTCCGGCGTCCTGGCATCGTTCGGCATGGACATCCTGCGCGGTCACGCGCTGACCAATCCGAACGGGCTCATCCTCGACGTCTTTCAGTTCACCGATGACGAACGGTTCCTGGAACTGAACCCTGACGCGCAGCAGCAGGTGATGCGCGTGCTCGAGAATGTCGTCTCGGGCCGTGCCGACGTGACCGCCCGTCTGCGCGGCCGCGAGCGAAGCGTGTTCAAGGGGACGCCGCGGTTCGCGCCGGTTGTCCGCGCCGACAACGAGGCGTCCGGGCGCTACACGATCATCGATATCGTGGCCAGCAACGCGCTCGGGCTGCTCTACAGAATCAGCCGTGTCATCTCGCACCACGGCTGCGAAGTCGATCTGGTGCTCATAGCCACCGAAGGCGAGAAGGCCATTGACGTGTTCCACATCACCAAAGCCGGGATCAAGCTCACGCGGGCGGAGCAGCAGGCGCTGACATCCGACCTACAACGCACATTGGAGGGCAGTGTATGAAGATGATCAAATCGATCGTTCGTCCGAACAAGGTGGACGACGTCAAGGACGCGCTGGCCAAGCTGAATATCGCCGGCATGACGGTGACGGAAGTACGTGGACACGGCAAGCAGAAGGGGCATACCGCGATCTACCGCGGCAAGGAATACAACGTCAGCCTGCTGCCGAAGATGGAAATCGAAGTCGTGGTTACCGATTCGCTGGCCGACGACGCGATCAAGGCGATCATCACGGCGGCACGCACGGGTGAGATCGGCGACGGCCGGGTGTTCGTGATGCCGGTAATGGAAAGCTACCGAATCCGAACCGGTGAACGGGAGTCGTAAGCTGTCGGGTCCGCCGCGCCACGGCGCGGCTGACGCTGCTGTGGCGCTTCCCCGGGCCTGCGACATCGTGCTCGGGGAAGTCGTTGCAGCAGAGACGGGCGGCTGACGTCCGTCTTCTGTTCACGTGATCGGCTGACCTCGCCGGTTTTCCTCGCTCCCGTCCTTCCGCCACACCCGACTCGGCATCCCATGCCGGCGAGCGGCGCCTTCCGCCGGTCGTGTGCGCGCCGAAGGCGCGGCATCACATTGGCTCGCGTCGTAAGATCGGCGGCGCCCCGCGTGTCGCTGCCGACAGCCTCGGCAGAGGCTTCACCCCTCTTGATGCCCATCAGCTGATGCACGATTTCACACTCATTCTGAACCTCGGTGCCGGTCTCACGGCCGCGCTCGTCTTTGGCTACATCACGCATCGGATAGGTCTTTCGCCGATCGTCGGCTACCTGCTGGCCGGTCTGCTCGTCGGGCCTCACTCGCCAGGCTTTGTGGCCGATCAGGGCATGGCCGAACAATTTGCCGAGCTCGGCGTCATCCTGCTGATGTTTGGCGTCGGGCTCCAGTTTCACGTCGATGAGCTGCTGGCGGTGCGTCGGGTCGCGATCCCGGGCGCCATCTTCCAGAGCGCCGTGGCGACGGTTCTGGGCTATCTGATCGCCCGCGAGATCGGTTGGAGCATGGCGGCGGGCCTCATTTACGGGATCGCGCTGGCGGTGGCCAGCACGGTCGTGCTCATCCGCGTGCTGGCGGACAACCGCGAGCTGCATACCAAGGCAGGACACGTCGCGGTCGGCTGGCTCGTCGTCGAAGACCTGTTTACGGTGATTGCGCTGGTGCTGCTGCCGGTGTTCGTCAGCGAACGGAGCAGCGTCGCCGAACTCGGCGTCGCGTTCGGCCTGACGATGTTCAAGGTCGGCGCGCTCGTGGCGTTCACGGTGTTCGTCGGCAACCGCGTCATTCCGCAGCTGCTCGATCGCGTCGCCGCGACGCGCTCGCGGGAGTTGTTCACGCTGACCGTCCTCGTCCTGG
>Ga0173480_10000935_pt1 | contig 10472 bp, 7 predicted proteins | sample NitcycUS209509C1_FD_122622 | JGI IMG/M metagenome (GOLD analysis project Ga0173480, IMG submission 122622) | Soil microbial communities from Arlington Agricultural Research Station in Wisconsin, USA - Nitrogen cycling UWRJ-S209-509C-1 (version... | ecosystem: Environmental > Terrestrial > Soil >... | reverse complement strand
TGCGCCGGGACTTGCACCACGGGCTGCTAGCCGCCGGATCGACCCACCGTCAGCGAACTCGCTCGGCCAATTTGTTCTCCGCGATTGCCTGGGTGAACGCGTCATGGTCTAATAGCATGAACGTGTTCATACAAAAATCAGGAGCCACGGAGCGGTGCGCATCATCCGCGGGCTCCAGCAACGATTCCGACATCACTCAGCGGGCGCGATGACGCACGCGATACGCTCCAGCGGCGGTCGGCCATGAGCGTCTACGTCGAGATTCTCATTCGGACGCCGATGGACGCCCTATGGGCTCACACCCAGACGCCGACACTGCACGAGCGATGGGACCTTCGCTTCTCACGCATCGACTATCTCCCACGAGCATGTGATACCGAGCCACAGAGGTTTCGATACACGACCCGGATTGCTTTCGGTTTCGAGGTGAGCGGAGAGGGTGAAACCGCAGGACAACGGGATCTGGCGGACGGCAGCCGCTCGTCGGCTCTGAGATTCGGCTCCGACGAACCGTGTTCGATCATTCGCGAGGGCAGCGGCTACTGGAAGTACATACCGACGACTGAAGGGATACGATTCCTGACGCGGTACGACTACAGCACGCGTTTTGGCCCTGTCGGCGCGCTCATCGATCGATTCGTCTTCCGTCCTCTGCTCGGCTGGGCAACGGCATGGAGTTTCGACCGTCTGCGCCTCTGGCTCGAGCGGGGTCTGACCCCAGAGCAGGCCATGCGACAGACACTGATCCACGTGATCGCGCGTGTCGCGCTTGCCGCCGTCTTCGCCTATCAAGGTGTCGTGCCCAAGCTCCTCGCTCGGAACATCGATGAGATCGCCATGCTCCGCGACGCCGGCCTCGCGGCTGGTGCTGCAGGCGTCGCGCTGACGGCGCTCGGCATCCTGGAACTGGCGTTCGCGGCAGTACTGCTGGTGGCCTGGCACCGACGGTGGCCCGTGTCCGTATGCCTCGGGTCGATGCTTCTGGCCACCGCGGCAGTCGGACTGAACTCGCCGCGATACCTTGAGGCCGCGTTTAACCCAGTGTCGCTGAACTTGGCGGTCGCCGGCCTGGCGGCGATCGACCTTCTCGTCCTCGACCGCGTTCCGTCCGCCGCGCGCTGCGTGAGGCGTCCAGGTCCAGAGATGGCATGAGCTCGATCTACGAGCGGGTACTCGGCGCCGACTTTCAGCGGCTCCACCCAGAGATTCAGCGGCGCTTCGGCTTCTCGAGCGCCGACGGTATTGCTTCGATCGGCACGGGCGTGATGGAGGAGATCTGGAAAGGCCGGTTCTACACCGAGCCGTTCCTCCGTGTGGGCAGTTGGCGCCGCATCATGTTTCCCGAAACAGGACGTAACATCCCCTTCACAATCGAAAACTATGCGTTTGTCGATCGATTCGGTCGCGAGACCGTTTCGTGGATTCGAACGTTCGAATCCCGGCGGGTCCGTCGGTTCGATGCGTACATGGTCTATAGCGACGCTCGACGTCGGATCATCGACTATCTCGGATCGCACGAGCACCTGGCGGTCGACATCGAGCTTTCGGTCGACGAGGGCGGCGGTCTCCGGTTGCGGTCCGGGTCGCAGCGGTTCTACGAGGGCGTGATCGGGTTCCGCTTCCCGATGCTGTTCAGCGGAATCGCCGACGTCCGAGAGTGGTACGACGACGCGGCGGGATGCTTCCGAATCGTCGTCAATGTGCACAATCGCGTCTGGGGCCCGCTGTTTGGCTACCGCGGCAGCTTCAACGTCGAATGGCGGAACGTGACAGAAATTCCCCGCCACATCCTTCCGCAACGTCAGGAGTGTCGCGACTAGTGACAGGCCACGAGTGTGACAGGCCGGGCGTCAGCGCCGCGCGAGGCGTCCTTCGGCACCAATCGTGCTTTTGGGCCCACAGTCCGCTCCGCGAGCTGGTGATTCCTTGAGGAATTCCCGCGCGATGGCCATCGACCACGAATTCCCGTGATCGACCATTCGCGATGATCGCAGGGTCCGCCTCAAGCCGGACCCCACAATGGCGGGGCGACGAGGAAGCCGTGCGATCCGAAGAGACAAACGACATCACCCGCATCGTGCTGTGGATCGTCGTCATCGCCACGCTGTTGACGGCAAGTTTCCTGACGCTGCTGCCGTTTCTCAGCGGGTTGATCTGGGCGACGACCATTGCGGTCGCGACCTGGCCGATGTTGATTCGACTGCAGGCGCTGACGGGCGGTCGACGGTGGGTCGCGGTCACGGCGATGACGCTGCTGGTGGCCCTCGCGTTCGTCCTTCCATTCACGGTGGCAATCAGCACCCTCATCGATGCGGCGGGACGAAGTCCGACCGTGACCAACGACTTCCTCGCGCAGGGGCTGGGTCCGCCCCCGTCGTGGATTGCTGCTATTCCGGTGCTCGGTAACCGGCTGATGGAGAAGTGGCAAACCATTGCGGACGGCGGCCCCGAGGCACTCGCCGCAGCAGTGCAGCCGTACGCCCGTTCTGCCGCCAGTTGGGCGCTGGCGGTGACGGGAGGCTTCGGCAGAACGATCGTGCTTGTTCTGATTACCCTGCTTCTTCTTCCAATCCTGTACGCGCAGGGAGAGACCGCCGCGGGTGGCGTGCTGGCATTTGCGCACCGCCTTGGCGGCGAGTCCGGCGCGAGAACGCTGCGCCTTGCTGGCCAGGCCATACGCAGCGTCGCTCTCGGCGTCGTGCTGACGGCGCTGGTGCAGTCGGTGCTCGTCGGCGTCGGCCTCTGGCTCTGCGGTGTTCCGCACGCCGGCCTGCTCGCTGCCATTGCCTTCGTCCTGTGCGTGGCGCAGGTTGGTCCCTTGCTCGTGCTCGTGCCGTCGATCATGTGGCTCTACTGGACCGGCAACACTGGTTGGGCCGCGGCGCTCGTGATTTGGAGTCTGCCGGTCGGGACACTCGACAACGTGCTGCGGCCGTTGCTCATTCGTCGCGGCGTACAACTGCCGATGCTGCTGATCATCGGCGGCGTCATCGGTGGGTTGATCAGTTTTGGCGTGGTCGGCCTGTTCGTCGGTCCTGTCGTCCTCGCGGCCACCTATACGCTGGCGAAGGATTGGGTGGGGAGCGGCACGCCACCCGCTGAAGTTACGGGATAGGAGGGGGCGACGACGGAGTTGTCTGGCCGGGCATCGTTTGGCGGGTCCAAAAGGACCCGCCCTACGTTCGATAGGAACCCCGGGGCCTGCGGTCTACCACGAGAACCCGAAGATGGTGGCCGTCGATCGCCGCGAGTCCGGATGGTACGGGTCGTTCTCCTGCTTGTAGTTCTGCGGCACGTTCGCCCAGTCACTGTAGATGTTGCCGCCGACGTACACACCGGTCTTCGGTTCTGTCCGATACTTCAGCGGCTCCGGATCCGAGAACAGCTGGTAGAACCGGACCGGTCCCGCCGGTCCGGCCTTGTCGCTTCGTGGCACCAGCTCGGGCACCCCGTCGCCGTCCACGTCGGCACGAATCCAGTCGACGTCGAGCAGTTTGTTGTACGTGCGGTCGGCAACCATGGCGCGCAGCTGCGCGTTGAACCGATCGATGATCGATTGCGCATCCGTTCGTGTGCGCCGGATCGCCAGATAGAGCTCACGTGTCACGAGCGGCGTGGAGCCAATCGCCAGGCGGGCGCCTGACTCTTTTGGATAGCGACTGACGATGTACTCGACCACGAGGTCGTCCATCAGCGTGTAGTCCACGTCGCTCGAGAGCAGCTTCGACACGCTCTCCTCCTCACTGCGCGTGCGCACGAACACCGGGCCGGCCTGCTCGGCCGCCTCGCCGTAGGAGTAGCCGTCCACCACGGCCACGCGTTTGCCCTTGAGATCGCTCAGCGCCCTCGCCGACACGTCGGCGCCGCGCCGTCCAATCAGCACCAGGCGATTCTCGAGATAGGGCTGAGAAAAGAGCAGGACGCGTTCCCGCTGCGCATCCCGCCATGCCGCCGCGCTGCCGTCGTACTTGTCGCTCATCAGCGACGGCGTGAAGTCCGAGGCCGGCACGAACTCCGTTCTGGCCGCCAGGCCGATGCGGCTGAAGGCGGCTTCGACGAGGTCGAGCGCGAACCGAGGTTTGCCCGCCGTGTTGGTGAACGGGGACCAGACCGTTGACACCAGCGTCAGAGGCGCGGCCTGTGCGGATAGAAGTGCGGACCCTGTGACGGAGACGACGACACAGCCGACGACAGCCAGCCCCGCAATCGCGAGACGGAGGCCCAAGACGTTCCGGCCCACTGAGCGACCGCGAACAGCAGTCAGGAAAGTGCTCATGACGACCTCGTTCCAATGGCGTTGAGGGCCTGAGCGGCAACGGCCCACGACATGTCGTGACAAAAACGTCGCCCGCGCCGCCTCGCTGAAAGCGCACTGCGCCTCGCCGACATTGCTCTGCAAGTCTTCTGCGCAGCCGACCAGTTTTCTGAGATTGCCAACGCTGTACCAGGAATGGGCTTGCACTGAAAGGTGGGCGCCGGCCTTTGCATCGCGGACGCATCGACTCAGGTGGCCCTGGGCCGGAAGAGCCGGCCCCGTCTGCGTCGTCCGCAATCAGGTCGCGGACTTCGCCCCGACCAGCCGCTGATGTGCCAGGACAAGCCACTTCGTCAGCAAGCCGGCAGCCTCATCGGGTGTCTGGCCGTAGAACGGCATCATGGCCGTGGGCATGCCAGGGAGTCGCAGCAGCTGTGCACGCCAGCGGTTGCTCACGGCGGTGACCTCGATCTGGTACGCGCGGCCGCAGATGGTTTCTTCGAAGCGGTGAACGATCACAGGTGGTGTCCGGCTGGAAGTTGTTCGACAAACGAGGTCAGAACGACGTCGATTTTACGCGGACGTGACAGGCGATCAAGCGAAGCGACCCGCGAAGGCCGCGTCCACAGGGGGCGTTACGGGTGTTACGCGCGTGATCCAGCCAGATAAATATTTTGGTTGTCGGGTTCTCAACAGGATTTGCACCGTACGTCCACAGGATTTCCACATCCTCGATTTCGCTGAGCCTGGTGGCGCCGCAGGTACAATGCGGGAAAGCCCCGATATGCCTGCCGGACGTCGATACTTCGTGACTTCCGTGACCGTACTGTGCGTCGTTGCGACACTGGCCGGGACGACGATCGCGGCGCAGCCGCGAGCGCCGCAGGGCGACGTGTTGCTGTATCGCCTCTTTCTGAAGGACGGTTCCTTCATTGTCAGCTACGGCGAGTACGCGAAGGTGGGCCAGGAGGTGGTGCTGTCGATGCCGCTCGGGTCCGATGTCGCGACGCCCACGCTGCAGCTGATCACCATTCCCACTGACTCGGTGGACTGGGCGCGGACGGACCGGTATTCGCAGTCGGTCCGGTATCAGCACTACGCGAGTACCCGTGCCGAGGACGATTTCGCCGTCTTGTCGGCCGAAGTCGCGGCGATCCTCAACGAGATTTCGCTGACGACCGACCGCGGACGCGCTGTTCAAGTCGCAGACGAGGCGCGCCGTCGCCTGGCGGCCTGGCCTGGCGAGCATCTGGGCTATCGATCAGCCGACGTGGCCGACATCATCGGGCTGATCGACGAGGCGATGAGCCGGCTCGGCAACAGCGGCGCCGGTGCGCCGATTCAGCTCTCGCTGGTGGCGGCGCCATCCGTTCAGCTCGAACCGGTGCTCGGCCAGCCAACGCCACGCGATCAGGTGCGGCGACTGGTGACGCTGGCGCCGACGGCATTGCGCTCCGCCGACCGGGTCGCGATGCTGCGTGCTGCGGTGGCGCTGATGGACGATCCGCGATCAGGAATCTCCAGCGATGAGTCATCGGAGCTCCGCCGGTCGCTGGAGACGCAGATTCGCGACGAGCTTTCGACCGATGCCGCGTATGCGCGTGCGTCCACGCGTCTGCTGAATGTCGCGCAGCAGTCTGCGCAGGCCGGACGGGTCTCCGGCGTGCAGCGTGTGCTCGACAGTGTGCCGGAGGAGGACGCCAGGCTTGGCCGGAAACGGCCCGAGGCCGTTGCGGCCCTGCGGGCGGCGCTGGATGCGAAGCTCGAGGCGACGCGCGAATTCCGCCTGCGTCACGACCAATGGACCCAGCGTCGCGGTATCTACCGGAGCTACGTGGAGAGCGTCAGTGCCCAGGTTTCGCAACTGGTGAAGGCGCAGGCGTCGCTCGAGGCCATTCGTGCGCTTGACGGGCCGTCCCCTCGACGGCTCGCGGGCCTGCAGCGCGTGTTGAGCGGCGGAGTCGATCGTCTGCAGGGCATCGTGCCGCCCGATCAGCTGCGCGCGACGCACGATCTGCTGATTGCGGCCTGGCGCTTTGCAGTGGGTGCGGTCGACACGCGCCAGAAGGCCATCGTCGCCGGAGACCTTCCCACTGCCTGGCAGGCGTCGTCGGCCGCCGCCGGCGCCATCCTGCTCCTGACGCGCGCGCAGGGCGAGTTGCGTGAGGCGTTGAAGCCTCCAGTGTTCCAGGAGTAAGCGAAAAACCGCTCCGGCCGGGCGCCTCATCTGGAGGATCAGGGACCTGCGCTGTCACGGCTTCGCGATAACGTGGGGATGACGAGCCGGGTCCCGACACACAGACGTGCTCGTCACCGGATCCAGTGACCCCCATCTCTCCACGGCATACGCGGCTTCTGCGCACCCCCACGCTCGCGGCGTTTCGCGACGCGCTGACGGAACTGGCGGTCGGCGGGGCGCCGCTCGATGTCCGCGATCGGATCGTGGTGGTCCCGACGCGTGCGGCGGCCGAGCAGTTGACTCGCGGCATCGAGTACGGCCTGTCCGAGAGCGCGGTGCTGTTGCCGGACTTCATCACCGCCCGCCAGCTGGTGTCGCACCTCGGCGCCCGGCTGCCGGAGATGGCGCCGCAGCTGACGGACGCAGACCGTGAAGCGTTACTCGGCGTGTGTTGCCGGGCGGCAGCCGCTGCCGGCTTCACGCCGCCGTTCCGCCTTCGCCCTGGCCTGATTGCCGAGATCCTTCGTTTCTACGATGCACTGAGGCGGCACGAGAAGGATGTGGAGGCGTTCGCGCGTCTGGCACTCGGCATGCTCGAACCGGGCGCCGAGCTGGACCGGGGTGCCGCACGCCTGGTGCAGCAAACCCGATTCCTGGTCGCGTCCTTCCGCGAGTTCGAACGTCGGTCGCTCGAAGCCGGACTCGACGAGCACCAGCTTCGCCAGCGTCTCCTGCAGCACCACGGACCGAACGGATACCGTCATGTCGTCGTCGGCGTCGGCGACCAGACGTTCGACCGCTATGGGCTTTGCGCGGCGGACTGGGATCTGCTGTCGAGAGTGCCGGGGCTGGAACGCCTCGACGTCGTCATGACCGACGCCGTCCTTTTCGGGGCTGCGCACGAGCGCTTGCATCGGCTGTTGCCGGGTATCGACGAAGTGCGCCGCGAGTCTGCGGATGCACGGGTGCCGATGCTCTCGGTGCCCGAGGTCGGCGTGCTGCACCACGCGGCGCGCGATCGCGAGGAGGAAGTCTCGGCGTTCGCCCGATGGGTCAAGAGGGAGGCCCGCGCCAGCGCGGCTCCGCTCAACCGGATCGCCCTGGTCGTCGAGCAGCCGCTGCCGTATCTGTATCTCACCCGCGAGTTGTTTCGGTCGGCGGGCATTCCCTGTCAGATGTTCGACGAGCTGCCGCTGGCGGCACAACCGTACGCGGCGGCGCTCGATCTCGTGCTCACGTTCGTCAGCAGCGGCTTCGCGCGCGGGCCGGCGATCGAGTTGCTGCGATCGCCGTTCTTCCGGTTCGATTCCGACAACCAGCCCGCATGCGACCCTGGGGACATTGCCGCCCTCGATCGCTCGCTTGCCGAGGCTGGCTACCTCGGGGACGTCGACGCCCTCGAGTCGATGATCGACGGCTGGTCGAGTGGACCGTCGTCGCGGCAGCAACATCGCCATGCGGCGCGCGCGGCCGTGCACCTTGTTGCGGCGGCACGGGAACTGCGCGGGCTGCGCGACTCGCTGCCAATCCACGAGCAGCTGGCCATGGTCATTGCGTTCGTGACCGACCACGGATCACGCACGTCGCCCGAGGGAGAGCAGCCGGCTTCGGCCCGCGCCCGGCGGACCCTCCACGGGATTCTTCTCGGCCTTCGTGACGCGTTTGCGCGCTTCGACGCCGAGCCCGTGGCCTTCGACGCCGTCGCCGGGATGGTGAGACGCTGGATCGAGGGCCACACGTTCGCACCACGCACCGGTGACGATGGTGTCCATGTCATCGATGCCGAAAGCGCGCGATTCGGCAACTTTGACCTCGTCCAGCTTGCGGGCCTGGTCGATGGCGAATGGCCGGCGCGTCCGCGACGGAACATCTTCTACGCGCCCGAGATTCTGCGCGAGCTGGGTTGGCCGTCCGAACGCGAACGGCGCGAAGCCGCGCGGGTCAGGTTCAGCGAGCTCCTGCGCCTGCCGTCTTCCCGGGTTCGCGTGTCCACGTTCAACCTCGAAGCCGACTCGGTGGTGACCGCGTCGCCGCTGCTCGCCGATCTCGAACCCGCCGGCTTCGAGGTTGTGGCAGAGGCGGACCAGCCGCTCCAGATCTTCGAGCACGAGGCGCTGACGCTCGCGCCGATCCGTCCGGAAGCGCTCGATCCGGGAATCCGCGAATGGGCCCTGCATCGCGACGCGGTGGGTACTGGTGGCGCTGCGGTCCGCGGCGTCACCGATCCGTACGCGGCTCGCGCCTATTCGCTGAGTGCGCTCGAACGGTATCAGGATTGTCCGTTCAAATTCTTCGCTGCCGACATTCTGCGTCTCGAAGAGGGGCCCGAAGATCAGTCCACGCTCACTCCGCGCCGCCGCGGCCAGTTCCTGCACGAGATTCTGCAGCGCTTCTTCCTCGCCTGGGACGAGCAGCGTGCCGGCGCGATTACACCGGACAACGTCGACCGGGCCGCCGGGCTGTTCGCGGCGATCGCCGAACCGATGCTGGCGGGGCTCCCCGAAAGCGAGGCGGCACTCGAACGCACCCGACTGTTCGGATCCGCCATCTCGGTAGGCGTTGCCGACGTGGTGCTCGGACTCGAAGCCGTGCGAAGCGGCGACGTCCATGGCCGCTGGCTCGAACACCGGTTCGAAGGGCCGTTCGCGCTCGGGCGCGAGGAGTCTCCGCCGGTGCTGTTACGCGGCGTGACCGATCGTATCGACCTGCTGTCCGGCCGTCGGCTGCGCGTGGTCGACTACAAGTCCGGGGCGGTGCCGGATGTGTCGCGCGCCCTTCAGGTGCCGATCTACGCGCTTTGTGCCCAGGAGCAGTTGACGGCGCGCGACGGTGCACCGTGGACGATTGCTGAAGCCGAGTACGTCTCGCTTGCCGGCCGCCGTTCGATTGTGCCGGTCGTGCAGGCGACCGACAGCCCCACCGATCGTGACCGCGCTCTGAACGCGGCGCGCGAACGCCTCGACGCGGTGCTCGAGGGCATGCGCGAAGGGTACTGCGCTCCACGTCCCCACGACACGATGATCTGCCGGTCGTGCGCCTTTTCGACCGTCTGCCGAAAGGCCTACGCCGGCGATGAGTAACCTCCGCCTGCCGTTCGAGCCCGATGCGCCGGCGCCTGCCGCCACGCCGCACGAACCGGATCGCGCGGCCAGGACGCGCGCCGTCGACCCGCGATTCAATGTCGCACTGGAGGCATCCGCGGGTACCGGTAAGACGCGCGTGCTCGTTGATCGCTACATCAACCTGCTGCGCGCTGGAGTGGATCCCGCCAACATCCTGGCGATGACGTTCACGCGGAAAGCGGCAACGGAGATGCGCGACCGTATTCTCCACACGCTGCGCACAGCCGCGGAACGCGGTGAGATGACGCCTGTCCGCTGGCGTGAGATTCAGGAACGCAGCGGCGATATCGCCATCAGCACCATCGATGCGTTCTGCCTGTCGCTGCTGCGCGAGTTTCCCCTCGAGGCGGATCTCGATCCCGGCTTTTCGGTGGCCGACGACACGGAAGTGCCGCGCCTTGTGGACGAAGCGCTCGACCGCGCGCTTCGCATCTGCCGGGCGCTGGCGCGAGACGATGAGCGTGTGGCGCTGGTGTTTGCGCAGCTCGGCGAGCGACGCGCCCGGAGCGGTCTCGCTTCGCTGCTGGCACGACGGGTGGTCGCCCCCGGCATCCTGTCGCGGTTCCTGTCGCGCAGCCGTCATGATCTGACAGCCACCGAAGCCGCCGCCAGCGCCGCACGCGCGCTGCTCGAGTTGCTCGGCGCCATGGCGCCGCCGGGCGACGACGATCCGGGTGAGGGGCTGCGACGGTTCGTCATGTCCGGTCCGGCCGACCCCGCGTTCATGCTCTTCGTCGGTCAACTCGAACGGCTGGACGAGGCGCTCCGGGCCGGCCATACACCGGATCCGCGCCAGGTTCACTCGACGTTTGCCCGTGCCCGCGACTACTTTCTGCGTCGCGACGGCGAGCCACGGTTGAAGCTCGCGCAGCCGAAAGCCGCGTTTGCATCCGATTCGACCTGGCGGACCCATCGT
>Ga0173480_10000934_pt1 | contig 10476 bp, 10 predicted proteins | sample NitcycUS209509C1_FD_122622 | JGI IMG/M metagenome (GOLD analysis project Ga0173480, IMG submission 122622) | Soil microbial communities from Arlington Agricultural Research Station in Wisconsin, USA - Nitrogen cycling UWRJ-S209-509C-1 (version... | ecosystem: Environmental > Terrestrial > Soil... | reverse complement strand
GTACGATGCCGCCGTGTTCGAGCTGCGCCGGGACCCGGTCACCGGGTGGTGGTCGGCGATCGTGGCGGATCGAGCCTTCGAGCGAGCGGCCTTCGAGATCGAGGCCGTGGCGGTAGAGGGCACCCACTGTCGCCACTGCGATGAAGCGCCCGAGAACGAGCCGCCTCATCTCGTGAGACGGATCGCGCTGCGGTCCCGGGCCTTCCATCGCATCGACTCGACAAAGGCGACGGCGACGCAGCTCAGCCTGAGCGAGGTCGAGCGCGCCACCGGCGCCTGGGAGATCCTCGTCGCACCCCGGAACCACCACGAGCGTCTGGCCGATGCCTCGCCCCAGCTCGCCGGCGCGATGCTGCGGGCTGCCCGCGACGCGATGCGCGCGCTGGCATCGGAACCGCGGACGATCGATGCCGAGGGACAACCGGAGCCGCTCTATATCCAGGTCGTGCAGAGCTACGGGATGCAGGCCGGATCGCGCTCGTCGCACCTGAACCTCGAGCTGTATGCGATCCCGCAGGTACCACACTGGGTGGCGGAGGAGATCGGCGGTGGTGCGCGGCAGATGATCAAGGCGCGGCGCTGCGTGTGGTGCGCGTTGGCGGAGGCAGAGGAGGAGAAGGGTGAGCGCCTCATCCTGGCCGACCACCACGCGGTCGTATTCGCGCCAGCGGCGAGCCGATCGGCCTTCGAGATGATGATCGTCCCCCGTCAGCACGCCGCCGACTTCACCGCCCTCGACGACGACGCGATCGTCGACGCGACGGCAACCGTCCAGCGCGCCCTCCACGCCCTCGACTCGCTGGGCGACCCGCCGTACAACCTGTTCCTCCACACGTCGCCGGTCGGCGAGCGACTCGACCAGACCTTCCACTGGCACTGGGAGGTCCACCCCCGGCTCCGCGTCATCGCCGGCCTCGAGCGGGCGACCGCGTTGGCCGTGAACCCGGCGGCGCCCGAGTACGCGGCCGAAGTGCTGCGCTCCCAGCTGCGTCGGTAACAGTTCGTGCGAATGCTGCGTCACAGCCCCATTCGCGGGGGGTGGTGTCTGCGGAGGACGAGGTGGAGTCGATGGCCGTGCCCGGCAGGCTGCTGTGGGCTGATCCCGCGGTGAACCGCCGGGTGTCGGACGCTCGAGAGGCCGAGTTCTCGCAGCTGTTCGAGGAGTACTCCTCGGCGATCTACAACTACGTCCTTCGAATGGTCGCCGATCCGGACCGCGCCGCCGACATCACCCAGGACACCTTCATCAAGGCCTACCGCAAGCTTGACACCGTGACCGATGCGACCTCGACGCGGTCCTGGCTGTATCGGATCGCGACGAACACCGCCATCGACGACATGCGCCGTCGACGCAACGTGACGACCATGAGCGACGACCAGCCGACCTTCGCCAATCGCGCCGACGACCGGCCGGGGCCCGAGGCACAGGTCATGGCCGCCACCCTCGACGAGCGCGTGCAGCGGGCGCTGCTCACACTCCGCCCGAATCACCGGGAGTGCCTCCTGCTCAGTGACCTCGAGGACATGAGCGCGCAGCAGATCGGCGATGTCATGGGTCTCTCATACGGAGCGGTGCGTACGCTCCTGTGCCGAGCCCGTGGAGAGATGCGGCGCGCCCTGGCGGCCGAGGGCCTGAGCCGATGAACATGAACCGCCACGAGCCCTTCGAGGAGCTCGTCAGTGCCTCGCTCCACGGCGACCTCACCGCCGACGAGCGCTCCCGACTCGATGCACATCTCGACACCTGCGCGCAGTGCCGCGAGACGCTCGCCGCGTTCTCCGATCAGCGGCGGATCATGGCCGGCCTCCGCCATGTCGCGCCCCCGCGGGACCTCAGCGCCAGGGTCCGGACCGGGATCGAGCGCGGCGCAGGGGCCGACCTGCCGTGGTGGCGCCGTCGGCCAATCATGGTCGCCGGCATCGGCGGGGGGCTGGCGGCCGTGGCCGGAGCATTGCTCGCCATCGCGCTGCTCAACAACGCACCGACGAGCCCGCCGGTCGGTCAGGCCACGCCAAGCGCCTCGGCCGAGCCGTCGGCGGCTGCACCGACTCCGACGCCAGCCCAGCCGTCGACCGTGCCCACGGAGGCGCCCACGATCGCCGCCTCGCCCGTCGAGACCCCGATCCCCTCGCCGGAGCCTGACGTCTTTCTCGCGCTCACCGGGTCTGTGCAGGACCCGCAGCTGGAGGTGCTCGACGCCACCGGAGCGCCGGTCACCACGGCCGACCCGCCCGGCGGCGAGCCCATCGCCGCGGAGCTGTCGCCCGACGGTCAGTGGCTGGCATACATCAGCGTCCTGGGCGAGAGCGGGATGAACGAGATCCGCGTGACGCGGATCGCCGGCGAGGGAGATGCACCGGTCGCGGTCGGCAACACCATCTCGCTCACCCAGTCGATGGCGGGCAGCCCCTTCCTCGAGCACCTCTTCTGGGCGCCGGACAGCTCAGCGATGGCGTTCACACGCGTGAGCCCCGACGACGGGTTGATCGACGCCTGGGTGTTTGACACGGAGGCTGGGTCCGCATCGGCCGTGACCGACACCGGCGACGCCTACGCGGGCAGCTTCACAATGGACAGCGCATCGCAGCCGCTGCTGTGGATCAGCCGGGTGGGCGAGACGCCATCGAGTTTCCTGATCTCGCCGGCCGATCCGTCGGAGACTCCCCTCCCGCCCGCTCAGGACGTCTTCCAACCGATCGTGAGCCCCAATGGAGCGCTCGTCATCTTCTGGAGCGGCCAGATGCGAGAGGCCACCGGCGAATGGGTGTTCAGCCGGGGTGGCATGCCCTGGCTGGCGGAGGTCGCGGCGGACGGCGAAGGTGGCTACACGTTCGAGAACGCCCGACAGCTGTTCAGCGATCTGACGCCCGTCTCGGGCGAGGCGTTCGAGTCCGCAGCTATCGACTGGGGAGGCGACAGCGACGCCTACGCGGTGTGGGAGGCGGCCTGGACCGGGACACCACAGGGCCCGAGCTATCCGGACCGTGAGCGCATCTACTTCGGGCACGCGACGGATCAGCGCGGGCTGACCCGAGCCCACGCGATCGACGTCGGCGATATCCCGACCGGTCAGTTCGTCGTCGACGTCAAGGTCTCGCCGACGGGCCATCACCTCGTCGTGACGGCTGGGCGCCCGCGCCCGGGCGACCTTGCGCCGCCGCGGGCCGACCTGCTGCTCATCACCCGCAATACCGGCGACCTGCCGGACGAGGTCGAGAACCTCGATCCCGAGGGCGAGGGCTGGTACGGACCCGCCGCCTTCGACGAGGCGCCCTGACGCATCGGTATACTCGGCGGCGAGCCCTTTAACGCGGTCCGGAGAGGCCGCCAAGGAGAAGTCGCATGAGCGAGCGCCGCATCCTCGACGCCGACGACCTGCGTCGCGCCCTGACCCGCATCGCCCACGAGATCGTCGAGCGCAACGGCGGCGTCGACGGGCTGGTCCTGGTCGGGATCCGCAGTCGGGGCGTCCCAATCGCCCGGAGGCTTGCCGGGTTGATCGAGCAGCACGAGGGCGCGTCGGTCCCGGTTGGGTCCCTCGACATCACGTACTACCGCGACGACCTGACCCGGATCGCGCACGCCCCGATCATCAAGCGTTCCGACCTGGAGGCCGATGTGAGCGGCAAGGTGGTCGTCCTCGTCGACGACGTCCTGTACACCGGTCGGACGGTGCGCGCCGCACTCGACGCATTGACCGACCACGGGCGGCCGCGCGCTGTCCGCCTCGCGGCGATCGTCGACCGCGGCCACCGCGAGCTGCCGATCCGCCCCGACTTTGTCGGCAAGAACCTGCCCACCAGCGAGGACGAGATCGTCCATGTCCGGCTGACCGAGACCGATGAGGTCGACGAAGTCGTCATCGAGCGCCCGGAGCTCAGCGCGTGACGGTTGAGGCCGTTGCGCCGGCCTGGCCGTATCGGCACCTCATCGACGTCGAGGGGTTCACGCGGGCGGAGATCGAGCGGGTGCTTGACCTGGCCATCGCGATGCGCGAGGCACGATCTGCGCGACGGAATCGGTCGCTCCTCGAGGCAGAGACGGTCGGGCTCGCCTTCTACGAGGCCTCGACACGGACGCGCGTCAGCTTTGAGCTGGCGGCGAAGGCCCTCGGCGCGACGACGGTCGATCTGTCAGTGGCGGGGAGCAGCGCCACGAAGGGCGAATCGTTGGTCGACACGGTGCGGACGCTGGAGCGAACCGGCGTGACCATGCTCGTCCTGCGCCACTCCGCCGCGGGTGCTGGACAGCTCGCCGCCCGCACGACCGGCATGCACATCCTCAACGCCGGTGATGGCGCCCACGCGCATCCAACCCAGGCACTCCTGGACGCGCTCACCCTGCGCGAGGCTCTCGGCGGGCTAGACGGCCGCCTGCTCGCCATCGTCGGCGACGTGGCGCACTCGCGCGTCGCGAGATCGAACATCCATTGTGTGACGGCCCTCGGTGGGCGCGTTCGGGTCGGCGGACCTGCGGCCTGGGTCGAGGGATTCGAGTCGTGGCCCGGAGTGGAGGTGGCGACGACGCTCGAGGACGCGATCGCCGGGGCGGATGCGGTGATGACGCTTCGGGTCCAGCTCGAGCGAGGTGCGCAGCTCGATGAGCACGCGGCCGAGTGGCGGATGGACGACGAGCGCATGGCGTGGGCGGCACCGGCTGCACCGATCCTGCACCCCGGTCCAACGAACGAGGGGCTCGAGATCACCGCGGAGCTCGCGAACGGCACGCGCAGCCTCATCGGCCGACAGGTCGAGAACGGCGTGCCGGTGCGGATGGCCGTCCTGGCGCTCCTCGCCGGGGCGGCGTGAGCTCCTTCGGGCGCCTGACCGATCCACCCGCCAGTCTGGTCATCGTCGGCGCGAGGGTCATCGATCCGGCGGCCGGGACCGATCTCCTGCGTGATGTCGTCATCCGCGACGGGATCGTCGTCGAGGAGCCGGCGCCGGACGCCGAACGGGTCGACGGCCGAGGGCTCGTCGTCGCGCCCGGCTTCTGCGACCTTCACGTCCATCTCCGCCAGCCGGGGTCGGCGGGCGCCGAGACGATCGAGAGCGGCGCTCGGGCGGCCGCGCACGGCGGCTTCACGACGATCTGCGCGATGCCGAACACGGACCCGCCCATCGATAACGCCGAGCGGGTCCGCGCCGGGACGGTCGACGGCTCATGCCGCGTCCGACAGATTGGCGCAGCGACCGTCGGCCGGGCGGGCGAGGCCGTCGCCGACCTGTCGGGCATGGTCGCCGCGGGCGCGGTTGGATTCTCCGACGACGGGGCGGCGGTCCCCGGACCGGAACTCGCGAGATCGATCTTCACCGCGCTCGCCGAGCTCGGGGTCCCGCTCATCGAGCACGCAGAGCACCCGGAACTCGCGGCCGGCGGCGTGATTCGCGCCGGTGCGGCGGCCTCGCGGCTCGCTCTGAAGCCATGGTCGCCGGAGGCGGAGGTGGCGGTCGTGGACCGCGATCTCAAGCTTGCAGAGCAGACCGGCGCCCGCGTCCACCTCACGCACCTGTCGACGGCGGCCGCGGTCGCGTTGATCGCCGACGCGCGCGAGCGTGGTGTCCAAGTGACCTGCGACGTCACGCCGCATCACCTGGCCCTCACCGATGCATGGGTCGCCGGCTCGCGCCGCTTCGCCTGGGAGGAACCAGAGCCGGACCCCCCTCGCGCCTACGACGGCCTCTGCCGCGTCAATCCGCCACTTGCCTCCCGCGAGGATGCCCTCGCCATCCTCGCCGGGCTGGCGGACGGGATCATCGACGCGATCGCCACCGACCATGCCCCGCATTCGGCAGAGCGGAAGCTCGTCCCGTTCGAGGATGCCGCGCCCGGGATCGTCGGGCTCGAGACGGCGTTGTCGATCGGGCTCGCGGCAGTCGAGGCCGGCCGTCTGAAGCTGCCGGTGCTCATCGCCGCCCTTTCATCGAGGCCCGCCGCGGTCATCGGCGAGACGCGTTCGTTGGCTGCCGGTGAGCGGGCGGATCTCGTCCTCTTCGACCCTGGCGCCAGGTGGCGTGTCGATCGCGATGCGGTGGCGTCCGGCTCCGCGAATACCCCGCTGCTCGACATGGAGCTCCCCGGCGTCGTCCGGCTCACACTCGCCGCCGGGCGCATCACCTACCGGTCCTGAACGACCCCGGCCGGGATGTGCGAGCATTCGGCGGCCACTCGCCGCCGCACCGAAGACGAGGAATGGCTTGTCGATACGCACCAATGAGGAGCTCGACCCGAACGAGGGCCCCGGGTTCGGCTGCTTCGTCACGCAGGCGATCCTGTTCGCGGTCATTCTGCTGCTCATCCCGGTCGGGCTGTTCACGTTCAACTGGCCCGTCTGGGTGCTCACAGGACTCCTGGTCGTCGCGCTCATCCTGCTGTTCTTCGTGAGCATGACAAGCGTGTTCCTGCTGCGCGTCTTCTTCGCGGACCGACGGCGCGGACGCGGCCGGCAGACGGGTGTCGCGAAGCCGCAGACTCGCGTGATCAGCACCCACGAGGATGGGACCGATGAATGACGGGAGGCGCTCCGCATGCCGCTGATGGTGACGTTCTTCAACGTGCGCAAGGGCCGCGACACCTTCTTCAAGCGTGGGATGCGCCATCTCTTTCCGCGGCAGGCGCGACAGACAGAGGCGAAGTACGGGGTGCGGTTCGTCGGCTGGTTCAACGTGACCGAGGGCTCGACCTGGAACAACGTGGTCATCCTTGATCTGCCGAACTACGCCGTCCTCGATGAGATGTACGCGGATCCATCCCTCCGGGGCTTCGGGCACCGCGTGGCCGAATCGGTCTTCGACTCAAAGCACACGATCTTCCTGCGCGAGCGGATGGGGCCGGACTTCATGTACAAGCCGTGAGCGCCAAGGAGGGCGGGTCTCCTCGGCTCGTCGCGCTCCGTGAGCTGGCCGGAGAGGCGGAGCTCGAGCGCCGCGACTTCCTGTACGAGGCGACCGAGCAGATCCGCCGCTTCATCGACCACAACCGCGAACGACTGCGCGAGATCGGACCGATCAAGCTCGTCGACGACGAGCAGGACTACCTCGTCTACCACCCGGTTGACGAGACCTGGACGACCCGCCTCACCTACCAGGACCCGGCCGACAGTGAGTGGTACGACGAGGAGCAGACCGTCGACTCGATCGCCGAGCTCGTCGAGCTCTACAACCCGGCCGACATCTTCGCGTGGCTCATCGAGGCCGCTCACGATGCCCCCGGCCACCTCATCGCGGCGGACGAGCTCGCCAAGGAGGAGGAGCTGGTCGAGGTCGACGACTGGCAGGCCGATCTGCCGGCTCCACAGCAGGAGACGCTCGCCGCGCAGCGCCTCTGGCAGTTGGCGGACGCCTATCGGGCGCAACTCGGCACCGCCCAGGTCCAGCTCCTGCGAGAGTTCGCGGCGAATGCGGAGGAAGTCCTGCGCCGGACCGGCGACCTGACCCTGCTCGACGAGGCACACGACGTCCTCGTGCTGCGGGCCGACGGACGCTTCGAGACCTCGATCGATCTCTCAGATCAACCAGAGGAGGTCGTCACGTCGGCTGAGGCTCGCCGTCCCGGGTTGGCGGTGACCGAGGCGAAGACGATCGCCACCTACTACGACCCTGCCGACGTGCTCCACTGGGTGACCGAGGCGCTCGCCGAACGTTATCCGGCAGTCGACTTCAGCGCCGTCTACGAATGACCGATGCGTCCCTCTCCGAGGCCTCGGTCGAGTCACTGTTCGCCGACGCCGGCGCCCTCCTCGACGGCCACTTCATCCTGAAGTCAGGGCGCCATGCGGGGCGCTACCTCGAAAAGTTCCTCGTGCTCCAGAACCCGCGATACGGCGTCGAGATCTGTCGCCGACTCGCGGAGGCCCTGGCGCAGCATGCGCCGACCCTGGTCGTCGGCCCGACCACGGGCGGGGTGCTCCTCTCATTCGAGACGGCCCGCCAGCTCGGCGGCGACGTGCGTGCGGCCTTCGCGGAGCCGCTGCCCACCGGCGGGCGAGCGCTCCGGCGCGGCTGGGCGATTGGCCCGGACGAGCGGGTCGTGATCGTCGACGACATCCTGCCCACCGGCGCATCACTCGTCGAGACGGTCGAGGCGGTCCGCGCCGCGGGCGCGGAGCCGATCGCCGCGGCGGTCATCGTCGACCGCTCGACGGAACCGGTCGAGCTTGGCCTCCCGCTCCACGCTCTCGGCACCGTGGAGATCCCTTCGTGGGAGCCCGACGCATGCGAGCTCTGTGAGGCGGGCGTCGCGCTGCGCAAGCCGGGAAGCAGCGCCTAGCCCTTCGCGCCTCCGGTGAAGTTCCAGGCCGCGAGGTGCAGCGACGGGACGACGTAGGCGCCGAGGCCGAACGTCGCTCCGCCGACCAGCGTCGCGTCCGAGCCGACGCCCCGCACCGCATCCGGGCCGAGCGCCTCGAGGTAGGACTGCGTGAAGCGCATGTTCGTCACCGGCCGTGTGACCTGCCCACCTTCGATCAGCCACACGCCGTTTCGCGTCAGGCCGGTGACGACCATCGTGCGCGGGTCGAGGATGCGCGTGTACCAGAAGTCGGTGACGAGGAGGCCGCGCTCGACGTTCGCCACGAGCGCATCCGGATCGGTGTCGCCCGGCTCGAGGACCAGGTTCGCCGGCAGCGCACCGAATGGCCCGGCGCCCGCCACCGCGTTGCCCGTCGACTCGTGGCCCAGCGCCTTCGCGGTTCGGCGGTCGTGGACGAGGCCGGACGTCACGCCTGAGCGAACGAGGTCGAGCCGCCGCTTCGGAGTGCCTTCGTCGTCGAAGGGGATGCCGATGGCTCGCGGGTCGGTGACGTCGTCGGCGAGGGTGATCGCCTCGTCGAACTGCCGCTCGCCGACCCGCGCGAACGAGCGGCCCTCCTCGACGGCGCGGCCGTTGAAACCGTAGATCGCCAGAAAGCCGAGGACGTTGACGACGCACGACGGGGAGAGGACGACCTCGTATGAGCCGGGGTCGAGGTCCGCTGCCGCGGCGCCGTCACGCGCTCGTCGCGTCGCCTCGCGCCCAGCATCGGCCCCATCGAGGTCGCCGAGTCGAGCCGAGGCCGCGCGCGCCGACCCATCCGACGTGTCCGTCCGGGCGATCCCGTCGAGCTGTGCGCTCGTCGACCGCCCGCCGAGGCGCTGTCCGGCTGAGTTCGCGAATGCGACGGTGATCCCGTCGGTCGAGCAGAAGCCCGCGGTCTCGAGGCCGTCCGCCGCCTCGACAAAGGCGGCGACCCGCCCGGCTCGGTCCGCCGGAGGTGCCTCGGCGGTGGCGTCGTCCCAGTGCTCGACATCCGGAGCGGGCGCTTGTGGCGCGAGACCCGGCCAGCCCGGGTCGACGGGGAGGAGGCGAGCGGCATCCATCGTCGAGCGGACGAGGCGGCCGAGCGCGTCCTCGTCGGTCTGGTTGTCGGTTGCCTCCGCGACGCGTCCGTCGAGGGCGACGCGGAGGTGCACGCCGCGGGCGTCGTCGGCGACGTTCTGGTGGATGAAGCCCGTCGCGAAACGCGTGAGCGCCTCGCTCCCGGCGCTGATGGCGACCTCGGCCTCAGCATCGGTTCCGACGAGGGAGAGGACGCGTTCGCAGGTGGTGAGCAGCTCGTCGGCGATCACCCGCGCACCCCAACCCGAACGCCGTGGAAGCGGCAGGGGACGGCCGGGTGGCCGGTGTGGCCGATCTGGCCGGGCTGCCCCTTCCCGCAGTTCGGGGTGCCCCAGTACGTCAGCTCAGACGCGTTGCCTAGCATGTCGAGGCTCTGCCAGAACTTCGGCCCGATTCCCGTGTAGGTCGGGTTGCGGATCATCCGGCCGCGCTGCCCGTTCGTAATCTCCCAGCCGATCTCGCAGCCGAACTGGAAGTTCAGACGCTTGTCATCGATCGACCAGCTGCGGTTTGTGTCGATGAGGATGCCGTCGTCGGTGGCGGCGATCATCTCGTCCAGCGTGCTGGTCCCGGGCAGGAGCCCGACGTTCGTCATCCGCACCATCGGCAGGCGGTTGTATCCGTCCCCGCGGACGGCGCCACCCGATTCGGCCAGGCCGGCGAGCGACGCCGAGTCGCGGCCGGAGAGCACGCCGACCCAGATGCCGTCCTTGACGATGTCGACGGGGTGGGCCGGCGTACCCTCATCGTCATAGCCGAAGCTTCCGAGCGCCCCGGCCAGCGTCGCATCGGCGGTGACATTCATGAGGTCCGAGCCGAACCGCAGGCTCCCCAGCTGAGCGAGGTCGAGCCACGAGGTGCCCGCGAACGCCGCCTCCCAGCCGAGGATCCGATCGAGCTCGACGGCATGGCCGACGGACTCGTGGATCTGCAGGGCCATCTGCTCGGAGCCGATGATGAGGTCGATGGCGTCGTGGCTCGGGCACTCGGGCGCCGACAGCAGCGCGCGTGCTTCCTCGGCAACACGCGCCGCGTTGCCGGCGAGGTCGAGCTCCCTGACGAGCTCCCAGCCGCGTGTACCGTACTGCCCGCGGATGCCT
>Ga0173480_10000933_pt1 | contig 10476 bp, 6 predicted proteins | sample NitcycUS209509C1_FD_122622 | JGI IMG/M metagenome (GOLD analysis project Ga0173480, IMG submission 122622) | Soil microbial communities from Arlington Agricultural Research Station in Wisconsin, USA - Nitrogen cycling UWRJ-S209-509C-1 (version... | ecosystem: Environmental > Terrestrial > Soil >... | reverse complement strand
GCGCACGACGCCGCCGGCGAGCGAGCCAAGCGGTCGAGAACGCGAGCCAACCCGCCGCGCGCGCGGGGGATGCGTTCCCGGCGCGGCAGTCGCAGCCCGGCTTGGTGGGCAATCCCGGGCCGGCCTCCGGGGCGAACGACGAGCGTCCCGCGCTGTTCGTCCCACCGCTTCCGCCGCTTCCGCCGCTCGGACCCCCCGTCGTGTCGCCGGAGCCGCCCTCCGCGAAGCACCCCGTATAAGGCGCCGGCTGCGCGCGCGATGCGCGCGACTCACACTCGCTGACGCCGAGCTGCGCGCTCACCGTCGTCCACGCGGCTGGGCACGCGGCGCCGATGCTCGTCGAGGGATCGCATTCGAGCGGTCCGCGCACGCACGGCATGGCGAGCAAGCGCGTGAACGAGGTTCCATCGTCCTCGGAGCGCCCGACGATGTAGCCATCGACCATGTCGTCGCCGCAGCCGAACAAACCGGCGTCGCTCCAGCTCAAGCAGGCGTGCCCGCCGCACGAGATGCGCTCGAAAGCGTAGTCGGAGGTGCTGGCGCGGAAGGTTCCGTCGAAGTCGTTGCTGGCGAGCACGGTGGAGCCGTCGGGCGAAACCGCGAAGCCTTTCACGGCGAGCGTGGTGTCGAGCAGTGTCTCGAAGGATTTCCCGCCGTCGCGCGTCACCTGGAGCTCACCCTGCACGCCGACCAGTCGCACGTACACGGTGTTCTCGTCCGTTGCGTCGACGGCGGCGATGTACGGTCGCCGGCCGGTCGTCGTGTTCGGTACGGGGAAGCTCTTGAACGTCTCACCGCGATCCCCCGACCGAAGCAGCACCCCTTGCGTCCCGTCGAGGCCGCTCAGGTAGATCCTGTCCGCGTCGGTCGTCGCGACGTCGACGGTCGTTGCGATAAGGCCATCGATCGGCTTCCCCACGGCAGCGAACGAGCGCCCCTCGTCCGTGGACGCCCACAGGGTCGAAACGGCGCCGCTCAGGCTGACGGCCACGGCGCTCTTCGGCTCGCTCGGGACGCGGGCGAGGTCCACGACCGTCTCGCCGATGCCGTCGGCGCGTGAAAAATCGCACCCGCTGGGGTCGCTCCGCGAGACCCCCTCCGGCAGCGCGAGCAGGATCGTTCCGCCCGGCAGGATGGCCATGGGCGGCTCCACGTCCCTGTAGCCCATGCCTTCCTCGCACAAAAAATCCCAGGTCGCCCCTTGGTCCCGCGTCACGAGCAGGCCGAACGTCGAGCGCAAATAGAGGTGATCCGGGGCGTCCGGGTCCGCGAGCAGCTGGCTCACCGCGGGCAGCGCACCGTTCGCGCGCGCGGGCTCAGTTATTAGAAGGGCGCTGAAAGCCCCTAAAACGACGGTCCAACGCTCGATTCGCCGCCGGTGACGCAAGAGAGAAGCCTTTGAGGCGTGTCCTACCACGCAGGAGGAGCGTCGGCGGCACCGCCCACAACCTCGCGTGTTCAGTCGAGATTTCGAGGTGCGCAATCGGCCTCGCAGCCGACGAATGCAAAACCTGAGTGTTTTGCGAGTTGCGGATCCAGGGAGGGTCATGCTCCTCTCCCGGTTCCTCACCCCCCCGGACCCCCTTCAGGAGCCCATGGCGCGCCTTACCGACTACGTCACGTTCAACGATCAGAAGCTCAGCCGACGCTACGCGAACAAGCCCATCCCGATGGCGACGCTGTACGAGGCGTACTTCGATGGTGCGCTCGATATCCCGGGTGACATCTACGCTCTCCTCCGTTCGCGCCACGACTTCGTGAGCTGGTCGCTCACCAAGGAGCACCTGCGCTGGGCGGTGACGAACTTCATCCCCGAGGTGACGATCCACTCGAAGGCGCAAGATCAGCGCATCGTCCGCGAGCACTACGACCGCGGCAACGACTTCTTCGGCTGGTTCTTGGGCGAGCGCATGGTCTACACGAGCGGCTTCTTCGAGAGCCGCCAGGACTCGCTCGAGCAGGCTCAAGACAACAAGATGAACCTCGTGTGCCGGAAGCTGCAGCTCCAAAAGGGCGAGCGGCTCCTCGACATCGGCTGTGGCTGGGGCACTTTGACCCGGCACGCCGCGGTGCACTACGGCGCGGATGCCACGGGCGTCACGATCGCCGAGCGCCAGACCGAGTTCGGCAACGGCCGCATCCAGCAGGCTGGTGTCGCCGATCGCGCTCGCATCCTCTGCTGCGATTACCGCGACATCCCGAAGCAGAAATTCAACAAGATCTCGTCGCTCGAGATGGTCGAGCACGTCGGCGTGAAGAACCTGGTCTCCTTCTACGAGCAGGTTCGCGACCTGCTCGAGGACGACGGTCTCTTCTTGCTCCAGTGGACGGGCCTCCGTCGCGGGCTCCGCCCGGAAGACCTCATCTGGGGCTTGTTCATGAACAAGTACGTATTCCCGGGCGCGGACGCGAGCCTCTGCCCGTCGGCGATGCTGAAGGCCATGGAAAAGGCCGGCTGGGAGACGCACAGCGTCGAGAACATCAGCATTCACTACGGCTTCACGATCAAGCGCTGGCACGACAACTGGATCGCGAACCGCGAGGCCGTGACGGCCGCGTACGGCGATCGCTGGTACCGCATCTGGCACTTCTTCCTCGCCTGGTCGGTGATCGTCGCGGAGCAGGGCAACGCCGCGTGCTTCCAGGTCGTGCTGAACAAGAACATGGACGCGTTCGATCGCACGCGCTGGGTCGACAAGCGCAGCGTCGTGCTGGGCGATCGCGCGGCGTTCGCGCCGAGCCAAGCCGCAGCAGAGTGAGCCGTCGCGCCTCCGGGCGCACGCTTCGCTGACGAACAGGGAGTGCCGCACGGCGCTCCCTGTTTGCTTTGTGATTACTGGACCGAGAAGCCCTTAGCGACGGTGACCGGATCGCCTGAGAAGGCGGGAACGCGCACGGCTCGATAGAGCCGCGCGATGCAGGAGCCCACCGTCGTGCCCGCGAGATCGCCGGTCACGGCGACGGACGTGGGGCGTCCGCTCGGCGCAAACGTGATCGACACGCGTCCGTTGCCGGTGGGGCCGCCCATCTCCTTGCAGTTCGCTACGTTCGCGGTCGCGCCCGCGAGGGCTTCCTTGGCGGCACCGGGATCGAACGGTCCGCCGGCGGCGTTGCTTGCGGGCTTCTCGCCCTCGGACTTCTCCGGCTTCTCCGAGGCAGTCTCCTTTTCGGATCCCGAGGGTTTCTCGCCCGCCGAAGGCTTCTCCGCCGGCGGTTCCTTCGTGGATCCGCCGGTGCCCGTGCTCGGTGGGCGCGCCGCGGCATGACCCGCGACGGCCGGAGCGCTCGGGGCAGCAGGCTTCTGCGCGGTTCCGCTCGCGGAGGTGCTTGCGGAAGCGGCCGGTACGCCGGCGCTCGCCGAAGCGGCGGCTTCGGCGCTCGCGCTCTCCGCAGGAGCAGGGGAGGCTTGCTCGGAAGCCGTCGGGGCCGGCTTCGTTTCGGAGGTCGCCGCGGGCGTGGGCGATGCGAGACCGAGCTTGGTCAACACGGGCCTGAGCGCGCCGGTCTTCCAGCCGACCGCGCCCGCACCGCCGAGCGCGACGAGGATCGCAACGTAAACCCAGGCGCGCGATGAACGCGCGTTCCCCGGGTACACGACGTCTTCGGCTGCCGCTTCTTGAAAGCGCGGCGGGGGCGACGTGATCGGCGCGTTGAAGTCGGGCGCCGCGAGCGCGGGCGCGATGCCGCCGCCCACCGGCAGGGACGGGCCGGAATCGACCAAAAACGACTCGTCGCGGCGCGGGGGACGCGCCGGGCGCACCGACTTCTGCTCTTGCTTGAGGAGCGAATCGAGCGAGAAGAGCACGGAGCTCTCGTTCCGCGCGCCGGTCAGGCGCGGGATATCGTCGTCTGCGGCGGCCGCGCTCGCGCTTTCTTGCCGATCTTGCTCTTCCTCGCTCCCGGCCTGCGCTTGCAGCGCGAACATGTCGCGGCGCTGCTCGGGGGGCGGGACCGACGACCGGCGGGCCGCCGTGCGCGATTTCGCTTCGCGGCGCGCGCGCTGATACTCCTCGGCCGCCGATTCGGTCTGCCCGGGCGGGCTCGACGAGGCACGCCGTGCGCGGTCCGAGCCGCGCGGCGCGGCGCGGGCGGGCGCGCTCACGTGCGTCGGCGCGTCGTCGTCGGAACTGACCGGACGCGAGGCGACCCGGGGATCGTGGAGCGGCGCGGGCGAGCCGCGGCTCGACGAGTCGACGACGTGCGTGTCTTCACCGTCTTCGTAGAGTGGCGCGGGATGGTACGGGCCGCTGCGATGAATCTGCGTCGCTTCTTCGTCGACCGCGTCCCGCAGCGGCTGTTGGGCCGGCGCCGGGGCCGGCGCTGAGCTCGGCCGCGCGTAGCCCATTCGTCGAAATGCCGCGGCGACTTCCGGCACGTCCCACGGGTCGGCCCAGTCCTGCATCCCGTCGCGCCACACGACGCTGTCGGTTCCGAGCTGCCCTGCGCGATGGAAGCGCACGATTTGCGCTACGTCGGCTTGCTCCTGCCGACCGTCGGCGAACGCGACCATGAACGGCGGCTCGGGCGTCGGCGGCGGCGCCTTCGCTTCCTGTGACGGCCGGTTCGACGCGCGCGGGCTCGGGGCCATGCTGGTCGAGGCGCTGACGGTCGGCGGGTTGTAGTTGCCGTCGACGATCAGCACCGTGCCGCACCGCTTGCACGTGATGCGCACCCGCTTGCCGACTAGCTTCTCATCGGCCACGCCGTAGCGCGCTGAGCACGAGGTGCAGGCGATATTCATGGGCGCGGAGGGTCCCAGAGCCTACCCCAGACGCCCACTCGGCTGCTAGAGTGCCCGGCCTCTCCCTTGGTGGACAACGAGCACGCTCCAGTGAGGGCCTCTAACGTCGTTGGGGACTTCGTCCAGGCCCGCTATTTCACCGCCGATGCCCGTTTCCTCGGCGCGTTTCGCATCGGGTTCGGCGCGCTCCTGACGTGGGACGGCGCGCGCCGCTTCGACGAGGCACGGGAGTACTACTCCAACGAGGGATTTTTACCGAATCACTTTTCGCTGTTCCGGCCCATGGGGGACGGCGTTTTCTCGTTCCTGCACGCCTTCTCCTCGCTGGCCGAGGTGCGCAGCGTGATGGCGCTGATGCTGGTCGTGTTCGTCATGTACACGGTCGGCTACCGGACGAAGCTCGCCCAGGTACTGGCGTTCCTCGCGATCACGAGCCTGGACGCCCGCGACTTGTTCGTCGAGAACGGCGGCGACGTGCTCGTGAACGTGATGGCGTTTTTTACCATCACGCTGCCGCTTGGTCGCCGCTTCAGCGTCGATGCGCTCCTCCGCTCGATGCGCGAGCGGAACGAGAAGAGCCCGGAGGCACTCAACGACCGGTCGCGCCCCGCACCACCCGACAACGCCGTGGTCTCGTTGATGGTGGTCCTGCTCTTCTTGCAGCTTGCGGTCATCTACTTCTTCAACGCGGTCCACAAGAGCGGGGAGGGTTGGAAGAACGGCTCCGCGATCTGGTGGTTCCTTCAGCAGGACCGCATCGTCACCCACCTCGGCATCTTCCTGCGCGAGCACCTGCCGTATCCGCTGATCCGCGGCTCCGGCTACGGCGCGCTCGGCATGGAGTTTTCGCTGCCGTGGATCCTGCTGTTCCCATTCTATCGTACCTGGGCGATGCGCCTCGCGCTCCTGCTCGGCGTGGGGCTTCACGGCGGCATCGCGCTCACCTCGCGTCTCGGGCCGTTCTCCTACGCGATGATGCTGTTTTACGTGCTGTTCCTCGGCGCGGCCGACGCAGCGCTCTTCGGGCGCTGGTTCGGCCGCGAGGCGCGGCGCCGGACCGTCATCTTCGATGTCGATTGCGGCATCTGCCTGCTCATCTGCCGCGTGCTCAAGCGCCTCGATCCGTGGGAGCGGCTGACGTTCCTCGGCAACGATCGACCGGAAGCGTTTCCGCCCGGCGTCGAGCCGGGGCTCGCCGAGCGCTCGGTCGTGGTCGTGGACCCGAACGGCAAGGTCCACGCGGAGGAGCGCGCCGCGCTCGAGATCGGCCGGGCGCTGCCGTTCGGCATCGTGCTCCTCGGATGGCTCGCGGTCCCCGGCTTGAACGCGCTCGGGCGCGCCGGCTATCGCCTGGTGGCGACGAACCGCGTCGCGATCTCGAGCTTCCTCGGCCTCGGCGCCTGCGGTCTCGGTCGCCCCGGCGAGACACCCGAGGAGGCGCTCCCGGACGAGCGCCCGCAGACCTGGCGCGCGACCAAGAACAACCTCACGAATCTCGCGCGCGAGGCGCTGGTGGCGGTCGTGCTCGTCGGCGCGGTCATCCAAGTTGCGAACGACAACCAGTTCGTCAATCGGCGCGTGCGGGTGCGGCGTCCCGATTGGGTCGTCGCGCCCGTCAACACGTTCCGGCTCCTCGAAGGCTGGGGCATGTTCGCGCCGGAGCCGCCCTACGACGACGGTCACGTCGTGGTCGACGCGCGCACCAAGGACGGGCGCAAGCTCGATCCGTTCACGGGAAAGCTGCCCGACTTCGACCCCTACACCACGACCGGCTGGGGTCACGAGCAGTTCTGGTGCGATTACAACAACCGCATCCGCTTCGATTGGCACCAGCCCAATCGCCAGCACTTGCGCGAGTACCTCAAGCACTGGCACGAGTACTACGGCAAGCCGTCCGACGAGCTCGTCGCGTTCGACGTGTGGTGGGTCGGCGACAAGTCCCCGCCGCCCGGGAAGGAGCGCGGCGAAGCCGAGGCGCCGCAGAAGCTCTTGAGCTACGGCAGCTTGTCCGATTCCCTGGCTGAGCCCTGGCTCCACCCGAAGGCGGGAAGGCTGAAATGACGGAGCCGGACGCACCGGACGCCCCGGAGACCGCCGCGGGGCCTGGCGACACGCCCACCGCGCCGACACCGGAAGCCGCGCCGAAGCGGGCGCGCCAGCCGTTCGGCGCGTTCCTGCGCGAGACGTACGGGGTCGCCGATCCGCGCTCGCTCGGGCTCTTCCGCATCGCGCTCGCAACGCTGCTCTTCTTCGATGTCCTCCGCCGCTGGCCCGACATCGAGGCGCACTACGCGAATACGGGGTGGCTCACGAACCACTACATGCTCTTCCGCCCGATGAGCGACCACCTGTTCTCGCTCTATCTCGCGTGCACCACCCCGGGCGAGGTGAAGACGCTGATGCTCTTCCACCTCGCCGTCTGCGTGTTTCTCGCGCTGGGCTGGCACACGCGCGTGATGCAGGTGCTGGCCGCAGTGATGCTCGTCAGCATCAACAGCCGCAACATCATGCTCGAGAACGGCGGCTGGGTCGTCCTCACCCTGCTCACCGTGTGGAGCATGTTTCTCCCGCTCGGGCGCCGTTTCAGCATCGACGCACTCTGCGCTTCGTTCCGGGCGCGTCGCGAAACGACCGTCGAAGCGCTGAACGATCGCGCGGCTCCGGAGCGGGACACGCGGCCCGTGGTCTCGCTCGCCGTTGCCGCGCTGATCCTGCAGTGGATCGTCATCTACTACTTCAACGTCGTCCACAAGACGGGCCACGAGTGGCGCGACGGCACGGCCGTCTACTACTTCTTCCAGCAAGACCGCATGGTCACGATGCTGGGCGGCTGGCTGCGCGACTACATCCCGGTGCTCGGCTACAAGTCGATGACGTATTCGGCGCTCGCGATGGAGGCGATGATCGCGCTGCTCCTCGCCGCGCCCTTCCGCACGTCGTTCTTCCGGATGGTCGCGTGGGGTCTCTGCTGCGCGCTGCACCTATCGATCGATGCCGTCGTGCAGCTCGGCCCCTTCTCGTGGGCGATGGTCACGATGTTCTGGGCGCTGATCCCGCGCGAGGCGTGGGACGAATGGGGACCCAAGCTCGCGGCCCGCTGGCCCGAGCGCGAGCTTTGCTTCGATGCGCAGAGCGGCTTCTGGCTCGCGTTCTGCCGCGTCGTGAAGCGATTCGACGTCCTCGATCGCGTGCACTTTCGCGCGGTGACTCCGGCCCTCAGCGAAGAAGAAACGGCCGAGCCCGAGGGCGGGGAAGGCGAGAAGGATCCGGCTCGTCCCGGTGAGCGGCTGGCGAGGGCGGTCGGCGAGACGCTCGTCGTTCGTGATCCGAAGCGCAAGAAGGTGTTTCGCGGGTTGCGCGCGCTGTTCCGGCTCGGTGACGCCGTCCCGTTCGGCGCCGTGCTCACGTTCCCGGCGCGCTTGCCGCTGCTCGGTACGGCCATCGAGCGACGCCTCGAGCGCGCGTCGGCGAGCAGCGGCGAAGCCGACGCGTACTTCGAGCTCGAGGGGCTCCCCGGAAGCGCCGAGGTACACCCCTCCGAGCCCACCCCGGCTTCGGTTTTCTTGCGGCGCGTGGTCAACTTCGCGCGCGAGGGCGCCATCGTGCTCGTGATGGTGAGCTGCGGCAGCCAGGTCCTGATCGAGAACCGCGCCGTTCCGAAGTTCCTCAAGGTCGAGCACCGGCCCGACTGGATGGCCTCGATAGTCATCTACCCGCGCCTGTTCCAGGGCTGGAGCATGTTCGCCCCGTCACCCCCGAGCGACGACGGCCGCGTCGTCGTCGACGGCGTCACGAAGGACGGGCGCCACCTCGATCCGCTCACGGGTGAAGCGCCGAGCTTCGACGTCCAGCCGAAGGGCGGCTTCCGGATGAACCAAATCTGGGGAGATTTTCACCGCCGGATTGGCGAGCAGCGCTTCGAAGGGTACCTGGAGGGCGTGCGCGACATGCTCCGGAACTACCACCAGATCACGCACCGGCCGGAGGACGAGCTCGTCTCGTTCACCGCGTACTTCGTGAGCGAGCACATCCCGCCGCCGGGCGGCAAGCATGCGCCTGCCTCGCGCCGCGAAATCCTCTCCTGGACTTCCGATTCCGCCCCGCCGAAGCAGCCGCAGCGTCCCGCGCGCGGCCGCTTTCACCGCTGAGCCATGACGCTCCGCCACCTGGCGAACGCGGCGTACCACACGCTACGCATCTGCGTCCCGACCGTGATCGACAGCGCGCTCGGCCGAGTCACGACGCCGGTCTGCGACGCGCGTCTCGACAGCTGGTCCGCGGCGCTCGTGCGCTACGCGCGTATCGCGATCGACGTGTCGGGGCTCGAGCAGATCCCCGGCGACGAGGCGTTCGTCGTCATGTCGAACCACCGCTCGCACTACGACATCCCTGTGCTGTTCCAAGCCTTGCGCCCGCGTCGCCTGCGCATGGTCGCCAAGACGGAGCTGTTTCGTGTGCCGATCTGGGCGGGCGCGATGCGCGCCGCCGGGTTCGTCGAGGTGAACCGCTCGAATCGCATCGCCGCGATGCGTAGTCTCGACCGCGCGCGCGACGCAGTGCGTGCGGGCACCAGCATCTGGATCGCTCCGGAAGGCACGCGCGGCACGGGCGGGGAGCTCGGCCCGTTCAAGAAGGGCGGCTTCCACCTCGCCGCGGGGGCACAGGCGCGGATCCTGCCGATCGCCGTGCTCGGAACGGAGCGGGTGCTGCCGGCGCGTGGCACGCACGTGAGCGACGGCGAGCGCGTTCGGGTCTCGATCGGCGCGCCCATCGATCCGCGCGAATACCCCGGCGGGGGCATGCGCGAGCTGATGGATGTCGTGCGGCAGCGCATCAGCGCGGGGATCGCCGCCGGGTAGCCGTGCGCTAACGCCTCGGGAGCGCGCGACACCAGACGCGGACGACCAATGTGCCCTGGATCGTCCAGGGCGTCACGTCGATGCGATCCACGTCGGCCATCGATTTCACGGGCAGGCGCGACAGCAAGTTCTCTTCGACGAAGGCGCGACGCGAGGCCTCGCTCGCCAATTGCGCCACGTCGGTGCCGCGCAGCACATAGGTCATCATCTCGAAAATTTCGAGCCCCGGTTGGGCGCCCGGCGCGAAGCGTTGCGATACGGGGAGGCCCGGAGCGTTGACGAGCGGCGTCGCTTCGGCGTCGGACGTGGCTCCCGCTTCCTCCATGATGGCGGCGAGCGTGTCGCGTTCGATCGTGCCTTCGCGCACGGTGATCTCCGGGCTCGAGCTGTCGCGCGGCACGATCGCCGGCACCGGTACCGGCACGAGCTCGTGCGTGATCGCATCGAGCGTCTCGCGTCCTGCCGGCGTGTAGCCAATCTTGATCTCGGGCACCGACGTCTCCATCGGGCGTGGAGGAGCGGCATCGCTTCGCTTGGTCGTCACACCCATCAGTATCGCCCTCCTCCCGCGTGGCGTGGGCGGTCGAGTGCTGCCCGCGTATCCATCGGGATTATTTGCCGAAATCGCCGCCGCGCGCGCCTGGGCGACGGGGGGCGCGTCAGAGGGTGGTGTTGAACTGCGTGGCGACGCAGTGGCCGTCACCGGGGCCGCTGCCCTGACAGTACGAGCCCTGAGGTTCCGCACAGAGGGCCGTCGTGCACGCGATGCAGCCCGCGGCATCCTCGATCGCGGCGCGGTAGGCCTTGGCTGCCGCGGAATTGGGGTTGTTCACCGGGACGGGGCAACCGCATTCGTCGTCGACGAAGCCGAGGCAG
>Ga0173480_10000932_pt1 | contig 10481 bp, 10 predicted proteins | sample NitcycUS209509C1_FD_122622 | JGI IMG/M metagenome (GOLD analysis project Ga0173480, IMG submission 122622) | Soil microbial communities from Arlington Agricultural Research Station in Wisconsin, USA - Nitrogen cycling UWRJ-S209-509C-1 (version... | ecosystem: Environmental > Terrestrial > Soil... | reverse complement strand
GTCCCTCGTTCCGTGATCCTGATTATCTTCGCGCCTTTGTACCCGGGCATGACTCCGGGGCTGAGGATCGAGACCTCTTGGAGGACTGCGGTTGTGTGTCGCCTGACCGGGGTGGCGAGCCCGAGGTCGGCGAGGGACTCGTCTCTGAGGAGTGACTTCGCGCCGATCGAGACGGGTGTGCCGACGCGCAGCAGGTCGCGGGCGACGTCCCAGAGCGGCTTGTCCGTGTTGAGCACGAACGTCGCCTCGTGCCAGCCGTCTCGTTCGGCGACGCCCGAGATGAAGCCCACCGGGAACCTCTAGATAGGCGCGGATGGCGCGGCGGATCTCGCTCGACAGGCTCCGGTCAGCTTCCCGAGCTCGCCGCTCGAGCTCGCTGCGCATCGTGAGCGGAATGACCGCCGAGATGATCGCGGACGCCTCCTGTGTCAGTGTAGTCATTCCGCAAGTTTATATAGCAAGATTGACGAAATGCAATATGGCGAGTTGGCTGTGCCGCGTGCCGCAGCAGTTGCCTCGTCGCGCGTTGCCCAACGTGCCATCGGCACGTGCACCACGCCGCGGATGGCGAGAGCTACAACGCGGAGCTCAAGGCAAGGCTCGCGACCCTGAAGTCCCAGCACGGTCGCATCATGCGCGGCCCCACCTCGAGCGCTCGCACCGCCGAGCTACGTAAACGTCGACCTCGAGACAGGCCACAAGCCAGACCAACGAATGAGGGCGAGCGTGGCCGCCAGGCCGTACACAACCGGGAACACGACGACCGCTCCGAACCACGCAACAGCCTCGAGGCGATGCTGAACGACAATCGGCTCGACGTCTGAGCCGACGAGCCGGCACTCAAGCGACGGTGGCCACAAACTCGCGCGACTTTGGTAGGCGCCGTAACGAGCCCTGTTGTCGAGGTCGTTCAAACAGACGTCCTCCAACGACTGGCCTACGCCGACGATCCCCACAAGCCACACCGCGGCACCGGCCAGTACCACGGCGATTGCAACTGCCACCGTTGTGGCCGATGTCGAAGTCCTCATCCGGTTCGGCCGCGTACTGCGTAGTCGACGAGTTCGGCGAGTGCGGCGGTCACGCCGGCATTGTTGCGCGCCCATGGCCAGTTACGCGTGCCAAACGTCGCGGCGAGAGCTTAGGCGGAAGCCGAGTAGTCCTGCGATCCAGCCCGGCTCGATCCAACCATCGGTCGCGGCGTGGCTGGGGCGATCCGCTGCACGAATCCGCTCGGCGCGCTGCTGAGCCGCGAGCGCTAGTCCGCATTCAGTCCACAAACGTGCCGGGAGTGGGGGACGGAGCGATGCGCCCTCGCGTCGCCCTGCACCCCGGAACGCCTGTGTTCAAGCCACCTCCAGCCACGTCGCTCCATCGCCCGCCATGGCCCTGAATTGTCTAGAGGTCCCGAGTTCGAATCTCGGCGCCCCGATAGAGAAGCCCCGCATTTGCGGGGCTTTCTCGTTCTCTCGTTGTCCTTCTAGGAGACATGATGGGCGCCGTGTCAGCGCTGTTGCAGCGGATCCAGACGGGCTCTTAACGACGCGCCTCCGCATCGATTGCGTCCGCCCACCCTCGCGCTGCCTGCGCGATCTCTGAGCGGCAGGGGAGCAGTTGAGGTACACGCCGACCAGCGCGTTCACCGTCCCACCGGCCGCTTCGAGAAGATGTCGGTTTGGACAGAACCTAGCGTCAGGACGTTGCGCCGAGTCGGTGTCGGACCACCCTGCGGCGCAGGGTGGGCGACGCCTCGACCTCGTAGCCGGCGTCGATGAAGACCTGGAGCAGCCCGACCGACGCTTCGTCCCAGATCACGGTCTTCCCGGGCGTCGGCTCGGTCGGATAGCCCTCTAGCACGCGAGCACCGACCTGCCGGCCGTACTCGACGGTTGCGGCGGCGAGCTCGTACATCAGTCCCTGTCGACGGAAGCCCTTCCGCACGACGAAGCAGGTGACCGACCAGACGCCCTCGAGCTCAGGGTCCATCCGCATCCACGCCTTCTGTCGCGCCCAGATCCTCGGGTAGTTCTCGCGCGGCTCGACGGCGACCCAGCCGGCCGGCTCGCCGTCGACGTACCCGAGTAGGCCGGACGTCGGGCCGCTCGTGCCGCAGCCGGTCTGCTCCAGCAGCGCCGCGTCGCGCTCCTCCTGAGTGGTGTCGCGCCAGATCCAGCCCGGGACCTTGAGCGCCTGGCAGCGACACTTGCGAGCGCCGCCGGTGTCGAACACCGCCTCTAGATCCTCGCTCGTCGCCTCGTTGGCTGGTCGCCAGCTGAACTCGGGCACACCGCGAGACTAGCGGCGGCCCATCGCCAGAGACGATCCGACGGAGCACGACCCGTCCGAACCGCAAGGCGCAACCTGGACCAACGGATCGTGGCACCGCGCCTGCGTCGGCCTAGCGTTCGACACATGAGCGAAGAGCGGACGTTTTCTGTGACGTTGATGCGGGCCGGGCCTGGGCTGCCGTACTTCGAGGTCGGCGCGTACCGGTACACCGCCGAGTGGCTTCCTTCTGCGGGCGATCTGATCACCGTCACGAAGCCGGCGGCGACGGAGCTCGAACCCGTCGAGCCGCTGGTCGTCTACGTGACACGGGTGGAGCCGAACGCCGAAACGCCGATCCGGGCGACCGAGGCGAAGGGCGTCCGCGTCGAGACGACCGACGAGCTCATCGTCGCCGCGTAGCTGGACAAGCGCAGGACGATCGGTCTTCTCCCCGACCGCCAACCGGAGTAGGATCCTCGCGGTCTCGATGCGGCGAGCGGCGTTCATTGCGGCGATGGCGGCACTTGCCTGGGCGGGAATCGCGGGCGGCGCGCCGACGCCTACGGACCGGCCGACGCCGCAGGTCGCGATTTTCTACTACGCCTGGTACGGGACGCCGACCTCGGACGGCGCGTGGGAGCACTGGGCCCAGGGCGGGAACGCGCCGCCACAGGCGATCGGCTCCAACTTCTATCCCGCCCGCGGGCTGTACTCGTCGGGCCGGCCCGCGGTGGTGCGAGCCCAGATGCGGGAGATCGCGGGGACCGGCGTCGACACGGTGATCGTGTCGTGGTGGGGGCCGGGCTCGGTCGAGGACGGGCGGCTGCCCTTCGTCGTCGCGGCGGCACAGTCCGCCGGCCTGCATGTCGCGCTCCACGTCGAGCCGTGGGTCGGCCGGACGCCGCAGGGCGTCGCCGACGCGCTCCGCGGCTTCGCAGCGCTCGGCATCCGCGACGCCTACGTCTACGACTCGGCCGCATCGCCCGACGAGGACTGGCGCTCGGCGCTCCAGGGCCTGAACGGGGTCCGAGTCTTCGCGAACACGCCACTTGCCGGTAAGGCGCTCAAGGGCGGCTTCCAGGGCATCTACACGTACGACGTCCTCGTCTACGACGGAAGCTCGTTCGGGCGGATGTGCGAGAACGCACGGCAGGTCGGGCTTCTCTGTGCGCCGTCGGTCGGCCCGGGATTCGACGCTCGCCGCGCCACCGGCGATCCGCGGGTGCGCGACCGCAACGACGGCCGCTGGTACGACCACATGTGGCAGGCGGCAGTCCGGGCGTCACCCGATCTCGTCACGATCACGAGCTACAACGAGTGGCACGAGGGAACGCAGATCGAGCCCGCTCGTGCCTCGAACGGGCTCTACGCGTGCTACGACGGCGCCTGGGGCCTCGACGGCGGACGCGCACAGCGGGCGTACATCGACCGCACGACCTACTGGGTGGGCAAGCTGCGTGGCGCTCTGGAAACGCCGCTGCGGACCGGCTCGAAGACCTCCAAGAGCTCGAAGAGTCAGTAGAGCGCGGTCGCGAGGCGCCGGCGATACCCGGAGACAACCGGGTCGTCGTGCCCGAGCTGCTCGAAGAGCGCGACGGCAACCTCGCGCAGCCGCTCGCGTTCGGTCGGCTCCGCGCTGGGGACGGCGTCGACGATGAGCGACAGCGCCGCCTCGACGTCGCCCGCGTCGAGCGCGGTGACGACGTCCGGGAGCTCTCCGCTCGCGCGCAGCTCCTCGACGAGCGAGTCGGCGCGCGGAGGCGCGAGGAGCTCGTCGAGGAACGTCGCGACCGATGCGCGTGACTGCGCGCCGACGAACTGCTTCACGACGGCGCCGTTGCGGAAGGCCTTGACGGCGGGGATGCCGCTGACGCCGAACTGCGCGGCGAGGCCCTGGTTCGCGTCGACATCGACCTTGACGAGCTCGACTTGGCCACCGCGTTCGGCGATCTCGCCCTCGAGGACGGGGGCGAGCGCGTGACAAGGCCCGCACCAATCGGCCCAGAAGTCGACCACGACCGGTACGTCGCGCGAGCGCTCGAGGACCGCGTCGTCGAAGGTCTGCTCGGTGACGTCCATGCCTGGGAGCGTAGCGATCGGCATTGGTCGCTCAGGTGGGGGACACGACGACGTCGCCGCCGCAGCCCGCGACGAGCGCCGCGCGAAGGTGCTCCGGCGCGACGCCGTCGAGTGAACGGTGATCCAGGTCGACCTCGATCTCGTCCCACGACTCGAGACCGAGTGCGCGAGCGCCGCTCGCGCCGCCGATAGCCCACAGCGCGTCCGCCTCGAACACGCCCCGCCGGCCGTCCTGTCGCCGTGCGATGCCCTCCAGCTCGCGGAGCTCCTCGAGGGGGTCGATGCGGACGTTCGAGTCGCTGCCGATGCAGAGCGGGATCCCGCGGTGGAGCACGCGGATCGCCGGGATGAAGCCGTCGCCCAGGTCGGCCTCGGTCGTCGGGCAGGCGCAGATCGTCGAGCCGCTGTCCCGCAACAGGTCGAGCTCGGCGCCGTTGGCGTGCGTCGCGTGGACGACCGTCGTCTGCGGCCCCAGGCAGCCGGTGTCGGCAAGCAGCTCGATCGGGCGCTTGCCGTGCTCGGCGAGGCACTCCTCGATCTCGCGCGGCTGCTCGCAGGCGTGGACGTGCAGGACGAGTTGCTCGGCGGCCGCGTAACGGCCGAGCTCGACGAGCCAGTCGCGCGGGCAGGCGCGGACGGAGTGGGGGGCGACCCCGACCGCGATGCCGCGGTGGCGCAACCGCTCGACCTCGGAGACGTACGCGGCCACCGAGGGCTGCCGCATCCGCTCGAGCCCACCGCGGGCATAGGCGACGTGGAGGGAGACGTACGCGATCCCGGCGGCGTCAGCTGCATCCGCGGCGGCATACGCCGTGTCGAGGCCGAGGTAGTGGAACTCGCCGACCGCCGTGAAGCCGGCGGCGCGCATCTCGCGGTACGTCCGCTCGTAGAGCTCGCGCACCGTCTCGGGCCTGTGACGCTCGGCCTCGGCCAGCATTTCGTCGCGCCAGGCCCAGAACTCATCACCCGCGGCCCGCCCGCGGAGCGCCCGCTGGAACGCGTGGCTGTGCGCGTTCACGAACCCCGGGAGCGTGACCACTCGTGGCACGGGCCACGACACTAACCTAAGGCGATGGACGCTTCGAGGTCTGTCCCGGAACCGCTCCGCCAGATCCCGAACGCCTTGACGATCCTGCGGTTCCTTGCGATCCCGCTCTTCGTCGTGCTGCTCGTTCGCGAGCAGGACGGCCCGAGCTGGGCCGCGGGGATCGTCTTCGGGCTCGCAGGGATCACCGACCAGCTCGACGGCTGGCTCGCCCGTCGCTGGCACGTCGAGTCGGGCTTCGGGAAGGTCGCGGACCCACTCGCGGACAGGCTCATGATCGACGTCTGCGTCGTCCTCCTGGTCGTCTACGACCGCCTGCCGTGGGTCGCCCTCGTGATCCTGCTCCGCGACCTGCTCCTCGTCGGCGGCTACAAGCTCGTCGTCCCGCGCGGCTACGAGTTCGAAGTCTCTCGTCTCGGGAAGATCGCGACGTGGGGCCTCTACGCGTCGCTGGCGCTCGTCCTCGTGACGGCGCGGGACACCTGGTGGCCCCTTGCGCTCTTCTGGGTGAGCCTCGCATTGGCCGTGCTCGCCGCAGCGCAGTACGTTGCCAAGGCGATGCGTGAGGTCCGTCGATGAAGGCCGTCGTCATGGCGGGCGGGGAGGGCACCCGGCTCCGGCCGTTGACGTCGAACCAGCCGAAGCCGATGGTGCCGATCGTCGGCAAGCCGTGCATGGAGCACATCCTCGACCTGCTGCGCCGGCACGGGATGAACGAGGTGGTCGTCACGCTCGCCTTCATGCCGCAGGCGATCCGCACGTACTTCGGCGGCGGCGAGTCGCTCGACATGGACGTCGACTACTCGGTCGAGGAGCAGCCGCTCGGCACGGCCGGCTCGGTGAAGCTCGCCGAGCGCCGCCTCGACGAGACGTTTCTCGTCATCTCCGGCGACGCGCTCTGCGACGGCGACCTGACCTCGCTCGTCGAAGCGCACAAGGCCAAGGGCGCCGCGGTCACGATCGGCCTCAAGTCGGTCGACAACCCGCTCGAGTTCGGGATCGTGGTCACCGACGAGGAAGGCCGCGTCGAGCGCTTCCTCGAGAAGCCCTCGTGGGGCCAGGTGTTCTCGGACACGATCAACACCGGGATCTACGTCCTCGAGCCCGAGGTGCTGCGCCACGTCCCGGCGGACCGGCCCTTCGACTTCTCGAAGGAGCTGTTCCCGCTCCTGCTCGAGATGGGCCGGCCGATCTACGGCCACGTGCTCGACGGCTACTGGCAGGACATCGGCAACCTCGACCAGTTCCGGCAAGCGAACTTCGACGCGCTCGACGGCCGCGTCCAGCTCGACATCCCCGGCCTCCAGCTGCGCGGCAACGTCTGGGTCAGCCAGGAGGTCGACATCGAGGAGGTCGAAGGGGTGGTGGGGCCGGCGTTCATCGGCGCGAACTGCCGGATCGCCGACGGTGCGTCGGTCGGCGCTTACTCGATCCTGTCGCGCGGCGTGACCGTGCGCGAGGGCGCCCGTGTGGTCAGGAGCGTCGTCGATGCCGGCACGTACCTCGGCCGCAGCTCCGTCGTGGAGGGCGCGATCATCGGGCGCGGATGCGACCTCCGCGACCACGTGCGCGTGCACGAGGGCGTCGCGATCGGCGACCAGGTGACGGTGGGACCCGAGGCGAGCATCTTCCCGGGTGTCCGCGTCTACCCGTTCAAGGAGATCGAGACCGGCGCCCAGATCCACGAGAACGTCGTCTGGGAGACGCGCGCGGCCAGCTCGCCGTTCGGCCGCGACGGCGCCAGCGGGCTCGTCAACGTCGATCTCACACCCGAGACGGCGGTGCGGCTCGCAGCCGCGCTCGGCTCGTCGCTCCGGCGCGGGGACCGCGTGGTCGCAAGCCGCGCGTCGGCGGACGCCTGCCGGATGATCCAGCGCGCGCTCATCTCCGGGCTCACGTCGACAGGCGTCCATGTCGCGGACCTGCGCATCTCGCCGGCTGCAGTCACGCGCCACGTCCTCAAGACCCAGGGCCTGCAGGCGGGGGTCCACGTCGGACGCTCGAGCGCGGATCCCGAGATGATCAACATCCGCGTCTTCGAGTGGCCCGGGAACCAGATGTCGGCGCGCCTGCAGAACGAGGTCGAGAAGCACTTCAGCCGGCATGAGCTCCGGCGCGCGACATTCGCCGAGGTGGGGGAGACGACGTACCCGGCGCGGGTTCGCGAGAGCTACGCGCAGGACATCCTCGACTCGGTCGACGTGAACGCCGTCCGGCGCCGCCGCTTCCGAGTCGCGATCGACTACGGCTACTCCCCGGCCGCGTTCACGCTGCCGCTCGTGCTCGGCCCGCTCGGCGTCGAGGCGATCGGAGCGCGTGGGTTCTACGTCGAGGACGACGCGGCGGGGGAGCTCGAGTCGTTCGACGCACGACGGATCGTGACGGGCGTTCGCGCCGACCTCGGAGTCGTCCTCGACCGCGCTGCAGAGCGTCTCGTGCTCGTGGACGAGCACGGGGAGTCGGTGCCCGCCGAGCTGGGACTGCTGCTCGTCGTCCGGCTGCTTGCGCTCGCCGGGGGCCCGGGCCGGATCGCAGTCCCGATCACGGCGACGCGGCACATCGACGACCTCGTCCAGGGCTCGAGCCTGGAAATCGTGCGCACGCAGCACTCTCTCGCGGATCTCACGCGCGCCGCTACGGAGGACGACGTGGTGCTGGCCGCCGCGCCGACCGGCGGCTTCGTCTTCCCGGAGGTCGTCTCCGGCTACGACGCCGTGACCGCGCTCTGCAAGATCCTCGAGCTGCTCGCCGGCCAGGAGCGACCCGTGTCGGAGCTCGTCGCCGAGCTCCCGAGACCCACACTCGTCCACCACGCGCTGCCGTGCCCGTGGAGTCGCAAGGGGCTCGTCATGCGGCTTCTCAACGAGCACCTCGCGCCGCGGCGGCTCGACCTCTCGGACGGCGTGAAGGCCTACGACGAGCGCGGCTGGGTTCAGGTCGTCCCGGACGAGGACGAGCCGCTCGTCCAGCTCTATGCCGAGGGCGAGACCGAGGAGCTCACGGCCGAGCTGGCCGAGGAGATCACGGTGTTCGTCGACGCCGTCGTGCAGGGAGACGCGGTCGAGCAGCGAACTCTGGAGCAAGCCTCAAGCTGAGGTTGACCCCTCGGCGCCGCTGCTGCTTCAATCGGTCATTCCCGACGAAAGGCTCGTAGCCCGTGGATGCGATTCCTGACCTTGCCACCCTGAGCGACGACGATCTCGACCGCCTGATCCGCGAGACGGAGGATCAGGAGGATGCCGTCTCGCAACGGCGCAGGCGCCTCCACGCCCGCATCGACGACCTGCGCGGCGAGCGTGTCTCCCGCCTGCGCGGTCAGGTATCCGCCGGAACCCTCGAGCTGCAGACCCCGGCTGCGCTCGAGCGGCCGATCTTCGAGGGGACGGGCGACCCGCCGGACGACCGCGAGGACGCGTCGCACACCGATCCGTCGTCGCTCTCCGACGACGAGCTGCGCGAGTCGATCCTCGGGCTCGAGCACGAGGAGGACGACATCTCCCTGCACCGGCGCGTGCTCCACGGGCGCATCGACATCCTGCGCGCCGAGCGGGAACGGCGGCGCCGAGGCCATCACGTCGACCCGAAGGATCTCGGAACGATCCTCGGCGGCCCTCGATGAGCCATGTGTACTGCCCGGAGTGCGGTTTCCAGAATCCCGAAGCGTCGAACTACTGCGCCCGCTGCGGCGCCTACCTCCGTCGCGACGAGCACGGTGAGACGACGCTGAGCCTCACGCCCGAGGAAGTCAGCGGTGAAGGTGTGTCCCTGGGAGAGCCGCGCGGGCCGGCGCTCGTCGTTCGCGCAGGGGGTGGGAGGGCCGGCGAGAGCTTCGGGACCGACGGGCCGCGCACGCTGATCGGCCGCTCGCCCGAGTGCGACGTCTTCCTCGACGACGTCACAGTCTCGCGCCGCCACGCGGAGATCGTCCAGGAGGGCGGTTCCTTCGTGATCCGTGACCTCGGCAGCCTCAACGGGACGTTCGTGAACCGGCACCGGATCGAGAACGCCACGCTCGCCGACGACGACGAGGTCCAGATCGGCAAGTACCGGATGACCTTCCTCCTGCCATGAGCACGACGGCCGAGCCTCAGGCGACCGCACCGCGTCTCCACACGATCGGCGCCGTCTGCGAGCGGTTGCGCGCCGAGTTCAGCGACATCACGATCTCGAAGATCCGCTACCTCGAGGACCAGGGCCTACTGCAGCCACGCAGGACGCGCGGCGGCTATCGGCTCTTCTCGGAAGGCGACATAGAGCGTCTGGAGACGATCCTGCGTCTGCAGCGGGACGAGTTCCTGCCGCTGCGTGTCATCCGCACGGAGCTCGACGCCCACGGCACGACGACTGCCAAGCGGCGGTCGCCCGCTCTCCGTGACCCGGGTGGCGAGATCGACCTCGGCGAGCTCTGCGAACGCGCCGGGATCACGGCGGACTTCGCACGGCGACTCGAGGAGTACGACCTCGTCACACCCCGCATCGAGGCCGGCGAGCGCATGTACCGCGAGAGCGAGGTCGACATAGCGGCCGCCTGCGGGCGCCTCGCGCGCCACGGGCTCGATGCCCGGCACCTGCGCGCCTTCCGCACCGCCGCGGGCCGCCAGTCGGCCCTGCTCGAGCAGCTCGTCGCGAGCGGCCTGCGCTCGCGCGACCTCGAGCGGCGCCGCGCAGCGCTCGACGATCTCGAGGCGCTCGCCGCCGTCGCGACAGAGCTCGCGCAGCACCTTCTCGTCCGCGATCTCAGGGAGGCTTCGGAGCGATGACCACCGACGAGCTCAAAGCCATGGTGCGAGACGTCCCGGACTTCCCCACCGAGGGCATCGTGTTCAAGGACCTGATGCCGTTGATCGGGCACGCCGAGGCGTTCCGATCGACGATCGAGCACCTTGCGGAATGGTCTCGACCGCGGAATCCCGACGTGATTCTCGGGGCCGAGGCGCGAGGGTTCATCTTCGGCGGCGCGCTCGCCTACGAGCTCGGCTGCGGGTTCGTCCCCGCGCGGAAGCCGGGGAAGCTGCCGTGGCAGAAGGTGCGCGCGACGTACGAGCTGGAGTACGGCAGCGACTCGCTCGAGATCCACTCGGACGCGCTG
>Ga0173480_10000931_pt1 | contig 10486 bp, 9 predicted proteins | sample NitcycUS209509C1_FD_122622 | JGI IMG/M metagenome (GOLD analysis project Ga0173480, IMG submission 122622) | Soil microbial communities from Arlington Agricultural Research Station in Wisconsin, USA - Nitrogen cycling UWRJ-S209-509C-1 (version... | ecosystem: Environmental > Terrestrial > Soil >... | reverse complement strand
CGTGCGCAGGGAACCGGCGCACGAGATCCTGTCGATTCGTCGCACCGTGCCGTCGTTTGCGGCCGCGCGTGGCCTGATCCTCGAGCTTCGCGAGCTCGCGCGTCCGCTGCTTCCGCGTGGAGCGGCGCCGTCCTTGCTGGGCATCGCCCACTCGCCGCAATTCGAGCAGGACGAAATCGATGTCGAGTTCGGACTCATCGTGGACGAGATACCAGGGTCGAGCCGCACGACAGTTCCGTCGCTGACCCGACGCACACTGGAAGGCGTGGAGCGCATGGCCGTGTGTGTACGCGTCGGTCTGCCAGAGGATGCCCATCTCGTCACTGCCAAAATCGGCCGATATCTCGCCGCCAGCGGCGATTCGCTCGCCGGCCCCAGCCGGGAGATGTTCCTGAAACTGCCGAGCCCGGAACGAATGCATGAATCGGTGGTAGAAATGCAGTTCGCCATCGGGCCGCGAGCGGCGCCGGGAGTCTCCGCATGAAGCTCCTCATCAACATCGACGTGCCGGACCTTCGTCCGGCCATCACCTTCTACACGGCTGCGCTGGGACTGCATCACACGCGCACGCTGGACCACGACGTCGCGGAGCTCAGCGGCGCCTCCGCCACCATCTATCTACTGCAGAAGGACCCGGGCTCGCCCGCGGTGAAGGCGCCTCCCGTCGGCCGCGACGCCCCGCGGAGCTACGTTCGTCACTGGACGCCGGTGCACTTCGACCTGGTGGTTCCCGATGTGGATGCGGCCGCGGCTCGCGCGATCGCGGCGGGCGCCACCCAGGAAACCGGCCATGTGAACTGGCGCGGATCACGATGCATCAGCTTCGGTGATCCGTTCGGTCATGGCTTCTGCTTCATCCAGTTCGAACAGCACGGGACGTACGCCGACTAGAAGACGCGTGCCGCGGATCAATCCCTGGATCCGCGACACGCCATTCGGAGCTGCTTCCCTCAGCTCGCCTTCAGATCACAACGAGTCCAGGAACATCAGTACCTGGTTCTTCTGCGTCGTCGAGAGCGCGTCGTACGCCGTCCTGGCGGCCGTCGCCTGCCCCGCGTGACGCGCGATCGCCTCCTGCTTGGTGAACGACAGGCCGTCGTGCATCAGCCGGTTGCGCGTGCGCAGCGCCCATAGCGGCGCCGTCCTGATTTGCGGTGCCGTCGACGCAAATGCCGCACCCGGTTGCACGGGAATGCCATCGCCCGTGCCGATGTCGTGCAGCAGGAAATCGCTGTACGGGTGGAAGATCTTGTTGCCGATCGCATTGCGGACCCGGATCGCTCCGCCATTGATGCGCGTGCCCGGCGCCGCGGTGATCAGCGTCGAGACGTGGCAGCCCACGCAACCGACCGAGTTGAACAACGACTCACCCGCCCGCACCGTGGAATTGATCGCCCCGCGCGGCGGCGCCTTGGTCGCACGCATGAAATTGGCGAACGCGACCACGTCCTCGCCGTCATCCTCGGGGTCCGGCACCGGGTCGTATGGAGTGCCGAACCCGACGTTGCGACCCAGCGAGGTGTTTTCGTTGGGCAGGACCGGTGTCGTGATGCCCATCTCGTTCAGATAGGCATCGGCCGCGAACGATTCGAGACTTGCGTGCTGACTCTTCCACCCGAAGCGCCCGATGCGTGGCGCATTGTTGGCTTCGAGCACCGCCACCTCGAGCGCCGTGCCACGAATCGAAGCGGGTTGTCGATCGCGAATCGCAAGCAAAGTCGAATTTGCCACGGCCTCGATGAACCCGGCACCGAGCGTGTTGGTCGAAACGCGCAAGGTACCGACACTGTCCTCGAATGGAACGTTCTCGAAGATGTCCGGATGCGTCGAACGTGACTGGATCAACGATCCACCGACAGACTCCACGAACTGCGTCAGTTCTATGCGACCTGTACGGTGCTCGGCAACCTGGCTCGCGCCACCCGTCACGATGTTCTGATGACACTCACGGCAACCCTGCGCGTTGAACGTGGGCCCGAGCCCGTCTCCCACGGTCTCGAACTCCTCGAAGATGAAACGGTTGTCGTTGAAGGAACGTAAAGGCACCACCGTATCTTCATCGATCGTGTCGAAAGCCGGCCCCTGTGGGTCGAACCCATTGGTCACGTTGTCGAATGCAGCGGGCGCCTCGCGGAAAGTGCCGCTCGGAAATCCTTCACCCGGCACGCTGAGTGTGCCCACCGACGGCGCGGCCGCCGCGGTCGATTCCGGATCCACTCGCAGGGTAGACGGCGTGAAGCGATTGAATTCCCCACTGGGGGCCACCGTCTGCGCCTGTGATATCTCGGCTGTCCCGGCCGACGTCAGGACCGCCAACACACCTGCGACCGCGACTGTAGTTAGTCTCCGACTGAATGGTTTCATGATTATCCCCTGATCCTTGGAGAGTAGACGTTGCACATGGAACGCTGTAGGACAGCGCCCCTTCCCTTTCCCGTGCACAGGACGATAGTCCGTAGGCCGGATCTTTCAACTGACTCCAGGGAGTGACACCGTCGCAGAATTGCGGCGTGTCAACGCGGCAACGAATCGCTACGCGTCGAGCTTCGCGAGTGCGCGTCGAGTCGCGAAATGCCGGTAACTTTCGATCAGGAAATCCCGCAGCTCACGCTCGTCGACGCTCATCGATGCGTCGAATGCAATCCATCCTTTGGTCCCCATGTACGGCGGAATTTTGAAACGGGGGTCCATTTCGAGGGGACTCTGACGCTCGATGCCCACCCAGAACTGCACGGTGAGACCCTTGCCGTAGTCGTAGAGCATCGCAAAACTTTTTTTGCCGACGCGCCACACGGGTGTTCCCCACTGCATGCTCTCGTCGGTTTCGGGCAACGCGAGGCAGATTTTACAAAGACGTGCGCGCAGCTTGAGCGCCTTCGGCGCCTTCAGACGATCGATTTCTTCCGGCTTCATTTTCATCGTGGGCGCTTTGATCGCCGGTGGCTTCGTCACTTGCGCGACGAGTTTCGCAGGCGAGCTGTTCGCATAGGCCATGTGGACGAGTTCGATCACGCGCTTCCACGAGAAGCCGCGATTGAGCTCGACGCCTATCCACCCCGAAGGCCCCACGTATTGCGGCTTGAAGATGTGTTTTGGCGCGGACGCGATGAGACGTGACTGCTCGAGCGCCGGCGTGTTGAGCCACAATGCGACGTGCCCATCTCCATGATGATTGAGCGCAAATACCGCGAACACCTTGCCTTTGCCTTTCCCGAGGCGCGCACGGAAGTTGGGTGAGCCGTGCGACTCGAATTCCTCGACGCCGGGAAATGCGAGGCAAAGCTCGCGCACCGCTTTCGGGATGCTAGCCATTGCAGAACGCGAGCTTCTTGAGGTCGTAACCCTTGCCGAAATCGAAGACCATCACCGGCCCGAGATCGATGACCTGCTTCGCGGTCGCCAGGTGGATGGACACGTTGCTCTTGTTCTCGCCCATGCTCGCGTTGGCCACGCTGTAGCCGCAGTAGCTCTTCCATTCCCCCGAAATCTTCGACGTCGTCTCGAGGATCGAGTTGTAGGGAGCACTCGCAAGCTGGATGCGCACGGTCAGCGAGCTGCCACCCTCCGCGGGCTCTTCGGCGCGCGCGTAGTAGTTGATCAGGATGACGTCGCCTTCGTTGATGGCGCCTTCGATCGGCGAAGTTGCCTGCACGTCCCAGGGATTCGCGCTCTTGTCCGCCTTGACGCGAAACGCGTGGCCTCCCAGCACGTCGGCCTTCATGTACTTGGCCTTCGGTTTCTCCGGCTGGACGTACCAGGAACCGTTTGTCTTCTTGTTGATCATCTTTTCGAGAATGTCTTCTTCTGCAAACGCCACGCCGCACAGCGCGGCTCCCGCCAACAGACAGGCCCAGACCTTCATATCAACCCCCTGCTTTATCGAATCTGCGTTGTTGCTTTAGGTTTTATTGCTTCAGATACGTATCGAAGAAATCCATGGTGCGGCTCCATGCGAGCTTCGCGGCGGGCTCGTTGTAGCGCGCGGCGCTCGAATCGTTGTGGAAGCCGTGTTGAGTGCCGGGGTACATGTTGAGGCTGTAAGGCACGCCCACCGCGTCGAGCGCCGTACGGAACTCGGCAATACCGGCATTGATGCGTTCGTCCGAGCCCGCGTAGTTGAGGAGCACCGGGACCTTGAGACGCTGCGTTTCGTCTGCGCTGAGCTGTCTGCCGTAGAAACAGACGGCGGCATCTACAGGCGGTGTTTCTATCGCTGCGCGCAGCGCTATCCCACCGCCGTAGCAGAAGCCCACCGCACCCGTCTTGCCGGTGCACTGCGCGTGTTTCTTGAGCCAGGGAACCCCGGCGAGCACGTCGCCGGCGATGCGCACGGGATCCTGCTTTGCGAACAGGTCGCGCGCGGCTTCCTGGTCGGCCGGTGCGCCACCGGCCACCGAGAGTCCGTCAGGCGCGATCGCGAGGTAGCCGCCGAGCGCAGCACGCCGCGCCACATCTTCAATGTGTTCGTTGAGGCCGCGGTTTTCGTGGATGACGAGGATGCCCGGAAACTTCTCGTCCTTTCTGGATTTGCGCGGCATGGCGACATACGCCTTGACGCTGCCCTGCGGCCCCGCGAATTCGATCTTCTCGGTCTTGAGCCGTTTGTCGTCGGGCTCGACCTGCCGCGCCTGCGCGTAGTTAGGCTCGATGAACGGGAGAATGGCCATCGCGGCAGCGGAACTGCCGGCGATGGACGCGAGCCTCGACAGGAACTCCCGACGAGGCAGCGCCGTGTGCACGTATTCGTTGTAGAGATCGATGATGCGGCGATCCACGGTCATGCGGGCTCTCCAGTCTCGCGGTCAGTGCCGCGGGTCTACTCCCAGTAGACGTGCTTCTTCATCTGCGACAGCGGCACGCAACCGTGATACACCGTCGGGACCGCAACGTACTCCATATTTTCCTCGATGCCCACTTTCGAGGAGAAGAAGCCGAGCAGCGTGAGTTCGCGAGCCATGAGGACGAAGGGCTTCGGGTCGCGTTCCCCGGCGAGCGCTTCTTCGAGCGAGGCCTTGAGATATTCCTCGCGTTCGCCCGCGGCCTGATCCGCAAACGCCTTGCCCTTCGCGGCCTTCGCGGCGGTGGCAAATTCCGCGGCGCCCGCCTTGAAGCGATCCTGCGCATCCTTCGGATACACCGCCTGCAACACGCCATCGATGAATGCAGGAACGCCCGCGTCGAGCGCACCACTCGTATCGGTCTTCGGGATCAGCGTGTCCGCAATGGCAGAAACGATGGATCCCTCTTCGGCGGTCAGGAACTTCCATGAAGTCGCCGCACCCGCCGGCGTCTCCTTCGCCGAGCAGCCCTGAAGGATGGCCAATGCGGCCGGCGCCGATATGGCACCACCCAGCATCCACGCGACCCGCTTGAGCAGCGCGCGACGCTGTTGCAGGTCGACACTGTCCTCGCTCAATTCGACGCCGCTCATATGTTGCCCTTCTTGAGTTCGCTGACGGCATGATCCGCGGCACGTGCCGTGAATGCCATGTAGGTGAGCGAAGGGTTCTGACAACCCGACGAAACCATGAACGAGCCGTCCGTGACGAACACGTTCTTGCAGGCATGAACCTGGTTGTACTTGTTCAACACCGACTTCTTCGGGTCGTCGCCCATGCGCGCCGTACCCATCTCGTGAATGCTGTTGCCCACGTGGAAGTTGTCGCTGTTCACCTTGACGTTCTTGTAGCCCGCGGCCTCGAGCATCTCCGCCGCGTCGTTGCGCATGTCGACTTCCATCTTGCGTTCGTTTTCGCGAACGACGGCATTGACCGAGAGCAACGGCAGACCGTACTTGTCCTTCTTGTTGCGATCGATCTTCATGCGGTTGTCGTGGTACGGCAGGATTTCTCCGAACGCCGACATGCCGAAATTCCACGGACCGGGCTCCGCGAACTCCTTCTTGAGGTCCGCGCCGACGATCGCGCTCTCGTTGAACCGGCCGAAGCCTGAGCGCGCCGCGCGGCCCTGGTAGCCGAAGCCACGCAGATAGTCGCGCTTGTCCTTGCCGACGTTGCGATATCGCGGGATGTAGAAGCCATTCGGCCGTCGGCCCGTGTACGCGACGTCGAGGTAGCCTTCGACACTCGCGGACGAACCACCCGGCTTGTTGTGATCCATGATGTTGCAGCCAAGTTCGCCCGAGTCATTGCCGAAGCCGTTCGGAAAGCGACTCGAGAGCGAATTCAGCATGATGTATGCCGAACCCAGCGCCGACGCGCACATGAAGATGACCTTGGCGAAGTAGTCCGTCTGCTTGCCGTTGTTGGCGTCGATGACGCGAACGCCGGTCGCCTTGCCCTTCTTCTCGTCGTAGATGATTTCGTACGCGATCTGGTCCGGGAGCAGCGTCATGTTGCCCGTGCGCTCGGCGGATGGCAGCGTCGCCGAGACGCTGCTGAAGTAGCCACCGAACGGACAACCCCGGATGCACATGTTGCGCGCCTGGCAGGTGCCACGCTGCGGACTCTCGTTGTGCGTGAGCGGCGCGGTGAGATTCGCGCAGCGGCCGATGATGAGCTTGCGGCCCATCTTCTGGTCGATCGTCTTCTTGAAGTCGACTTCGACGCAGTTGAGATCGTGCGGAGGCAGGAACTTGCCGTCCGGCAGCTGCGGCAAGCCTTCGACACTGCCGCTGATACCCGCGAAGATTTCCGCCTTGTCGTACCACGGCGCGATTTCGTCGTACGTGACGGGCCAGGGAATGGCGACGCCCTCTTTGGCATTCGCCTCGAAATCCATGGGGCTCAGGCGATAACTCTGCCGTGCCCAGTGCATCGAACGACCGCCGACGTGATAGGCGCGCAGCCAGTCGAAGGGCTCTTCCTCGACGTAGGGATTCTCGAGATCGTCAACGAACCACAATTCGTTCGACGGCGTGGGATAACCCGTGCGCGACCAGACGTACTTGCGGCGGCGCGTTTCCTGCGTGATGCGGTTGCCGTAAGGCAGATCCCAGGGATCTTTCATGGCAGTCGGGTAGTCCGGATGCCGGACCATCTGGCCACGCTCGAGCACCAGCGTCTTGAGGCCTTTCTCCGTGAGTTCCTTGGCGGCCCAGCCGCCGCTCATGCCCGAACCCACGACGATCGCATCGAACGAATTCGTTTCCATGCTTTACTTCAACCCCCGCGATTGGAACCGCATTATGGACCACTCACGCGTTGTTCAGGTTCCGTTTCATCCGACCATCCTGATCCTGGCAGGAGTCTTCGGCCTGCTCATGGCGTTCTTCCTGTCGGGAGGAATCATCGGCCGGTTCGCGACGGTGCTCCTCCAGGTCTGGGTGATCAAATATTGTTACGTGATCGTGGAGCGTCTCGCCGATGGCGCCGCCGAGCCACCGGTCATGGACGCGGACATGCTGAGCCCCTTCGAATTGCGCCCGTGGATCCAGCTGGTGTGGATCTTCGGAGGCCTCTGGCTCGCGAAGCTTCTCGACGGCGGTGCGGGCGACATATTAGCCATCGTGGTAATTGCGCTTTTTCCCGCCACCGTTGCGATCCTGGCCATGGGCGCGCCCGCGTGGCACATCCTCAATCCGGCTTCCCACTTTCGCGTGATCCGCGATCTCGGCGCCTACTACTTCGCGCTGCTGGCCGCGCTCGTCGCCCTGGGCTGGACGAGCTGGTTTGCCTACGAAAAACTCTGGGGTTTCATCGGCACCACGCTCGGCGTGTGGAGCGAGGTCGCATTCTTCAGTCTGATGGGAGCCGTGGTGTTCCTGCGCCGCAACCAGCTCGGCTACGAACCCAGCCGAAGTCCGGAGCGCACCGCGGCACGTGAAGAAATGGAACGCCTCAAGCTGCGTGCGCGCATGGTCGACGACGTCTTCCAGCTCGTGCGGATCGGCAAACACGTCGATGCGACGGCGCCGCTGGCACGGTGGCTGCAAGACACCGAGGCGGATCACGTGACGAAGGACGCCTATTACGTCGCCGAACAGGCGTTGCGCTGGGAAGCCCCGCTGGCGCTCAATCCCATCGGCAGCACGCTGATCCGCCACCTGATGCGTTACGGCCAGCCCGACGCTGCGCTCGCGGTGTTCGAGATCCTGCGCGGCAAGGCGCCCTCCTTCACCATGGATTCAGCGGCGGACTTGCGCGCACTTGCCGATTTCGCCGAGAGCCAGGGCCACGAAGACCTCGCGCGGTCGATGAGACTTGAAACGCCCGTCATCCATCCTTCGAAGTGATCACCGAACCCACATGACAGTTGTCATTGGGACCTGCTGACAAGGACGACTTAGGTTCAAGCCTGTCCTGTTTCATGATCTGCCCCATGGAGGGAGACATGACGCAATCCACACTCGCCAGCCTCAAAGACGTACGCAAGCGTTTTGGCGCGATCCAGGCACTCGACGGGTTCGATCTTTCGGTCCAGCGCGGCGAACTGCTCGCCGTGCTCGGGCCCAATGGCGCCGGCAAATCCACGGCCATTTCCATCCTGTTGGGATTGCAGTCCGCGGACGAAGGCACGGCCGAGTTGTTTGGTCATGCGCCCCAGGACATCGACGGACGCCGCCGCATCGGCGTGATGATGCAGGAGGTGATGTTGCCGAGCGTCCTGCGTCCGCGCGAGCTCATGCAGCAGGTGGCAAGCTACTACCCCACGCCTTACGACGTGGAATCGGTCATCGCACGTCTGTCACTCGAAAGCCTGGCAAACCGCCCCTACGGCAAGCTGTCCGGCGGCCAGAAGCGGCAGGTGCAGTTTGCGCTCGCGCTCGTCGGTCGGCCCGAACTGCTGTTCCTCGACGAACCCACGGTGGGCCTCGACATCCATGCGCGCGAAGCGCTCTGGAAAGTGGTCCGCGACCTCAAGCACGAGGGCTGCTCCATCGTGCTCACCACGCACTACCTCGAGGAAGCCGAAGCGCTCGCCGACCGCGTCGTGGTCATGGCCAAGGGCCGGCTCGTCGCCAGCGGCAGCGTCAATGAAATCCGGTCATACGTGACACGCAAGCAGGTGAGCTGCGTGACACGACTCGGCGCCGATACCGTGCGCGAGTGGCCCGAAGTCCTGCAAGTCGAACTGCAACGCGACCGGTTGCACATCAGTACGCGCAACGCCGAAGCGTTGCTGGTGCGCCTGCTTCGTGAGGATCCCGGTCTGTCCGACATCGAGGTCAAACGCGCCGGGCTCGCCGAGGCGTTCACCGAACTCACCAGCAATTCGACGCAGGAGGCCGCATGAACGCCGTCAGCAACATGAGCACCGCGCGGACCGCGGCCGCGTACCTCGGCGAGATGCGCATGGAATTCATCAAGTCGCTGCGCACGCCGGCATTCGCAGTCCCGACGCTCCTGTTTCCGATCATGTTCTACCTGCTGTTCGGCATCTTCCTCGGAAGCATGCGCGGCAACAGCGGCCAGGCGATCTTCACGTTCGCGACGTACGGCGTGTTCGGCACCATGGGCCCGGGACTCTTCGGCTTCGGCGTCTCGCTGGCCATCGAACGCGAACAGGGACTGCTCACGCTCAAGCAGGCACTTCCCCAGCCGCCGGGCGCCTATCTATTGGCGCGTGCCTTCATGGCGATGGTGTTCGTCGCGATCATCTCGGTGTTGCTGACGTTGTTGGCGCTCTTCGTCGGGCACGTGCCGCTGACTTTCACCCAGGGCATCAGTCTCTTCGCGATCAACGTGCTTGGGGTGCTGCCGTTCTGCGCGCTGGGCATGTTCCTGGGTTCGATCGTGTCCGGGCAGGCGTCACCGGCGATCATCAACATCATTTTCCTGCCCATGGCGTTCCTGTCCGGCGTGATATTGCCGCTGCAGATGATGCCGAAGATCGTCGGCACCCTCGCGCCGATCTGGCCTGCGTACCACCAGGCGCAGATGGCGCTCGCCACTGTCGGGGCCCCGAGCGCCGGCAGCTTCGCCGCGCACGTTGCCGTACTCGCCGGAATGACGCTGGTGTTCTTCCTGCTCGCGGTGCGGCGCATGCATGGCAGCGGTTTCCGGTTGTTAGGAGCGCGGCCGAAGCGCGCGCTCGCGATCATCACCGCCGGCTGCGTCGCCGTGGCGGCCCTGTCGATGGCGGGCGTGTTCGGGGGCAAGAAGGCCATGCAGGAGGATGCCGCCGCTGCAACGGATGCAGCCTCCCCTGCCTCCGACACGTCCGCCCCGCAGTTTCCGAAAGGCAAGGCAGCTCCGCAGGTGGCAAGCATCGCCGGTTTCGATTCGGGATCCGCGAGCGCTGCCTATGGCATCGGCTGGACCGCCGCCGGTGACAGCATGCGCGGCGGCAATTCCAGCGCCAGCCAGCAGCTGGTGAATGCCGGTGCCGACGGCAGCGCGGGCGCGCTCGAAGTCACGGGAGAGATCGGGGACAAGATCCAGTATCCGTTCGCGGGCACCATGTTCTTTCCCGAGGGCCCGCCCATGGAAGGCCTCATGGATTACTCGGGCAAGAAGACCCTGACTTTCCAGGCTCGCGGTGACGGCCGCAGATATATGCTCATGGTGATCTCGGGCCTCGCCGT
>Ga0173480_10000929_pt1 | contig 10504 bp, 8 predicted proteins | sample NitcycUS209509C1_FD_122622 | JGI IMG/M metagenome (GOLD analysis project Ga0173480, IMG submission 122622) | Soil microbial communities from Arlington Agricultural Research Station in Wisconsin, USA - Nitrogen cycling UWRJ-S209-509C-1 (version... | ecosystem: Environmental > Terrestrial > Soil >... | reverse complement strand
GCCTCCCTCAACGGAACACCGACACGTCGATCGCCGCGGCCATCGCCGCGTTGCCTTCGTCGTTGGGGTGAACGTGATCGCCGGGATCGTACTCGCGGCGGAGCCGCTTCGGATCCGCCGAATCGCGGACCACCTTGTCAAAATCCAGGACAGCGTCGCAGGCACCGCTCGTCCGAATCCACTGGTTGACCGCCTGTCGAATCGCCTCGCCGCCCTCGGTATAGGTCGACACGCCGCCGACCGGCATGATCGTGGCGCCGGCCACCTTGATGCCGTGCTCGTGCGCCCGTTCGACGATCTGCTGCAGCCCCCAGATAATGTCGTCGGCCGTCACAGCTTCGGTGGACGGCATGCCGGGCACGGCGGGAAACGTGATGTCGTTGATCCCCAGCATCAGCGTCATCCATCGGACGCCGGCCTGGCCCAGCACGTCCCGATCGAAACGCGTCAGCGCGCTGACCCCGAAGCCGTGCCGCAGGAGGCGGTTCCCCGACAGACCGAGATTGAGTACCGCAAGCGGCGGCGACCCTCCTCCGGAGGCGAGCTTCGCGGCCAGCAGCGACGGCCAGGCGCGATCGCTGTCGAGCGTGGCCGCCACGCCGTCGGTGATCGAGTCTCCGAACGCGACGATGGCGCCCGCGGCCGCCGGCGCGAGTACGTCGACGCCCGACAGCCAGAGATAGGCGGTCGTGGTTCCGCTCGCGTTGAGCGTGGTCTGGCCCGCGGCGTTGCCTGCCGCGATATACGCCGTGTGCATGCCGTCGGGATGGATCGTCGGCAGCCCTGTCGTCTCCGGCAGATACAGCGACACCGCAAGATCCGTCAGCGGCGTCACCATCAGGTCCACTGGATCGCTCAGCACCATGGCACCGGGCGGTACGACCGTGGACGGCCGGCCGCCAAATGTCAGAGCGCGATCCGAGGCCGGCACGACCGCGGCGCCGGCCTGGCGAACGGCGATGTGCGCCGCGCCGACGCGAATTGGCGGCTTCTCCAGCGCGTTGACGAGCCGGATGCGTATGCGCCTTCCGCCAATCGTGGCTCGCACGACCATCCGGACGGTCTGATCCTTCACGGTGGCAGGCACCCGCGCGGTCAGCGGCGGCGGTGGCGGCTCGTCGCGTCCGCCGAACGGCAGACGCGTCGGAGCCAACTGCTGCGCCGTCGCCCAGGTCGTGACCCATCGTTCGTTCGCCGCGGGCGGCGCATCGGCTCGGCGTTGAAGCCCCGCGGCCGCGTCGGCGGGTTTGAACAGCATCGGCGCGGATTCGTGCAGCAGGTTCCGCCAGACGCTGAAGACATGCCCGCCCGGGTAGTCCGACCAGCGCGCGTTGATGCCTTCGGCCTGAAAGCGGCGAACGAGCCGCTGTCCGGGCCCCAGCATCCCGGTCTCGGCGCGGCCGCTACCGAGAAAGAGCAACCGGAGGTCATTCCTGGTCCCGGCGGGATTGGCGAGCAGCTCCTTCCACGGTGACCGCGTCTCGTCGGCCGCCTCCGGCGCCCGCGATCCGAGCGACCCGAACCCACCGCTGTATGCGAGCACGTAGCGGAACAGCTCCGGATGGGCGAGGCCGATCTCGAGGCTCTGAAAACCGCCCATGGAGAGCCCACCGATCGCGCGGTGCTCCGCGTCGCTGTAGACCCGGTAGCTGCGCTCGACAAGCGGGATGATCTGCTGCAGCAGGTCGCGGGTGAACAGCCGGAAATTGAGCATCCCCGGCTCCCCGTCCGGCGGCACCAGCGCGAAGGGTCCCACTGAGGCGCTCTGAATCGGGTGGCCGTGCGGCATGACCACCACCATCGGTTCGGCTCGGCGGTCGGCAATCAGGTTGTCGAGAATGATGTTCGCGCGGCCGTTGGCCACCCATCCACTCTGCGTCTCGCCGTTCCCGTGCAGCAGGTAGAACACCGGGTACTTCGCGGCGGACGCGTCGTACCCCGGCGGCGTGTACACCCACAGGTAGCGATGCACGCCCGTCGCCTTCGACTCGTACAGCACCATCCGCACGTCGCCGTGCGGCACGGTCCGCGCGTCATAAAAGGCCGGTGTGTTGCCCGGGACCTCAACGAAGCTGGAGTTCGCGGTGCCGGCCGCGCGCGGCATCACGCTGATGTTCGCCGGGTCGGGAAGATCGACGCCCTGGATACGGAAGTTGTAGATCCAGATCTCGGGCTGCAGCGGACCGACGGTGATACTCCACACGCCATCGGCGCCCTTGGTCATCGCCATCGGCCCCTTGCCGTGCAGGACCTCTCCCACGAGCTCGACACTCGTAGCCGACGGCGCACGCAACCGGAATGTCACCGTGCGGTCGGCATGTACCTCCGGTGAACGCACGGCGGGCGGCGGCCCTTGGGCCACCGCCGTCGTGACCAGCACCAGGGCAGCGACCATACCGACAAACACGCGTCCGCGAGCCATGCGGCCGGATCTATACCTTCCGGTTCGCAAACATGTCAATACTGATTCCAGTCAAAGATAAGTACACTTCAAGCGCATACATCCGTTTCGAGCCATCGAACTGGCACATCCGTCGCTGAATCTGTATTATCAGGTCCGTGAAGACAAGGGCGGACCTGTCGAAACACGAGCGGATTCGACAAACCCTCATCGAGGCGATTGCCAACGGTCAGTACGAGCCCGGCCAGCGGCTGCCGAGCGAATCGGCTCTGGTCAAGACGTTCGGCGCGTCGCGCCCTACGGTAAACCGGGCACTGCGCGACCTTCAGCTCTCCGGCGTCATCGACCGCCGCGCCGGGTCGGGGAGTTATGTCCGCGCGGACGCGGCGGCCCGCGGTTACCTGTTCGGCCTGCTCATACCCGAGCTGGGACGCACCGAAATCTTCGAACCGATCTGCAGCGGAATGGCCGACGCGCAGCACGGCAGCCACCACGCCCTGCTCTGGGGCAGCTCGCTGGCCGACTCCGCCAACATCGAGGAGCAGGCATCGCAGGCGTGCCGGCAACTCGTCGCGCAGAAAGTGTCGGGGGTGTTCTTCGCGCCGCTCGAGCTGACGCCCGAGAAGGACCTGATCAACCGCCGCATCGCCGAGATCTTCGACCGCGCAGCGATTCCCCTCACCCTGCTCGACCGCGATCTGGTGCCCTATCCAGAGCGCAGTCAATATGACCTGGTCGGTATCGACAACAGGCGCGCGGGCTATACCATCACCTCGCACCTCCTCAGGCGAGGCTGCCGCCGGCTCGCTTTTGTTGGTCGCCCCCGTTCGGCGCCCACGGTCGACGCCCGCATCTGGGGGTATCGAGAAGCCCTTGCCGGAGGGGAGGCCGAGCCGCAGGTCTTCCGAATCGACCCGGAAGACCGGACGGAAGTGAAACGCGTGCTGGACGACGCCCGCCCTGACGGGTTCGTGTGCGCCAACGACTTCACCGCCGCCCAGCTCCTGAAGACGCTCGATGCCCTTGGGATTTCGGTGCCCAGCGATGTTCGGATGGCCGGGTTCGACGACGTGAAATACGCCAGCCTGCTGTCGGTCCCGCTCACCACCATCCACCAGCCGTGCGCCGACATCGGCGCCATCGCCATCGGCGCGATGCTCGAGCGACTGCGGAGCCCCAAGATGCCGCCGCGCGACATTCTTCTCAACTTCCACCTGGTGGTGAGAGACTCCTGCGGTCCAGCGGCTCGTTGACTTCCGATCAGGGTGTTGCTAGTGTGCGCACCCTCAAGTGGTCAATAGCAATTCAGACAGCCTGTCTGTACATTCGCCGCAGCCCGCTGCGCCTTCCTTGGTCGCACTGGTCGTGGGCGAGGTTCTCTGGGACCAGTTTCCAGACTCGACACGCCTGGGCGGCGCGCCGCTGAACTTTGCCGTCCATCTCAAGCGTCTGGGCCATTTACCTCTCCTCGTAAGCGCGGTTGGAATTGATCGGCTCGGGGAGGACGCACGCTCGGCCATCGCCCGGCTCGGCCTCGAAACCGCTGGCCTGCAGTCCACCAGCCGGTTCCAGACCGGTACGGCGGTCGTCTGCCTGGGCCCGGGTGAGCAGACGTCGTTCGCGATTGCTCGCCCCGCCGCCTACGACGCAATCGAACTCTACGACCGCGACGTGCGGCAACTCGTGGTCCGCAATCCGGCGTGGGTCTACTACGGCACGCTCTTCCCTTCGTCACCGCGAGCCAGATGCGTCGTGCGCCAGCTTCTGGCCGCCGCACCGAACGCGACGCGGTTCTACGACATGAACCTGCGTCCGGGGTTCGAGTCTCCTGAGCTGATTCGAGAGCTGCTCGAGCAGGCGGACGTCGTCAAACTCAACGAACGGGAACTCCAGTTCGTGCACGACCATCTGGAACTGCCGCTCGCTCCAGAGGCGTTCTGTCGCGCCGGGTCGAAGCGGTACGGATGGACGGCCGCGTGCGTGACCTTCGGATCTCGGGGCTGCGCGATGCTTGTCGGTGACGACTACGTCACCTCCCCTGGCGTGCCTGTGGACGTCGCCGATCCCGTCGGCGCTGGCGATGCCTTCGCGGCGGCGTTCGTCCACGGCCTGGCGTCGGCGTGGACGGCGGCACGCATAGCGGCATTCGCGAATCGCGTCGGCGCCAGCGTCGCGGGCACCCACGGCGCGATCCCGGACGTCGTGCCGGCAGCGCCGCGGCAATGATCAACCAGCCGCAGCTCATCGCGTACGTGGACCGGCTGACGGGTGGGACGTTTCGCGACCTCGCGCCACTCCTCGAGGGTCCGCTCAAAGACGCGTTCGGCGGCGTCCACCTGCTGCCCTTCTTCCATCCGATCGACGGAGCCGATGCCGGATTCGATCCGATCGACCACACGGAGGTGGACGCCCGTCTCGGCACCTGGGGCGACGTCAAAGCACTCACAGCGCGAACCGCCGTGATGGCCGATCTGATCGTCAACCATGTATCCAGACACTCGCCGCAGTTTCAGGATTACCACCGGCACGGCGACGACTCGCCCTACGCCGGGCTATTTCTGACCTTTGCGCGCGTGTTTCCAGACGGGGCGCCGGAGTCGGATCTGCGTGCCCTCTACACCATTCGCCCCACGCTCCCCTTCACGAAGCACGAGATGGCTGCGGGCGCGTCGGTGGTGCTGTGGACCACCTTCACGAGTGATCAGATCGACATCGACGTGGGCCACCCGGAGGGGCGTCGTTACCTCTCGGCAGTGCTCGATCGCTTTCAGGGCGCCGGCATCACGATGATCAGGCTCGACGCCGTCGGGCACGCGATGAAGAAGGCCGGCACCAGCTGCTTCATGATTCCGGAGACGTACGCCTTCATCGCCGGCCTGACACTGGAGGCGCGCGCGCGCGGCATGGAAGTGCTCGTCGAGATGCACGGCCATCACCAGGACCAGATCGAGATCGCGCGGCAGGTGGACCGCGTATACGACTTCGCGTTGCCGCCGCTGGTACTGCACGCGCTGTACTGTCGTGACGCGACGCCTCTGAAGCGTTGGATCGAGATGCGGCCGGTCAACGCAGTCACCGTGCTCGATACGCACGACGGCATTGGCGTAGCCGACGTCGCGGCGCGGTCGCGGCCCTCACCGGCGCCGGGGCTGCTGCCGGCCGAGGAGATCGCCGCGCTGGTCGCCACGATTCACGATCGCAGCGGCGGGGCGAGCCGGCTGGCGAGCGGCAGCGGTGCCGCCAACGTGGACGCGAGCCAGATCAACTGCACGTTCTACGACGCGCTGGGCCGCCGCGACGCCGAGTATCTGATCGCGCGGGCGATCCAGTGTTTCGTGCCGGGCGTTCCGCAGATCTACTATGTCGGGCTGCTTGCCGGTGGCAACGACCTCGACCTGCTGCGCCGCACCGGAGTGGGACGGGACGTCAACCGCCACTACTACACGCCCGAGGAATTACGCGACGAGCTCACGCGTCCGGTCGTGCGGTCACTCATGGCGCTGTTGCGCCTGCGCCACCGCCACGCCGCGTTCCAAGGCACGTTTCACATGGGCTCGTCCGCCCCCGACCGTATCACCCTCGAATGGGCGAATGGGAGCGACACTGCCCGGCTGGACGTCGACCTGACCGAGATGGACGCGTCGGTGACGATCACGGGGCAGGGCGCTGGACGAGAGGCCACGCGGGTCTGGAACTCGATGGTGGAGACGTGACCATGGCACGCGACTCTGGCCGCAACATGACCGTCGTCAAGACCCTGACGTACTTGATGTTCGCGATGTTTGCGATGACGACCGACTCGGTCGGTTTGATCATCCCGGAAGTCATCAGGACCTTCGGCCTGTCGCTGACCGCCGCTGGCACCTTTCAGTACGCGACGATGGCTGGCATCGCCGTCGCGGCTCTGCTCTTCGGTCAGCTGGCGGATCGTCTCGGCCGACGGCCCACCATCATCGTCGGCCTCGTGCTGTTCGCGTCGGCCTGCTTCCTGATGGTCACGGGCGACAGGCTCACCGTGTTCGCGATCCTGCTCGGCCTCTCCGGTGTCGCGATCGGCGTGTTCAAGACCGGCGCGCTGGCGCTGATCGGCGACATCTCCACGTCCACCGCCCAGCACACCACCATCATGAACATGGCTGAAGGCTTCTTCGGGGTGGGAGCGATTCTTGGACCAGCCATCCTCACACGCCTATTGCAGCGCGGGCTGCCGTGGCAGTGGCTCTACCTCGTTGCAGGGTCGATGTGTGTCGGCCTGATCGTCCTGGCACTGCTCGTGAAGTATCCGGAATCGCCAAAACCGGTGGGGGGCCAGGTACTCAAGGGGACCGGGCGCGCGTTGCGGAGTCCGTACGTGCTGGCGTTCTCGGCCGGGGCCTTTCTGTACGTCGGCGTGGAAGCCGCGATCTACGTGTGGATGCCGACGTGGTTCGAGGGCTACTCCGGGAGCGCGACAACCTTCGCCGCCTACGGCATCTCGATCTTCTTCCTGCTGCGTGCCGCGGGCCGGTTCCTCGGCGCCTGGTTGCTTGGCCGCATCCAGTGGCAGGCCGCGCTGGCCTTCTTCAGCGGCGGCATCCTGCTGTGCTTCGCGCTCAGTGTTGCAGCGGGCGTCGACTGGGCCGTCTATCTTCTCCCCCTGTCGGGACTGTTCATGTCGGTGATCTATCCCACCTTGAACTCCAAGGGGATCAGCTGCCTCCCGAAGTCCGAGCACGGCGCCGGCGCCGGGGTGATTCTGTTCTTCACGTGCGTCTCGGCCGTCGCGGCGCCGCTGGCGATCGGCGCCGTTGGGGACGCGTTCGGTCACATCATCTACGGGTTCTGGCTCGCGACGGGCTTCGCAGTCCTCCTGTTTGCCGGCGCGGTCATGAACTGGCTCGTCAACCCCACCCGTTGGGTGCTGGTTCAATTCGAGGCCACTGAGTACCAGGCGCGCGCGGTTGACGACTTGGCCTGAACGCGGTTCACCAGCGAACCGTCAGCTCACCGGGCGCCACGAAGCGACTGGTATTCGGCGACGGCGGCGTTCTGGGCCACCAGATCCTGCTCGGGCTTCAATGTGCCGGCAAACTCCGCATAGAGTCTGACCATGTTCCAGGCATTGCGCTCGGGATTGGTCCAGCCGGCGAATCGGCCCAGCGGGATGTCGGCCGCGGCTCGACCCGGGCTCATCCCCATCGCATAGCGCCTTCTCGCCCCCTCGGTGATCAGCTCGAGATAGGCGCGCGTGTCTCTCAGTTCCGCTTTCGTCCCGATCGGGCCGTGGCCCGGCACGATCAGGTCTACGTCCATGCGGTCGATCCGATCGATGGCGTCGATCCACCTGGTGATCTGTGCGTTGTGCCCGGCGGGCGTGACGTAGTAGAAGGCCACGTCTCCTGCGAAGAGAATCCGCTGCTCGGGGAGATACACCATCACATCCCCGAACGTATGTGCGGGGTAGGCAGGAATCACGTCGACGACCATCGGACCATAGCGGTACGTCGCCCCGGCGCTGAGCGTCGTGGTCGGTGGAGCCAGCTTCAACTCCCCCATCCCGGCCTGCCACAGCGGACGCGTGTCGTAGGGGCGCGCCGGAATCCCATCGTCGATCGTGGCCTGGCGCGTGTATGCGCTGGAGACGATTTCCACTGGGGCAAAGAAGCAGTTGCCGTTGGTGTGATCGCGATGATGATGGGTGTTGATGACGCGGCCGAACCGCTTCCTGGTTGCAGCCTCGGCGGCGGCTTTGAACGCCTTGGCGTGAATCGGCGGACCGAGCGTATCGATCGCCAGGAGCCCGTCCGGCCCTTCGATGACGCCTGCATTGCTCAGGCTCGCGTTGTCGACGCCGGGCCCGCTCGCCTGCGTGTAGGCGTAGACGTTCGGCGCCAGGCGCCGAAGCTCGGTTGGCCAGGATGGGATCATCGGTGCGCCGCCCGACGCTCCAGCGCTTTGGACGGCACCAGCCAGCGATGCCGCTGGAAGCATCCAGGCGCCGGCGCTGGCCGCCCCTAAAAGCCTGGTGATGTCGCGTCTCCCGTACCGCCGGTGCATCGTGCCGTGACCTGGGCGGCGATTCTATCGCCGTCGCGCGGGCAGCGACGTATCGGTGCTGTCGATGCATCGCATCCGGACGCCGCATTACCGGACGGGCCGTCCCCGGACCCAGAATGAGCAGCCGATGGCCACGTCCTACTCCAAACGATCCTCCGTTCTCGCCCTTTGCGCGTTCGCGGGCCTCTCCGTTCTTACGGCCGGCGCGCAGGAACGCGGGCGCGAAGGAGCGCCACAAGGCCAAGCCCCCGCCGGCCGCGGACGCGCCGCCGGCCCGGGATATCTCAAACTGTTCGACTCGAACATGCCGTTCGAGCCGCGCGATCTGGCCGGCGTCTGGACACCGAATGGCAACGGCTTCGGAGGCGGCGGCCGCTGCCGCGACTGCGGCGACCGCGGCTACAGCTTCGAGTTTCCCGAGTTCACGCCCGCCGGCCAGGCCGCCTTCGACAAGAACATTCCGTCGTACGGCCGCATGAAGGACAGCGCCGACGCCAAGGCCCATCCCGAGGAGCACATCGGACGGCGGCGCGCGCAGCCGCCGGCGCTCGGCAACGACACCTACGGCACGTGCAACCCGATGGGCATGCCGCGCGCCATCCTCTACCCCGATCCGGTGGAGTTGATCGTCCTGCCGGATCGCATCTATCAGCATTTCCAGTGGGGGTATGGGCTGCGCACGATCTGGACGGACGGGAGGAAGCTCCCAGCGCCCGACGACGTCGATCTGCCGCGGTGGTGGGGATACGCGACCGCACGGTGGCAGGGGAACACGCTGGTCGTCGACTCCACCGGCTACGACGAGCGCACCTGGATCGACTACTTCGGCTATCCGCACAGCGATCAGATGGTGCTGCGCGAGGAATACACGCGCACGAACTTCGACACGCTGGAACTGCGCATGACCGTCACCGACCCGAAGTACTACGCCAAGCCGTGGGTCGCCGAGGTAAAGCGCATGCACCTGCTGCCGAAGGACTTCATCCAGTCGTCCGGGTGGGCGTCGCTGCTCGAGGACCTCTGCGCGCCGGCCAACGAGAACGAGTTCAACCGCGTGATTCGCGATCCCTCGGGCACCGGCAAGCCGGCGGTGCCAGTACGCCCAGCGGCACCCGCGCCGGCGCGCCGCCGGCCGTAGGGACCAACCCCTTCGAGAGTGAGGACATGATGCAAGCCAGGATCCTTGCGGCGGCGGCCGCTCTCGGATGCGTGTGGCTGAGCACCGCGACGCTCGCGGGCCATCACGGCACGAACATCAGCTACGACCGGTCGAAGACGTTCACCGCGAAGGCGGTCGTCACCGAGTTCAAGTACGTCAACCCGCACGTGCAGCTGTTCTTCGACGTCACCGACGACAAGGGCAAGGTCCGGCACTGGAGCGGCGAACTGCTGCCCAACCCCGCGATGCTGCTGCGCAACGGGTGGACGCGCAAGCGCTCCGGCGAGGCGCTTCAATACGGAACGAAGGTGCTGGTGACCGCGGCGCCGGCCCGCGCCGGCGGCGACACCGCGCTCGTCCTGCGGATCGAAAGCGAGGCCGGTGAGGACCTGCTGAGTCTCGGACCTGTGCTCCCGCCTCCCGGCGCCGCGCCGGCGCGCTGAAGCCCTTCCCTTCGAGGAGTCGCCATGACGTCAACAGCCGCGCGGTCAGCGCTGGGTATCAGTGTCCTCGTCGTCGCGTCGGTGGCGTTGTCCGGCGCGCAACCGCGGAATGCGTCGACCGCCTTCGTGACGAGGGCGGCCGAGGCGCTCGGCGGCGCCGCGCGCCTGCGCGCGATCAAGACCATCACGGTGTCGGGATACGGTGAGGCCGCTTACATGAACGGCGGCGGCAACATCTCGGCGTCGCCGGACGCGCCGCAGAAGTGGGTCAGCATTCCAGAGTACGAAAAGACCATCGATCTCGAGCACGGCCGGATGCGGGTGCGGCAGCGCAATCATCAGAACTTCGTCTTCGCCGGCCTCGCGGGCTATCTCGGCGGCAGCACCGTCGTATTGGGTGCCGACGAGCCGTTGCGTGCGCAGGCGTACGGCGTCACGCGCGACTTCTTCGGAGTGTTCGGCGTG
>Ga0173480_10000928_pt1 | contig 10509 bp, 10 predicted proteins | sample NitcycUS209509C1_FD_122622 | JGI IMG/M metagenome (GOLD analysis project Ga0173480, IMG submission 122622) | Soil microbial communities from Arlington Agricultural Research Station in Wisconsin, USA - Nitrogen cycling UWRJ-S209-509C-1 (version... | ecosystem: Environmental > Terrestrial > Soil... | reverse complement strand
ACGGGCTGGAGGACTACACCCGGATCAAGCACGTCATGCAGTATCACGGATTCGAGGGCTGATTCTTTCATTAGGCCAAGCACGACCATCTACCGGCTGATCAAATTGGGCGAGCGAAGCGAGCACCAGCCCCTGCGGCGAGCCGTATCATGACGCGCTACGGTCCTCAATTCGGTCCTGACTTTACCTTCCTCGGCGTCCCCGAATGTGATCTTGACGACGAGGCTAGCTATGCCGATGCCGACATTGTGATCTTGGGTGCGCCCTTCGACGGCGGCACCTCATACCGCGCCGGTGCCCGCTTCGGGCCGCAGGCGATTCGGATGACCGACTACCTGCCGCACGATGGTGCGCGGCCCTCGTTGGCGCTGCGAGCCGACGGCTTGCAGGACCTCAAGGTCTACGACGCGGGTGATGTGGAGATGTACTCCGGCGACATTGATGTCGCTCTACCGGCGCTGGAGCGGGCCGTGGAAATGGTTGCTGCTATCGGAGCAGTGCCGGTCATCTTGGGAGGTGATCATTCGATCGCCTATCCAGACGCCAAGGGGTGCGCCAATGTGATCGGCGCTGGCCGAGTGTCCATGATCCATTTCGACGCCCATGCCGATACTGGCGACATCGAGTTCGGCTCGCTGTGGGGGCATGGGCAGCCGATGCGCCGGCTCATCGAGTCGGGAGCCGTACGCGGCGATCGGTTCTTGCAAATCGGACTCCGCGGTTACTGGCCACCGCCGGAAACCCTGGACTGGATGGCATCGCAGCAAATGCGATCCTTCGAGATGACCGAGATCGTGCAGCGCGGGTTACCAGAGTGCTTGACCGAGGCGTCCGCCATCGCCACCGACGATTGTGACGGGGTGTTCCTCTCAGTCGACATTGACGTGTGCGATCCCGGACATGCGCCGGGCACCGGCACCCCGGAGCCGGGTGGATTGTCCGCGCGCGAACTGCTGGACGCGGTGCGCAGGATTTGCCTGGAAGTGCCCATCGTCGGGATGGATGTGGTGGAGGTCAGCCCGCCGTACGACTATGCGGACATCACTGCGGCATTGGCCAATCGAGTGGTCTTGGAGACCTTGTGCGCCATTGCTCGCAAACGTCAGGATCTGCGGGAAGGTACCCGCTGGGATCCGTTGCAACCGCTGCTCAGTGAGCGATCAACACCGATCCCGGAGGGCACTGTTCACCACGACCACCACCACACTCACCTCGGCCACGATCAGGAAGTGAGAAGACGAACCTGAGCGACACGCGCCATCGGAAGGCTCCGCAGATACATCCGGCGTGAACCAGACTCTGATGCCTCCGCAGCGCTAAACACGCAGCTCGTACATGTTGAAGATGCGCGAGAGTCGATAACCCAGGGCCTCGTTCACATTGATCATGAACTTGTTGTCGACGTTATTCCAGGTTTCGATGATCTTCAGCTGCGGTTCCACTTGGGCTAGCCAGCGCATCATCTCGATCTTCAGCAGTAGGCCGAGCCGGTGGCCTCGGTGTTGGCGTGCCACAGCAGTATCAGCCTGACCACCGACCTCGGGCCGGAGCGGATGCATGACTACCACCGTGTGCCCGCCCACTTTACCGGTCTTGCGCTGACGTGCTAGGACTCGGTACTCGCGTTCCCCGCGACCCTTGACGGCCGTCTCGAAGTCGGCAAGCCGCTGCCTATCGAACTTTTCGTCCTCGTACGTCAGAGCACCCATAGGTGCGTCATTGATCGCCGCAGTCACCTCGACTAACTCGCTTAGAACTTCGTCAGCAATAGGTGGCTGCAGTCGTTCGAGGCAGTAGTCCGACGCGGCCGCCTCAGCTGATGCCCACAGTCGCTGCACCTCGGACTGGTCGACATCGGCCAGCACCTGACGCCGGCGGGCGTCATGGCTGGCGTAGCCGAAACCGAATCGTTCGACAAAGCAGCGGGCGCCTTGATCATCTTCAGCCGTTCCCACCCAGATCGTGTTGCGGTGTCCCTCACGTGTGATCCGCAGCATCTCATTCATGATCACGGAGCCATGGCCGCGACGGCGATGATCGGGATGCACGATGATCTCCGCCCAAACCAGATGCAGGTTGTCGCGGGTCGGCATGTCCACTGCGAGCACTCCTACTGGGCCAGCCGCATCCTCAGGTATGTAGAGATAGTGCTCTGCGGGCTCGAGGTCCCACCCGTACCGCATCTGCCCGGCCAGCATTTCAGGGATTACTGGGAATGCGTCGGGGTCGTCGACCTCCCGCGCCGCCTCCTCAATGCAGGCGACTGCGGTTACCTGAGCTAGGTCGTCAGGATCGACGCGTACGAACGGCATCAGACCAGCGTGACGCACGCAGTCGTGTTGCGCCATGCATTTTCGAGACAGCGCTTAGGCGGCATCCGATATCGGATGTTACAGTGACGACGTGGCAAGCACCCAGCGCAGTTTTGCGCTGCTCCTCCTCCGCTGCCGCAGCGAGGCCCAGTAGGGGGCCGGCATCCTCGCTGCGGAGTCCTGACGTGCATCCGGTCCGCTCCACATCTCTACCAGCGAGGAATCATGTCAGACATTGCCACGTCCACGACGTCTAGCGGCTCAAGTTCGTACGGCACAAAGGCGCAGAAGGTACCTGTACAGCAGCCAAGCCCAATGCCCTTCCACCGCTATCGGCCGTTCACTCCAATTGATCTTCCAGATCGCACCTGGCCCTCGAATGTGATCACCAAGGCGCCACGTTGGTTGTCGACCGATCTTCGTGACGGCAACCAGGCGCTGATCGATCCGATGACCCCTGCCCGTAAGCACAAGATGTTCGATCTGCTGGTACAGCTGGGTTACAAGGAAATCGAGATCGGGTTTCCCTCTGCCAGCCAGACCGACTTCGACTTCGTCCGGCAGCTGATCGAGCAGGACAAAATCCCTGACGATGTGGTCGTCTCGGTGCTGACCCAAGCCCGTGAGGACCTCATCGAGCGTACGGCGGAGTCCATTGTCGGGGCCAAGACGGCAACCATTCACATGTACAACGCGACAGCGCCCTTGTTCCGCCGCGTGGTCTTCCATGTCGACAAGGCCGAATGTGTCGCCTTGGCGACGCGGGGCACCGAGCTGGTGATGAAGTACGCCGAGCAGTATCTGGGTGACGTCGAGTTCGGTTATGAGTATTCGCCGGAGATCTTTACCGGAACCGAGATGGAGTTTGCGGTCGAGGTCTGCAATGCGGTGATGGATGTCTGGCAACCATCGGCCGGTCGGGAGATCATCTTGAACTTGCCGGCCACCGTTGAAATGGCGACACCGAACGTCTATGCCGATCAGATCGAGTGGTTCAGCCGGCATGTGCACAACCGCGAGCATGTCGCCATCTCGCTGCATCCGCACAACGATCGTGGCACAGCCACTGCGGCAACTGAACTGGCCATGATGGCCGGTGCCGACCGGGTCGAGGGTTGCCTGTTCGGCCACGGCGAGCGCACTGGCAACGTTGACTTGGTCACGTTGGGGATGAACCTGTTCTCACAAGGAATAGATCCCAAGATCGACTTCTCCCACATTGACGAGATCCGTCGCACCGTGGAGTACTGCACCAACCTGCCGGTCCACCCGCGCCACCCTTACGCGGGCGACCTGGTCTACACCGCGTTTTCTGGCAGTCACCAGGACGCGATCAAGAAAGGCCTGGAGGATCTGGAGAAAGGCGCCCAGGCGCAAGGCATCAGCGTCCGTGAGATCGCCTGGCAAGCGCCTTACTTGCCGATCGATCCCTTCGATGTGGGCCGCACCTACGAAGCCGTCATCCGGGTGAACTCCCAGTCCGGCAAGGGCGGGGTCGCCTACATCATGAAGTCGGAGCACAACTTGGACTTGCCGCGACGGCTGCAGATCGAGTTCTCCAAGGCCGTACAGGCGCACACTGATGCCGGTGGTGGAGAGGTCAGCGCAAGTCGGCTCTGGGAGATCTTCCAGTTCGAATATCTCGAGCCGGACACTCCGCTACGACTCGTCAGTGTCTCAACAGCATCGACTGAAAACGGCCAAACCTCGCTTGCCGCTCAAGTCGTGGTGAACGGCGCAGTCCAAACGATCACTGGCGAAGGAAACGGGCCAGTGTCGGCGTTCGTGGACGCCATCTCCACGCTTGATCACCACGTACGCGTGTTGGACTACACCGAGCATGCGCTGTCCTCCGGCGGCGACGCGCTCGCCGCGGCGTACGTGGAATGCGAGGTCGGGGAAGGGGAAGACAGCGTAGTTGTATGGGGAGTAGGAACGGACGCAAACATCGTCACCGCCTCACTCAAGGCCGTTACCTCGGCCATCAACCGAGTGAGGTAAATCCTCTCCCTCGCCGTAGCTGGATCTGATCAGCTCGGCGCTCCTGCCAAATTTCCGACCATTGCGGACTTTTCGACACCGAAATCCGGAATCGAGATTCCAACTCCGCATTGGTCGGAAATTTGCAGGGGATCTCGCTCACAAACTCGGCAGCCAGCCGTCAGCGGAAGCCGTTGGCGGCCGTCCGAGCCGGAGCCGTTGGAGAGTAGATCCAGGCCCGGAAGAAGGGTCCAAGATCAACTGTGGTGTACGACTGAGCATCGGCCATCCACTCCTCGAGCGTGCGGCTCCCGGGATCTTGCGCCCAGTCCCGAGAGAACTTGAAGAACGCATCGTCACCCATCACATTGCGTAACGCCTGTAGCGCCATCGGGCCGCGGACATAAACCGCATCGAAGAGGTGCGCTCTCCCCGGATCGATCATGGTGATCTTCCAGAATGCGTCGTTGTCCTTAAACCGCTCATAGGCCCGATTCAAAGCATCGTTGGCTTTACGACCGCCCGTTCGCTCGGCGGCTCCCCACTGCGCCCATGACGCATAACCCTCGGTTATGAAAATGTCATTCCATTGCCGCACGGTGACGTTGTCACCGAACCACATGTGTGCCAGTTCATGGGTGAGCAGGCCTGGCTCGAAGTTACGGTTCAAGATCGACCTCGCGTCGTAGACCGGCCGGGTCTGCGTTTCTAAACCGCCGAACCACAGCTGATAGACGGGGACGATGCCGCCGATCTCGGTAAACGGGTAGGGGCCGAACATTGTCTCCAGCGTCCGAATGCGCTGCCCTGAGGTCATCAACGCCGCAAACGCCGTCTTCCGCTGGTCCGAGGAAAGCTTTTCAGAAACCGCGTAGACGTAGGGCAGGCCATGATCGATGCCCTGCTTGAGCTCGTAATGACCGATGGCCATGAAATTGAGGTAAGACGCCATCGGCTGCCGCGCAACCCAATGCCAGGTATTGAAATCCTTTTCGTTCCCCGTGTCGGCCGACTCGAGCCGGCCAACACTGATCGCCTCCATCCCGGCTGGCACCCGAATCGAGACGTCCATCAGAGCGGGATCTGAGGGATGATCATTGGCCGGATACCACCATGCCGAGCTCTCCGGCTCTCCGGCAATGATCCACTCACCATCGCCTGCCCGCCAGGGTTGCTCCTCGCCATGCCGAACGTCGGCAGGCTTGCCCGAGTAGCCGACGACTACCTGGAATGCGCTATCGGCCGCGATCGGTTGTGCGGGCTTGACATAGACGTCGGAAAAGCCTCTCGCAATGGACTCCGCGGGTACCCCATTGACGCTGACCTTGTCGGTGTGCAAGGCCAGATCGAAGTAGAACGAGTTGAGATGCTGGGTAGCCCGTGCACTGATCGTCGTTGTTCCGGTGATGGTCTGCGTCCGGGGATCCCAGTTGATCATGATCTGGTACTTGATCACGTCATAACCACTGTTGCCCGCCTGCGGGAAATAAGGATCGCCGAGTCCGGGTTTTCCGTCAGTGGCGTTCGAATCAAGTGGGGGAGGCGTCGTTACGCTGCTCGGAAGTTGCCGCAGCCGGTTAATCGTCCAAGCCAGGCCGAGAGGTGCCGCCATAATGGCCAGCAAGATCACCGGCATGATTACCGCGAGTACATAGGCCACGCGGTGGGGTCGCTGCACTGTCGGCTGTTGCGGAAGGAGTTGCGCTGGTTGTGCAGCCACGAACGCCTGTGGCTCCTGCGGTGGCGGCCACCTCGGGTCAACGCTCGACATGCGCCAGGGATCTGAGGTTACGGTCCAGGTGCCAGGCAACGAAGGCAGCTGTAATGCCGCTAGCCTCCCGTGCCACATGATCATCCACTTGGCGTGTGTCGCGCCAGCGGCCCTCGAGCAGCGCACCCAGCAGCGGCAAGGTCTCTGGGGCAGGCCGCGCCGCTCCGGCGGGCCGGCATCGCTCGCAGACGGCGCCGCCGAGGGCAGGAGAAAATGCCCGGTGCGGCCCAGCGATACCGCAGCGTGCGCAGTCAGAGAACGAGGGCGCATACCCGGCAACCGCGAGCGCTCGCAACAGATAGGAGTCCAAGATCAATGTCGCCGGGCGTTCCCCGTCGGAAGTGCCCTGGTTCAGTGCTCGCAGAGCCCCGACGAGGAGCAGGTACTGCTGCAGTGCTGGTTCGGACTCCTCGACCACCAAACGGTCGGCGGTCTCCAGCATCACCTGGCCGGCTGTATACGCGGGATAATCATCGGTGAGCGGCTCACCGAAGGCGTCCAGCGATTCGACTTGGGTGATGATGTCGAGCGAGTGCCCGACGGCTAGCTGCAGGTCGATGTGGGAGAACGGTTCGAGTCGGGCGCCGAACTTTGAGGTGGTACGCCGTACCCCTTTTGCGACCGCGCGAATCTTGCCGTGGCGTCGGCTCAGCATTGTGATGATTCGATCCGCCTCGCCGAGCTTGTGCGTGCGAAGAACCACTGCTTCGTCACGGTAGGTCGGCACCTCGATATTGTCCCTGACGTGGCCAAGCTTTCCCCGACTGCGCCGCGCCCGACCCCGCGCCGCAAGCGGAACGCGGAGCCGGAAGCTGGTGGTCGTCAGCCTCGTCCGCCGACACCGCATGCCAGCGGCGCCCGCTCGCCGCAGATACCTCAAGATCGACTGCCGACCCATGTAGCGATCGTGATGGATGGCAATGGGCGTTGGGCGAAGGCTCGCAACCTGCCGCGTACCGAGGGCCATGCGCGCGGCGAGGCGTCGCTGTTCGACGTCATTGAAGGGGCCATCGAGATTGGGGTGAAGTACCTCTCCGCGTACGCCTTTTCGACCGAAAACTGGAACCGGTCGCCGGATGAGGTCCGCTGGCTGATGGGCTTCAACCGTGATGTGATCAGAAGGCGGCGCGATCAGCTCGATGCCATGGGGGTGCGAGTGCGCTGGGCCGGCCGCAGGCCGAGGCTGTGGCGGAGCGTGATCAGCGAGCTGGAGGACGCCGAGCGCCGCACCGACGGCAATGACGTACTGACCCTCCAGTTCTGCGTGAACTACGGCGGCAGGGCCGAGATTGTCGACGCCGCCCGACGCATCGCAGCGTTGGCCGCCGACGGCCGACTCGATCCGCGCAAGCTCACCGAGGAGCGATTTCGGCATTTCCTCGATGAACCGGATATCCCCGACGTCGACCTCTTCATTCGCTCGTCTGGAGAGCAGCGAACGTCCAACTTCTTGCTGTGGCAGAGCGCCTATGCCGAGCTGGTGTTCCTTGATCGATTGTGGCCCGATTTCGACCGCCGCGACCTTTGGCGCGCGGTTGAGACGTATGCCCAACGTGATCGGCGCTACGGCGGGGCGGTCCCCAATGTCGTGAACAGCGACGCGGCTGATACTTGAGCGTGCTGTAATTTCTGACATTTGTTACAGCCCGGCGTTCTTGCCTAGCCAGGCGAGCGCCGGACCCACAGTTGGGGCGTACGTGGAGAAGTTGTGGCCGCCGCTCGGCAAGACGATCGTGCTGACGCCTGGGATGCCACTGGCGGCGGCGATGGCCTGGTGGGCATCGGCATAGTGCACACCGTTCCAGGACTCGCGGTCACCTTTAGAGGTGATGATCAACAGGTGTACGGGATAGCTCAGGGTGTGCCTGATCAGCCACAGTGGCGAGTTCTCGTTGCGCAGTACCCGGCTGTGGTTGAACAGGTTGCCAGTGGAATGGTCCTCCTCCGCCCGGAAGTAACCGCCAATGCTGACTGCCCCGACAAATGAGGTCGGGTGGCGTAACAGCATCTTGCTAGCGCAGAAGGCGCCGGTACTCCAACCGATCGTGGACCAATGTGCGGACGTAACGCGGAAGTGCTTGATCACCGCCTCCTTGACGTCGGTAGCCAGCCAGGAGTCCGCCTGCGGACCTCGCGGAATGTCAGTGCACTCGGTGTCGCGTGGCTGCGCGATGGACAGTGGCGGTATCACGGCAACGAACGGCTTTGCCTGACCGGATTTGATCGCCTGCATTGCGGTGCTTGCGAGGTTGAGGGTCTTGAAGATTCCTGCTGGAGTTCCGGGCTCCCCAGGCAGCGCCATGAGGACTGGAAACCTAGTCTTCGCCTCGGCGCGGTCGGCGTACTGCGGCGGGAACCAGATGAGTACCTGCTCGGTCGCTCCTGAAACCTTGCCGTGCACGGTCAGGATGCTGATTCGCCCCTGGCTGCCATCGACTGGAACCAATTGTCCGGCATCGGTGACGGCGACCTGGCCGCCGCCGCGCTCATGTCCGAGAAGCTCATCCCAGGAGTCGTAGAACACATAGGCGCGGTTCACTGCAGCGAACACGGCTAGGACCGCGACGGCCTGGCAACCAAGGATCATCCCAAGACGCAGCGCCGCGCCGCCGGCGCGCCCGGGCAGCCGTCGCCACGCCAGCGCCACCGCGATCGGCAGAATGACTGCTGCTGCTATCAGCAAGATCATCAGGGGAGCCCCGGTCAGACTCACATTGATAGCACGGCTAATGATCCGCTTGGGTTCCGCTGTGATCAACTACTCCCGCCGGAAGCGGCTCGGTCTGAAAGCATTCGGTTGTTTAAGTGGCTCTCACTTGAATAATTGACCGTATGGTCTAAGATGTAACCATGCGGTCAGATCCTGATGCAGGAGCGGTCCTCACGCGGACGCAGCGGGCACGTCGTGAGGACATCGTCGCGGCAGCCATAGCCGTCCTCGACCGGGACGGCTATGCCGCGGCATCGCTGGAACGCATCGCCAAGGAGGCCGCAACCAGCAAGAGCACGGTTCTTTATCACTTCAAGACCAAGGAAGCCATCAATCAGGCAGTGGTGCGGCTGCTCTCCGAGAACGGCGCCGCGTATATGACTAAGCGCATCATGGCGGTGGATTCCAGCCGCGACAGGCTCCGGGCCTACCTGTCGTCGAACCTGCGCTTCATCGCCCAGAACGCGGCACACGTCAACGCCGTCCATCGCATTCTGGAGAACGTCGGCTTCCACGTCTATACGACCGATGCCATGTCTCCGCTGCGGCAACTACTGGCCTCAGGTCAACAGACCCGCGAATTCGGCTCGTTCGATCCGGAGGTCATGGCGCTCGCTATCCGCGCGGTCGTCGACGTGGCATCTTTCTACTTCACTGCCCACCCCCACCTTGATCTCGACCACTACATCGACCAAGTCGTCCAACTCTTCGACAAAGCAACCGCGTCATAACCGGCACCCGAAAGGAGTCACCATGGCCACGCCCACCTCAACAGTCGACAACCTCAGCTCTCAGACGACACACCGGGACTTCCGCCCCGTCAAGTGGCTCGTCGGCGCATACCTCGTCCTGAGCTTGCTCACCGTCGCCGCGATCATCACCTTCTCAGATTTTGCTCCGAACCTCGTGACTCCACAGGCCTGGGTCCGCGGCATCATTGTCGCCGCGACGTCGATCCTGACCTCTGTCTTCGCCAACCGTGCGGCGCGGGGAGACCCACGTGCACTGCTGCGCCTTCGCATCGTCGTTGCGGTGATCCTTATCGCCATGGCGGCCGTGCTATTGTTCCTGCCCTTGCCGCTGTGGATGTTCATCGAACAAGCCGCTTGTGGAGCATTGCTTCTCGCGACAGCCGTGATCATCTTCCGGCCGACCGCCAGGTCTGAGCGGTGATCTCCAGCACATGGTCGTGATCTCGGCGTTGAGACGACCTCAACAGGTATCGCAGGTGCCAAAGATCTCAAGATCATGACTGATCTCCCGGAAGCCGTACTCCTCGGCAACGGCATTGGCCCACCGCTCGACGGCCGGACCTGAGACCTCGACCGTACGACCACAGATACGACAGACCAGATGATGATGATGATGACCGGTCGAGCAGCGACGGTACGCCGTCTCGCCCTCGTTAGTTCGGATGGCGTCAAGTTCGCCGGCATCGGTCATGAGCTGCAGAGTGCGATAAACCGTGGTAAGGCCTATGCGCTCGCCGTGATGTCGCAGGTCGTCGTGAATCTGTTGGGCGGTACGGAAGTCGTGCTGATCGGAAAGGATGTCGGCGACTGCGGCGCGCTGTCGAGTCCGGCGCTGTGCACCTGACGGCTTGGCCCTATCGGCCTTCGCAACAGGCCTAGTCGTCATGTCAGTGCTCCTTGACGGCGTCGGCCGGGCGGTTCAGTGCTCATCGTAATGATCAGCATGGGCGGCATGTCGATGACCTTCGTGGATAAAGTCGGTGT
>Ga0173480_10000926_pt1 | contig 10516 bp, 9 predicted proteins | sample NitcycUS209509C1_FD_122622 | JGI IMG/M metagenome (GOLD analysis project Ga0173480, IMG submission 122622) | Soil microbial communities from Arlington Agricultural Research Station in Wisconsin, USA - Nitrogen cycling UWRJ-S209-509C-1 (version... | ecosystem: Environmental > Terrestrial > Soil >... | reverse complement strand
GACGCCTTCGTCTCTGCCGGGCATTTGGGGTGGCCTCGACTCCGTGCGGGGCAACGACGCCTTCGTCTCTGTCGGGCCCTGCGGTGGCCTCGACCGGGTGCGCCGCAACGACCAAGTGCGTCGCCCGCGGCGCATTCCGCGCAGTCCACCCACTTTCCGCCTTCGTCCACGAGGGCTTTCGCTCGGCGCCCCCGCAGCGGTCAGGCGTGGCGACGGTCTGCGCGCCACGCTTCGCAGCGGCTACCGAACGACGTCTCTATTGCGCACGTTCTCGCCGCTGATCGGGTTGCCGGGGATCGCGGCGCTGCGGGGGACGTACTCGTAGCCGGGGCGGCCGAGGGGATCCTTCATGATGCGGACGCCGCCCATGATGATCTTGCCGTTCGTGTAGCGGTCGTATTCGATGACCATGCCGGGGTAGTAGTCGCGGGCGACGATCGACGCGGGATTCGGCTGCGGCACGGGCTCGATGCGCTCGGGCGGGCCGAGGTACTCCTGGATGGCCGAGGGGATCATGCCGAGGCGAACGTCGGGCGGGATGGCGCCGTTGAAGAAGCCGAACTCGACGGGCTCGCCGGTGTAGTCGTTGCCTGCCGGACGACCGGCTCGCTGAACGTGGATCCAATTGGTGATGCCGCCGACGAGGTGGAAGTCGACGCCGCGCGTGATGTAGCGGCACACCTCTTCCGTGAGCACCTCGCAGCGCTTGTCCATCAAGCGCTCGATGGTGGCGACGGTGGCGCCGATGCGGATCGCGCCGACGCCCTTGCCGGCTTCGATGGCGAGCATCGGCCCGTTGGGCGGCGCCCAGCGCTTGGCGTGCGCGGCCTGGCGGGCGTCCTTCTCGATCGCGCCGGCCGCGACGGCAGCCGCGATCTCCTCCTCAACGGTCGATTTCCGGGGCCGTTCGGCCTGGGTGCACCCCGCCGTCGCCGCGATGATGAAGCTCTGAACGATGGCTTGTAGGCGCATTTGACCTCCAGGACGCGCCGGGCTCATGTAGCACGACACGCCCGTCGTGATCGATCTCGAACATCGCCGCTTTCTCTTCGTCACCGGCAAAGGCGGTGTCGGCAAGACGACCGTCACGGCCGCATTGGCGACCGCCCTCGCGGCGCGCGGCAAGCGCGTGCTCGTTGCCGTCACGGGCGCCAAAGAGCGCGTTTCGGAGCTGCTCGGCGTGGCTCCGCTCGGCACGGAGATCCGCGAGCTTCGACCGAACCTTTCGGGCGTGCTCCTGCGCTCGGAGATCGCCCTGCGCGAGTACGGGCAGATGAAGCTCAAGAGCCGCGTGCTCGTCGATGCGATCTTCGACAACCGCTACGTGCAAGGTTTCTTCGCGGGTGCGCCCGGGCTCAAGGAGTGGGCGCTACTCGGCAAGGCTTGGTACCACTCGATCGAGGTGGTCGACGGCGAGCCACGCTTCGACATAGTGCTCTTCGATGCGCCCGCCACGGGGCACGGGCTCGACATGCTGCGCGTGCCGAAGGTGATCGTGGAGCTTGCGCCTCCCGGCCTCTTGCGGACCGACGCCGAGCGAGCCTGGCGCACCTTCCAGGATCCGAAGCAGTCGGGCGTCGTCGTCGTGACGCTGCCGGAAGAGCTCCCCGTCAACGAAACGGAGGAGCTCGTCGAGGCACTGCGCTCCGATCTGCGGCTGCCGATCGCGGCGTTGATCGTGAACGCCGTACGCCCCGAGCTCTTCGATCGGGACGCGCGCCAGGCGCTTTCTGCCCTCGCGAGCGCGCCGCCCGCCGTGCGCGTTCCCGGCGACGCGGCCGTCGCAGCAGGCATCCGTCGTGCGGTGCGCGAAGGGATACAGTCCGACAGTCAGCGCCGCCTGCGCGCGCTCGGCGTGCGCGAGATCGAGCTGCCGTTGCTGATCGGTGGCGCGTCGTCGAAAGAGGCGCTCGGCACGCTTGCGGCTCGCCTGACTCAAGCCTGGTCGGCTTGACGCTCGGGGGGTGCTCGCTCCCATGAACACGGCAATTCTCTGCGAAGGACTCGGCAAGACGTACCGGCGCCGGAAGCGGAAAGAGGGCTTCTGGGCGGGCCTGCGCGCGTACTTCTCGTTCGAGACGGAGGAGCTCGCCGCCGTGAGCGAGCTCACGTTCCGCGTCGAGCGCGGTGAGAGCGTGGGGCTCATCGGCGAGAACGGCGCGGGCAAGTCGACGACCGTGAAGATGCTCACCGGGATCCTCGTGCCGACAGCGGGTCGAGTGGAGACGCTCGGTCTCGTGCCGCACGGCGATCGGCGGCGCCTCTCGCAGAGCATCGGCGTGGTCTTCGGTCAGAAGCCGCAGCTGCTTTGGGACATCCCCGCGCGCGACAGCTTCGAGCTCCTGAAGGCGATGTACCGCGTGCCCGACGACGTGTACCGCTTCACCTACACCGAAGCCGTCGAGCGGCTCGAGCTCGGCGAGTTTCTCGACACGCCGGTGCGCCTGCTCTCGCTCGGGCAGCGGATGCGCTGCGACCTCGCGGCGTCGCTCCTGCACGCGCCGGCCATCGCGTTTCTCGACGAGCCGACGATTGGTCTCGACGTGCTCGTGAAGGAGCGCGTCCGCGAGCATCTCGTCGAGATGCGGCGCCGTTTCGGCACGACCATCGTGCTCACGACGCACGATTTGAAGGACATCAGCGCCACCTGCGAGCGGCTGCTCGTCCTCGATCGCGGCCGCCTGCTCTACGACGGCAGTCGCACGGGCTTCGAGGAGCGCTACGCCGAGGGTCGTACGCTGCTCGTGACGCTCGAGGGTCCGCTCGAGGGCGGCGCGCGGGAGCGGCTCGAGCAGGAGCTCGCGGGCGAGGAGCTCGCGCTCGACTTCAGCGTGCCGCGCCGGCTGCGGATCGAGTGCACCCACGCGACGAGCGCGCCGCGGGTCACGGCGAGCGTGCTGCGTCATCTCGCCGTCGCGGACCTCACCGTGCACGGCGCCGAGCTCGACGCGATCGTCACGCGCCTCTACCGCAACGCAAAGCCACCGGCATGAGCGCGCTCCCTCGCCCGAGCGCGCTGCAGATGCTCCACGGCTTCGTGGTGCTCGCGCAGAAGACCGCGCAAACCAAGCTCACCTACCGCTTGGCGACGCTCGTGTCGTTGCTCGCGAGCGTGACGAGCTACGGCGTGTACCTGCTCGTCTGGCTCGCGATTTACCGGGAAAATCCGCGCCCGGGGCCGCTTTCCCGGGACGAGATGCTCGCGTATCTCATCGTCGCGTTCCTCGTGAACTCGCTGCTCGTCATGAGCGTCGAGCTCCGCTTCGGACAGCGCATTCGCTCGGGGCTCGTGGCGAGCGATCTCTTGCGGCCGATCGGCTTTCTCGCGCTGCAGATGGGGCAGGCGGCGGGCGACGTGCTCGTGAACCTGGTGTACGCGCTGCCGCTCTTCGGAGTCGGGTATTGGTTCTTCGGATCGGCGCTCTTGCCGCACGACGGCGTCGCGCTGGCGCTCGCAGTCGTGAGCATCGGGCTCGGGTTCTTGATCGCGTTCGGGCTCAGCTATCTCATCGTGCAGGCGTCGTTCGTGCTGCAGTCGGGCTACGGCGTCTTCTTCCTGCGGGCCTCGTTGCATCAGGTGTTCTCGGGGCTTTCGGCGCCGCTCGTCATGTTTCCGCGCCAGCTTCGCGCCGTGGCGGAGGCGCTGCCCTTTCACCACGAAATCGAGACTCCGGCGCGAATTTGGCTTGGTTTGGTGGCATGGCCCGAAGCCCTGCGACTCATGGCGTGGCAGGCGGCGTGGGGCGTCGGCTTGCTCGCCGCGGGCGAGCTCATCCTGAGCGCCGTGATGCGCCGGCACCAGGTGCAGGGTGGCTAGCGTGCGCTTCTATTTCCTCTTCTACCGGACGGCGGTGAAAGCGATTGCGGAGTACCGCGTGGACTTTGCCGTGGGCGTGGTCACGGCCGTCGCGATGCAGCTCGCCGCGCTCGGGTTCTACTGGGTGGTTTTTTCGCGCGCGCCCGGGCTCGGCGGGTGGAAGGCGAGCGAGGTGCTGCTGCTGTTCGGTTTGACGGCGCTCGTGCTCGGCCTGTCGGAGCTTCTGTCGAACGGGATCTGGTGGCTGCCGTACTACGTGCAGGACGGACAGCTCGACCGATTGCTGATCTACCCGGTGGATAGCCTCACGTTCGTGCTCATGTCGCGGCCCGAGCTGCATGCGCTCGGCAACCTCGCGACGGGGGCCGTCACGCTCGGTATCGCTTGGTCGACGCTCGGTGTGCCGACTTGGATGCTGCTGCTCGTTCCGCTTTGGGTGCTGTGTGGCTCGGTCGTGTACACGGGCGCCTTGGTCGTCACGGGCTCGCTCATGCTGCGCGTCGTGGGTCCCTGGGCGTCGCACCTCTTCACGATGCACCAGCTGCTCAATACGTCGCGCTACCCGCTCTCGATGTATCCCGGCTGGCTGCGCGCGCTCGTCATGTATGTCGTGCCGTTCGGCGCCGCGATCTTCGTGCCCGCCGACTTCCTGCGCGGGCACGGCTCGCTCCTCGGCGCGGTGCTGTGGCCGATCGCCGGTGCGCTCGCGAGCGGCGTCGTCGCGAAGCTCACGTGGAACGCGGCGCTTCGCGGCTACCAGAGCACCGGCAGCTAGCGCGCCGAGCGACGCTCCCTAGGTCGTGACGGGCGCGCTGTAATTCGCGAGCACGCGCACGGCCAAGCCGTTCGGGTCGATCTCGAGCACCTCGCCCGTCATCGAGCCACGCTGGTTCTTGTAATAGAGCACCACGCTCGAGATCCCCCACATGACGTCCACGAGCTCGAAACGAAGCTCGGGATTCGCTTCGAGCGCGCGCCCGAAATACGCGCGCAGTGCCGCTTTGCCGCGCACTTCTCCGCCGGGCGCGCCGAAACGCAGCAGGGCGACCGGAGAGAGCAGCACGACGTCCTCGGCGTAGTGGGCGAGGATGCGCTCGAGATCGTGCGAGTTCCAGGCGGCGATGTTCTCGGCGGCGATTCGCTTGGCTTCGGTTTCTGTCAGCATCAGGTCATTTCTTGGGAGCGTGAGCCGCGACGAGTTTCGCGGCGGCCGGATCGAGGAACCACGTGCCGCGTCGCGCGAGCTGCGACGGTGTCCGGAGCGGATCCCAGGCGCCCAAGAGCGCGCGCTCGACCGGCTCCGCTTTGCCCGCGCCCGTCGCGAGCATCACGAGCGAGCGTGCCTTCGCGAGCACGGGCGGCGTCAGCGTGAGGCGCTCCGGAGGCGGCTTCGGGCCAATGACTGCAACGCAGCGACGCTCGGTTTCACCTAAAGCGGTCGATCCCGGGAATAAAGAAGCCGTGTGGCCGTCTTCCCCGATGCCCAGCAGCACGACATCGAAGATGGCAGGAAGTATCGACTCGTACGCTCGGGCGGCGGCATCACGATCCGGCTGCTCGGCGGCCGGACGGTGGACCTGATCGCTGGGAATCGGCACTCGTGAGAGCAGCGACTCCTTCGCCATCCGATAATTGCTGTCTGAGTGGTCAGGCGGAACGGCCCGCTCATCGCCGAAGTACACGTGAACGAGGTTCCACGGGACCTCGGGCAGCTTTGCTAACGCCTCGTGGACGGCCCGCGGTGTCGTACCTCCAGACAGTGCAATGCAGGCGCGCCCGCGTGACTTCGCGCTTTCGACGACGAGGTCACGAATCTTTCGGGCCGCTCGCTCGGGGAGCTCGGCTGCATCCACAATCGTTAGATCGAGCTGCATCGCGCTCTCCAGGGTACAGGGCAGGGTACGGAACGGCGGGTGCGCCCGGCTTCCGGGGGCGCTATGGTGCGGTTTCCTAGCATGGGCGTTGAAGCGCTGGAGCCGAACCGGGTGCTCGCCGGCCGATATCGGCTGGAGGTGCGGCTCGGCCAGGGAGGCATGGGGGCCATTTGGCGCGCCGAGCACCTCGTCCTGCAGGCGCCCGTTGCGGTGAAGCTCATCGATCGCGAAGCCGTGCCCGACGAGGACACGCTGGCGCGCTTCCTGCGCGAAGCGAAGTCGGCGGCCGCGCTCCGCAGTCCGCACGTCGTCCAGATTATCGACTACGGCGTCGAGGGGCCGATTCCCTTCATGGTGATGGAGCTGCTCGAGGGCGAGAACCTCGCGCAGCGCCTGAAGCGCATGCGGCGCCTCTCGCGCCAGGACACGGCGCGCGTCCTGACGCACGTCGGACGCGCCGTCGGTCGCGCGCACGAGGCGGGCATCGTCCACCGCGACCTCAAGCCCGAGAACGTGTTCCTGGTGAAGAACGAGGACGACGAGATCGCGAAGGTCCTCGACTTCGGTGTCGCCAAGGTGGAACGCGCTGCGCTCGAAGGGCCCGAAGGAACGCGGACGCGCACCGGCTCGATCCTCGGCACGCCGTACTACATGAGCCCCGAGCAGGCGCAGGGGAACAAGACCGTCGATAGCCGCTCGGACCTGTGGTCGCTCGGCGTCATCGCGTTCGAGTGCCTGACCGGCAAACGCCCGTTCTACAGCGACGGTCTCGGCGATCTCGTGCTCACGATCTGCGTGCGCGATCTGCCGGTTCCGAGCGACGTGGCGCCCGTTCCGCTCGGCTTCGACGCCTGGTTCGCAAAGGCCTGCGCGCGCGACCCGGAGAACCGTTTCCAGACCGCGCGCGAGCTGACGGACGCCCTGCGCGAGGCGCTCGGCCTCGACGTCAAGGAGACCACCGCGTTCGATTCGCCCGACGTCCAAGTTTCGAGCAACGGGAGTCCGTCGAGCCGTCCTCCGGCGTCGCTCCAGTCGGACATGCCGACGATGGTGAAGGATCCGGAGTCGTCGCGGCGCCGCACGCGTGCCGACGCGCCGACGGTCGCCGCGATCATGCAGGCCGAGCCGGTCGGCGCGGATCCCGGCATCCCGGCGCCGACCGAAGCGCTGTTCGGCACGACGCACCACGAGCCGCTGCCCGAGCCGAAGAGCCATGGCGCCGCGCTCGTGATGTTGGTTGCGATCATGGCGCTCGGCGCGGGCCTGGCCGGCGGTCTCTGGTTCATGAAGACGCGCCACACGAGCGGGCTCGACAACGCTGCGCTGCCGGCGCCGGCGGCGCCGCCCGATAGCGCGGAGCCAGCGCCCTCCAGCAAGCACGCGAAAAAGCACGACGAGGCGACGACCGCACCGACGGCACCCACCGCAACGGAAGACAGCGAGCCGTCCGCGCCGCCCGCGACTTCCGCCGCGCAGGCCGCGCCGTCGGCCCCGAGCGCCGCCGCGCACGACGCAGCCGTCAAGCCCGAGCAGCACCCGGGCGTCGAAGCGCCCCCGGTCGCAACCGCCGCCCCCGACACCGAGGAGGACGCCGGCGTGTGGGAGAAGCCGGAATGGGCGCGACCCGACAACGAGATCAAGATCCACCGCGGCCCGGATCAGCAGGACGACAAGATCGTCATCCCGCCCGATCAATGAGCGGCGGCGCGCGCGCTTCGGAACCACCGCGTTCGACGGCGTCCCCGCGATGAAAGACTTGCCGCCCGCGTTTCGCTCGATCGCGAGTGGTGGCGAGCTTTGCGAAGCGCTCGCGGAAGCGTTCGAGCGGAATCGCGGCTGGGTGCAGGCGGCGGGGTTCGTCGATGACGTGGAGCTCCGGCTCGGGGGCGACGGCGCCGACGTGCGCCGCACCTTTCGCGGTCGCTTCGCGCTCGTTCAGCTGGGCGGGCCACTCGGAGGGCCGTACGGCGTCACGCTGTCACGCGCGGCGGGCGAGCGCGTCGAGGTGCTCGCGGGGGTGCTCGTGCGGGCGCGCTCCGCGGGCGTGTCGGCGGTCTGCGTGTCGGCGGGTGATTCGCTGCCGCGTCCCCGACAGGATTCGAGCGGTGACGGAGCGTCCCCGTTGCGCGACGCTCCCGAGGCCGTGCTCGCCAAGCGCCCGCTGACCTCCGCCTTTGCGGCGCGCGTCGGCGTGAGCGACGCGGCGGAGGAGGAGGCGGACGACGTGGCGCTGCCCGAGGCGGGCGACTGGGTCGAGCACTTCGCGTTCGGACGCTGCGAGGTGCTGTCGGTGACGGGCGACCGTCTCGTCCTGCGTGATCTCGGCCGCGCGGGACGCATTCGCGAGATCGCGAGCGAGCGGCTCTCGATCACGGGTCCCGTCGAGCAGCAGGGCCACCGGCTGTTTCGGCTCGATCGTCGCTAACCGCTCTGGTACACGGTTTTCCCGCCGTGAATCCCGCGAGTGAGCCTCCGCGCGTCGTGATCGAAGACCTTTCGCCTGCCGTCGATGGCGGCCGCTACCCCGTGAAGGTTCCGTACGGCAGCACGCTCGAGGTCTCGGCGAACGTGTTCCGCGACGGGCACGATCTGGTCGCGGCGCGCGTCATCTTCCTGCCGCCGGGCGAGCCGCAGTGGGGCTCGACGACACTCACCTACCAGCACGATCCCGATCGCTGGTACGGCTCGTTTCACGTCGGGAAGCTCGGCCGCTGGAACTACGGCATCGAGGCGTGGCCCGATCACTTCGGCACCTGGCGCAGCGAGCTCGAAAAGCGGATCCGCGCCGGACAGGACATCCGCGGCGAGCTCGTCGTCGGTTCGCTCCTGCTCGAGCGCTACGCGGCCCTCCTGCGCGGCGACGTCGCCAAGCGCGTGCGCACGCTCGCCGCGACGATGACGAGCGCGGGCACGCCGCTCGAAGAGCGCATCGCCGCCGCGCTCGACGAAACGCTGGTCACCGAGGTGTACGGTCCCCTCGAGCCCGCCGAGCTCACGCGCTCCCCGCTCCACGAGCTGATCGTCGATCGCCCGGAGGCCACCTTTGCCGCGTGGTACGAGCTCTTTCCGCGCTCGCAGGGCCCGAAGGGCAAGCACGGCACCTTCGCCGATACGGCGCGCCGCCTGCCCGAAATCGCGGCGATGGGTTTCGACGTCATCTATCTGCCGCCGATTCATCCGATCGGCGAGACGCACCGCAAAGGTCGCAACAACTCGCCGAAGGCGGAGCCCGGCGATGTCGGGAGCCCGTGGGGCATCGGCGCGAGCACGGGCGGGCACACCGCAGTGCACCCCGAGCTCGGAACGCTCGACGACTTCGACGAGCTCGTGCAGAGCGCGCGCGATCTCGGGCTCGAGATCGCGCTCGACTTCGCGCTCCAGTGCTCGCCCGATCACCCGTGGGTGAAGGAGCATCCGGACTGGTTCTTCGTGCGTCCCGACGGGACCATCCGCTACGCGGAGAACCCGCCCAAGAAGTACGAGGACATCTATCCGCTCAACTTCTGGTGCAAGGACCGCCAGGCGATGTGGAACGCCTGCCGCGATGCGCTGCTCTTCTGGGCGCAGCACGGCGTGCGCACGTTCCGTGTCGACAATCCGCACACGAAGCCCTTCGCGTTCTGGGAGTGGGTCCTGCGCGAGGTGCAAAACCGCTATCCCGACACGGTTTTTCTCAGCGAATCGTTCACGCGGCCGAACCGCATGAACGCGCTCGCGAAGCTCGGCTTCAACCAGAGCTACACGTACTTCACGTGGAAGAACTCCTCCTGGGAGCTCAAGGACTACCTCGGGCAGCTCACGCAGAAGCCGTCGACGCTCTACTACCGTCCGAACTTCTTCGCGAACACGCCGGACATTCTGCACGAGTACCTGCAGCACGGCGGGCGGCCGGGCTTCCGCGTGCGGCTCCTGCTCGCTGCGACACTGTCACCCGTGTACGGCATCTACAGCGGTTTCGAGCTCTGCGAGGGGACTCCCGTGCGCCCCGGCAGCGAGGAGTACATCGACAGCGAGAAGTATCAGCTCGTCCATCGGGACCTGAACGCGCCCGGCAACATCAAGCAGGACGTCGCTCGGCTGAACCGCATCCGGCGCGAGAATCCCGCGCTCCAGACGCTTTCGAACCTCGAGTTCATCGGCAGCGACTACGACGGGATCCTCGCTTACCGGCGCTATGCGCCGAACAACGAGCTCCTCGTCGTCGTGAATCTCGATCCGCACCGGATGCACGAGACGCAGCTCGACGTTCCGCTCGATCGGATGGGGATCGGCGAGGGCGAGCCGTACGAGGTTTGTGACCTCATGACGGCCGCGCGCTACGTCTGGCGCGGTCGCCGCAACTACGTGAAGCTCGATCCGACCGAGCGTGTCGGCCACGTGTTCCGCATCTCGCGGCGTGGGTAAGTGCCCGTGCGCGCTCGAGCGATCCGGACGAGCGTTGCGGTAGGCCTCGGGATCGCGGCGCTCGGGCTCGGGTGCGCGAAGCGCGGTGCTGGCTCGAAGGAGGGCGGCAAGGGCGCGCCGTCGTCGGGCGCGGCGCTGTTGTCGGGTGCGGGTGCGCCGTCGTCAGGCGCCGTCGCTGCGCCGCCCGGCCGTCTCTCGACGCCGACGGCGTTCGAGCTCACGGCGAGCCCGCGCGGTGCGACGCTGATCTGGGCGCCCGTGGAGCGTGCGGGGGGCGCCGTTCAGAAGCGTGAGCTCGACCCGGCGGGCGCCGTTCAGGCCAACTACGAGGTGGAGATCGCGAGCGGTGTCGACGGTGACGTCGCGGATGTGACGGCTTGCTGGGTGGGGTCGCGGGAAGGGGTAGGGAAGCTGGAAAACG
>Ga0173480_10000925_pt1 | contig 10520 bp, 6 predicted proteins | sample NitcycUS209509C1_FD_122622 | JGI IMG/M metagenome (GOLD analysis project Ga0173480, IMG submission 122622) | Soil microbial communities from Arlington Agricultural Research Station in Wisconsin, USA - Nitrogen cycling UWRJ-S209-509C-1 (version... | ecosystem: Environmental > Terrestrial > Soil >... | reverse complement strand
CCAGGGCCGCCAGCCGGCGCGCGCTCTCACGCGCGATCAGCGCCCGCAGCCCCTCGTGGACCAACGCGGTTTTCTCGGCGACGCCGGTCAGGCCGCGGGCCCGCTCGATCAGCGCGTCGTCGAGGATCAGCGTCGTTCGCATATGCATCAGTATGCCTGAATCATATGCATCAAAGCCAGCCTGGCCTGGGCCGTTACTTGCCGCCGTTCTTCCGCAATCCCCACAGCGGCGGCGGCGGTTCCTTGGTCAGGCGATCGACCGGCTTTTCTTTCAACAGCCGCAGCGCTTCCTGCACCGCGCGCTCGAGTTGTGGATCTTTCCCGGCGATGACGTCCTTCGGCCAGTTCTCGACGTCGATGTCCGGCGCGACGCCTTCGTTTTCGACCGCCCACTTGCCATCGCGCGTGAAGAAACCGCCGCGAGGCGCGATCATCGATCCGCCGTCGATGAACCCGGGCGTGTCCGCCGTGTGCACCAGCCCGCCCCAGGTGCGCTTACCGACCAGCGGGCCAATCTTGCGATAGCGGAACATGAACGGCATCAGGTCGCCGCCCGAGCCGGCCATCTCGTTGATGATCATCACCTTCGGGCCCCAGATGCCCGCCGACGGGCTCGTGAACGGCATGCGATCGCCGGCAACGTTGTTGAAGTAGCCGTCGAAGTCGCGCTGCAGGACGTCGATGATGTAGTCGGCCGCCGATCCGCCGCCGTTGAAGCGCTCGTCGACGATCGCACCGGACTTCTCCTGCTGGGAGAAGTAGTAGCGATTGAAGCTCTGGTAGCCGCCCTGCCCGGTGTTCGGCACGTAGACGTAGGCGAGCTGCCCGTTCGACAGCTTGTCGACAATGCGCCGGTTCTCTTCGACCCACGCGCGCGTGCGCAGCGCCTGCTCGCTCGCGACCGGGACGACGAGCACCTGCCGCGCGCCGTCCATCGCCGGCTTGCTGTTGACCGTCAACCGGGTTTGCCGGTTCGCGGTGCCGTCGAGCAGACGATAGATGTTGTCGGGCGTGCGCAGTTCGACGCTATTGATCGCGAGGATGTAGTCGCCGACATTTACGTCGACGCCAGGTTCGCGCAGCGGCGCGCGCAGCTCGGGATTCCACGCTTCGGTGTCGAAGATTCGCGTGATCTTGTAGCGCCCGTTGTCGACGACGAGGTCCGCGCCCAGCAGCCCGCCGGCCGCAGCCTGAGTCGGTACGTCAGGCATCGCCCCGCCACGCACGTACGAGTGGCCGACGGCGATCTCGGCGCCCATGTTGTCGAGCAGGTAGTTCAAGTCGGCGCGGTGATTCACGAACGGCAGCATCTGGCCGTACATCTCCTCCATCCGCGTCCAGTCGGCGCCGTGCTGATTCGGCACGTAGAGGTAATCGCGCTGGTTGCGCCAGCCTTCCTTGAAGATCTGCTTGTACTCTTCCTTCGGCTCCAGATACATCCGCAGGCTGACGGTCAGGCGCCCGGCGCCAGCCTGCGGCACATTGCGATCGGCGTCGACGATGAACATCGCCGGCCCGGCGGGCGCGCCGTCAGCGGCACCGCCGCGGCCGCGGCCGCCGCCACCACCACCGCCCCGATAGAGCAATTTGTGGGTATCGGCGCTGACGACGTAGTCGGTGACGCCGGTCGCGAACACCGCCGCGCGGCGATCGGAGAGCCGGTAGCGATTGAGGGTGGCGCCGCCGCCGCCCTGCGGCGTCTCGATGTAGAAAACCGTGCCCGGGCCACCCGCCTTGAGGCGCGAGTACTCGCGTTGCGGCACGCCCGGCAGCGCGACGATGCGATGCGACATGTCCTCGAAATCAATCTGGACGGTGACCGGTCGCGCCGGCGTCTGCGGGCGCGGCTCCTGCGGCGCGTCCTCGGTTTCGCCGGCACCGCCGGCACGTCCGCCTCGGCCTCCGCCAGTGCCACCACCGCCGCCGCGGCCGGCGCCGACGCCCGGATCCTCATCGGACTCCGGCACCAACGGCGTCGGCTCGCCCTTCTTCAGAATCGCGAAGTAGATCCCGAACGTCTGGGCGTGGTCGTACGACGTCATATCGAGCCACTGCGAACCGAGCCCGAAATTCGTCGACGCGAGGAACCAGAGGTACTTGCCGTTGGCGTCCCATGCCGGCCACACGGCGTCGGCGAGCCCGTCGGTGATCTGCTTGGTCTGGCCGGTTTCGACGTTCGACACGAAAATCGCGTGATGCAGCGATCGCAACCGCCCCGCGTAGGCGACCCACTTCGAGTCCGGGCTCCACGACGGATTCAGCGTCCGCTCGGGAACCAGCCACTCATCGCGCCCGACCACTTTCGTCTGCCCGGTGGCGACGTCCAGCACCCAGACGTTGACGTTGGCGTCCGTGTAAAGCAGCTTCTTCGAATCCGGCGACCATGACGCGGTGTAGTAGTGCGTCGGCTTCGGCAGCGTGATTTCGCGCGTCGGCGACAGGCCATCAGGCTCTTCGAGCACGAGACGGTACTCGCCGGTCTTGTCGCTGAAGTACGAAATGTACTTGCCGTCAGGCGACCACGCCGGATCGCGGTCGGCAGCGGCGCTCGACTGCGTCAGGTTTCGGGTGTCGCCCTTCTCGACCGGGATCGTGAAGATCTCGCCGCGCGCTTCGACCAGCGCGCGCTTGCCGGTCGGCGAGATCGCCATGTTGGTGACGCGGCTCGAGATGTCCTCCCAGCGCGGCATCATCCATGGGAAATCGCCGGCCGCGGTGATCGTGAGCGGCTTGGTGCGGCCCGAACCCGGATCGACCTCGTGGATGAACCCGCCCTGCTCGATCACGATCGTGCCGCCGCCGGCGTCGATCGCCTTGACGTCGTAGTCGGTGAACTTCGTCACCTGGCGCAGCGCCTTCGACTTCGCCGTGAATGCCCAGACGTTGGCGATGCCGTCGCGATCGGAGAGGAAGTAGACGGTGTCGCCGAGCCACACCGGATCGGTGTCTTTCGAATCCGTCCACGGCGGCGAGACGAGATCGAATGACTTGAGATCGACGATCCACACCGGACGATTCTGGCCGCCGCGGTAGTTGCGACGCTCTTCGTCCCACGACGTGTTCATGCGGTAGGCGACGTGGGATCCGTCGGGCGAGATCTTCCCCTGATAGGCGCGCGGCAACGCCATCGGTGACTCGACGCCGCCTTCGATCGGCACCGTCCAGAATTTCGGCGCGGCATTCGGCGCCCACGTGGCGCGCGATGACGCGAACATGATCGCTTTGCCGTCCGCGGTCCAGCCCTGCACCGTATCAGCGCCGGGGTGCCAGGTCAGACGCTTCGGATCGCCACCTTCGACCGGAACGACGTAGACGTCGACGTTGCCGCTGTACTCGGCGCTGAACGCGATCGACTTGCCGTCCGGTGAGAACTTCGGATTCGTGGTCGTGCCCTGAAAACTGGTGATCCGCCGGGCCAGGCCGCCGGCTCGTTCGACCACCCAGACGTTGCTCGCGTAGGTGAACGCGATGCGATCGGCGCTGACCGTCGGCTGCCGCAGCAGCCGCGTCGCCGCCGGCGCCGCGGTCATCTGAGCCAGACCCGACCAGCTCACGGCCAGCGTCAAGCCCGCGATGGTGGCCAATGCTACGCGTGGGATCGCCATGGTGACCCTCCGGTCAGTGTTCGGTGGTGAACGTAGCGCAGTGTGGATCGGTCGATGGCCGGGCGCAAGACGGGAGGCGCTCGCGTTCGCGCGCGCCCTGGGGCACGATTGGCGGCCATGGCGCGATCGTCGAGGGCGGCGCTGGAAGACGTCGGGCGGTGGCTGACGCCAAAGCGTCTGCGTCCGCTGCTGTCCCGGGCGTACTACGCGATGCTCGACGCCGGCGATGCGATCGCGGGCCGACCCGATCCGCTGACGCCGCCGCGAAGCCTGCGTCGGATTTCAACCGATCCGGACAACGACTATCGCGCAACCGGCCGCGAGTTCGTTGCGTTGCTCACCCGGGAGTGCGGTTTGCGCGCCGACGCCGCGGTCCTGGACGTCGGCTGTGGCGTCGGGCGCATTGCCGTCGGCCTGACCGAGTACCTGGGCGCCGCCGGCCGTTACGACGGGTTCGATATCGTGCCGGCGGAGATTGAGTGGTGCCGGCGGCAAATCACGCCGCGCTTTCCGCAATTCCGCTTTCATGTCGCCGACGTGCGTAACGACGCCTACAATCCGGCCGGCGCGACGCCGGCGTCGCAGTATCGCTTTCCTTTTCCGGATCGTTCATTCGACATCGCCATCGTGGCGTCCGTGTTCACGCACGTGTTGACGCCGGATCTCGACAACTACCTTCGCGAGCTGGCGCGGGTGCTCGTGCCCGGCGGACGCGCCGTGGCGTCGTTCTATCTGCTGAACGACACCACGCGCGGCCACATCGCGGCTGGTCGCAGCGCCTTTCAGTTCACGAAGCCGATCGGCGAGGCGATGGTGAACGACGCCGATCGACCGTCGTGGGCCGTCGCCCACGATGAAGGCCGCGTGCGGGCGACTTTGGCGGCGAATCGACTCGAGATCCTGAAGTGGTATCCGGGCCGATGGGCATCGGAGGGCATCGAGGTCCAGGATCTGATCATCGTGGTGAAGCTCACTACGACTGCTGAGAATCCAGACTAGCGACGCACGTCGCAGGTGACGCCGTCGGCGCGGACAAGCGACAGGTGTCGAACCGCCATGGCCAGCCGGCGCGGGTCGTTGGCCTGGATCACCGCCGGCGCCCGGCTGATCAGCTGGACAATCTCGTCGTTGCCACCGTCGAGACTCAGGCGAAGGGGCGGCATCGGATGAAAGGTCCACGCTAAATCGCGAACGTCAACGCTGGCCTGGATGGCGCCGTTGACCACCACGTCCACGACATTGGGACGCGTCAACGAGAGAATGTCGCCGGTCAGCAGAAACGCACCTGGCTCGCGGGATCGGATGCGAATGGCGCCGTTGCCGCTCGACCAGCGCAGCCAGTCCGCGGCACCGCCCTCAGTTGCGTGCCAGCCGTTACCGAACACCAGGTCGCAGCCGACGCTCAACACCGGTGGCGGCGTCGGCAGTTGACCGGCCAGCATCCGGGTGAAGACTCGCGCGGCTTCGGGCTTGACGTGCGTGTAGTCGCGATATTCGGCGGCGGTGAACACGTGGCTGTCGCGCGCCCAGACGATCCGGACGTTGTCGTAAATCAGATTCAGCTCGAGGAATCGCGAGCGGACCATGTCGGCGAGCGTCTCGAGTTTTTCGCTCTTGACCATCGGGTTGACCTGGCCTTCGACGATGAGCACCTCGATGTTGCGTTCGCGGCAGAACGCGACGAACGACCTCAGCAGACGGTAGTTGTAGTCGAGCCATTCAGGCAGGTAGTAACTGACGAACTGCCCCTGACGCGCGGCTTCATCGACCGCCGCCGCTTGCGCCGCGGGCGCCCGGACGGCGGCCGCGGCGGCCACCGGCAGCAGGTTCACGCGGGCGATGCCGCGCGCGGCGCTGTCGGTCCACCGCTTCAGAAAGGCACGAAAGATGTACGAGGCGCGGAATTCAGGAATCAGCTGGCTGGCAATGAACGCGTGCGCGGCCCCGGCATCGGCAGCGGCCAGCTCCGATCGCAGCATCGACAGCGTCATCCACGCCCCCAGAGGATGCGCCGGCGCGAGCGGCCAGACGTGCACTTCCTGGCCCGCGGTCAGGTCGAAGGCTGACAGGTAGAGGATGACCCGTTCCGGATTCCTGGCGGCGATCTCGTGTCGATAGAGCCACAGGTCCGGCGTCTTCATCCCGGCGACGCTGAAGACCTCGAGCGGCATCAACGTCGGCGGCGACCAGTGGCTGAAAATCGCACCGACCTGACTCGAGCCGACCGCAAGGTTCGCGATTGGCGGTTGGTGGATCCGCCGTTGATAGTTCTGGATGTCGAGGTCGAGGACGCCCCACTGGCGGACACCGATGTCCTCCGTCGTGAGGTGCCGTTGGTAGAACCTCAGCGCGAGCGGGTTGTCGAGCGCGATGAGACGGATCGTCAGGATCAGGATGACGGTCGTGGCGGTGGACGTCGCCGCCCTCGGCAGGCGCCGCCGGAACTTCCACACCAGCGCTGCGGCGACGCCAAGGGCCAGCCCGTTGAGCGCGAAGTAGCGCAGGTAGTAGCTGCCGATGCCGAGCGATTCGAACCAGGTCATCATCGATCGGCCCTCAGAAGCGGAAGTAGATGAATTGCGCGCCACCGAACTCGCCGAAGAACGCGGTCAGGTAGAAGAGCGCAAGACAGAGCGCATAGCGCAGCGGCACGGCGATCTTCGGCAGCGCCATGACGTCGGCGCGCCAGGCTTCGTATGCGTGCAGAATCAGGAGCGGCGCGGCGTAGAAGGTCAACTGCACGGCTTGCAGGCCGACGCCGGAGGCGGCCGCGCTGGAGGTGCCGAACAGACTCGAGGTCATCTGCCAGATTTGCCCGACCGAATTCGCGCGGAAGATCAGCCATCCGTAACAGGTCAGGTGAAACATCAGGATGATGCCAATCACCTGTGCGACCGGCGACGACAGCCAGCGCCACGGCCGGCTGGCCAGCAATTCGTCGGCGGTTCGAAAAGCCATCAGCAGTACGCCTTGATAGACGCCCCACAGCACGTACGTCCAGGCCGCGCCGTGCCACAGACCGCCAAGGATCATCGTCAAGGCGAGATTTACTTTCGTGCGCATCGGTCCGCGGCGATTGCCGCCGAGCGGGATGTAGAGGTAGTCGCGCAGCCAGGTCGACAGGCTGATGTGCCAATGGCGCCAGAACTCCGGGGCGCTGCGCACGAAATACGGGAACCGGAAATTCAGATTGAGCTCGATGCCCATCAGCAGCGACGTGCCGCGCGCGATGTCGGAGTAGCCGGAGAAGTCGCCGTAAATCTGAAAGGCGAACGCATAGGTGCCGATCAGCACCTGGGCGGGGCTCGCGGCGCCGCCGTTGAAAATCGCGTCGGCGATATGCGCGAGGTTGTCGGCGACGAAGATCTTCTTGAAGGCGCCAAACAGGATCAGCCACAGGCCGTCGCGGATCTGCGAGCCGCGGACCTCGCGCGGAGACTGGATCTGCGGCAAGAGCACGTCGGCCCGCAGGATCGGGCCCGCGACCAGGTGCGGAAAGTACGAGACGAACAGCGCGAAATCCGGCAGCGACCGGCAGGCGGGCACGTCACGGCGGTAGACGTCGATCACGTAGCTCATCGTGATGAACGTGTAGAACGAGATCCCGATCGGCAGCAGGATGTTGAGCGTGACGTAGTCGGCCTGAAACCCGAAACCGTGCAGCATCCGCTGCAGGCTGTCGGCGAAGAAGTTGAAATACTTGAAAAAGCCGAGCATCGACAGATTGAAGGTGAGGCTGGCGGCGACCGCGATCTTCCGCCGCGCCGGCTGCGCCTGTCGGTCGATGTAGAGCCCGCAATAGTAGTCGACCAGCGTCGAGGCGGCGAGTAGCCCGAGAAAGCGCCAGTCCCACGATCCGTAGAAGTAATAGCTGGCGACGAGGAGCAGCCAGTTCTGCTGCCGGTGCGGCAGCAGCCGGTAAAGCGAGTAGACGACGACGAAGAAGACGACGAAGTGAAACGAGTTGAAGACCATTCGCTCGCGGCTACCCCTCGGTCTTGAGCCCCTGCAGCAGTGCCTCGCGCACCAGCGCCGGCGGCATGCTGCCGATCTTGAGCAGACGGTCGTGGAAATCCTTCAGCGTGAACGCGGCGCCGCGCAACTGCCGCGCTTCATCGCGCATCTTCAGGATCTCGGACATCCCCATGAAATAGCCGATGAAGTAGCCTGGCCGTGCCAACGCCGAGTCGACCTCGGCTTCCGCGGCCCATCGCAGGAAGCCGACGCGGTCGGTCATCAGCGCAATCGCCTCGTCACGGGTCATCCGTCCGGTCTGCATGCCGACGTCGTAGCTCACGCGCGCGTTCCGCCACAGGCGCAGCTGCAACTGCCGGACGTGGAGCTTCTCGGAAGGAAAGAACCCGGTCTCTTGAAACAATTGCTCGTTGTAGAGTCCCCAGCCCTCCGAGAACATCGAGGTGCTCTGTCGCTGCCGCAGCCGCCGCGGGTTGTGCATCTGATACAGGATCTGCACGTGGTGCCCGCCGTAGGTTTCGTGCGGCGCGGTGACGTAAATCACGCCCCAGTCGTGTTCGATCAGGTAGTCGCGCTGCCTATCTGCGTCCCATGACGGGTCGAACGGGTTGATCTGCCACTCGCCCTGCAAGGCGCCGTCGGCTGCGGGCGGCCGCGACGTCGCACCGGAAAAGCTGCCGTAGTACGGGTTATTGCCGGCGGTCGGCACGCGGCGGACGACCCTGCAGGTCTCCGGCCACGGCAGGGACATCAAATCCTTCGAGACGATGTGCGCGCGCGCCTTATCGACGATTTCCTGGTGCGCTTCGATCATCTTGAGCGGCTCGGGATGATCGGCTTTGACCTCGTCGGCGATCTGCCGCCAGGTCTTCTTCGGATCAATCGTGCGTGCGAGCGCTTCGAGTTCGCGGACGGTGGCGTCGAACTGCGCGCGCGCGAAGGCCCAGAGTCCCGCCGCGTCGTACGGCAGCAGATGCTGCTCGCGGAGCATGCGCGTGTAGGCCGCTTCGCCCATCGGCTGGCCGGCCGGCGCGCTGACCAGGCGGCCGATCAGAATCGTCTCGGCGAAGCGACGATCGATCTGATCGTCGAACGACAGGGTCGATGGCTCGATCGCTTTGAGGCGCGCCAGCAGCGCTTCGTTGTCGGGGCGGGCAGTCGTCGTGCCTCTCCCACCGCCTGGCGGCCTGGCGAGCATCTCGTCGATGACGCTCTCGAGAGCCGCGGAGCTGCCCTGTATCTGCCGGGCGGCACTGGTAGGCGTGGTCAGTACAAGGATCGCCGTGGCGAGCGTCGCCGACACCGCGCGGTTGGTCATCAGTCAATCCTCTTGGGTGGCCACTTGTGGGACGCGCGCCAAGAAGTGTGGATCCCTTACCGTGGGAGTGCAAGCCTCAGGAGTTTATCCAGCGCGAGGTCGCTGTCTCCTTGTTTGTCAGCGCCTGACCAACTCGATGTCGAATCTCGTGTTGCCATCGACGTTCACGGGGATTCCAAGCTGTTCGATCGGTCCCGCGTACCGGTAGCCCTCCTTGCTGATGAATTGGATCCAGTTCTTGCCGTTGCGCGTCCACTCGAAGGTGTAGAGACCGTTCGCGTCCGTCGTCACGAACGTGTGCCCGACCGGACTGCCGCAGCCGTCGCAATAGAGGACCACTCCGTCGAGGGGCACGCGCCCGTTCGGTGTGGTCTCGTAAACCATTCCTGACAGCACGAAGACTGGAAAGCGTGTCAGTCGTCGATCGATTTGGATGTCGGATGTTGTGGTTACCTGTGTAGTGATCGTGTCGTAGCCGGGCTTGATCATCGAGAGCGCGAAACTCGCCCGGCGGAGACCGGCAAGCCGATACGCGCCGGTGGCGTCCGTGAGCACGGAGGTACCGGTGCCCGACTCGTAAATCTGCACGCCTTCCAACGGCGCCTCACCATCGGGCGTGAGCTCGGTGATGATTCCGGAGACCGTGAAGACGAGTTCGTCTTGGTAGATGAACCCTCCGGGCAGGGAGTCATAGTGAGTGTCGGGATTCGTCACGATCACCGTGACCGCGCCGGCCGCGTGCGGGGGGGCATCGGCGGTGATGGTGTTGGGCGACACCGCGCTCGTCACGGCGGGGACTCCGCCGAACTGCACCGTGGCGCCAGGCTTGAACCCGCCGCCGGAAATGGTGACGCGCGTCGCTCCGAGCGTGTTTCCAGTCCTCGGTGAGATCGATGTCACGTAGACCGAGGTCGGTTGTGTGGCCGGCCCATCACAACCGGCGGCGACTGCGCACAGGCTCAGAAGGCCAAGCAGACAACTGAAAGCGATGCTTCGTGACATGCCAACCCTCTCATGAGCCAAACGCGGAATGGCTTCCAGCATGGACGAAGATCGCGGTCGAGTCCTGAGATTGCCTTGAGGTTTGCGTGGGTTTATTCGAGGGGTTCGGCGAACGCAGACATCAGCCGGACTGAGTGTGCGTTCGTGCTGGGATAGAGTGTCGCGATGGTGAGACGGCATCGCTCATTCACATCGCTCGTCGCGCTCGTCGCGCTGATCACCTGTGCGCCGGCTGGGCTTGTCGCACAAGCGCCGGCGCTGGCGCCGCTGCAGTACACGATTCGATTTCCTGAGCCGGCGGCGAAGACCTTCGACGTCGAGATCGTCGTCCCGACCGACAAGCGCGAATCAGTCGAGCTGATGATGGCGATCTGGTCGCCTGGTTTTTACGGCATCCAGAACTACGCCGATCGCGTCAGCGCCTTCGTCGCAAAGGCGCCGGACGGCACGGCGCTCGACGTCAGCAGGCCGAAGCCGAGCCGGTGGATGGTGCAAACCGGCGGCCGGTCGTCGATCGTCGTCTCGTACACGCTGGCGGCGCCGCGCGGCAGCAACTTGTCGAACGGCGTGACCGAAACGTCGGCGGTGATCATCGGACCGTCGACGTACATCACGCTCGT